>Ga0209541_10000160_pt1 | contig 122474 bp, 129 predicted proteins | sample RifCSPlowO2_01_FD_184027 | JGI IMG/M metagenome (GOLD analysis project Ga0209541, IMG submission 184027) | Groundwater microbial communities from Rifle, Colorado - Rifle CSP2_plank lowO2_0.1 (SPAdes) (version 2) | ecosystem: Environmental > Aquatic > Deep subsurface > Groundwater | place... | reverse complement strand
TGAAAAATATTTTGTGCATGCTTTGCAGAAATATCGAATAGATTTGCCTCTCTTTGTTTTTCTGATAACTGAGGTAGTAGTTTGACAGTGTGGGCACGAATATTTTTTCATATGCCCCATCTATACACGTTTTAGAAAGAGAGATCAAGCTAAAACATACTTTTCAGGTGCCAGTTTGTGGACGCTGCCGTCACTATCCTTCGCTAAAGCTACGGCTAGCAAGCTATCATGAGTTAAGCTACGGCTAGCAAGCCTATGTATTATACATATATACTTAGAAATCAAATAACAGGACGATATTACGTTGGCTCATCTCCAGATCTGAAAAATCGCTTAAAAAAACATAAATCAGGTAAAGTCTTATCTACAAAATCAAACCTCAACTATGAACTTGAATGGTACTGTGGATTTAAAACTAAGTCTCAGGCTATCGCTTTTGAACAATATCTAAAATCGGGATCAGGTCGTGCTTTTATGAAAAAGCGATTTTTCAGCAAAGCCGTAGTTTTGGCAAAGGATACGACGGCGGGATAACTTGTCCGCCGAAGTTTTAACGAAGGTGGATCCCGCCGGGGTCACACAGAAAGAAACAGTGGAATTCAATCTGCATCAGATGTGTCGTAAAGAAATGGAAGCTCAACACGAGCCTTTCGTGCTTCATTATGCCAATTTCGTAATTCAGTAAGCATAGCTGTCTCACCCGGAGATACAAAGTCATCAACTAACCTAGAGGTATCACTCCAGTATGAAAGTACATTTAATAATTCACGCCCTTTCCCGTCTTGTTGTGCTTGCTCGGGAGTAGTTAACGGAGTCACAATGATCACGTGCTCCAATCCATCTCCCATGCTTCCCAACAGGCGTATGTCATCCAGTGCAGCTAATGTGCTTGCATACGCAGACTCTCGTGCCTGCTCTGAAAGAGGAGAGAGCGCAGTCACAAGTAAAGTATCTCCATGTGGATCAAGACGATCACCTAAATCAGCTAAATGCCTAGAAAGTATTTCAGTTGGTTCTGCTTGAAGCCTATAAGCATGCAAAAAAACCTCAGGTTCAGACCCTCTTAAAGGTCTATTTCGTCGTGCTACGCTCCATAATGAAGTAGAGCCTGATTCACTTCCTGGAAGTTCACCATGTAATAAACGTAGCATTTTTGAAGGATCAGCTCCTCCACTATCATGCTGTGCTACTAGTACTCTTACAAGCGCAGGAATTTCGGACTGTCGCAGTCCGCCTACTTTATTTCCTTTACTCCTTAATAGCGCTCTAAGCTCTTTGTGCGCATAGAGCGGGATATCCCTAAATACTTCTCCAACACGATCTAAGCTCGTAAGTTCACCTGGTGAGGCATCTCGTCCAAATGCTACTTGAAAAAGTGCATGTTTAGATGAAGGATCGCGAGGAACTCTCATCTCGTCACCTAATTGCGCAACGCTTGCTAAGTGAGGTGCGAGTAAAGATACTGCACGATCAGCATCTACTCTTTCAGCATGTCTGACAAGTTCGGCCGCAACTTGCTCAGCAATTCTATAAGCAAGAATAAATCTTTCCTTTTGTTGAAGTTCCACTCCTTCGATTGCACTCAGCATAAATTCCTTTGGATCTCGAACTATGTCTTCACTTTTTCTTTTTTTTGCCCGCCTACTGCGTTCATAAGCTGCGATTCCTGTGAGAGCTACGCCAAATAAACTCGCTACAGCTTGCGTGCGTGGATCTCGTGCTATCTCCACAAATTTTCTTTTTCTCTCGTCATCTGTTTCTGCCATATGTGTTAGTTGTTAAATGATAAATATTTACTTTCACCAGTTGGTCTATAAAACCATAGATAATCTATAGGAGTTGAGATTTCAAAAGGATCCTGTAAAAGTGATCGCATAAGACCATCTATATTTTTTTCCTTAAGGAATGGACCCATATAAAAAGCCCGACAAAGTAACTCATCTCCCTCTTGTTCTTCAGGAAAAATTGCCATTATGCTTTCTGTAGAATTTTCTTCTTCTGCTCTTTCAACAAGATCTTGATCCATGAGCCTATCACGAAAATCCTCAGATAATCCAAAGTCATTATTTGGCATCACGATATGTGTTTCTTTTGGAATGACTCTTGAATCAATAAAAATTAGTTCCTTTATTGTAATTGATTTCATAGGTCTTCCTTCTTTCTCATAAAATTTTTTAACCATTTCTATCCCTTTCGGCATATTGTCAAATACAAAAAAACTCGGAGTCTCAACCGATCCATCTGCAAATGTAATCGTTGCATAGTAAAGAAGTTGTGGAATGTTTTCGTCCATTCTCAAAGCTTAACTCTCAAATCTGAATTTCAATTATACCATAAAGTATTTATCTATAGGTCGTAGTTTGTTAAGAGAATTTTAATGTTTATATGTCATAATCTGCCCTATGAAAAACGTTATACATTCAATAGACAATCAGGCGTGCCCTAAATGCAATGCGACCTTAGGTCCTGTTGAGACTACGCCCATTGGAAGACAAATACAGCGATGCTCAAATGGTTCCTGGGATCGTACAACTCGTCAAGTTAACGGATGTACGTATGCACGATGGTCATATCCACAACCGGAAAAACTTGACGAGGAATGCCCCAAGTGTGGCGAACCACTCGTTCTTGTATCCACAAGGAAGGGTAGTAAACTCAAAAGATGTAGTACGGCCGGGTGGGACAGGGCAACAAAAACAGTCACAGGCTGCGATTACGTCGAATGGGTGAAATAAGAATCACCTTTAGTCGATCTCGTATTCCTCGTTCATTTGAGGAAGTACGATGTCTGAAATACCAAGGTGGTTCTTAATCGCCGATGCTAGATCAGCACGAGGAACACTATCACCGTGTGTTAAATAGACCTTATGCACATCTCGGATATAACTCAACCACTTAAGTAATTTGGGTTCATCCGCGTGCGCACTCATTGCAGCCAGATCTCTAATAGACGCTCGTACTGTTATCTCGCTTTCGAGAATCGATGCTGTTCTTGTTCCGCTTAATATGTCCCTACCCAAGGTTTCGATACCTTGATATCCAACAAATAGCAAGTGCGTTGACTTCCTTGGGAGATATTTACGTGCGTGATGAAGTATTCTTCCTCCGGTCATCATACCACTTCCGGCAATAATCACCATCGGACCGCTCGTGGTATGAATTTTTGCACTTTCCTCAGTATTTTTAGTAATTATAAGTCCTGGAAAATTAAATGGGTCATCATGTTGTGTATGCTCGCTAAGTTCTTGGTTATAGTACTGTTTGTAAATTTTGTATACTTTCGTTACTCGCGACGCCATAGGACTATCTAGATAAATAGGAGTCTGTTGATGTACTTTTCCTTCTCTTTTTAAGTGATCAATCCTATGTAAAAGCTCTTGCGACCGTTCAATAGAAAAAGCCGGAATGAGTAAAACTCCTTTTGATTGTTCAACAGCATTTATTTCTTCTTGAATTACCTGAGAGGGATCGATATGCGGATGTTTTCTTCCACCATATGTGGATTCCATAACGACTATGTTTGCTTGATTAATAGTCTGCGTAGGTTTTAATATGTCCTGTGGACTATTGCCGAGATCCCCGCTGAAAACAATCTTCGATATACCATCTGATGAATTTTTGTCTTCAAATTCAATACTTGCAGATCCTAGGATATGCCCTGCGTCTCTAAAAATAACGTGCCAATTTCCAACTTTAAATGCTTGATCGTATGTAACAATCTCTGCATGTTCTAGTAATCTATGAACATCTACTTCATTAAATAGTTGGGGACGCTCTTGTTCGTGTTCAGAGATATGGGCAGCGTCTAAGAGTGCAATTTCTGTAAGATCTTTTGTTGCTTCTGTCATAAAAATTCTTCCTTTAAAGCCATTCTTTGTAAGCAAAGGAAGCCTTCCACAATGATCCAAATGTGCATGCGTTAATATAACGCCATAAACATTAGATGGATCAAATTGCAAGGGAGCATAATTCAGATCTGCAATTTCTTGTTGGCCTTGAAACATACCCATATCAACAAGTACATTTGGACCATTGTCTTCTTTGAGAAGATAGCATGAACCAGTCACGGTGCCTGAAGCCCCTAAAAATTTTATATACTTCATACCTTCAGTATACTTTATAATGTATACTAATTATTCATACGAGAGGAGGTGAGTCTATGAATTATACTCGAAAACTCATAATCTACTTTATTGTGAATTTCGTCATTCTTTATCTAGCATTCTTATATGGTTCTGATTATATTGTTTTTGGTCGACTCGAAATAGGATCACTACAAGCTGTATTAACTTCAGCATTTGGGATCGCAATTGCAATAATGCTTTTGGATTTAATCGTCTATGATTTTAAAATTAAGATTCCAGCGGAAAAGTATATTCTTGCTGAAGTATTAGTTAATATCGGAGCATTGTATCTTTTAGCTCGAACACCTTTGCAAAATTCTGTAGGAGTTGGAATTGTTGCCTTTTGGGTAGCTATAGTGCTCGGATTGATTCTAAGTCTTGCGCAATACGGCGTAAAAAGAATGACGGACAAAAAATAAGAAGCAAGTTTAAATTAATCCTTTTTCTTTCATGCTTACATATCCTGAAGCAGATATTATTATGTGATCAATCATATCTATTCCAAGAACTTTACCACCCTCTTGCAATTTCTTCGTTAACAGAATATCTTCTCTTGATGGATCTGGATTGCCGGAAGGATGATTGTGGACCACAATAATTGACGCCGCATTATATGTAAGCGCAGGCGCAAACACGTCTCTGGGATGGGCTATACTTGCGTCCAATGTCCCAATTGAGATCGTATGCGTTTTGATAAGTTGCTGTCTCGCGTCAAGATATAATCCGACAAAATGTTCTCTTCGTTTATTCTTAATATGAGAAACAGCATGAACTACATTAGTTGGATCATCGATAGTTGGAACCCTGTTTTGCTCTCGAATTCTTTTGGAAATTTCAAATGCTGCAACTAATGTAGCTGCACGAGAAGATCCAACTCCTTTAATTTTCGATAAGTCTCTAAATGAGAGTGATGCAATATCGTAAAAATCTTGGATTTGTAACAATCTTTTTGATATATCAAGTGCACTCTTTCCTTTATATCCAGTTCGAAGCAAAATAGCTAATAACTCAAAGTTCTTTAATGACTCCACTCCTGATAATATAAGTTTCTCTCTCGGACGCTTAAATGATGGTAAATCTTTCAACTTCATGATAAGATGGTATATCATACATTACTAATCTTAAAAATTTCTAAAACAAATATGCAAAATGTCCCACAAAACAAAATCATATATTCAGTATTAGGAATAGTAATTTCTGTTGGAGTTCTCTGGGGGATTTGGAAAATGGTTGGATCAACTAATAATACTAATCAAGCACAACAAGTTGTCGATATTACTATTACAAAAGACGACTGGTCAAGGGGAAATAAAGAGGCGCAAGTGGTGCTCGTTGAATATAGTGATCTTCAGTGTCCTGCATGCAAAGCATACGCACCATTGGTTGAGCAAGTTGTGGATAAATACAAAAAAGATGTTCTGTTTGTTTATAGGCACTTTCCACTAAGTATTCACGAAAATTCTACAAACGCTGCCTATGCTGCTGAGGCCGCCGGTATGCAAGGAAAATTCTTCGAAATGCATGATATTCTTTTTGAGAAACAAGAGGCCTGGGCAAAATCTAAAAAAGCGAATGAATTATTTTTAACATATGCTAAAGATATCGGCCTTGATGTAGATCAATTTAAAAAAGACTTTCAGTCATCGCGCGTAAAAAATGGTGTTGAAGATGATCTAGTAACTGGAGGGCAAATAGGTATAGACGCAACACCGACTTTTTTCCTCAATGGGCGAAAATTAGAAAGTATCCGTTCGTTTGAAGATTTCAGCCAACTTGTTCAAGAAGAGATAGAAAGAACAAGGTCGTCTCAACAAGAAAAAAAGTAGTACCAAGTCTTAAATATCCATGTCACAGAAAAAACTTGCGTTGTTTATTTTATTATCACTCCTTTCAATCGGTTCCGGTGCTGTTTTTGGACTCTTAGACCTGTTCGGATTTATTGACGGACGTCACACTCTGAGTTTTTCCTTACTTTTAATATCGATTTTTGATATATACCTCATAACCATTACTGTATTCCTCCTCAATTTTGCACAACAAAATCGGGTCGTTCTCTTTTTTATTATAGCCTCACTGTTGTTTTCTACCACATTTTTTCTTATGAATCTTAATATATTGCTTACCATTACATCGAGTATCATTTTTTTCATTTTTCTTTGGTATGCTTATTCAACAAGTCGAAATCGATCACAACTTTTTATCTCTTTCTCCCCTCGGGAAATATTCTTCCCAGTCATTAAAACCAGCTTTTTATATTTCATGGTCGTCCTTGCTCTCTTAGCTTACTCTCAGTCCAAAGTACTTGTCTCTCAAAACAGCCTTATTAGCCCACAAATGATAAAAACAATAAGCCATCCTATCGTTATTACATTAAATAAACAGCTTAATGCAGAACTAAAAGCCCAACTTGGCAACCAAGTGAGTAATAAAGTTCCAGTTCAAAATCAAGAACAAGTAATAAGATTGGTTCTACAAGAATCTCTTGAGTCCATGCAAGAAAACGGATCACAAGATATATATGGATTTAAACCTAAGGAAATTCCAATTGAGAAAACGATAGTCTATAAAAATGGTGATATTGACGTTGCTCCTGTTGTAGATGCAATGCTTCCTGAAATAGCTCGAAGGCTCAATGATCGGATTAGCCAATATGCTGTTTTCACTCCTCTAATCGTAGCTTTTCTCGTACTCCTCATATTACAACCATTTGTCTATCCTCTTGAACTCATAGAGTCGTTCATTACACAGATTATCTTCAAGATAATGCTTAAAACAAAATTTCTTCTCCTTAAAAAAGAGGTGAGAGAAATTGATGTACTTGAACTTTAACTCTCAATGAAATCATCAATAATCTTCTTGACCTGGTCGTATGGAAGAGCTCCTTCGATCAGTGTTGATTTTCCTGTCTTCATATCGTACAAGACCGTTGTTGGTGTAGCTGCTATTCCAGCTTGAGTCCCCTCATTAAGCTGTCCGTTTACTTTGTCCTCGTACTTCCCTGAATCAATACATTTTTGTACGGCGGCTTTATCTAAACCAAGCTCTTGCGCGACATCAGCGAGCTCAGTGATCTCAAGATCAGGCATTCTCGTAAAAATTTCGTCGTGCATTGCCCAAAATTTATCTTCTCCACCAAGCTCAGCAACGCATTCTGAGGCTTGCGCGGAAGGCATCGCTTTTGGATGAAATGAAAGTGGAAAGTGTCGATAAACTATCCCAAACTCGTCTCCATATTCTTTTTCAAGTTTTTGTGTGGTTGGGAAAAATGCTCCGCAAAACGGACATTCAAAATCAGAATACTCAACTAGTACATACTGAGCATCCTTATTCCATCTCCAATGATCAACTTTTGCATCGGGTTTTTTAATACTTACATCTCTTTTTTGTTCAGGTTGAGTCGGATTAGTTGTATCGGTTGTATTTTCTTGTTGTTTCTGCGCTGTAACCGTATCACCACCCTTTTGTAATATATTTAGTCGTGTGTAAAGATGTCCAACAACAAACCCCAGCACTAATCCGATTCCAAGGGTTATTAGAACATTGTTTTGAAGAGCCTGAACTTGTGATTTTGCCATAAGAATAAAACGATTATTAATAACAGATTATAACTATAGCGGAATGATAAAATGATGTCAAGCGATCAGTTTTCTACTGTATCATTTTCTTCCTCTTCCTCATCATTACGATGGGCTTGAAGGAAAGTGCCTGGACTAAATTCAAATTTCTTTTTCGGGAATATTAATGCTTCTTTAAGAACTTCGTCAATGTGATCAACCAATACTACTTTTAGGTCGTCTAAAACGTATTCTGGTATATCCTCGAGATCCTTTTTATTCTCTCTTGGTAAAATGATGGTCTTTATTCCAGCTCTGTGTGCGGCGATAACCTTACTTTTTACTCCTCCTATTTCCAAGGCTCTTCCACGTAAGGTTATCTCCCCTGTCATTGCTACAAAACGATTTACAGGAATACGTGTTAAAGCAGAAACCATTGCTGTAGCAATTGCTAATCCAGCGGAAGGACCATCTTTTGGTACTGCTCCTTCAGGAACGTGTACATGTATCTCCATACTACTGAAAAAATCTTTAGGAATTTTGAATAACTCCCATCTTGACCGTACATAGCTCAGCGCTGCCTGACAAGACTCTTTCATAACCTCTCCTAAGTGTCCTGTTAAAGTTAATTTACCTTTTCCTGGCATAAGGCCGACCTCAATAGAAAGTATATCGCCTCCGACCTGCGTTACAGCAAGGCCTGTCGATACACCTATTGCATCTTCATTATCAATCACTTGGGATGAATATTTGTATGCACCAATAAATTTAGGGATATCAGAAATTCCAATAGATTTCTTTTTAAGATTTTTTTCTAGTATATCACGGGCAACTTTTCTCATACAGGAGGCTACCTGACGCTCAAGTTCTCGAACTCCGGCTTCACGTGTATATCTTCGAATAATTAGTTTTAATGCGTTATCAGTAACAGTTACTTTACTCGTGCTTAACCCATGAGCATTTACTTGTTTATCTACGAGGTAGTCTCGAGCAATATGGAATTTCTCATCCTCAGTGTAGCCTGGAAATTGGATGACTTCTAAACGATCTCTTAACGCGTTGGGGATCGTATCCAAAACATTTGCTGTAGTTAAAAACATAACATCTGAAAGATCAAATTCCACTTCCAGATAATGATCAGAAAAAGAATGATTTTGTTCTGGATCCAAAGCTTCAAGTAAGGCAGAGGAGGGGTCTCCACGATAATCTTGACCTACTTTATCAATTTCATCGAGCATAAATACTGGATTTTTTGTTTTAGCCTGACGAATACCTTGAATAATTCTTCCGGGTAGTGCTCCTACATATGTTCTTCTGTGTCCTCGAATTTCAGCTTCATCACGAATCCCTCCAAGAGACATTTTCACAAATTCTCTTCCTAATGCTCGTGCGATTGATCGCCCAAGAGATGTTTTACCCACTCCTGGAGGACCAGAAAAACATAAAATTGTTGGTTGTTTTACCGATTTCCCATTAGGTTTTGCTTCTTTGCTCTCACTCATCCTTTTAAGCTTCATAACAGCTAAATATTCGAGGATTCTTTCTTTCGCTTTTTTAAGACCATAATGATCCTGATCTAATATTTTTTGAGCTTTTTTAATGTCAACGTCATCTTTACTTTTCTTATTCCATGGCAAATCACTTAATACTTCCAAATATGTTCGTATATATGAAGCTTCTGGATTGTATTGCGACATCTGTGCTAATCTTTTGAGTTCTTTAAGGGCTTTCTTTTCTGCCTCTTTGGGCATTTCAGCTTTCTTAATTTTTCTCTTTAGGTCAGCAATTTCCTGATCTTCTGATGTTTCTGATCCTAATTCTTTTTCTATGGTCTTGAGTTTTTCTCGAAGAACTGCGTCTTTCATGCCTTTTTCAAATTTCTTTTGGGTTTTAAGATGGATATTTTTTTCAATTTCGAGAATTTTCACCTCTTTCGAAACTAAATCTGCCTCCATTTTTAATCTTTTAAGAAGATCTAGTTCTTCAAGAAGCGCTTGTCGATCCTTTGTTTTTAAATCAAGAATCATTGCCACCTGTTCTGAAAATTGTTGTGATGAGGAGCCGCTCATAATATTCATAAGAAAAACAACATCTATTCCTTTTCCAAGATTTACCGCTTTTTTGAGCTCGGTATTAATATGTCGAACAAGGGCTTGAACCTCTTCGTCATCACCAATGGTTTCTTCGAGCTCTTCGATTTCTGCTCGAAGCAAGGGAGTTTCCTGGGTAAATTGTAGTATTCTCACTCTTTTTTCGCCTCGAATAAGTGCGCTAAGTTCTCCTTTATCTCCCTCGAGGACTTTTTGTATGTGTGCTAAAACACCGATTTCGTAGAGATCTTCCTGTTTTGGATCATCAAAACGAGAACTTCTTTGCATTACAAGAACTACTTTTTTATCTGACTGGAGACTTTCTTGAATCGCTCTGACACTCTTTTCACGACCGAAAAGCAATGCGTTTTCTGTCTGGGGAAATACTATGCCATCTCTCAGAGCAACTATTGGGAATGATTTTTTTGCTGATCCTAGGCTCAAATTTTTCATAGCATTAGCAGTATATCAACTATTCTGCTAAATGTCAACCATTATGATGGAAATAATTTTTCCCCATCCTTATCATATACACTTATGGCGCTTGTTGGACAGCTTCTTGCAGCATCAATGAGCATCTCACCTGTTGCTGTATCTGCTGTATCAATAATAATGGCTTTTGCTTCACTATCTAATACAAAAACTTCAGGCGCGATTGCGACACATGTTGCTGCTCCTATACACAAATCTCTATCTACCTGAACGCTGAAATCGTTAATCTTTACTGGACCTGATGGCTTTTGTGGATCTTTGGGATTAGACATTGCAGGAATTTAAATCAGCTTATGTAATGCCTCCAAGGGTAACAAAGCACACTTAAGCCGGTTTGGTGTCAGTTCAATACTTAATAATTTAAGCATAAATGACTGGTCAAGTTTTCGCAAGTCTGTGAGTTTCTTCCCTTTTAAATAGTCGGTGAGCATTGACGCCGATGCAACAGAAATAGCACATCCCGTACCAGAAAATTTGACCTGCTTGATCGCCCCTTTTGATATCTCTGCGGTCAAAAATATTTTATCTCCACACACTGTATTTATTGCTCGGGATGATTTATCAGGCTGATCGATTTCCCCGAAGTTCCTCGGATGTTTATAGTGGTCTAAAATTACTTCTTGATAAATACTCATGTTAAAAGTGAGTAAACATGTTGTAACTCTTGTACAAAGACATCAATATCCTCTTGCGTGGTATAGAGATAAAAACTTGCACGAGAAGATGCTGGTACATTCAATCGCTCATGAAGTGGCATCGCGCAATGGAATCCTACTCGAATGGCTATATTTTTCTCATCAAGAATATGAGCAACATCATGCGGATGACATCCTTTTAGTGTAAACGCGATAACACCCACTCGATCTTGAGGATTTGCTGGACCTAAAATATCAAGAGCATCACTGAATGTCTTCTTTAACGAGTCCATAGCGTATCGTACAAGACCTTGTTCGTAATCATGAATTTCGCTCAATCCAATTGATTGCAGGTACCGAATCGCTGCTTTCAATCCTATAACTCCTGCGATATGTGGTGTACCTGCTTCAAATTTATACGGAGGTTCTCTAAACATCGTTTTATCAATATATACTTCCTCGATCATATCCCCTCCATAGTTGAAAGGAAACATATCTCTCAAGAGTTCCATTCTACCCCATAAAACGCCCATCCCCGTTGGCCCACACATTTTATGTGATGAAAATGCGAGAAAATCGCAGTCGAGATCTGTTACATCAATTGAAAGATGAGGCGCGGCTTGCGCTGCGTCAATAACCACAACAATTTTCGGATTGATTCTTCGAGCGGCACGAATTATCTCTTTGAGAGGATTAATTGTTCCTAGTACGTTTGAAACGTAAGTAAGAGCAAGAATTTTTGTTTTCTTTGTAATGGTGCCTTGAAGATTTAGTCCTGATTTTCCAATCTCAAATCTCAATTCCCCACTCTCATCTATATCTATGATCTTGAGATCTGCTCCAATTTCAAAAGCTAGCTGCTGCCATGGAACAAAATTAGAATGATGTTCCATGATAGTAATTACGACCTCATCTCCTTTGTTAAGAATTTTTCTACCAAGACTATATGCTACAAGATTTATCGATTCCGTCGTACTTCTGGTGAAAATTACCTCCTCTTGAGATAGTGCATGTATAAATTGAGCAATCACAGATCGAGTTTCTTCATATTCATCTGTTGCCTTTTCAGAAATTTTATATATACCCCTGTGAATGTTTGACGTGTAGCGTGTGTAATAATCATTAATAGCATTAAGTACAGATTGAGGTTTGAGACTCGTTGCTGTAGAATCAAGATATACGAGTTCTGGGAGATTTGTAAAGATAGGAAAGTCTTTTTTTATCTGTTTAACATCAAGCATACGCTTATTCTACTACAGTTAATGAATTAACTGAAGTACTTGAGTTCGAATAATGTTTATCTGCTCACTACCACCAAGTTGAACAACCCTCTGAAATACTTCTTCAATGAATCCTTCTATAATTAATCTTCTGCTATCCTCCTCTGAAATTCCTCTTGATTGTATATAAAAGCTTTGTTCTTTGTTAATTTTACCTGTTGTAGAACCATGGGTGCACCGTACATCGTTGGCTAGAATCTCAAGGAAAGGTCGAGAGTCCACAAAAACCTTGTCAGACAAAATAAGATTCTGGTTTTTCTGATAAGCGTTTGTTTTCTGGGCATTTTTATCGATCCGAATAAGTCCTTGATACATAAATTTTGAAGAATCAAAAAAGACCCCTTTAATCAAAAGGTCAGAAATCGAATTACCTATCATATGATGTTGAATGGTATTAAGTTTAAATTGATCCTTACTAGTTCCAATGTAAAGACCAAATATATACACTTCCGCGTTACTTGATTGAATATTTATAGTAAGTTTCCCGGAATAATTATGAAGAAAAAATATATGTTTTCCTGATTTTAACACTCGATAGTACTGGTCCGAATTTTTATTAATGTAAGTAAAAACCATAGTGCAACTTATTTCAACCTACCTCACCCAACACTTCCTGACATTTCCAAATTTATCAATCTATTTAATTCAATTGAGTATTCAAGTGGTATTTCTTTGACTACAGGATCAATGAATCCATTAACTAGCATACCTTCTGCCTCGGCTCGTGATATCCCTCTAGACATAAGGTAAAACAGTTTTTCTTCTCCGATTTTTTCAACTGTTGCTTCATGTTGTATTTCAGCGTTATCGTTTTTGATCTTCATATAAGGATAGGTGTCTGACCGTGATAACTCATCAAGGAGCAAAGCATCACAGGATACGAAAACATTCGAATTATCTGCATCTGGCGTCACTTGTACAAGACCTCTGTACGAAGTTCTTCCACCTCCTTTGGATACAGATTTAGAAATAATGCGAGATGATGTATGAGGAGCAAAATGAAACATTTTTGCTCCCGCATCTTGATGTTGTTTGTTCCCTGCGTAAGCGATAGAAAGCACCTCTCCCTTTGCCCCTTCTCCCATAAGATATATCGATGGATATTTCATCGTAATCTTACTTCCGATGTTACAGTCAATCCATTCCATAATAGCATTTTTATCCGCCCGTGCTCGCTTAGTAACAAGATTGTAGACATTATTACTCCAATTTTGAACTGTGGTATATCGGACGCGTGCATTTGGCATAACAAAAATTTCAACAACAGCTGCATGGATAGAATCTGTTGTATATATTGGAGCCGTACATCCTTCAATATAATGGACATTGCTACCCTCTTCTGCAATAATCAAAGTTCTTTCAAATTGACCAAATCGTTCTGAATTGATTCTGAAATAAGCCTGTAAGGGAAGTTTTACATGAACTCCTTTTGGTACATAAACAAATGATCCACCTGACCATGCGGCAGAATTTAGTGCTGCAAATTTATTATCATACGGTGGAATTAATGTCCCGAAGTATTTTTTTACTATATCAAAATGCTTTTGAACTGCGGTATCCATATCGCAAAAAATTACACCTTGCTTATCTAATTCTTTTTGAATACTTTCATAAACGACCTCAGAATCATACTGTGCTGATACTCCAGCGAGAAAATCCCTTTCAGCTTGCGGGACACCAATTTTATCATATGTTTCTTTTATTTCTTTTGGAAGGTCTTCCCAAGAACCTTTCTGTTTGTCTATAGACTTTGCGAAATAAACTATTTCATCAAAGTCTATTCCTGATAAATCCGCTCCCCATTCTGGCATTTTCTTTTCTAGAAAAATCTTAAAACTTTTGAGTCGAAAGTCAGTCATCCATTGTGGTTCATTCTTTATTTTTGAAATAGCGAGAACAGTTTCATTATTTATCCCCTTCTGGGTTTTAAATAGTGATTTGTCCGGCATCGCAAAGCCGAATTTGTAGTCGAACTCAAGATCGGTGTATTGTTGTGTCATAGTTCAATGGCGGATTTTTTTTATACTCCTTCGTATCCCTCCTTCTCTATTTGATCAGCTAGATTTTTCTTTCCTGAAACAATAATTTTTCCATCCCTCATCACAATAACCTCATCAGGTTTCACATGCTTTAAAATCCGATTATAGTGAGTAATAAGAATTATTGTTTTCCCCTTTTTCTTCAAAGAATTGATGAACGAAGCAATTATCCTCATTGCGTCGACGTCAACTCCGGTATCGACCTCGTCAAAAAAAATGATCTCAGGATCAAGCATGGCTGCCTGGATTACTTCCAGCTTCTTTTTTTCTCCACCTGAAAATCCTTCATTAAGAGATCGGGAGAGAAGTTCCTCGGAAATCTTGAGCTGTTTGGCGTATTTTTGAACTTTTTTGCGAATTTCAAGAGGATCTAATTTCCCATCAAGCGCATATCTCATAAGTTGATAAATATTTATTCCAGAAAGTGAAAGAGGAGTTTGGAAGGAAAGAAAAATCCCTTTTTCTGATCGTTTATGTGGAGGATCATTATTGATCGTCTTTCCGTTAAATAGTAACCTTGATTTTTTATTAAGTTCATAAGCAGGGTGACCCATTATTGTTGCTGCAAGCGTAGACTTTCCAGAGCCATTTGGTCCCATGATAGCATACGTTTTCCCCTTTTTGAAATCAAAGGAAATATTGTGCAAAATCTTTTTGCGACCAATGGAAACAGTAAGATTTTTTAGCTCCAACATGTAGGAGTATTGTAAAGAAATGAATCTAGAATCGCAAGAACGAACTAATCTAACATATTCCAGGAGGAAAATTTGTGAGCCAACCAATTTGATTAAGAGGTGTGAGTGGAATATCTTTTTCAGAATCGAGAAATTCGCATGCTTGTTTTTCAATTCTATTCATAAAATTAAATACAAATTCCGATAGTTTTTTCAAATTCCTTTTTTTCAGTGCGTCATTCATGTTTGCTATCATTTCAGGTTCTACAAATGGCGTAACAAACTTTATTACCAGTTCATTAGCGCTTGGATCGACCGTCTGAGCCATTTGCATCTTACTCCTAAGCTTATCTTCTGAATCTGAAAAGAATGGGACCCATTCATATGAAAGTTTTTTTCCGATTTTGCGTGAATACATCCAAGCAATATACGTTTTTGTATTCATATATCGACTGAATTGATCGATGGCTTTATTCCAACCCGCTTCTGCAGTGGGTGATAAAATACCAGAGAAACCGAATCGTTGCCCAACAAAAATTTGCTCAGCAGCGACCAAAGGAGTCACCCAGGGGCTATATGGCATATATCGCTGGTAAAATACGGGCCTTGACACTTTCCACCCTTTAATACCTCTTGTGCAAAATAGCTCTATTGCTTTACTAAGAAACTGTGTGAACGAATCGTCATACCAAATATCTTTTAAACTTAAAACCTGGGGTGCCATGTTTGCGGGAAACTGTTGTGCGATGGCTCTGAGATATGCATTTCTAATTCTATTACACTCAACGATTTCTTTAAACTCAGTTTTTTGCAATGATGTTTTAATAGTTTCAAGCAATTCGGAAGCCGCTCCACGAGGGGTTTGATTTTTCAGCTTTATACCTTCTATGCCAAGTAGATTAATAATCCAATATAATCCAGCGTCAAGAATAAGAAATTTCGGATTCTCTTGATTCATTACTGTCGTTTCATTTACAAAGGAACGCATAAGAGAAAAAAAATCTAACAAAACAATCCATTCTCCCCTGCCTCGAGATTGATCGTATGTTTTCGGATTAAAACTCACTCCTTTGTACATAGAGGGAAATGAGAGTGATCCATTTTTTGAACCTTCCAAAACATCTCGAACTAGTCGCGACGCATCATTAGCAGTCAGGTCTAAACCAACAACCTCAGCTGCTTTAAAAATTGACTCTAATTGACTATATACGTTTTTAATCTTGTCATTCTGTAATGAATCTCTCTTTTGAAATTCCTTACGAATTACTTTTTCACTACTCCCACTAGGGATAACACCGTCGACGTTAGGAATTAATTTTGCAATATCTTTGCATGTGATTTTTTCTGTTTGTAATATATTATTCATTTTTATATATATGAAACTAATAAAAAAACCCGCCGGGTGGCGGGTCTAAGTAATTAATGCTATAAAACTTACCCCGCCTTCGCGAGGAAGTGATGATTAATTGTAGAAATCCAATCTGTCTTATTTATTAACATGTTACTATGTTAACATAGTAATTTGATTTGTCAAGTGATATAATAATAGCATGACAAACATTCGAAGATCTGAAAGTGCTACTTTTATACAACAAGAAAGTTATAGGGCACGAAACGAAAGGGAAAGAAAATTAATGCAAGCTTTTTTATCGTGTAAAAATGAAAAGGAAATGTCTGCACTTTTAAGAGACTTATTGACTTTTAGTGAAATTGTTGAATTTGCAAATCGCTTGGAAATGGCTCGCTTACTCAAAAGGGGACATTCATATCAAGAGGTTGCAGACAAAATCGGCGTATCAACTACAACGGTAACAAGGGTTGCTCACTGGCTGTTCCAGGGCTGTGGTGGATACTGGAAAACACTTAAAAAGCTCCATCAAGAATAGAGCCATTTTGGACATAAAAGAATTTACACATATTTAAAATGACCTTTTTGCAACTCTTTTGAACCACGAGTAACTGTTGCAACTCCAACTTCTAATCTTTCAGCTATCTTTTTATGAGCAAGTCCTTTTTTAATCAAATGAACAATTTCTAAGCGTCTTGAAATCTCTTTAATTTCTTTTTCCGTTAAAACTCCATATAAAAAATCAGTCATTTTTTCCTTAGAATTCATCTTTAAGAGCGAATCGACGAGTTCGTGAAGTAGTTTATGGTCCTGTTTAGTTAACATAACTTACTAGTGTACTAGTATAGGCATAACTTGTCAAGTACTTTATATCTTTCTACTGTTCATCATTATCGTCACTGGACCATCATTTACAATTTCTACATCCATATATTCGCCAAATTTTCCTGTTTTTGTATCTATGTCTTGTTCAGATAATTTTTTTACGAAAAATAGATATAGATGCTTAGCTCTTGTTGGATCCATGGCTTTTATAAACGAAGGTCTTCTCCCATAAGTGAGATCGGCGCACAGTGTAAATTGAGACACAACAAGAATTTGTCCTTTAATATCTTTAATCGAACGATTCATTTTGTGTGCATCATCAGACATGATGCGGAGATTCACTAGTTTAGCAACAATCTTTTCTACATCACTTTCGGTATCATCTTCGAAGATCCCAAGAAGAACCACATAACCAGATCCAATTTTACTTACCAACTTATTATTAACTTTTACAGACCCTTTTTTAACCCTTTGAATCAAAGCTTTCATAATTATGTTTTGAAATTGTTAACTATACGTTGCAATAATGTCTGGTTCCGAGTAAAAACATGGTATATAATGAAATACTTAATAGTTTATGACTGAAGAATGACACTTCAAAAATATTACTCAACAATCAAAAATCTTCAAAAAGATCTCGTACATATTATAGGCAATATTGACGGAGATGTCGAGGTCCACGATGAACAGAAACTTCGAGCAAGTTATATTGACAAACTCGTTTATACATCTGCATTTGCTAAGTCTGAAGGTGTAAGAGAGTATGCTCAGAATCTCATCAGAAAAATTGCTAGATTTTCAGGAGCTATTCCATCTTCAATTCATAATGTATATATGGCGATTGGTAAAAATGAAATCAACGGTTTTACTGTCCCTGCTATGAATATACGCATGCTTACATATGATGTTTGTAGGCGAGTATTTAAACTTGCCCAAAAGCATAACATAGGAGCATTTGTTTTCGAAATTGCGAATACTGAACAAAATTATACTGACCAACAACCCTCAGAGTATTCGGCATCTGTCCTTGCAGCTGCTGTTAAGGAACGATTTAAAGGGCCGATTTTTATACAAGGCGACCACTATCAATTTAAACGTGATATATTTACAAAAGACAAGGATTCTGAAATCAATCGGATGAAGGATCTTATAAAGCGTTCAGTCGAAGCAGAGTTTTATAACATTGACATAGATGGGTCGACACTTGTAGATCTTGGAAAAGGAACCGTTGATGAACAACAAAAAAACAACTACGAAATGACAGGTCTTATGGTTGATTATATCCGATCTATTGAACCTAAAGGAATCACTATCTCAATCGGTGGTGAAATAGGTCATATAGGTGGTATCAATAGTACGGTTTCCGATTTTGAAGCATTTATGAATGGTCTTATAAACCAACCAAATTATAAAGAGCAAACAGGAATTAGTAAGGCAAGTGCTCAAACTGGAACAAGTCATGGAGGAGTTTTAATGCCGGACGGAACAATGCAACAAGTTGATGTTGATTTCAGCGTTTTGCATGATATTAGTGAAGTAGCTCATTCAAAGTATAATATCGGAGGTGCTGTGCAGCATGGAGCATCAACATTGCCTGAAGATCTATTCAACAGTTTTCCCCAAAATGGAGCATTAGAGATTCATCTTGCTACTGGATTTCAAAATATTTTTTTCGACAATTTACCAGATTCGTTAAAACAAAAGATGTATACATGGATCAGAGAAAATTTACAAAGTGAACGACTAGAAGGCCAAACCGATGAACAATTTATTTATACACTCAGGAAGAAAGCACATGGACCCTTTAAAATAGACCAATGGATGCTTAGCGATTCTAATAAGAAAACAATATTAGATAGTCTTGAATCAAAGTTCGAATTACTTTTTGATCGTCTAAACGTGTTTAATACAATAGAGATTGTCAAAAAACATGTACAATAAAATTGTAACACTTACCGAATATCTTCTCAAAGAAGAACAAAAATTCGAAAAAGCTACAGGATCATTTACTCTTCTGATGACTACTCTTGAAAATGCGGTGAAAATCATAGCATCGCACGTAAAACAATCTGGGCTTGTTGATATTTTAGGTAAAACAGGTAGTACAAATGCTTCCGGAGACGAGGTTAAGAAACTTGATATTTTAAGTAATGAAATACTTGTTGATTGTCTTAGCCAATCAGGACAGGCCCAGACTTTAGCCTCTGAGGAGCTCGCTGATGCAATTTCCCTTGAAAACAATGGTCATTATATGGTTTATTTTGATCCATTAGACGGGTCTTCGAATATCGAAGTGAATGTAAATATAGGTACTATTTTTTCTATATATCTTAATGATAAAAATATTCTGCAGCCAGGTAGGAAACAGGTCGCAGCAGGATATATCATTTATGGACCAAGCGTTATGTTTGTATATTCTTGTGGACAAGGCGTTAATGGATTTACGCTTGATCCTTCTGTTGGGACATTTCTTCTTTCACATCCAAATATCATCATTCCAGAAGAGAAAGGCATCTACTCCTTTAATGAAAGTTACGAACCGATTTTTCACAAACATACACTCAAATATCTAAAAGACGTTAAAAATAGTGAAAAAAAATATACATCTCGGTATATTGGATCAATGGTTGTCGATGTGCATCGAACATTATTAAAGGGTGGAATATTTGGTTATCCTTCTGACAAAGAACGACCTGATGGAATTTTGAGACTAATGTATGAGGTTAATCCCCTTGCTTATATTATTCAGCAAGCTGGCGGTCTTGCTTTTTCAGAGAAAAAAAATCCGCTCGATATTACTCCCAAACAGCTTCATCAAAGAGTTTCTATTGTAATGGGAAGTAAAAAAGAAGTTAATCATTATCAATCATTTTTATCATGATCAAAGGCTTTGATATTAAAACCATCGATGACGTAGAAATTAAAAATAAGAGAGTTCTTGTTCGAGCTGATTTTGATGTTGCCTTAAATGAAGATCTTTCCATCGCCGATGATACGCGCATTCGCCAGAATATTCCAACGTTGAAACATTTGCTGAAAAACGGTAACCGAATTATCTGTTTAGCAAAAATGAACCGGCCAAAAGTCAGGGATCCCAGACATTCGTTAAAAATCGTCGTAGATGCGTTGTCGAAATACATTACGGGGTATTCATTTAAACTCATCGACGATTTCCTTACAGAAGATCGTGCTACTTTTGAGAATCAGAGTGAAAATGAAGTATTCGTACTTGAAAATATGCGATACTACCCACAAGATAAAACGAAAGATCCTCAATTTGCAGAAAAACTTGCCAGTCTTGGAGATATTTTTGTCATGGACGGCTTTGCTGTGGCTCACCGGATAGAAACATCCGTCATCGGAATCCCCCGGTATTTACCGTCATACGCAGGACTTCTTGTTAAAAAAGAGGTGGAAAATATATCAAAAGCTATTCGCGACCCAAAAAAACCCGTTGTTTCAATTATCGGAGGAATAAAAGTTTCAACAAAAATCGCGTTTATTTCTAGGCTTCTCCAAATCAGTGACTTTTTGTTAATCGGGGGAGGGCTGGCCAATACGTTTATTGCAGCTCAGGGCTATAACATCGGGAAAAGCGTGTATGAATATGAGGAAGTTGAGAAGGCACGGCATCTGTTGTATCTAGGTGGATCGCGGGGAATCACGCAAATTTTGCCGCAGGATGTGGTTGTCGGAGATCCGGAAGATAATCATGTAAAACCTAGGATTGTTGATATCGAACACGTGGAAGATGCTATGCATATCCTTGATATCGGACCAAAGACTTGTGACGCATTCGGAGAAGCTATTGGGAAAGCCCATACAATCATTTGGAATGGTCCAATGGGAATGTTTGAAAAACCGGCATTTTCAAAAGGTTCGGATCACATCTACCATGCTATCATTCATAACAAAAAGGCCACTTCTCTTATCGGTGGTGGAGATACTTTGGCAATACTGAATGGTAAACATAATACTGAAAAAATAACGCATATATCTACAGGAGGAGGTGCGATGCTTGAATTTATTGAGAAAGGAACACTTCCCGGTCTTGAAGCTCTGAAAGCATCTCAGAAAAAATTTTCCATCTAAATTATTCTATCCTTCTTTCATTTGGATTACGGCCAGTATCTTGTTGTTTAAAAACGTTTACTGTGACTGCAGGTTCATGCTCGTGTGTGCAGTCTAAGCAATACTTCGACAATCCATCGCTGATAACTGTCTGTTCTCGCATTTCAGCAGAAGGATCATCTGCTTTTGTCATAAAACCAGTATCTCTATTAACAGGAATGAATTCTCGCGCGATAACACCGGCTCCAACGTTTTCTGTTCCTCTGAGCATGAATTCAAACCGCGTCGGACATCCACCTTCACCTTCATGTGGACTCGCAGAACTTGGAACTAATCCAGAGACTGAACATACCTGTCGACCTACTACGCCTTCTGGCTGACGGGGCCATAAATCTGGTTGCTCCTCGAGAAGAATCGACATAACCCGATTCCAAATAGGTGCTGCACCCGTTATTCCAGATGCAAGATAAGACATTGGAGTATTATCATTGTTACCTACCCATGTAGCTACCAGAAAATTTGGTGTATAACCAATTGTCCAATTATCTCTATAATCATTTGTTGTCCCAGTTTTTACAGAAACGGTTTTACCTTTAATCACCAAATTACTTGATGTTCCAAAGGCTTGCGATCGAGCACCATTATCAAGCAAGATGTGAGATATAAGAAATGCGGTTTCTTTAGATAGTGCTCTTTTACCTGAAATGCCAAGAAAGTTTGGATATTGTAATGTCTTATGAATGTCTTTCGCAAAGTTTGGATCTTTATATTCATAAATAGTTTTTCCATTTTTGTCAGTAACTTTTAATATAGCCACAAGCTCTCTTGGAACTCCTTCATTTGCAAATGCGGAAAATGCTTGAGCCATTTGTACCATTGGAATTTCACCACCTCCAAGTGTAAGTGAAAGTCCATAGTTTTTAGGATCCTTAAGGGACTTAATTAAAAATGCTGGGGAAGATGCAACGAATTCTTCTACTCCAAGTTTTGCCATCGTTCGGACAGCAGGAATATTCAACGAGTTAGCAAGTGCAAATCTTACTTGTATCGGACCTCTAAATGATCCATCGTAGTTTCCTGGGCAATAAGCTTTTGGTTGTCCTTCTGCAATAAAACAACTCGGACCATCAATCAACACGCTAGCAGGATTGATAATCTTTTTTTCAAGTGCTAATGCGTATGTGATAGGTTTGATAGAGGACCCGGGTTGACGATTGGCTGTGGTCACATTGTATGAACCAGAGCCTTCAGCAAAAAAATCTACAGAACCAACCATAGTGAGAATTTCTCCAGTTGATGGGCGTGTTGCAAGCAAAGCACCATTAGTTACTTTAAGATGACGTATATCATCTACCTCCTCTTTAAGAATCGCTTCAGAAGATGCTTGAAGATCGTAATCAAGTGTTGTTACGACTTTCAATCCACCTTCTTCTACGAGCTCTTTCCCATATTCTTTCTCTAATATCGATCGTACATAGAAAACAAAATGAGGAGCCTTGATTGAAGTCTCTGGTGGTCGAATATCAAGTTCTTTTTTTTCTGCATCAATTCTTTGCTTATTAGTAATGTAATCAAGCTCCTCCATCCTCTTTAAAACCTCCTTTTGACGAGCTTTAGCTCTATCAAAATTGGTATAAGGATTATATGTCGTTGGTGCTCTCGGTAAACCGGCTAATAAAGCAGCCTCATGAAGTCCTAAATCTTTCGCATCTTTATCAAAATAAGAACGAGCTGCTTCCTGAATACCATAAGAGACCCCCCCATAGGGAACTTGATTAAGATAGAGCTCAAGTATCTCGTCTTTTGATAGGAGTTGTTCTATTTCAACTGCTAAAACAACCTCTTTAAGCTTTCGTCGAATAGTCCTTTCTGGAGATAGAAGTGCTGATTTAACCAATTGTTGCGTGATCGTGGATCCACCTTGGACTCTCTTACTATTACCCAATAACGTATCTTTTACAGCTCTTAGTATGCCACCGAAAATCGAAATTCCACTATGTTTGTAAAAATTTGCATCTTCAATAGCTATTGTTGCTTGTGGAACATAAACAGGAAGATTCTTGAGTTTTACTGGAGTTCTATTTTGATCTCTAAAAATATCATATAAAAGTTTTCCATTTCTATCATAAATTTGTGTAGACAAGGGAATCACACCATAATTCCTAAGGCCTCGCGGATCAGGTAAATCTTTTAAGACATATGTATAACTCACCAGACTAACGATAATAATTAATCCAATAACAACGATAATAACAAGTTTTTTAGGGAGAAAAGAAATTTTGTCTCTTAGAATAAGGGTAAACGATGCAATTTTATTTCTTAATTGAAGCTTTGATTCCATAAAACAATATTGTATCAAACTAGATATTATTAAGTAAAAAGGAATAAAGAGATATGATTATTCTGCGTAAATTCTGACGAGTTTTTCTCCTATTTTCTTTACCTTTTTAATATGAATGTGCCCTATTTCAGAGGTAGTACGTACGTGTGGTCCACCACAAAATTCTTTAGAATAATCACCAATAAAATACACTTTTACTTCATCGCCATATTTTTCTTTAAAAAAAGATGCCGCTCCAATTCTCTCAGCTTCTTCTCTTGGCATTATTTTGTAAAACACCTCAAGATTTTCATCAATTCTGTCGTTGATAATTTTCTCTACTCTTTTAGCATCTTCTTCCGTTAGTTTATGATCTAGTCTAACGTCAAATCGAAGTCTCTCCTGAGTAATATTAGATCCTTCCTGCCTGGCGGAATTTCCAAATACATCTCTAAGCGCCTGGTGAAGAAGATGTGTAGCTGTATGGTATTTAATAACTTGATCCGAATGATCGGAAAGACCACCTTTGAATTTACCTGCAGATGCTGTTCTCGAAAGACTTTTATGACTTTCGAGTTCTTCTTCAAAAAGTCTCTTATTGAGATCTAACCCTTTTTGTCGAGCGAGTTCTTGGGTAATCTCAAACGGAAAACCATAGCTTTGATATAAATCAAATGCAATTTTCTCATTAATATCCTGTTTTTTCTCAAATAATCTCAATCCCTTATCAAGGGTTTCTGAAAATTTGTTCATTTCCTGGGAGATAACTTTAGCAACTATATCTTGCTGATCTTTTTTATTAACATTTTGTTCCTTATCATAGATTCGTAAAATTTCTCTTCCGATAATGGAATAAAAATTCGGCGTCAAATTTCTTTTGAGAAAATGCATTTTTACCGCACTCCTTCGTAACATTCTTCGCAAAACATATCCATGTTCTTTCTTTGCTGGTAGTACCCCATCTATAATCATAAATACTGCAGCCCTCATATGGTCAGCAACTACTCGCATGGCTTCTTGATTTTTCTTATCCGAGTATAATAATCCTGTTTCTTTCTCAATCTCGCTTATAATATTTACAAAAATATCTATTTGAAAAATATCAGGTATATTGTTACATGCAGCAAGAATTCTCTCAAGACCGCCACCGTAGTCGACATTTTTCTGAGTAAGCTCCGATAATTTTCCATCCTCCTTTTTTTGATACTCGATAAATACTGAGTTTCCAATTTCTAGAAATCTACCACAATCACAGTTTGGATGACATTCTTTTCCAAATTGCGGATCATGCTTCGTTCCAAAGTCATAAAATATTTCAGAATCGGGACCCCCGATTTCCCCAACAGGCATCTGATCCGGTCTTCCGGACCTTGACCACCAATTTTTATCTGCTCCATAATAAAATATCCTTTCATTAGGGATGCCGAGTTTTTTCCACGCTTCTGCGGATTCTTCGTCCTTAGGCACGCCATAATCTCCCTTGAAAACTGTTATGTATAATTTTTCTTCGGGCATACCTAATTTCTTAGAAAAAAAGTCGAACATCCACGAGAGTTGTTCTTTTTTAAAATAATCACCAAGAGACCAATTACCCATCATCTCAAAAAACGTTGTGTGCCTATTATCGCCAACACCCTCAATATCCTGAGTTCTTATGCATGGCTGAATATTATATAAACGGTTTCCCTTTTGGTGAGTTTCTCCCATCAAGTAAGGAACAAGCGGCTGCATTCCAGAGCTGGTAAAAAGTGTTGTTGCATCATTTGACAACACAAGTTGGGCTGGTGGGACGTATTTATGGTTTCGCGGCTTTTCCTCCCAAAATTGAACAAATTTTATCCTCAGATCCTTATGTGTCATAGTATTTTCTTATTATAACAATTAAAAAAGACGTGTAAGGGGTGTGTGAGCCTCATCACACACGCGGTGTGTGATGTACTTCACACATCACTGCATAAGCAAGGTGACGCCAGTAAGCATTAATAATGCTGCGATAATTTTACGTATATACCCCTTTTCTCCAAGGAAAATAAATCCTAAGAAAGCAAGATAAAGCGAGCGCGTCATTTGTACTGGTACAACAAAGTTTGGAGAAGCATCTTTAAGAGCTAAAAAGATAGCAACATTCCCAATTACAACGAGAACACCGATTGCGATAATCGTTCTATTCTTCAACAAATTAATATCAAATTTTCTTCCCCTGGCACGCAAATACAATCCAAAAAATAGGCTAAGAGCTATGAATAAAAAATACGCGTATGCAATGGGTTCTATATAGGCGAGTGCTTTTCTGTCAATGATTGCATTCGATCCATAGAGAAAAGTCGATATAAGTATATATAAAGTTGGTTTCAATTGCACACTATCTAATCTAAGATTCATATTTTTGTGAAAATGCAATAACATCGCTCCAACTACAATAAATATGGTTCCAAGAATCATTGATGACGTGGGAATTTCCTGAAGGAAAAGAATAGCTAAAATTACAACAAAAAAAGGTCTAAGACTTTCAAGAGGTCCTATAATTGATATCTCACCTATTGAATATGCTTTAACAAAATATATCGTTGCAATAATTCCAAATAATTGCGCAACGAAGAAATAAGGGAAACCACCTCTTTCAACGCTTATTCCATTTGACAACCAGTAGAAGATAAAAAAAGGAGTGAAAAATAATACACTTATAAAGAATGAGTAAAATATTATCTCTATATGAGTAATTTTTAAGCGCTTAGATTCTCTTTTGAAAAGGAATGCGACAGTACCATTCGCAAACACATTAACCAGCGTAAAAAACAACCAAGACATAGGATTAGTATACAGTATAATATCCTTATGGCATGTGTTGACCCACCCAGCGCTCTTGAGGAAGCTAAAAAAAAACTTTACATCCCGCCTGCAAAGAGTCATAAAGGTCTCAATGGCAAACTATTGATAATTGGTGGATCGCGACTTTTCCATGCAGCTTCAATTTGGGCAGCGCACATAGCTTCAAAAGTTGTAGATATGGTCCATTATTCTTCAACAAGAGAGAATCACGAAATTTTTGTCAATCTTAAGAGTAAATTTATCGATGGAATTGTAGTTTCTAAGCACAATCTTTTAGATTACGTGGAAGAAGATGAATGCATTCTGGTTGGTCCTGGTATGGTACGCGGTGAAATTTCTGATCGAATTCGTTCAGCGAACTTAACTTTTGATGCGATTTGTAAACTTAAAAACGAGCCGGAGTACACATATGCATTGACGAAATTTCTTATACATACATTTCCTCATAAAAAATTTGTTTTTGACGCTGGAGCGCTTCAAATGATGGATAAAAATTGGTTAACAAAACTTAAAGAAAAAGCTATAGTTACTCCTCATATTTTAGAATTCGAAAATCTTTTCGGAATAAGCTGTAGTCAAAATGATGACATTCAAAAAAGAAAGCTGGTCACACAGTACGCAAAAGAGTATAGCTGCGTTATATTAATGAAAAATATTAAAGATTATGTAAGTAACGGAGGGCAAAGTTTTATTATTGAAGGAGGTAATGCTGGTTTGGCAAAAGGGGGAACTGGAGATGTTTTAGCTGGATTAACAGGAGCTTTTTACACAAAAAGCGACAGTGTAAGTTCCTGCATCATGGCCTCATATCTACTTAAAACATCAGCAGAAGACCTATATAATCAATCAGGTCTCATGTACAATACCTCGGAACTTATCATCCAGATAGGTAAAACTTCAAAAAACGTTCTATTTGACATTTAATTGAACGTCCTTTAACATTTACTACACTCTATGAAAAAGGAGACACTTATTGCAGTCATTCTCGGTATCATCGCGGGAATTGCAATTGCTGTATTTATTATTAAAAACTCAAGAGACAGTAGTAATAAATCAGCAGATATTATTCTCGAGCAGCTCACGCCAACCATAACAATTGATACAAAAAAAACTGAGCCACTTCTTATTGAAGAGCCTGATGATGGTTTCGTTACTGAAGAGGAGTCTGTAACTATAAAAGGTACAAGTCAAGTCAATGCATTAATCGTTCTCCAGACACCACAAGGAGAACAAATATTAAAAACAAAAAATAATTCATTCACGTTTGACGTAGATTTGTTACCAGGAGAAAATAAAATGAAGATTACTTCTTATAGTGGTAAAAATATCGATGCCAGATCATTAACAGTTTACTCCATCCAACCGGAATAAGGACTCATGAGGAAAAAAATAGTTTTCATTCTAATTTTTGCTCTCTCTGTCTCACTCTCATCATTTACATATGCACAGGAATCAGATCTGACTCCAAGTCCAAATCCTAGTCCAACCAATACGAAACAAGACGATACAATACAAATTTTGAAAGAAAAAATCGAAGAAAAAGTTGATCAACTCAATAAAAAAAATAAAAAAATAATTACTGGAAAATTCATTTCCATTGATGATTCAATAATTGTTATAAAGAATGAATCGAATGAGTCTTTTAACGTCGCAATCGACGATACGATTACTAAAATCTTTACCACTTCTATCGATGGGAAAGAGGAAATTTCAATTGATGATTTAGAGAAAGATGATAAGCTTATTGTAGAAGGTCCTATTTTAGAAGGCCAAATATCAGCAAATATTATTTACAAGCAATTCGACTATCTTGTTTCGCAAGGACAAATTACTGGTATTGATAAAGATAATTTCACTATTGATGTGATAACATCAGAAAAGGATGAGTATACACTGAGTATTGAAAAAAATACAGTTCAGCGTATTATGCATGCTAAAACTCTTGCTATTGAAAAGGCAGGTTTTTCAAAATATAAAGTTGGCGACAGCATACATTTTGTATCTGAAGCATCAAAAGCAGAAGAGAAACAAATTATTGCTTTAAGAACTGTCATCATCCCACAAGAATTTTTTACTGAGGGAAGTATCGAGGTGAAACCTGAGGACTAGGTGACGTATTAAATATACTATCCCCACAACCATTTGTACCCTCTGTACCTGTTATAAAGAATTCGGGTTTATTGAAATAACACGTTTTAGTCACCATACCACTTGGAATTGAAAATTCAGAAGGTGGTTGAACTTCTTCATGGACTTTAATATCGGTGTCTAATACATAGGTCATAATCTTATTCCAAATCGGAGATGCCCCAGTTATTCCAGACGTTAGTGTTGGGTGCATCGGAGAATTATCATTGTTACCTACCCACACAGCTGTAAGAAATTTTCTATTATATCCGATTGTCCAGTTGTCCCTTTTACTATTTGTTGTTCCTGTCTTGACAGCGACTTTGCGATTGGGAATAACAAGATCTGAGTTAGTGCCGAAAGCGAACTGACGAGCAAAATTGTCTGATAAAATATCTGAAATAATAAAACTAATCTCTGGAGATAAGACATTTTCATAGGACTTTTTTTCAAATTCATAGAGTTCCTCACCTCTAAAATCCTTAATGGAAAGAATCGGATTTAAAGGTACTCGGTTTCCATAGTTTGCAAAGGTACCATATGCTTCTGCCATATCTATCATCTTAACTTCACCTCCACCAAGCGTTAGAGACAAGCCGAATCTCTCAGGTGAATTCCAGGTAGTTATTCCCAACTTTTCAGCATGATCAATAAAATCATGTACCCCAAGCGTGTTCAAAACTTTTACAGCAGGAACATTGTATGAATTGGCCAAAGCATATCTAAGAGGAACTGGTCCGTGAAATGTATTATCGTAATTTACAGGTCTGTATGGTTTTCCACCTGGAATTTGAAAAACGACCGGACTATCTTGAATAATACTAGCTGCAGTGTATTGTCTTCCCAAAGCAAGAGAGTACATTAACGGCTTAATGGAAGAACCCGGTTGTCGAGGCGCTGTTGTTACATTATATGCCCCATAGGGTTCCTCAAAATAATTCCGAGATCCGACCATTGTTAGAATCTCTCCTGTGCTTGGAACAGTAACTAAAACTGCTCCATTGTGTACATTTAAATTTTCTATCTTTAAGAGTTCCTCACTCAAAATATCTTCAGCTCGTTCCTGAGCATCAACATCAAGCGAAGTAATTACGCGCAATCCACCTTCTTCTACTTTACGTATACCATATTGTTTCTCAAGAAGCGATGTTACATAAAAAACAAAATGTGGCGCTCTAATAAACGTCTTTGGAGACTGTACGTCGAGTTTGTGAGTAATTTCCTCTTCATATTGATCTTTTTTAATATAACCTAACTCATACATATTCTTTAGAACCTCATTCTTCCTTTGCAAAGCGAGCCTAGGGTTAAAAAAAGGAGAGTATTTAGTAGGGGCCCTTGTAGTTCCAGCAAGAAAAGCGGCTTCGCTGATAGTTAAACTAACAGCTGATTTGTTAAAATATGTCTTTGCTGCTTCTTCAATACCATAGGCTGAACCCCCATAAGGAACTTGATTAAGATACATTTCTAGAATCTCTTTTTTTGTGTAAAGTCTTTCTGTCCACAGAGCTAAAATGGCTTCCCTTAATTTTCTCTCTATGGTTCGTTCGGGAGTTAATAATGCGGATTTTACTAATTGCTGCGTTATCGTAGAACCTCCTTGTAATTCCCCTGTCTTTGCCATGTCTTTCAACGCTCTAAGAATTCCTCCAATCGGAGAAATGCCGTTGTGATTAAGGAAATTTTTATCTTCAATCGCAATTGTTGCTTGAATAACATGATCAGGCAAATCATCTATGTCGATTGGGGTTCTGTCTTGATCTCGAAAAATTTCATATAATAACTTTCCATTACGATCATAGATTTGTGTTGAAACAGGATAATTTATGTTTCCTATAAGCTTAGGATTTGGTAGTGATTTAATAAAGGTGTAACTTCTTTCGATAAATACAACTGATATTGCAAATAGCAATCCAAGTAAAAAATATTTGAGCTTCGTTTTATTCGAAAATCTTGAAAAAGTAAAAATAGTTTTCTCTTTTAATTTATGTTTGACTTCTATATTTTCAAGATGTGGTATATTGAGAGCCTTTATAGCACTTTTAATTTTCAAGGAAACAGAATTAAACCCATAAAACGTTCCTTTTAAGGAGTAGATGAAGAGATGTACTATAAACTTTAAAGTAAAGATTAGTGCGTCACCTACGAAAATCAGGAATGAAACAGCAAAAAAAAGAATATCTACCCCAATGCGGGTTATAATTCTTATGATGTCAGGCTGTTTATTCTGGTCCTTAGGCATTTTGTATGATAGTATTTTACCATATGTTATAGGCCTAAAACAACATCCATTATAGCAGAGGAAGACTCTTCAGTTTTGCCTTTACAATACCTCTATTTATATATGTTCCATGGGGAAGACATGTTATAAGATTTAGGTATGCACCATCATATTTTGGGTCAAGAACAGAGGTTTCCTGAGGTTTAACAACAATTTTATCGTAAACTTCATATGTATATTTCACACCATCTACGACAACATATATTACATCGCTATTTTCAAGAAACGGAACATAGCTAAAAATGTGCTTTGGATCGTTTTCCTTATATAAGGATAATAATGACGAGTGCCCAAACAAATTCACAACACCATTTTCACCTGGAAGAGTATCAGGACGATAGTGGATAATTCCTGCCAATAAGTCATCACCACCAATTATTACTTTCGCATTTTTAACACCAATTTTTGGAATACTAATGGAATATTCCTTTATATCAGGACGCGCGCGAATACCACGTTGAACTTCACTATCTTCATCGAGAAACCAATTAGATGCCTTTGTATAATCAACAAGGTTTGTTGAAAATTTGTTACTCGTTCCTCGGATTGAACCTGCTTTATCAACAGATGTAGCTTGTGCATAAGGAATAGGATCTGTAAAATCTCTTGAAATAAATATACGCGAATATAGCTCAGAGGCTATAACAGGATAAAAAGAAAAAAAGAGGAAGAGTGCACCAATTGTCATTGACGCATACGAAATTACCGTAAATATTCTTCTTTTAATCCCTGTTGACTTTCTTTTATATGTGTAAAGTGCCATAGGTTATTTGAGAGGTTCGACCTTAATCGTGATATTTTTCGTAAAAACTGGTATATAAGAATTAATTATTGGAAAATTGGACTCAACAGATAACTCGTAACCACTCGCCTTAAAGGTATCTTTAACGATTCCCTTTATGGATTCTGCTCTTTTGCCACGAACAGCATCACGTAATTCCACTTCATCAATATTAAATTTTGGTTCGCCAACAGCTTCAACTGTCATTGAAACATCTCCGGTTTCATCGTCTTTTTCAGCTCGAATAATTGCAGCATTTATATTCTCACCATTTAAGCTATAATTGCTCGGGACATCTGTTTCGAGTTCTTTAATAAGTATGTCTTTTAATTGGTTGTCATCATAGAAATAATATGTTACTTGAGCTTTAACTTCGAGCTCCAATATATCAGCTTCTTCAGCAACTTCTTTTGAATATGTTTCATCTATTATTTCGATTTCTGTTAAATCTTTAATTATATTCTTCTGTGCGCTCATCTTTTTTAAAGATGCTGAACTCTTCTTATTAATTTTTGATTTTATTTCTTTATCGATGCCATCAAAATCCTCTCGAGAAGCTGTTCGAACTTTTTTCGATGACCCTCCTGAAAATGCTTGATTTGTTCTAGCGAAATGAGTGGTTGCATCTGACTCCTCAATTGTGAGTTTTACGTCGTTTTTGATATTATATTTTGTTCCAATTTCTGTTGCTGTAATTTGTGCTTTTGTTTTCGATGTGGTTGTTAAAATGTCACCCTCGTCTGTTACCGTTTTTTGAGCACCTGCTGCAGTTACATCTTGATCTAAAGTAAAAACTAAGTTATCTTCAGTTTTTAACTCAGTTCCTTTTTCGAAAACAATTTCATTCCCGGCGTTAAAAATAGTGATTTCTCCGTTTGCTTTTTCTCCTATATTTTTCGAGCCAGTTGTTGAGATTGAAGCTTTTTCAGTAATGGTTTCCGTACTTTTTTCAATAGTAAGTCCTTCTGAAATATCCACATTTTTTTCTATTTTTTTGCTTTCATAAAAGACTGAAAGCGTGGCTTTATGGAAAAAATATAACAATGAAAATATTGCCACTCCAATAAGCACAAAACCTGCAAGAGCTAGTAATAATTTCTTATTTCCTACCCCACCTTTAAAGATGTTGATTTGTGGAATTTTGAATCTATCGAGGAAAAATTTACTCTTGAGAAAATCGAAGCTTAACCACGCAGGCATAAGCGATTTTTGTGCAGGTAAGGCGGCTTCAGGCTCTTCCACTATGCTTGTTTCACTCTCAATCTCTTGCTCATCTTTTAAAGTTTCTGTAATATTTTCTTTTTGTTCTCTTATGTCTTCTCCGATGACAAATCCTTTTAGTGCATCCTTATCCGTTTTTTCTTCCTCAAGAACCTGGGTTTCGGATTTATTCAATATATTTTTCCCGAAAAATTTAGAATCAGGTTGTCCAAAAAGTTGCTCTTTGAATTCAAGTACGAGAGCCTCAGTAACCTCATCTGAATTAAGAATCTCAACTTTCGGAAGTTGTATAAAAAGATTGTCGGGCCAATTATGAGTAAGAATTTGGCTCGACTCTTTTTCTAAATCCGAAGAATCATACATTATCATCCTAGCCGGTAGAATGGTGTTTTTGTTCGATCGACTAAATATTTCTTCAAGATCTGAGGTCAAATTACCTGTTTTGGCAACAGTATCAGAAAATACTAATTCTCCTCCTTTATAAATGAAAGCAGATACTGCTGGCGAATCTATTTCTACAACTATAGAAGTAAGTGGGGTTTGTTCTTTTTCTTGAAGATATCGAGCTAGTACTTCGTTATATTCAGCATACCCGAGACACTCAAGATCATTTTGTTTAGTGATTTCCTGTAATTTTTCTGAGTATGAAGGAGATATCTCACCTGATTGCCTATCGACAAGATGTGCGTAGACAAAGAATATGGACTTTTTTAGCTTAATCTTATGATCGTTCTCGATTGAAAAAAGAAGTTCATCAACATCATAAACGAGATTCTCCCATGCATTAGAAAATTTAAACATTCTTTCATCTATTTTCTCGATTTCTTTTGTCTTTGAATTAATTTTAAGTAGCAAACCCACTCCTTCATTTTGCCTAAAAATTAAGCCAACTATGTATTCTATTTTTTCTGAAGACGAATTGAAAAGTCCCATAAAATTATTCTATATTGTATTGTTTAAAAACCTGATCTATGCCCTTAGATGCTGTATCTAAAGCTTGCTCATATGATACTCCCTGGATCGTAGCATTTACTGCGTCCTTTAAATACTTTATTATTTGATCGTTGATTCCATTATCGAAAGTCCGAGAGGCAAGAGGTAAACTCTTCATAAATGGGGCCTGCTCGAGAACTGGTCCTATGTATTCATTTTGAATCAGATCATCTCGTAAGTCAACTCTAGAATATGGTTCACCAAACAAGCGGGTATTGGACTGTTCTTTGTAGAGTTTTTGCATTGTTTCTTTCTGAGTCAGATACTTTAAAAATTTCCATGCTTCCATTTGATTTTTACTAGTACGAGAAACTCCCTCTACCCAATACGTAGCTAAAGATACCGGCTGATTACCTGGCAAAATGGGAAGTTTTGTCACTTTTATTTCTAGGTCTGGATTCTGTTCTTTTATCTCTAGAATTCGCCATGAAGGTACGATTATCATTGCTACCTTACCCTGAACAAACGCAGGAATATTATTTGACATATGTTGATTCCAAAAATTAAGCGGTGGCTCAGCAAAGCGTCTATAATTACGAAGCACTTCAACAGCTTCCTGTTTGTCTAAAGACCGTATATCAGCTCCATTTTGTATGAACATCCATCCAAGAATATCTGAAAAATGTTCAAGATTATCTGCTGTTCCTAGCGCAATTCCTGATGTTAATATGTCTCCACCAGGCGCCTGCACTCTCAAGCTAGATGCTGATCTTACAACGTCTTCCCATGTTTGAGGAGCAGTCGAGATTCCTGCTTTTTTAAACAAATCGTTATTGTAGACTAAAACAAGACCATCTATCTCAAGCGGAAGTCCATGATAGGATTTATCAACTTTAAGGTCGTCTTGCGCTACCTGGTAAAAGGTTTTTTCAAACTCAGCAGCTGGCATTATTTTTGCTGGTATTGGAGCAGCAATTTCAATAATGCTTGGTAACCATGTGTTATGGAAACGGAAAATATCAGGACCTCTCCCTTCTTTACCTCTTGCTATAAGCTTTTCCCTGTAGCTTTGAGGGTCTTGCTTTACATATTTGACGGTTATCTTAGGATTGTTACGATGGTATTCCTCTATTATTGGAGCAAATACCTGTTCATCCTCCCAAAGCCCCCAATACTCAAGAGTGATCTCTTTTTTATTACCTCTCAGTGATAATAAAAAAGTTAATATTCCGATAAAAAGTAATATTACAATTACAACACCAATACCGATCGCAACATACTTCTTGCTTCCTCCTTCGCTAAACGATACGCTCTCAGGCGGAGGAATAGTAAAATCGTCACCCGAGCTTCCACCCTCAATATCAGAAACAGTTAAATCTTCGGGTGTTTCTTCAGGAAGTTCCTCGGGAATTATATCTTCTTTCGGGCTTTCCCTTTCAAACACCGGCGTCGGCTCTACGGATTCGGGGGTCTGCTCATTTGCATTACTATCTTGAGGCATACTATAATAGTATCAAAATAAACTCGAAATTCAAAACAAATGTCTATTAGCATCATCCGTGTTGTAACGAAATCCTTACTTTTTTCTCTCCTATTTACTCTATTATTTTTACTAGCTCTTACGGGCTATATAATAAAGGAGAATAAACGATATAAGGAGTCTGTTTATCCAAACGTATACGTTAACGATGTCGACTTTTCAGGAGCTAAACGTCAAGATGTAAAAAACTACTTCGAATCTCAGAACAAAAATCTTCAAAAAGCAAGCATCTCCATCATTTACGAGGATACTATTGCAACTTTTTCAGGTAAAACACTAAAATTTGCATATAATATCGACATTATTGAAAGTAGAGCTTTTTCTATTGGGAGATCATCAAATTCCTTCTCACGATGGTATCAGCGAATTTCAACCATACTGAATCTTGAACTTTATACATTCAGATTCTCACCAGAATACCATCTTGAACCTCTTGTAAATTATTTTGATAGTTTAGATAAAAAATATTCTAAAAAACCTATCAATGCATTGTTTACCATCAAGGATGGCCGGGTATCAGCTTTTAAAAAAGAAGCATATGGAACACGTATTAAAAAAGCGGAGGCTATGACAGAGATTGAAACCATTATCGAACGTATCGGAGCTGGAGAAGCATCAGATGATTTATCAATCCGTATCGAAAATGAAGACATTGATCCAGAAATTAAACTGAGTGATATTAATGATCTTGGTATTGTAGAAAAAGTAGGTGAGGGAAGATCATCTTTTAGAGGATCCTCTCCTGAACGAATTCATAATATTGAACTTGCAGCTTCGCGTATTCATGGAGTATTGATATCTCCCGGTCAGGAATTTTCCTATACAAATACTCTCGGCGATATTTCTGCAGAAACAGGATATAAACAATCACTCATTATTAAAAGTGGAAAAACAATACTTGGAGATGGAGGAGGAGTATGTCAGGATTCAACAACGCTTTTCAGGGCCGCACTAGATGCAGGGCTTCCAATAATAGAGAGACATGCTCATGGATATCGAGTTCGATATTATGAATATGACAGAAAACCTGGTTTTGATGCAACAATTTATAGCCCATCGATTGATTTAAGATTCAAAAATGATTTAAATTCTCATATCTTAATACAAACAAATGTTGACCGAGCAAACTCTTCTCTTACTTTTTCTTTATATGGAAAAAAGGATGGACGTATAATCGAACTATCTGATGCAAATGTTTACGATGTGCACCTTCCGCCTGACCCTGCGTATCAGGACGATCCGGGTTTAAAACGAGGAGTTGTTAAGCAGATCGAGTGGGCTGCTCACGGTGGGAAATCTACTTTTCAATATAAAGTAACTGCTGCTGATGGTACAATAATTCAGGATAAAACCTTTTACTCCTCATATCGACCATGGCAGGCCGTTTTTCTCGTAGGCACGTCCGATTGAGCATATTACTTATTTATAAGACTTTCAAATTCAAAAACTGATTGTTTCAGATCCATAAGATCTAATATCGTTCCTGTAATTTTACTTAAACCATTTGCTTCATTCTGACTCAGGCCTACGAGTTGATTTTTTTTATCATAAGGGTCATAGACTATAAATGGCACTGGGCTTAAAGTATGTGCTGTGTGTTTTTCGCCTGTCCCAAGATCGTACATAAAATCTGCATTACCATGATCAGCTGTTATGCAACAAATGTAATGATGTTTTGTTAGGTAAGAACAAAGTGATTTTAGATATCTATCTACTTTCTCAACTGCGTCCACCACAGCTTGAAAATCACCAGTGTGCCCAACCATATCTGGATTAGCGAAATTGACCAAAATAAAATCAGGGTTTTGTTGTTCGACAAGATTCATAATATTACGTGTTATTTCTTTAACTTTCATCTCAGGAGCTGTATTGTGAAGAACTCTATTGCTTTGCTCTATTGTGCGCACCTCTTTCTTAAATTGGATATCACGCCCTCCGTGAAAAAAATATGTTACATGAGGACCTTTTTCAGTTTCGGCAGCTTTTAATTGAGTTAAACCAATCGAGTCAATGATACTACTAAACGTATCTCTTATATACTCTTTTTCAAATAATGGTTGTGCTTCAAAACTCTCATCATATCGTGTCATTGTGAAGATATTTAAGTGAGAAAAATTTTCAAGAAATTTTGAAACAATTTGCTTCATACGATCAGATCTGAAGTTAAAAAATAATATAGGATCTCCTTGATGTATGCCTTGATAATTTGTGTCAATAATAGTAGGTTCTATAAATTCATCTGTTATATTGACTTCATATGAGTTTTGAATAGCCTGAGTAAGATTCTCTAGGTCGGAAGGGCCTAGGTTTTTCCTCTTGCCCTGTGCATGGGCAAAAAGCTCAAATGCCATATCGGTTCTATCCCAATTTGTATCCCGATCCATCGCATAAAACCTCCCTACAAGAGTTGCAATGCGACCAAATCGAATATGACGAATTATTTGTATAAGACGTGAAGCGCTCTTTAGACTACTTTTCGGCATGGTATCACGACCATCACTTATGAAATGTATATAAGGATTTTTTGCTTTATACTTTTTAAGAATTTTAAGGAGTTCAAAAAGATGTGTCTCGTTACTATGTACTCCTCCTGGTGAGACAAGCCCAATGATATGCAGTTGTTTTTTTTGTGCGCGATAAATAAGCTTTTCAAAAACTGACAAAGTCTCCACCCCTCCTCCTTTATATGGTTGGATAAAGCTTTTATTTATGCGTTCAAGTTCTTGCAGAGTTACTCGTCCAGATCCTATGGTAAGATGACCAACTTCGCTGCCACCAATTTGGCCTTTTGGTAGACCAACATATTCTCCACTTGCTTGAAGAGCTGTCTTTGGATATGTGTTCCAAAGATGATCAAAGAAAGGTGTCTGAGCGACATGTATTGCGTTATTTTGCTCTTTTTTTCCTATACCCCATCCATCGAGAATAACAAGGGCTAGTTTACGCATGCTTATAGTATAGCCGATATGTGTATAAAGAGGAATAAAGACCGCGTTAGAGAATTATCGCTTTGGAGATTGTTTTTTACGACGAGCTCTGCCTCCTGTTCCTACCTTGCGACGCTCACGAACTCGTGCATCACGAGTGAGTAATCCTTGAGGTTTAAGTTTTACTCGATTTTCTTTATCAACTTTTTCTAGAGCACGTGATATCCCAAGGATCACCGCATCTAACTGTCCTCGCTTGCCACCTCCTAGTACACGAACAGATACTACGAAACGATTAAGAGCGTTTGTCAACATTAATGGTGCATTAACCAGCGTTTCATATAATGAGCCTGGAAAATATTGGTTGAATCGGATATGATTTATAAATATATCGCCTTTACTAATAGTCTCATCTGGTATATTCAATTCGCTGTTTTTTGCACTTAAATAGAGACGAACACGAGCTACAGCTGATTTGCGTCTACCAATTGCTTCGTAATATTTTATACCCTTACTTTTTCTTGCCATATCAATAAACCTTTTTCTTATATTTAGGATGAATGGGTAACTTTCAGCTTACCTTCATAAGGATGCTTATTGTCTGGAAACACATATAAACGTCGCATTCTTTGGGATCTTAGTTTGTTTTTAGGGAGCATACCAGACACAGCATGCTCAATAATCTTACGAGGATCTTTTTGCATCAACCGTTCGTAGGAGATTTCCCTTAGACCACTAGGATAACCAGAATAACGAGTATATATTTTTTGCAGTGCTTTTCGACCAGACAATTTTACATTTTTTGCATTAATAACAACTACATAATCACCACTATCAATATGTGGGGAATAAAGTACCTTGTGTTTCCCAATAAGTTTTCTACTGATATCTGTCACACACCTTCCTAAAATCTTACCTTTAACATCATACACATACCATTCCCGTTGTATATCTTTTTCACGAACTGTTGGAGTTGATTTTGTAAGACTTGCCATATTAATCTATAATTTTCAGACTAGCTTTTTTAGCTTAGTTTTTTTAACATTTTTTTGCTTCTCCTTCTCTGGTGTTAATGGTTTGTTTTGTGTAACTTTTTTCTCGAGAGTTATTATTGGTTTTGCCCATCCAATACGAGCCATTTCTGCATTGTCTCCTAATCGAGTTCCAAGCCTAATAATAGTTACGAAACCACCAGTTCTCTTTTTAAAAGTTGGTTCGACTTTATCAAACATGTCTTGTACAGCCTTTTTATCTCCTAGATGTTTGAGTAATACGTTCTTATCTGCTTCGCTCTGACGACGTGCTTTAAAGGCTAACCTATCCAAGAGACTCTTAACGGCTTTTGCTTTTGACACAGTAGTTTCAAGCTTTCCATGTTTCAAAAAGTTTAAGACTAACTTCCTCATAACAGACTCATTAGAGTCTTTACCTCTTCTAAATTTAACTTTGTAAATTGAGTGTTTCATTCTCCTTCAAGTTGTATTCCTAACTTTTCGAGCTCGCTTTCTATAAGAGTTATTGACTTTCTACCTACTCCTTTTAGATTTACTAGCGAGCTTCTTCCGCGACTAACAAGGTCGCCAACAGTTTCAATCTTTTCTCTCAAAAGGGCGTTGATGACTCGAGTAGGTAAGTCGAGCTCGTCAATGATAATCTCGTAAACCTTATCATCAATCTCTTTACTTTCACCGTCAGCTTGATTTCCGCCAACTTCTTGAGCATTTTCTTCATCTTTTCCTGAAAGAATATATGAAAAGTACTCACCGAGAAGTTGTGCTGCTTGATGAACAGCTTCATCTGGTTGGACCGTACCATCAGTCCATACCTCAAGCGTAAGCTTATCAAAATTTGTTTTTCTTCCAACTCGCTCGTCCTCAATTCTATATACAACTTTTGTTACTGGAGAGAAAACCGAATCAACAGCTAAAACGCCAAAAGGTTGTTTTTCTTTCTCCTCGGAAGGACTATAACCAAGACCTTTTTCGATTGTTATTTCGATATCGAGTTTTGCCTTTGGAGATGTCAGTTCAGCTATGTGTTGATCTTTATTAACGACTTCAACATTTCCTCCTTCTAATTCTGAGGCTTTAATTTCTCCCTTTCCCTTTTTACTCAAACTCATGGTGAAGGGACCTTGGCCAGAGACTTTAAATCTCAATGCCTTTAAGTTCAAGATCATGTCAAGTCCTGATTCCTTAACGCCTTCAAGCGTAGTAAAAGGATGCACGACGTCGTTGATTTTTACGAATGTCACTGCGGCGCCTTCTATAGAAGATAGTAACGCTCTCCTCAACGCATTACCCAGACTATGACCGAATCCTGCTGGTAAGGGAGTAAGAACGAACTCGCTATACGTTTTACCCGAATCTGTTTTCTTGGTTACAAAATTAGGTTTTAATACCATAAATTTTAAAAAATTAATAATTTATAAGTTTATCGTGAATAAAATTCAATAACTGCTTGCAAATCAATATCATCTCTAAAGTCCTCCAGACTCGGCATTTCTACTACTTTTCCTAATGTCGCTTTTCTTTCAAGCCAATCTGGGACAACAGTATCTTTTTTTTCTATCATACTTGTAATATAAGGAATTTTTGTAGTTTTTTCTTTTTTGAACGTGATAACATCGCCAATTTTAATCTCATATGAAGGAATAGTGCATTTTTTATTATTAACAAAAATGTGTCCATGATTTACCAATTGACGAGCAGCAGCTCGTGTTGGCGCAAGCCCCAGTCTGTAGAGTACATTATCTATACGTATTTCAAGTTGCTGAACAAGTAGATATGCGCTATTTCCAACAGATCGATTAGCTCTGTCAAAATAGTTTCTAAGTTTAGATTCGCTTAACCCGTAGATTCTTTTTAATTTTTGCTTTTCCCTAAGTTGCTCACCGTACTCTGTATATTTCTGATAACGAGAGTGAGCTCGTTGACCTGGACGAATATTAAGTCTTCTCAACAAATTTGCATGGCTTTTTGATGCAATTGTTTTGAGTCCAAGATCTTGTCCTTCTCTACGAGCTAATCTGTTTCGTGGTCCTGTATAGCGCATAATAATTCTTATCCTCTTCTTAACTTTGGAGGACGAACTCCATTGTGTGGAACAGGAGTAATATCTAATATTTTACTAACCTCAAGTCCCAACGCTTTAATGGCTTTAAGAGAAGCCGACCTTCCTGGCCCAATGCCTTTTACAAATATTGCTACCTCACGGAGACTATATTGATCCATTGCCTTCTTGAGTGTTGTTTGCACTGTGACTGTCGCAGCATAAGGTGTTGATTTTCTCGTTCCAGAAAAACCATGCATTCCACATGATCCAAATATTACAGGCTGTCCTTTCTCATCTGTTACTGTTACTAATGTGTTGTTGTACGTGGCCGTAATATATACTCGTCCTCGTTCAATCGTCTTTTTTTCGTTAGTTTTTTTAATCATTTAATCTTGTTTTTGTAATTTTGCCATATCTTCTTTTTTCAGAGCTCCGACTGTTTTCCTCTTGCCACGTTTAGTGCGAGCATTCGAACGCGTGCGTTGACCCCGGACAGGCAAACCTCTAATATGTCTTATTCCTCTATACGTCCCTGTTTCACGAAGCCTCTTAATATTGAGACTGACATCTTCTCGTAAGTCTCCTTCGACCTTATAGTTGGTTTCGATAAAATCTTGAATTTTTTTCAAATCATCCTCGCTTAAATCTTGTACCCGAACATTTTCATCGATTGATGTGCTCAGCAAAATTTTTCCCGCGCGTGACCATGAAATACCATAGATAAAAGTTAAGGCGTACTTTATGCGCTTATTATCTGGTATGTTAACTCCAATAAGTCGTGCCATATCTTAATAAAATTAGGTTGAAACAGGTTGAAATAAGAACCTTTTTAACTTATTTTTAACTTACTTAAACTTATTTCAACTCATTTATAACGTTTGTCATCCTTGTTTCTGTTTATGTTTAGGATTTATGCACGTAATGTATAAGCTCCCTTTTCTTTTCACGATTTGACAATTTTTACACATTTTTTTAATCGATGATCGTACTTTCATAACAATACATATAATATCCTATAATCTATAGACTATACGGCCCCTTGCAGGGTCATATTTCGTTACTTCAGCTCTTACTCTATCTCCTGGTAGGATTTTAATATAATTCTTTCTCATTTTTCCTGATAAGTAACATATTATGATTTTATTCTTAAACTCCTCGTCTAATTGAATCTTAAATAAGGTATTAGGAAGGTTCTCAAGAACCTCTCCCTGAACAACAATGACGTCATTTTTCATAAAGCATATATTGTACCATAAACCTAATGTGCATTTCAAAGTTTTTTGCTTCGATTATTTTGTTAAAACCAAAGTTTTCCCTTGTTTGATCGCGATGGTATGTTCAAACGAAGCAGAAATACTGCCATCAGCTATCTCAATTGACCAACCTGGGCGCTCATAGATGATTTCTCTACCTCCCATAGAATACATAACCTCTAAGGCAAGCGTCATACCATCTTGTATCTCAAGTGTCTTTTCTATAGGTCTATCTATATAACATGGTATATATGGATCTTCATGTAGATCTTTGCCTACACCATGCCCGGTTAATTCTCTAACTATACTATAGTGTGCTCCTTCAATTACATCCTGAAACGCTTTTGAAATGTTACCTATATAATTACCCTTTTTTGCTACGTTGAGCGCTTCTTTCAAAGCTCTCTGACCTGTTTCTAAAAATCGTGTAATTTCTGGATTTTTTACTTCAACCTGGATAGTCCATGCTGAATCTGTATGGAACCCGTTTAAAAAGACACCTGTATCAATAGTTACCACATCACTTTTTTTAATTATCCTATTTGAAGGTGGTGTATGAACTACTTGCTCATTGATACATATGCACGATGCCCAATGATAACCTTTTACCTTTTTAAAACCTGGTTCACCTCCTAGTAAAATAATTTCCTTTTCAATTTCTTGATCAATGTAGCTCGTTGTAAGTCCAGGTTTCAGTTTTTTCAATGCGCTAGCAAGTACTTTGCTTAGAATCTTTCCTGCTCTTTCCATTTGTTCAATCTCATCTATGTTCTTGTATACAATCATCCTATAAATTTATGCAAATTGGACATCTCGATATACGTTATCTAACTTTGAATGGAGATCTTCAAAACTTCCTTCATTAATGATCATATAGTCTGCGAGAGCAATTGTTGGTCCCTTATTAATCTCTGTAACTTCTTCAATATCACGTTTACCTCCTTTAAGCTTGCCTCTATATATTCTCTTACTCAAGCGCTTATATCGAAGTTCCTTGCTTGCCCATAAGCATAGGATCACAATATCAACATCTTTAAATTCTCTCTGTAAGTATTGGTATTCTTCAAAGGACCTCAATCCATCTATAACTATAAAATTTGCTTTATCTAATGCTTTAGTAATGCTTTCTTTGTTGAGAAAAGCAAAAGCTTCCATACCATACTTCTCCCTTAAGTCCATTCGTATTTTTTGATGCGTCGTTCTGTTATGTTCGAGGTTGTTCCGATTAATATACTCATTCACTATATTGCCAAAATGAATGACTATTAAACCTTTTTCAGCAAAATAATTTGTAGCTTCTGTTTTCCCGCTCCCTGCTAACCCGGTAACCGCCAATATTTTTTTATTTTTTGGCTGCCATTCTTTGATGTTGTTTTTAACAACCTGCTTGCCAAGATTTTTTAAAATCTCCTTATTAACGCTTTTGATAGATTTCGTTCCATCAATAATAGCTAATTTACCTTCTTTTTTATAGTAATTAATAACTGGTTTTGTAACTGCATGAAACAAATCTATCCTTTTCTTCATTGCTGCAATAGTCTGATCTTCTCTGATATCCTTATTCCTATATGCTATTCTCCATAAAGCCTCTTTATCTGGAAGCTCCAAATAAATAACTTTATCAATTCCATTTTTAAACGCTTCTGCTTGTTCAATTGTTCTGGGGAATCCATCAATAATATATCCACTTTGGTATTCCCTCCGTCTGAGGTATTCCTGAACTATTGGAACTGTTTTTCCATCCGGTATTAAGTGGCCTGCACTCATTGTCTCTTTAACGTACCGACCTAAACTCGTCTTTTCTTTTGCAATATTTCTAAATATATGTCCCGTTGAAAGATAAGGAACATTGAGCTGTTTTGCTAAAAGATTACCCTGTGTTGATTTACCTGCTCCGGGAACACCTATAAGGATAAGTTTCATCATGATTCTGTGTATTTAATGTAATTTTTTTGCCTCCTTGTGCTCTCTATGCTTGTTGCAATTATTACAATGCTTTGACATAACAAGTTTTTCGGTCGTATTGATTTTATTACGTTCAGTAACATAATTTACTTTACCGCATACGCTACATTGTAATCCAATTTTTGTACGTTGTCCTTTTTTTGCCATATATTATCTGGTGAACTTATCGTAGTTTTTCATAGCAATCTGCGTTTCGATGACTTTAAATGTTTCTAATACTACGGATACGACGATCAGTACTCCTGTTCCGCCAATGACCAATTGCTGTGCACCAGTAAGTGCAGACATAACCGAAGGGAGTACGGCAACAAGACCTAAAAAGATGGCACCGACACTCGTTATTTTATATAGAATTGATTGTAAGTGCTTCTTTGTAGCCTCGCCTGGCCGTATACCGGGAATAAAACCTCCATGCTTTTGTATCTCCTCAGCAATTTTTTCTGGATTGAAAACAATTGCTGTATAAAAAAAAGTAAAAGCAACCACAAGAATAAAGTAGAAAAAATTGTAGAAAAAACTTAAGGGATTAAAAACACGAACAAAAAATTGGGCGACTTGTGCAATATTAGCGTTTGGTGATGCAACAAAAAAATTACCTATAAGTTGAGGAAAAAGAACAAATGAAATCGCAAATATGATAGGAATTACACCAGCCTGATTTAATCTAAGAGGAAGGTAATTTGAAGCTCCTTGATACATACGGTTACCTCTAATCCGTTTTGCATAGTAGACAGGGACCTTCCGAATTGCTTGATTTATGAATACTACTGCAAATACAACAAATAAAATAAAGATCCCGATAAACAGTGTACTAAAAAGAGATTCCTGGTTGATAGTGACGAGGGTTTGTGCCGCAACAACAGGCACTCGAGCAATAATTCCAACGAATATGAGCATTGATATCCCGTTACCGAGTCCAAACTCTGAGATAAGTTCACCCAACCACATTAATATAAATGAACCTGCAGTAAGCGTGATGATGAAAGATAAAAATTCAATGAAATTTAAATTTCCAATAATATTCTGATTTCTTAAAAGAACAAACATGCCCACACCTTGAACAAGTGTAATTGGCAGCGTTAAAAATCTTGTATATTGATTGATTTTTGCTCTACCATATTCTCCTTCCTTACTAAGTTCTTCCATTTTAGGAACAACTACAGTAAGAAGTTGCATAATGATTGACGCGTTAATATAAGGAGCTAATCCTAATGCCATTACCGAAAAATTGATAAGTGTACCCCCAGAAAAAATATCAAGAAGAGCAAAAAATTGGTTCTTTGAGAATAAATCCTGCAATTTATCTAAATCAACTGCAGGTGTTGGTAAATACGCGAAAACTCTAAATACAAAAAAAGCAAAAAAAGTAAAGATAATTTTCTTTCTGAGAGCAACGTCTTTAAAAGCCAATTTTATTTTTTCAATGGGATTATTCATATTTGGACAATTTTACCTCCTGCTTTCTCGATCATTTCACGTGCTTTCTGAGATGTCTTTGCTGCAACCTGCAAGGGCACATCAAGTTTACCTCGTGCAACTATTTTAATTCCAACTTTTAATGCTTTTTTATTTACAATTCCGCTATTTATTAACTCTTTAACATTAACAATACTATTTTTTTTCAGTCTATTGAGTTTGTCCAAGTGGACCAACAGTGGTCTTTCAGACGTAGGTTTATTTCTACCTTTTCCCCGTAGCAGTGGAAATTTTTTAGTTAGGCGGTTCTGACCTCCTTCAAATGCCAGAGGAATCGACGTTCGAGCTTTTTGATGGCGAGTGGTTCCACGCCCGGATTTTGCTCCAGCTCCGCTACCAACTCCTCGACCTAGTCTTCTATATTTTTTTGCTACTATTTTTGGTAATGACGAAAGTATGTTCATGTATGATTGTTTTTTTTAACAGCTGGTCGTGGTTTGAGCTGCCTTAATGCTTTCATAACTGCATATGCATTATTAATCTGATTTCTCGAACCTAATATTTTGCCTGATGCGTTTGTAATACCAGCAAGAGACAATATCGATCTTACCACGCTACCTACCTTCAGTCCTGCACCTTTTGGAGCGGGATATAAAATTATAGATGCTGCCTTAAACTTAGTCTTTATATCATGTGGCACTGTGCTTTCATATACAGGAACGTTGATCATATGTTTTCTCGCTCTGCTTATGCCTTTTTTGATTGCTTGAGGAACTTCAAGACCTCTACCAACACCGAGTCCAACTCTCCCTTTTTTATCTCCAACAACTACTAATGTGGAAAAACTTATATAATTACCTCCAGTTGTTTTCTTCGATATACGTCTAATCAGTAAGACTTTTTCCTCTATTCCATCTTTAGCAATTCTCTGATCGCGCGCCATAAGTATGTTTTAAATGGTAATGCCGGACTCTCTTACAGCTTCTGCAAGAGCTTTTATGCGTCCGTTATATGTATAATGACCTCTATCGAAAACGACCTGTTTAATATTTTTTTTCTTGATTTTCTCAGCCAAGGCTTTTCCAACAAGCTTTGCTTTGTCTGTACTCGTCAATTGCTTATCTTTCAAACTTGAATCACTCTCTGAAATGAGTGTATGCATTTTAAAATCATCAATAATCTGAGCATAGATATGCTTATTTGAACGAAATACCGTTAGTCGCGGATACGCGCTTTTCTGTATGATTTTAGATCTAACTCTAGTTTTCCTATGTAATTGTTTTCTTATTTTTTCGTTTTTCATAGGGCTCTTATGCGGTTGTTTTTGCCTTCTTTCCCGGTTTTAACTTAACTACTTCGTTTTCGTATCTAATTCCTTTACCTTTATAAGCATCGGGTTTTCTTATTGATCTGATCTTATTCGCAACTTCTCCAACCAACTGCTTGTTTGCTCCTAATAATTTGAGAGAATTTCCTTTTACTTCAAACATAACTCCCTCAACTTTCTTAAAAGTTACGGAATGGGAAAACCCAACATCAAAAATAAGATCTTCGCCTTGTAATCGGACTTTGAATCCTGTACCTACAACCTTAAGCTTTTTTTCCCATGGCTTCTGCATACCAAGCACCGCGTTATTTATAAGACTCCTTATGAGACCGTGTAAAGCTTTTTGTCTTTGGCTATCAGTTTTTCTCAATACTTTCACTTTATTGCCTTCTATAGCAATAGAAATACCTTCTGGAAGATTTACAGAAATTTCTTCTTTTTGTCCTTTAATATTTACCGTATGATCCATAATATGGATATTCGTTAATTCGGGTATCTCGATTGCTACTTCTCCTACTTTTGACATATTTAGTGTTACCAAACTTGAAATAAAAGTTCTCCTCCGACCCTCTTACTGCGGGCTTCATTGTCCGTCATAAGACCTTTCGGTGTTGAAACTATACTCATGCCAAGTCCACCTAAAACTGGTTTGATATCTTTTACTTGTAAATAAATTCTTCTTCCAGGTTTTGAAATGATTTTAACACCCCTTATTGCAGGTTCCTTATCAACATAATACAAAAATATTGTTATAGTCTTTTTACCATCATTGTCATTAACTATAAAATCTTTAATATATTCTCCCCTTTTAAGGATATCAGCAGTTCTTTCGTTCAATTTCGAATATATTGCATCCACACTTTCTCGTTGGGCCATGTACCCATTCTTTATTCGTATTATGAAATCTAAAATTGTGCTTGTCATATGATTATGTCTTTTCGAGAATTCTCTTTGTAACTTTACCGTGACTCTTAAATGTTCGGGTCGAAGCATACTCGCCGAGCCTATGTCCAACCATTGATTCTGTTATAAAGACCTCTATAAATTTCTTGCCATTGTGAATGGCAAATCGATGACCTACAAAATCTGGAGATATTTGCGATACTCTTGCCCATGTTTTAATTGGACTTTTATCTCCTGATTCTTTTTGCTTATGTATTTTTTTAAGGACGTTCTCGTCTATATAGGGTCCTTTCTTTAAAGATCTTGACATATTACCATGATATTTTTCTAACTCCAGGTATTTCGCCTTTTAAAGCTTTTTCTCTAAAACAAATTCTGCATAGATCAAATCGTCTCATATAGGCTCTTGCCCTACCACAAAGAGAACATCTGCTAACGTTTCTTGTTTTAAATTTTTGTTCTTTTTTAAATTTTACTACGTCAGATGTTTTTGCCATACTAATGTTTAATTTTTAATATTCTGAGTATCTTCAAAAACTAATCCCATTCCTTTAAGCAAATACTTTGCCTGATCGTTGGTTTGTGCAGTTGTTACGATTGTTATCTCAACGCCTCTAATTTTGTCTATTTTATCATAGTCAATTTCGGGGAAGAGTGTTTGATCTGGAAGACCGATGTTTAAATTACCTTTACCGTCAAAACTTGAAGATGGAATTCCATGGAAATCTCTAATCCGGGGTAATACTATCTTGAAAAGTTTTTCTAAAAAGTCATACATTCGTTTCCCTCTTAAGGTAACTTTAACTCCTATAGGTAAACCTCTTCGTATTTTAAAGGCAGCAATTGATTTTCGAGCTTTTGTAATAAGTGGTTTCTGGCCAGAAATTAACAAAATATCTTCCATTACTTTATCGACGATCTTCTTATTTCCCGCTGCTTCGCCACACCCAACATTAATTACAACCTTTTTAATTTTTGGAACAGCTAAAATATTTGGAATATTAAGTTCCTTCTTCATCTGTGGAACAACCTCTTTGTAATAAAATTCTTTAAATGTCATAGTGTTAGTCAATTCTTTCTTTACATTTCCTACAAATTCTAAATTTTCTGCCACCTTCAATAATATATCCAATTCGAGTCTGTTTCTTACATGATTTACATATATATGCAACCTTCGCGACATCTACAGGTCTGGGTACATCAACTACTCCTCCCTGGGGCATTTGATCACTTTTCTTAACATGTTTCTTATATATATTTATTCCCGGTAAAAGAATCTTGCGTTGTTTCTTATATACCCGTGCAATCTTCTCTTCCCGGCCTTTATCTTTTCCTACAATCATGCGGACTTTATCTCCCTTACGTAATTTCATATTTAATAAATTTCAGATGCTAAACTTGCTATTTTTTTATAACCACGCTCCTTGATTTCACGAGCCAATGGGCCAAAAAATCGTGTACCTTTTGGCTCTTGAGACAACTTAGCCTGTAGAATCACGCATGCATTGTCATCAAAACGAATATAGCTTCCATCCTTACGTTTAGTTTCTTTTCTTGTGCGAACTATGAGGCCATACACGAGTTCCCCCTTTTTTACATGCCCGTATGGATCTGCTTTTTTTACAATAGCAGAAATCACATCTCCAAGGTATGCGTAATGCTTATTCCCTTGGCCGGGGATACCAACAAGATAAACCTCTTTGGCTCCACTATTATCAGCGATTTGTAACACTGACCTCAGTTGCAGCATATATAGTTAATATTTTTTAATCACTTTAAATTTTTTTTGTTTTGAGATTGGTCTTGTCTCGCTTATATCTACAAGATCACCTACAGTTAATTTCATATCATCCTCAACGTGAGCCTTATATTTTTTATGACTACGGATTATTTTTTTATACATTGGGTGACTGTATGCACGCTTAACTTCAACAACGACAGTTTTTGCCATTTTTGTTGAGGTAATTTTTCCAGTTAAAACTTTTGTCATACGTATGTATTAACTTTTAATCGTTAATTGTTTTTCTTTTAATATAGTCAATGTGATAGCAAGTTCTCTCTTTTTCTTTGCTTTCGTATTCATGTCTTTTGGTGGATTAACTTTAGCTTCGAGTTGAAGCTGAGCTATTTCATGTTTAAGTTTTTGCACATCACTTTGAAGCTCAGATTCAGACTTTTGTCGTAACTCATTTTTATTCTTTTTTTTCATATATTTTTTTGTACTAATTTTGTTTTAACACCAAGTTTTGCAGATAGATTGCCGTGTACATGCTTCGCAGTTTCTTCATCAAGCCCTTCAAATTCAAATAAAACTGTACCAGGAGCAACTGCTGCAACAAAATGTGACACATCACCCTTTCCAGCACCCATAGTTACTTCCGGTGGCTTCTTCGAATAGGCCTGGTGTGGAAATATTCTTATCCAAAATCTCCCTACTTTTCTTGTTGCACGGGCGAGTACAACTCGACACGCCTCTATTTGTCGGTCCGTTATCCAACCGCTTGAGAGACATTTAATGCCATGTGTGCCAAAGTTTATTTTATCTCCTTTAATGGCAATATTCCTCCAAGAACCTCGAAATTGTTTTCTAAATTTCTGTTTTTTGGGTTGCAACATGATTCTTTTATTTTCACATTTTTAATAAGCTATCTATATCTCCTTCCGAGCAATCCAAACCTTTACACCTACATATCCAGATTTAGTAAGTGCAGGATATTGTGCATAATCAATATCTTCACGGATAGTTGATACAGGCACCGTACCCTGTGAGTATTTTTCCCTACGAGCAATAGTTGCTCCTCGAATACGTCCAGATAGCTGGATTTTAACACCCTTGGCTCCCGCCTCTAAAACGCGGTCCATACCGTGATGAACAATGACTCTGTGTGGTAAATTTCTCTCAAGTTTGGATCCAATATCAGCAGCGACGTAATAAGCGTTGAGATAAGGTTTTTTCACAGGTTCTATTTTGAGGTCAATCTTAATTTTTTCTTTATCAACTTTATCTTTCCCAAGAGTATCTACAACAAATTTCTTAACTTCTTCAAGACCTTTCCCACCCCTACCTATAATCATTCCTGGTTTAACAGCATGAATAATAATATTGAGCTTATTTATTGCTCGCTCTATCTCTACTCGAGTCACTAATGAAAACTTGAATTTTTCCATAATACCCTTCCTGATTTTTATATCGGATAGAAGACTCTCTTTATATGTCCTTTTATCAGGAAACATCCAGCGAGAATCCCATGTTTTCGTTACTCCTAGTCTAAATCCCCTTGGGTGTACTTTCTGTCCCATAACTTATTTCTTTTTAGTTACTTTTAATGATTTTTTCCTCGTTGTACTCTGGGTTTGAGTTTCAATCTCTTTTTTTGGCATAGTAACTTTTTGTGCAGGCGTTATGCCCTCGATGATAACAGTAATATGCGATGATTTTCTTTTATACGGTTTAGCAACACCGCGACCTCCAGCTCGAAATCGCTTAAGGACAGGTCCTCCATCAATCATTAACCTTTTAAATTTGGTTTGCTCCGGTTGCATATTAAATTTTATCTTTCCGCTATCTAAGGCTGTCTTTATAGCTTTATACAAAACCTTCGCAGACCGTTTATTACTAAGGTACAAATAATCAAGTGCCTCTTTCGGTTTTAGTGATTTAACATGATCAGCTATAAAACGCAATTTAATCGGCGAAATACGGACAAATTTTATATACGCATGTGCTTCCATGTTATTTTCTTGGTCTTACTTTAACAATTAATGAATCACTCCATTTTCTCTTTCTCGTGCGTTTTCCTCTAGCTGGTTTTCCCCATGGGGTTTTTGGGTGCATACCTTCTGGAGACCTTCCTTCTCCACCTCCATGAGGATGTGATGCAGGATGTTGTGCGACACCTCGAACCGTTGGTCTTATGCCCATAAGGCGTTTTCGCCCAGCTTTTCCAATTTTTTCCAGCTTATGCTCTATATTACTAATTCTTCCTATTGTTGCAAAGCATTTCGCTAAAACTTTACGAACCTCTTTTGAAGGGAGTTGTATATCGACATAATTACCTTCTTTTGCTACAACTACGGCACTAGATCCAGCGCTCTTAACTATCTGGCCTCCTTTTCCGGGGTAAAGTTCAATGTTATGGACCTCTACACCTAAGGGAATATCGGCTAAAGCCATCGAATTACCTGGTTTTATATTGTCCGTCTTTCCAGAGATAATAAGATTTCCAATTTTAAGACCATCTGGGTGTAAGATATATCTTTTCTCCGCATCTTCATATTCTACAAGCGCAATATTTGCAGTACGATTCGGATCATATTGGATGTCAATAACTTTGGCTTGAATATCGTGTTTGTCTCTCTTGAAGTCAATATGTCTATAGTATCTCTTCTGACGACCACCCTGATGTCTTACCGAGATTTGCCCAGTATTATCTCTTCCTGACCTCTTCTTGAGTATTGTTATGAGTTTCTTTTCTGGTTTTGTATTACTGAAATGCATCATACGTGACTAAACGCTTGGTATCATGTCAATCTTGCCCTTTTTAAGCGTTACGTAGGCGTTTTTGACATCTGGCATCTTTTTTGTTTTCATTTTTCTACCCACTCTCTTCATTTTTCCTTTTTTAACGTGAGTTCTTATGTGAGCAACCTCGACTTTAAACAACTTTTCAACAGATACCTTAATTTGGTGTTTATTTGCACGAGGATCGACCCCAAATACATACGTCTGGGCTTTTCCTTGTTCTATTGCCTTTTCTGTAATAACTGGTTTTCGTAGAACATCATGCAGCCTCATATTATGACTTCTGAGAAAAACCTCTAAATGTAATAAAATCTTCAAGAGCTGATTTTGTAAAAATTATTTTTTGTGCTTTAAGCACATCGTATGCATTGAGAAGGCGATCTTCTGTTGAATAAACATTATGTAGGTTGTGAGTCGCTCGAAATATGTTTTTATCAGATTGCTGCTTGGAATAGATGCATAATATGTGACGTGTATCTTGCAGACTTAACTTGGATAGAAGTAATGCAACGTTTTGAGCTTTACCCTCAAGTTTGTCAATTCCTTCAAGTACAAGAATATCACCGCTTTTCTTCATAAGTGTCAAGCTATAATAAAGTGCTTTTCGCCTTTGCTTTTTATTGAGCTTAAGTTTAAATGATCGAAGTCTAGGACCATGAGCGACACCGCCACCGACAAAGATAGGAGCTGTTTTGGCTCCGTGCCGAGCTCGTCCTGTACCTTTCTGACGATAGATTTTCCGCGTGGATCCTTTGACCTCACTTCTTGTTTTTACTTTATTTGTTCCCTGTCGTTGATTTGCTAAATAAACTCGAACGTATTGAGCGAGTAATTTATCAGAGGCGGTAACATCAAAAATCTCTGAGGGAACATCTATTTCTCCTGATTTCGTACCTTCTGTTGAATATAATAATATGCTATTGAGGGATTTCGAATGGATTTTCTTTGTTTTGACTTTTTTAGCCTTTTTAATTTTTTCCATAAGTGTTATGTGTTAATGTATTACTGGCTGAATCATTACAAGACCTCCTCGAGTACCAGGTATTAGTCCTTGGACAATTAATTTTTCATCACTCACTTCAAAAACCTTTAGGTTTTTTACTGTAGTGGTATTGGACCCCATCCTTCCTGCCATACGCATACCCTTAAATACACGACCCGGAGTGGTTGACTGTCCAATCGAACCAGGAGCTCTTTCTCGATCTGATTGTCCGTGTGTTCTTGGTCCACCTTTAAAACCATGTCGTTTAACTACTCCTTGAAATCCTTTTCCTTTTGAAACACCTGTCGCTTGTATAAGGTCATTTTTCGCAAACATTTGTTCTGGTTTTATTGTGTCTCCAATAAAGATTTCAAATTCGCCAATTTTGAGTCCTTCCTTTTTATCTTTATCAATAAGCGCTACTTCAAGGCCGGTGTCTAGCATCTTATCGAGTCTGATCTCTCTTAAAAAACGAAGCGGGGTTTTTACCCCCGCCTTTTTCAAAAGTCCTTCTTTAGACTTTTTGATCTTTTTAGTAGCGCCGAAGCCAAGTTGGACAGCCCAATAGCCATCGGCATCTTGGGATTTAATCCCAATAAGATAACATGGCGATGTCATCACTTCAGTTACAGGGATTCTTTCTCCTTTCTCGTCAAATGTTTGTTTCGTAATTCCTTTTTTTCCTAAAATGAACTGGGCTTTCATAATGGTTTGATCGAATGTAACAACAACAAAAAAAGACCCCAGATTGGGGCCTCTTTTGAAGCGTTCCAATCCGAATTTCTCAAAAGATATCTAATGCACTAAACATTAGCTTAGTCATGCAATCGAAATTATATAACATCTTAGAAGCTAAGTCAACGAAAATTTAATTGGAATTTAATGAATCAAACACTACTCTCGTATATAATGAAATATTGTTTTTAGACCTTCAATTAAGATAATAATAAAAATTGTGAACCCAAAGGCAACCATCCATTCAAAGTAGTTCAATCTTATCGTTTGCAGAAACTTATTGAGTGTTCCAGAGTATATTGCAAATACATGAAGTATTAACCCTATTCCTACGGCGCCAATCAAAAAAGGATTTGATATAGGACTTATCTTCCAGATAGGATTAGTCAGAGATCTTAGTGAAAAAACATATACGAGTGTTCCTAACCCAAGTGAAGCAAACGTAACCGTACGTGCCACCTCGACACCTGAAAGCCGATAAAAATATAGGAAAATAAGAAGGCTTCCTATTCCTGTTATAAAACTTACTATTACGATAAGTGATTTCAACTCAAAATCAACGAGAGGTAAATTCGTATTATGAGGTTTTCTTTGGAGTAGATTTTTCTCTTTTGGTTCCAAGGTCAATGCAACTGCTGGTAATCCATCAGTAATAACATTGATCCACAATATCTGCGCTGCAGTTAACGGAAGAGGAACCCCAAGTACCAAAGATCCGATAACTAAAAATATTTCTGTAAAACCATCAGATAAAAGATACGAAATTACTCTTCTCATATTCTCAAAAATTCCTCTCCCTTCTTCTATCGCAGCGACGATAGTTCTAAAATTTGAGTCAATCAATACCATGTCAGCAGTTTCTTTTGATACATCTGTTGCTTCTCCAACAACTATTCCAATATTTGCCATTTTTAGAGCTGGTGCATCATTCACACCGTCTCCAACAAGCGCAACAACTTCTTTATTTTTCTGCAGTGCATTAACGATTCGAAGTTTTTGAGAAGGCGATACTCGTGCAAAAATGTCTGTTGTTAAAACGCTCTTGTTAAGCTCGTCATCACTCATCTTGTTAATTTCAACTCCATCAATTACTTGAATATTTCTTGATACAGTATGAGCACCAACTTTTCTCCATACTGACTCAGCCGTTCCCGCATAATCACCGGTCACCATTATGACACGAATTCCTGCTTGTTCGCATGCATTAAATACCTGTTTAATATCTTTACGTACAGGATCCTCAAGACCAATGAGCCCCAAGAATTTAAGTTTTTTCCCTTTACCATTTGCTAAAGCAACAATTCGGAGACCTTGTTTTGACCACTTTTCTATTGTTTCTTCAATATTCTTTTGTTGATTTCTAGGCACTTGAGACATTCTTAATACAACCTCAGGAGCCCCTTTAACGTAACTTATACCTTTGATCTTTACACTCATATATTTTCGATCACTATTAAAGGAGATCTCTCCACCACGAGTTACTTGTTCACTTATTTTTTGTGGATCAATCCCTTTTGACTTTGACCAATCCCATAAAGCTGTCTCTAAAGGACCATCGAGGTTGTTGGCATAAACACTTGTTAGAATTGCTTCTTTTTCATCGAAAAGACTCATCTTAGAGACTCGCATCTTTCCTTCAGTTATCGTTCCAGTTTTGTCCGTTGCTATTACAGTTACTGACCCAAGTGTCTCCGCTGCCACCAAGCGTCTCACCAATGCCTTTCTTTTAAGTATTCTTTGCATTCCAATAGCAAGAATCACAGTCAATGATACGGCCATACCTTCTGGTATAGCAGCAACAGCAAGGGCTACTGAGGTGGTAAACATCTCGCTAAATGACCTTCCTGTAATAAGACCAACTGAAAGAATAACAATAGATAAGAAAATTACGATATGAGAAAGTGTATGAGCAAGTCCTTCTATACGCTCTTGTAGAGGAGTCTTTGTATCTTCTATGTCTGATATTGACTCTGCGATTTTCCCCATTCTGGTTCTTAGGCCTGTCTTTGATACAAGCATCATTCCTCTTCCAGAAACAATTGAAGTACCCATATATAACCCATCTTTCTTTTTTTTGCTTACTGACATACTTTCTCCAGTAAGCATCGACTCGTTTACTGAGAGATTAATTGTTTCAATCGTTATTCCATCTGCTGGCACTCTATCGCCTGGATTAAGAACTACAACATCACCAGGTACAATAAATCGAACGTCAATCACCGTTTTCCTTTCATTACGAATAACTTCAGTCTTTGGACTAAGCATCTGCTTTAAAGCCAGAAGTGCCTTTTCTGCTTTCATCTCTTGGTAGAATCCAAGAAAGGTATTTATAAATACAGCTGAAAAAATAACAATTGCATCCACATAACTGGCCAAAAGAAGTGTTATTGTCCCTGCTATTACAAGAATATAAATGAGGGGTGAGGTAAATTGATGTATAAGGTGATCGAACTTCGTTGTTCTTTTTGCTTCAGGAAGTATATTCTCGCCATATTTTTCAAGGAGTTCCTCTGCTTTGATATGCGATATACCTAGAGCGTAATAACTTAGCCGCTTTTCATGAGCCATATATTCATTATGGAATATATTCCCATGACTGTCTATAGATTTAGTTATTTTTGAGCAATGAATTTAAGGGGCTTAATTCATTTTCACTTCAACAGAAACACCGGCGGGGAGATCTAGATGCATAAGTGAATCAATTGTTTGGTTTGTAGGATTAACGATATCAAGAAGTCGCTTATGAGTTTTTAAACCGAAATGCTCTCGACTATCCTTATCAATAAACGCAGCTTTATTAACTACGTATTTCTCAGTTTTGGTAGGCAAAGGGATAGGGCCAACAAAAGATGCTCCTGTCTTTGTAGCTGTGTCAATAAGCTTTTGACAGGTCTCGTCAATCAAGCGATGATCAAATGATTTTAAACGAATACGAATTCTTCCCTTTGGCATGTCAAAGCACCCTATCTTCTATTATTTTATAACTTTTGTTACGACTCCAGCCCCAACAGTCTTTCCTCCTTCACGAATAGCGAATTTTAATCCCTCCTCGAGCGCAACTGGATAAATAAGTTTAGCAGTGATCTTTATATTATCCCCAGGCATTACCATCTCAACACCTTCTGGAAGATTGACTTCTCCGGTCACATCAGTGGTTCTTATGTAGAACTGCGGTCTATAACCTTTGAAGAAGGGACTATGACGACCACCCTCTTCTTTCTTCAGTACATAAATTTCTGCCTCAAACTCGGTATGAGGAGTAACTGTGCCTGGTTTAGCTATAACTTGTCCTCGCTCAATATCTTCTTTCTCGATCCCTCTAAGCAGAAGTCCCACATTATCACCTGCTTGAGCATCGTCGAGTGTTTTTCTAAACATTTCGATTCCAGTGATGATCGTTTTTTTTGTATCCTTACCTAAACCTATTATTTCAATCTCCTCGTTTGCCTTTAGGATACCTCTCTCGACTCTACCTGTTGCAACAGTTCCTCTACCTTGAATGGTAAAAACATCCTCGATTGGCATCAAGAAGGGTTTATCGGTTTCTCTTGTTGGTTCGGGTACAAATTCATCAACTTTTGCCATAAGCTCAAGAATAGCTTTCTCTGCCTCTTCATCACCCTCAATAGCTTTGAGTGCAGATCCTTTAATAACTGGCACTTTATCACCAGGATATTCGTATTTCGTAAGCAGGTCTCGTACCTCCATCTCAACAAGCTCGATAATTTCTTCATCTTGCACCATATCGGTTTTATTCAAGAAAACTACAATTGCAGGGACGTTAACTTGTCGTGCAAGAAGTACGTGTTCTCTCGTTTGCGGCATTGGACCATCGGGAGCAGAAACAACAAGAATGGCTCCATCCATTTGAGCTGCACCAGTAATCATGTTTTTTATATAATCAGCATGACCAGGAGCGTCAATGTGAGCATAATGCCTCTTTTCAGTCTCATATTCTGAGTGATGAATATTGATAGTAACTCCTCGTGCTTTCTCTTCTGGAGCCTTATCAATCTCTTCGTATTTTAATGCCGTAGCTAAACCTTTTTTTGCTAAAACATGATGAATAGCAGAGGTTAAAGTAGTTTTACCATGATCAACATGACCAATCGTTCCGATATTTAAGTGAGGTTTGTTTCTTTTAAATGTATCTTTTGCCATTTTAGGAATATATAACTTTTATAACTTCTAATAACTGGCCAATGAATAAGCATCGCGGCTTACAGGCAACCAGTGAGAGGAATTATACGTAAATGAAAAACAAAATGCAATAGATAATTTCAAAATGTGTTTGATTTTTGTGTAAAATCCCTTTACCATAATTAGTATGCAAAAGATTTTTACATTTATTCATGCACTCCAGCATTCGCTTGTCCCTTTAGATAACTATTATAAAAAGATACTTAAAAAAACCCCATTAACTTTTTCTGTAAAGTACCTTTTTGCCCTTTTGATGATAACAAGCTTTATTATTTCCTCCGTAAATATAAGTAGACTAATATCGTCATATCCGCCTCAAAAACTTGCAAAAATAATAGTTGGTATTGAACAAAACTATCCTGAAGATCTTATTATTACTATAAATAAAAATGCCCGCTTAACTACAAACTATGATCGGCCATACACTATGTATGTCAATCTTGATGGGGTGCCGACTCCTATTTTTGTTGTTGATCCAAAAGCCCAACCTGAAAAGATTGCTTCATACGGTTCACCGTTACTTATGACCGAACAAGAAATGGTGATAACATGGGAAAAGAGAGCTTTACCAATACCTTATGAAAAGGGGGTAACGTTTATCATAGATAAAGCGGAAATCACCTCAATCACTACAAACTTAATGTCTTTTGTGGATTCCTACTACTTAGTGATAGTGGTCCTTTTTATAGTGATGTTCATCGGTCTTACTATGTTTTTCTTCATTGGACGAATAGTATATTTAGCAATAATATCTCTCATTGCATTCCTAATTGGCATACATTTCTTTAAAAAACTTACTGTTGAAAAAACATACCAAATTTCACTTCATGCCAGCACCGGACCCATTCTTCTTGAGCTCATTGTAATTGTTTTCGGACTGGTAGTACCAATTCCCTTTTGGTTTTTCTTATTAACGCTCGTATTTGTTATTGCAGCTATCTACGAAGCATATATTGAGGATTGATAGGTATAGCTTTTTATGAGAGCTAGTTTTATCGGCTTTATTTTTTAGCTTCTACTTTATTTCTTTGTAGTAAAAAATCCTGAAATAACCCCTTAGTTTTTGATAGAGAATCAAAATTACCCTCTTGAATAATTTTTCCTGCATCAAATACTAATATTCTATCTGCACTCTTCAAAGTAGTGAGTCTATGAGCAATAGAAATTATTGTTTTTCCTTTAAACACCCTTTCAATATTTTGTTGGATAATGGCCTCGTTGGTGTTATCAAGAGCCGATGTTGCTTCGTCAAAGATAATAAGTTCTGGTGACTGGAGCATCACTCGTGCGATAGCAAGTCTTTGTCGTTGTCCTCCGCTTAAATTATTTCCGTTCTCAGTTACTCTTCCACTGAATCCACCCAACGCTCCTTGTATTTCTCCTAGTATGCGAGCATTTTTAGCGCCTTCAATCAGCTCGTCTTCTGATATTTCACGGTGACACCCATAAAGTATGTTTGCTTTAATTGTGCCTGAAAATATAAAAGGTTTTTGAGGGACGTAGGCGATTTTTTCTGCAATTGTTTCTCTGGAAATATCTTGTAATTTTTCATTAAATAAGTACATTTCGCCTTTGTTCCCATGTACTAATTTAAGAAGTATATGTATAAAAGTTGTCTTACCACAACCAGATACACCCACAATACCAATATGCTCTCCTCTTTTAATTTGTAGACTTATATTTTTTAATATTCCTTCTTTGTCCGCATATGAGAAATAGAGATTTTTGGCCGAGATTACAGGTTGTTTTATCCCCGATCTTATACGTAAGTTGAGCCCGTTTTTGTTAAAAGAAACATCGAGTGGCTGATTCAAGAGATTGTAAAGATCATTTACCTGTATCGAGCTTTCATGAGCTTGGTCAAGAATTTTGTGAATCTCGCGCAAGGGATTAGTAATGCTTAAAAACAAAATTGAGTAAACTAAAATGTCTCCCCTAGATATAACTCCTTGAGATGCAAGATAGATTGATAAAACAATCACTATAATGTAAAAAAATGCTTCGTTAAGATATTTTGTAGCATCAAATAAAGCCATGTAAACATGGTGTCGCATTTCTATCCTGCGCTGACTCTCTGCAATGGCTTCTACTTTGTTAACTTCAAACGGAGCTGTATTAAGAACGCGAATTGTTTCTATGCCTCCAAGCATTTCCACAACCTTACCATCCACTCGTTCCTTTCCTCTAAGCAGGGCAACGCGAATACCTTTTTGAGAAGAAATCTGTTTGACAATCAAAAATAAACCAGTGGGAATGACTAAAATCATAACAGAGGCAAGAAGTGGCTTTTGGAGAAATGCGATGATAATAGCTGCAATTGCGGTAAAAAAAATTGGCATAAACTCTAAGAAAGTTAGTTTCAATATACGAATAAGTCCTTGCATTGATCGAAATATCCGACCATGCAACGAACCGATTTGTTGCTGATATAAAAATCCTCCAATGTCCGTCTTTAGTAGCCTCTCGATTACATTGACTGTTTGTTCCTTGTCCGTTTGGGTTGCTATATTTTCTATTAAAAGTTTTCGAACAACATTCAGCACCTCCCGAGCCAAAATTACAAGTATCATTACTATAAGAAAAGGAGTAACAAGATTGAATTGAAGAGTATCGTTTCCAATGAGTTTATCTACAAGTTTCCCTAGGATGATAGCAGGGAAATTGGTAAGAAAACCGGTTATGAACATTATGAGCGTGGCAAGGTAAAGGCTTTTCTTCTCTCTCGAATTAAGCAAGCCAACCGCTCTTTTTATGCCCAAAATAATTTCAGCAAACTCTTTGTTCATGTTTTTATATCAACTTTCCAATAAGCGGATTAGCACCCACAGATTCTCGACGAAAGTTGAATCCATTCTGATAAAGTTATACATGCACCAACGGGATCATTGTACGTGCACCAATTCATTGATTGCGAGTTTACATTGCACGTGAAGTACTTATCATTTATCTCGACCTCTTGAATATTATTTTTGCATGCAAATTGAATAAAACAAATTTTTTTATCATCCTCACTAAAATATTCAAAATCACTGACACATTGGGGTCTTTGGTCATCAATAAGACGTGTAAGATTCTCAGCTTTTCTATTTTTAATAGTAGTCATACGATCAGTTTGTTCTTCAGATGCTCGCGACAAGAAAGTAAACGAAGTAGTATCACGGATAATTATCAGTGTAATAGCAAGGAAAATCGCGCCGAGTGTGATGACAACAAATGTTATGTTTCTTTTTAAAGAAAAATAATTAATGTTTTTTAACATTTATGTAATTATTTTACTAAGATTTTTCAAAGAAGGTATTGTTTTCGATGTAAAGACTCTTTTTAAACCGAATCTTCGAGCATCTGCAACAGCTTTTTGCTCCCCATATACTGATCGGACTTCTCCTAGAAGTCCAACTTCTCCAATAAATGCTGTGTCATATGGTATTGGATTATTTTTAACAGAGGAAACTATTGCGGCTATTACACCCAAATCTGCTGCTGTAGATTTTACTGAAAGTCCTCCCACGACACTTACGTAAATGTCATAGGTATCAAGAGAAAGCTTCATGTGTTTTCTGATTACGGCAAGTAGAAGTTGCAACCTGTTAAAATCTATACCCGCGGCGATGCGTCTGGGGACTGGAAGTACTGTAGAGACGACAAGACTTTGGATTTCATAGAAAAGCGCCCTGCTTCCTTCCACGCTTGCGACTAATGATCTCCCAGCAGCCTTTGTCTGACTATCTCCTATAAATACTGTTGGTTTGTCGACCTGATCCATGCCTCTATCTGTCATTTCAAATATTCCAACCTCATCAGTAGGTCCAAACCTGTTTTTGTTGGATCTTAATAATCGGAAGTACGAATGCCTTTCCCCTTCTAAATACAACACGCAATCAACGAGATGCTCAAGAGTTTTAGGTCCAGCAATGTCCCCTCCTTTAGTTACATGTCCAACAATAAGTAATATTTTATTTGATCTTTTTGCAAATTCAGAAAGCTTATTCGCAGATTCCCTGATTTGAGTAACACTACCCATACTTGAAGGGATGTCTTGTGAATAAACAGTTTGAATTGAATCGATAACAGCAATGTCAAAATCTTTACTTCTTTCTTCCAGACTTGCAATTATGGATTCTACAGAAACAGCGTAGGAAAAGAGAAGCCTTGTTGTGTCAATTTTGGTCCTATCCGCACGTTGCTTTATTTGTTCTCCAGATTCCTCTCCAGAAATATACATAGTCCTAAACGATGAGAGGATTCTTAAGAGCAATGTTGATTTTCCAACACCTGGTTCACCAGCAATTAATACAACCTCACCTTTAATAAAACCGCCTCCAATAACGCGATCGAACTCATAAATCCCAGTACTTAATCGTTCTGACGACAATGAAGAAATTTTTGATAGAGCGGTAAACTCAGCTTTTTTAAGTGACTTATTTCCAGATTTTTTTGTTTCGATAGCAGCTTCAAACGTATTCCACTCGCTACACGATGGGCATTTACCATACCAAGAAGCTGACCCATATCCACAATTAGAACAAAAATATTTCGGCATATAGGTGTATTGTACCCTAAGTACTATTAAATCATCATTAAGTTTTCAACATCTTTTTGATCACGGCTTTAAGTTCAACGATACTTTTATCATCAATAATAGAAACTATAATAATATGCTTACGTAATTTTTTTAATGTATCTTCAAGTGCTTGTGCTTGACTTCTATTTACTAAGTCGGATTTGGTCAGAACGATTATTTCTCGTTTTTTAAGAAGCTCCTCATTAAATTTCTCTAACTCATTGTGAATGCTTTGATAATCTTTGAAAAGATTTTGACCCGTGATGTCGATACAATGTAGCAAAAGTCGTGTTTTTTCTATATGTTTTAAAAATTTAATTCCAAGCCCCTTTCCTTGATGTGCTCCCTCAATAAGCCCCGGTATGTCCGCGATAATATTTCCATCCATCTCACCAAGATTGGGTTCTAATGTTGTAAAAGGATAATCTCCAATTTTTGCATGAGCTTTCGTAAGAACATTAAGAAGACTTGATTTTCCAGCACTTGGTAATCCGATAAGTCCAACATCCGCTATATACTGCAGATCGAGATGTAACATTCTCTTTCTACCCAATTTTCCAGCTTCTGCATATCTTGGTGCTTTATCTTGGCTCGTTCTAAATTCAAAGTTCCCCCGACCGCCACGTCCACCTCGTGCCATGCATATTTTTTCTCCCAAACGCAATTCCCATTCTTCTAAAGTGTTTGTGTCTTTTATTTTTGTTCCAATTGGAATTCTAATTAAAATGTCATTCCCATTACCACCATGCTTCTTTTTTTTCATCCCCGGCTGTCCGTCAGGGGCTTGTATTTTTCTATTATGTCTAAACTGTTTTAAAGCTGTTAAATCTGATACTCCTTGAAAATAAATATTGCCTCCATTTCCTCCATTTCCACCATCTGGACCTCCTCTTGCAACAAACTTTTCTCGACGAAAAGAAATGTGTCCATCACCGCCTTTCCCCGCACAAATTTGAATTATCACATCATCGATTATCATAAGGGTATTATATACGAGTACTTAGTAGAACAGCGGGGATATATTGGAAAGTATCCGACCGCTATCCCACCCAGGAATGGGCGGGATAACAAAATCGAATATACTAGCAGCATAACACACTAACTGCTAAATTTCAAATCCAGAGATAGGAAATCATTGTTCTACTTGCATACTAAATTAGCGTTCTACTATAATATGTCCACCCAGTATGAAACGTAAATTATTATTCCTTATATCATTATTCACAATTTTTCTTCTTATTGTAGTCGTTCGCTTTTTTATAATGAAAAATAGTGCAAAACAGGGGAAAGTAAGAATACTTACATCACCAATAACTAATGTTGTTATTGATGAAAAATCTCTTGGAAAAACACCATTTGAGGCTTCGCTCGATGAAGGCGAATACTTAATCAAACTTATTCCTGAATCAGAAGAAGCAAGTAGTTCAGCTTCCTGGAATGGAAAAATAAAAATTTACAGGAACACCCTTACATATGTCAATCGCGAACTCGGTTCAAGCGATATAGCATCATCAGGCATTATTTTTAATATAAGAAAGATGGGAAAAAAACCAGATAAAAAAAACACAGGAGAAATTGAAGTTAAAACTGAGCCTGATGGTTCCATTGTATTTCTTGATAACGAAGAGCAGGGTATTGCTTCTTTGATAATGTCTGATGTTCCTCAAGGAGATCATGAGCTTTCAGTATTAAGTCCTGGCTTTTTTCGACGAAGCCAGAAAGTTAAAGTTGAATCAGGATACCGTGTAATTGCAGAATTTAAACTAGCGATTGATCCAACTCACAAGAAAGTAGATAGTGAAAACAAAGATATTGAAGCAACAAAAAGTGCTAAAACATCTCAAAAAATTATTCTTACCATCAAAGAGACCGATACTGGTTGGCTACGGGTTAGAATCGCTCCATCTTTGACAGCGTCTGAAGCAGCTAAGGTTAATCCAGGCGATACATTTGAACTTCTTGATGAAGAAGCTGGTTGGTACAAAATAAACTATGAAGAAAATAAAGAGGGGTGGATTTCATCAAATTATGTTGAAAAAACTACGTCTGATTCTGGCGACTCCGAATCTCCTCAATAATAAGGATAAAAAGCGCTAGTAAAATAGTAACTAAAAATATTGCAAGAACTTTCTGACTTCTTTGAAACCCTAAAGCAGCAATTCCAAATAAGAATGATACAATCCAATAAAATACAGCAATTCTTCTTCTGCCCCATCCTATTTTGAGAAGTCTATGATGAAAATGCCCTGCATCACCTAAAAATGGTGACTGCTTATTAATAATTCTCCGTGCAATAACATAAAGAGCATCTACAAGAGGAACAGATAAAACAAGTATTAAAGTCCCTATCTTCCCCCAGGACAATATAGACAGTACTCCTAACATAAATCCTGCAAGCGCTCCTCCGCTATATCCTGGCATGATTTTCTGAGGATAAAAATTCCAAATAAGGAATCCAAAATATGCTGCGCTAATAATAAAAGCAAAGATAACCACCGACTCGTTACTGATGTTGTGTCCAGTAAATCGAAAGGCTAAAAGCCCAAGGAAAAAACTTGAAATAGCCACAAAACCTGGCAGTTGACCATCAACTCCACCGCTCCAGTTAATGAAGTTCATTATTGCTACTATCCAAATAAGAGAAAATAAATTTGCGAAAATGAGAAAGTTATGCTGTCCGAAGAAATCTAATGTATAAGAAATCGTATCCAACCTGATTACTCCTCCTAATGGATTAGTAATATAAGGAACACCGAGTCCGGCAGTTATAACAAATGCAACAATGAGTATATTCAAAAAAAATCTTAAGTATGGTGAAAGGTCGTAATAATCATCCAATAATCCCATAAGAACAATCAAAAATCCTCCAATGAGGATTGCTATTAAAATTTTATTCAGAGGTAAAAAAAGAAGAGAAGCGATTAGTATAGCACTAAATATGGAAAGCCCACCGGCTCTTGGAATTATACCACTGTGTGTGTGGGCTGGATGCTTTCTAATAAGAGCATCATCGAGCAATTTAAAACGTTTTGCAAGCTTTATTACAAGAGGAGTTATTACAGTTGATATGATAAAAGTAATGATAATAATAAGAGCAAATTTCATATTGTTTTAGGATATATGTAGTATTATTTTTGTAAAAATTGTAGTAAATATCACAATGATTATGAGATTTGTATAGTAGATTATTTTCTTTAAAAGTCTGTTATCACCCACAAGTTTAAGAGCTATATTATTGACACTAATAAACAACAAAATAAGAATAGGAATAATGAAGATAAAAAAAAGATCTGCAACTTGATTATTACTTCCCGGTCGCGAGTAAAATAGTGGAATTTCTGGAGGCAGCTTTTGAAATTTAAAAACAAACACTCCAATCATCACTCCAAGCGAAACAAAAAAAACAAAAGGACTTGAGAGATAAATACGTTTCATACTAGAAATTATAGCAAAATAGATGAATTACTTAGCTTTATATAGACGAACATCTCTTTGCGGATAAGGAATGTCAATGTCTTTCTTCTGAAATTCGTTGAAAATGAGTTTAATTAATTCATGAACAATTCTGCCCCTATCTGCTGGATGAGCTATAACCACAAGTACTTCAAGATTAATACCTGAATCGGCAAATTGCCTGTAGCGTACTATGGGCGCAGGATCATGCAAAATTTCTCTATGTGTTTTAACAGTACTAATAATAATTTTCTCGACCTTCTCAAGATTGCTTTTATATGCTATTTGAATGGGGATCCGTACTCTGAGACTTGGCTCAAATCCGGTTTCGTTTATCACGGCATTTGTCACCATAACCGAATTCGGAACTGTTACGAGAATATTATCTCGAGTTTTGATTTTTGTACTTCTCGTTCCTATTTCAATTACTTCGCCTCGATAATGTTCGTTAATAATAACATAATCTCCAATCTGATATGGTTTATCAAAAAAAACGGAAATTCCTCCAAAAAGATTAGCGACAAGATCCTTTGCAGCAAAAGCCAGTGCTACACCTACTATACCAGCAGAAGCGATCGCTGGAGTAATATCTATCTCGTAAATGCGAAGGACAACTAATCCAAAGAGTGCTATTATTCCAATCGTTAAGACATTGTTCACAAGAGGAATAGCACTATGAATCTCTCCTTCTTTATTTACTGCAGAGGTTCTATTAAATTCAAGAAAAAGAATTTTGGATATTCGAATTGAGGCAAGTGCAACGAAAATAACTATTGCAAACAAATATCCTCGATAGATTTCATTTAAAAAAACTGCTGAGAAATCAAATCGAAGTAATATGCTATATATTCCTGTTGTGACAATAAGTACAAGGAGCAATTTTTTGACTATGGGTAATAAGATGTCATCAATATGATTCTTCGTCTTAGCGGTAAGGGATTTAATCAGCGTAGTAAAAATCGTATTTACGAACCACAATAGGATTAAGAACCAGAGTCCAATAAGAATGATTACGATAAAGGGATTGTTAAAAAAATATTCCATACAAAAAAGTATAACAGAGAAATCATAATAAGGATTCCATTTGACATTACAAAATGAGTTCTTATACTATATATAGTTAAAAATTAACTTTTCAATATGTTTACAGTACCTGATCTACCATATAAATATAATGCTCTTGAGCCTCATATTGACGAAAAAACGATGATTATCCATCATGATAAACATCATGTCGCGTATGTTAATAATCTCAACGCCGCTCTTGAAGGACAAGATGACTGGCTTAATATGAAAGTTGAAGATATTATTTCAAAAATTGATGAAGTACCGGATAATATCCGCATGGCGGTTAGAAATAATGGCGGTGGCCATGCAAATCACTCCCTCTTTTGGCAAATCATGTCACCAAATGGCGGAGGTGATCCGGAAGGAAAACTGTTAGATCATATGAATAAGTCCTTTGGATCGCTTGATGCCTTCAAAAAAGAGTTTACGCAAGCCGGAATGACACGTTTTGGAAGTGGTTGGGCTTGGCTCGTTATGAGTAGTAGTAAACTTTCTGTCACAAGTACCCCAAACCAGGATTCTCCTCTTATGGAGGGTAAGACTCCACTACTTGGGTGTGATGTTTGGGAACATGCATATTACCTCAAATATCAAAATATGCGAGCTGATTACATGAATGCATGGTGGAATGTTGTCAACTGGAAAGAGGTATCTAAAAGGTTCGAAGATGCAATGAGGTGATATGTCTGTAAAAGTAATTCAAAAAGTGTCACTTGCTGTGCTTAAAGATGGAAAAATGCTTATGGCCAGAAGCGCTAAGCATCAAGCCGTTTTCTTCACACCAGGGGGTAAAATTGAAAATGGGGAAACAGAACGACAAGCGCTTGAAAGAGAAATCCTTGAAGAGTGCGGTGTTGGAGTGATTGAAAAATCCATTAAATTTCTTAAAACCTTCGAAGCGCCAGCATTTGGTAAAAAGAATACATTCGTAAGAATACAACTCTACTCAGGAGAGCTCGATGGACAACCTCAAGCCTCTAGCGAAATAGCTGAGCTTAAATATTTTGATTCTTCGATTGAACCAAGCTATCTAACTATAACTGGAAAACTTATCTTTAAATGGTTGAAAGAAAATAATTATATAATATAGGCTTATGATACGGTCGATTTTTTCAGTAAAATTACTTTCAGTCGTTGTTTTAACAGTGGCTATACTATATACCACAGTTAACATTGCATACAATCGTCAAACACTGAATAAAATTGTTTCTAATATACAAGAATATCGAACCATCTCTCAAAATCTTATGAAACAACCAGTTCTAACAAAAACTCCTTCGCCCACCCCTCAGGAGATAATTATTAAAAAGATTCTACCCACCCTACCCCCTTATGCAGCGCGTAAAACTAACACTGACGAAAATATCGAATGGGGCATTGCTAAACAAATCGAAGAAGGAACATATACTATTCGAGTGGCTTACGACGAAAATATGACAACACCTCAGGAAGCGCATGAAGCACTTAATAAATATAGAGAAGTTAATGGAAGATCTAGACTCGAATGGAATGACACCTTGGCTGAATATGCCCAGTCCCGAGCAGTTACTTTTCAAACTATAGAAAACACTGATAAACATGCTGGTTTTAATAAATTTTTAGAAAATGAGGGCGGTTTTGACAAGCTTGGTTTCAGACGTGTTGGAGAAAATTCCTACTATGGAGGAAAACTTGTAGGGGTACATCTTATCGAGTGGGTTTTTGCACAGAGCCCTGGCCACAATGCAAATCAACTAGATCAGGGATGGTCACACGTTGGCGTAGGTGTAACAAATAGTTCTGCTAATTTTATTTTTGCTGGGGAAAAGATGTAATAAAATCTTAATCTCTGATCTAATTCAGCTACATTTTCTTCGTTACTTTGTACTCTAACTTCTTGCCCAATAGAAGCCTCGTATGAGATTCAAGAGCAGGCAAAGAGGAAAAGAAAAACGAAATAATTGGAAGTAAGTACCACTGAATAAAAAGAAGCGGAAGGTTATGTATGCGCGTTTTGACATTGACTCTCTCGCGAAGTTTATAATCGAAATAAACCATGATTACGAGAAAAAGTGATGTCAAAGTTAATATAAGTGAAGAAAGTTTAGGAAGAAGAAATCCTAAAACTGTTCTTTCAAAAACAGGATTTATTAGCGGAGGAATAGATGCACTAATAGTAAGAATAAAAAATGATGTTGGCCAAAAGAAATGGACTTCTGTAATAAAAAGGATTCTCTTCAATTTTACTATTGGATTAATATGAGGAGTATTAAAAAAACGCATTATCGCATATGGAATGTCAGAAGCTCCCCATGCCCACCTACGCTCTTGAGAGTATCTGCTTTTAAATGTATTAAATAAACCCTCACTTAGCACACCGTCGCGTGTAATTGGTAAATATATGGGAATTGTTTTAACCTTTTCACCGAATGTGAAGAAAGCTTGTAAATAAATGTGCCAATCTTCAGGAATAATATCTGTATCCCAATAACCAACTTCTTCCAGGAGCCATAGATTCGTTGAATATGTTGAAATTTGAATAAGATCATCTTTTTGTGATAAATATGCAAATCGTGCAACGGATGATAGAATCGATTGAACCCTAACCGGAAGTGGCAATTTCCAAAAATTACTGTATAAAAGAACTGGTGCCCAAAAAAATCTATATTTCCGATCTTTATCAAGTAGGAACTTATATGTTACGTACGCTAAATAATTCTTTGGCATTAAGCTGTCAGCATCACATACAGTGATGATTACCTTATCGGATTTAATACCTTTATTCTTCACAATTTTAGAAATGAATTTGGCAGCATGCGTACCATTACTCGCCTTACCAACAACTTCACCATCAATGAGACGATGATATGTAGTATAAAAATCAGCGAATGTACTCTTGTATTCTTTTGTGAGCTCAATCCCTCTTTCTTTCGCGATATCGCCCTCTCGCTCTTCCATTGCTAGCACTATGTATATTTTATCCTTTGGATAATTTTGCTCAGCAAGCCGATCGAGTGTTTTCCTCAGCTTCGAAGTAGTCTCCTTGTAGTTGGCAATAATAAAAAAATGGTAAATCTCATGGAAATTTTTTTTTCTACTTACCTTGCTATACCAATTTATTTTTTCTGAGCGATTTATAAGTCGATAGGAAATACCCGCAAAATATACAGTTTTAGTTGATTTATAAAGAAAATAAAGGAAATATGCGAGTATAAGATATGAAGCGACAGCAGGGTGAAAAGGTGATAACCAAATCGGCATGGTAATTGCCGCCCATACTAAAATCGGCACCAATCGTTCAGCGAACCTGTAGAAATATCTAGATTGGAGTATCTTCTGTCTCATAATTTAGCTTCTTCTATTGGTCCAAAATAACATTATACCAAATTATTATTTACTTATGGAAAAGCAAGAGTGAAATAGAGGCTAAAAGTGAACCTAGTATTATTATATTAATGGGATCTAAAATTTGAAGCGTATTAAGTAGCAAAATAGTTCCACACGTAAAACTTACTAAAAATGATAATTTCTTTCCAGTAAAAAAATCTAATACTGTAAATACGATTGTTGAAATTAATATGATTGCGCTTAGAATAACGAGCATATTGGTTGGCGGAATGAAATAAAAAATAGAAATGAGCAAGAGAATCAACAGAATGAGAAGAATATGGGCACCTGTAACCTTCGGGTATATTTTTTTTCTATTTTTCCTCATGCTTTAATGATAATCCCGAAGTTTTATGAGTGCAACGAAAAAAATTGTAGGTGATAATCAAATGCGATCTGACTTCATCTTGAGTACAATATTTTGTGGAACTTCCTCATAGTGAGAGGGCTCCATATAGGGAATGCCTCTTCCTTCAGTCAGAGATCGAACTGTTGTTACATAACCTGAAAGTTCAGAAAGTGGAGCAAATGCTAAAATGATTGTCGAATGACCTCTTTTTTCCGTTCCTTGGATTTTACCTCTCCTACTTGAAAGGTCTCCAATTATTGTACCCATATATTCTTCGGGCACAGTAACTTCGAGTTTCATAATTGGTTCGAGAAGTGTTAATCCAGCTTTTTTACTCCCTTCCTGCAGAGCCATAGATCCAGCAATTTTAAATGCCAAATCTGAGGAATCAACGTCGTGGTATGTACCATCATATAGTGTTACTTTCATATCAGTCATAGGGTAGCCCAAAAGAACACCTTTCTCCATTGCTTCAATAACACCTTTTTCTACAGAAGGAATATATTCATTTGGAATAGACGCACCTTTTATTGCGTTTTTAAATTCAAATCCTTCGCCTCTACCTCGAGGTTCTAATTCAATAAAGCAGTGCCCATATTGACCACGTCCACCCGTTTGTTTGATATATTTTCCTTCAGCTTCTACTGTTTTCGATATTGTTTCACGATACGCCACTTGTGGTTTACCAACGTTGACATTCATTCCCATTTCTCTTTTCATTCGGTCAACAAGAATCTCGAGATGCAACTCACCCATTCCAGAGATTATTGTTTGTCCAGTCTCGTGATCAATCTTTACCTGAAAAGTTGGATCCTCCTCAGACAGTCTTTGTAGTGTATAAGAAAGTTTTTCTTGATCTGATTTTGTTTTTGGTTCGATTGCAAGAGATATAACGGGGTCAGGAAATGTAATCTGTTCGAGTTCAATTTGATTATTTTCATCTGCAAGAGTATCTCCTGTCCCAGCATTTTTAGGTCCGATCAACCCAACAATCTCCCCTGCAAAAGCTTGATCAACTTCTTCGCGCTGATTCGCATGCATAATCATTATCCGACTTATTCGTTCTTTATTCTTTTTTGAAACATTGTATATGTATGATCCTGATTTTAATACGCCAGAATAAATTCTTGCATAGGTGAGTTTTCCAACATGAGGATCGAGCTGAATTTTGAACGCAAGTGCGGCAAGCGGTGCATCTGTGATTAAATCACGGGTAATTTCTTCTCCAGTTTTAGGATGAATTCCTTTTATTTTTATTAAATCTTTTGGAGAAGGTAGATAGTCAACAATAGCGTCGAGCATAGGTTGAACTCCCTTATTTCGCAACGAAGTTCCACAAAATATTGGTACTATTTTGTAAGCAATAGTCGCTTTTCGTATACCGCCCATGATCTCTTCTATGCTCAACTTCTCCCCATTCAGGTATTTCTCAAGTAATACATCATCACCTTCACATGCAGCTTCTATTAATATTTCACGCTGTTTTGAAACTATGTCAATGAGGTCGCTTGGAATCTCTGCTATATCAAATTCAATTCCTTTTTCGTCCTTTCCCCAAATATAGCTTTTCTCACGAATAATATCGACAACTCCCTTAAACGAATTCTCAGCACCGATTGGATAGACCATAGCAATTGGTTTTGCTCCCAATCGTTCTGTAATTTCCTTTAGAGTCTCTTCAAAATTTGCTCCTATCTTATCCATTTTATTAATAAAGCAGACTCTTGGAACATTGTATTTGTCCGCTTGTCTCCATACTGTTTCAGATTGAGATTGAACTCCTTCTTCTGCATCAAAAACCATAACAGCACCGTCAAGAACGCGCAGAGATCTTTCTACTTCTGCAGTAAAATCAACATGCCCAGGAGTGTCAATAATATTGATACGCATATCTCTCCAGAAAGTCGTTGTAGCTGCTGAAACAATGGTAATACCACGTTCTCGTTCCTGTTCCATCCAATCCATTTGTGTTGTTCCTTCGTCAATATCTCCAATTTTGTATGTTCTTCCTGTATAAAACAGGATCCTCTCGGTCGTGGTTGTTTTACCTGCATCAATATGTGCAATAATGCCGATGTTTCGGATTTTATCCGGATCAACAATTCTATTCTTTGTTACAATGCTTTGTTGTGCCATAATAGGAAAGTGTGTTTACCAATTAAAGTGTGCAAAAGCTTTATTTGCTAGCGCGAGTTTTTCAACCTGAATCTTTTTATTAACCGCTTCACCTTGATTTTGATAGGCATCCATTAATTCGGAAAAGAGTTTGTCACTAAAGGTGTGGTATTGCTTATTTGGTCTTTTGTTCGCGCTTTCGATAATCCAGTTAAGCGCTAAGAAAATTCTCCTTGCTGGACGGGTATCCATTGGCACCAAATATGAAGCGCCACCAACTCTCCGTGGTTTAACCTCTTTAGTAGGTGAAACATTACTAATCGCACCTTGTAAAACTTCTAACGGATCAAGCTTTTTATCCCTTATCATACTGAGAGAATTGTAAACTGCGCGTTGAGCAACTGTTTTCTTTCCATCCTTCATTGTGTAGTTTATAAGTTTAGCTACCTCGTAGCTACTATGTATTGGATCTTTTTGTGTATTTCTTTTTTTGTATCCTCTGCGTGGCATAGTGTTTTAAAATAAAAGTGTTAATTAGATTTTTCTCGCCGTGCTCCGTATTTAGATCGAGACGTCTTTCTACCTTCAACACCTGTTGTATCAAGAACGCCTCGCACTATATGATATTTTACTCCCGGCAAATCTTTGACTCGGCCTCCTCTTACAACAACCACAGAGTGCTCTGCTAATTGGTGACCGATTCCTGGAATATAAGCTGTAATTTCAGCACCATTAGAAAGCTTCACACGAGCTACCTTACGAAGTGCTGAGTTTGGTTTCTTTGGAGTCATAGTTTTTACAATAGTGCATACACCTCTTTTAAAAGGACTCGAATGAAATACTTTTCTCCTTTTTATACTATTTATTGAATGTTTTAAAGCAACAGCTCTTGCTTTTCGCAATTTCGGTTTTCTTCTTTTATGTATTAGTTGGTTAATTGTTGGCATAAAAAAATATTACTAAAGAGAAACTACTGGACTTTCTTCAGTTTGTACTTTTTCTTCTTTGGGTCCATAGTATTTATTAAGTAATTCCTCTGTAACTGGAATAAGCCTTCCAATTATAACATTTTCTTTTAGCCCGATTAGATTATCGACTTGGCCTTTTAGAGAAGCCTGAGTGAGAACATTGGTTGTGCCCTGAAATGATGCTGCAGAAAGCCATGAGTCAGAATATGTGGCTGCGCGAGTAATCCCTAAAATAGAAACTCTCCCTATGGCTGGTCTTCCTCCTTGAGCTAAAACTTTTTTATTTTCTCTGTCAAATCTATATTTCGAAGATACTTCGCCTACAATGAACTTTGTATCACCTTCGTTATCAATGACAACTTTATCGCTCATCTTTCTAATAACAGCTTCGAAATGCTTATCATGAATAGCGATACCCTGGGATTCGTATACTTTTTGTATTTCACTCAAAAGGTAAATCTGAGCTTCTTTAAGGCCTTTTATTGATAAAATCTCTTTAATATCAAGGTATCCTTCACACAAAGACTTCCCTGCTGGAATAAGCTGACCGTCTGAAACCTTGAGTTTCCTATTTGTAGGAATAATGAATTCTCTAATTTCGCTATCTTGTCCTGTGGATGTAACTTTAACTTGATACACATCTCTGTCCGTATCTTCCTGAATACTTACTTTTCCACCAATATCAGAGATTGGTGAAAGAACTTTAGGTGTTCTTACCTCAAATAATTCTTCAACACGAGGAAGACCCTGAGTTACGTCAGCTATAACAATTCCTCCAAAGTGTCTCACACGCATGGTTAATTGAGTACCAGGTTCACCAATCGATTGAGCAGCAAGAACTCCAACAGGAGTTCCAATCTCCACCATCTTGTTTGTTGACCAATCAATACCATAACATTTTAAACATACACCGTATTCAGTCTGACATTGAAGAGGGGACCTCACCCAAACCTTATCAATCCCATTTGTGGTTATTTCTTTAAGAACTGCATCCGTAATAAGTTCATTTCTCTTAAACAGGAGTTTCTTATTTTTGTTATGAAGAGGTTTAGATAGATGTCTTCCTCTGATTCTCTCAAGGAACTTCTCCCCACGTTCTCCTTCTTTCTCAATAAGTAATCCCTCCGGGCTTTTACAATCGTCTTCCCTCACAATCACGTCGTGAGATACATCAACGAGACGTCTTGTAAGATATCCGGCATCTGCTGTTTTTAGAGCTGAGTCTATAAGACCTTTTCTTGCACCGCGAGCATTAATGATGTATTCAAAAATAGATAATCCCTCTCGATAATTTGATTTTGTTGGAACTTCAATGATTTTACCAAGAGGGTCAATGACTAATCCTTTCATCGCAGAGAGCTGTTTCAGTTGTTCTCTTGAGGCTCTTGCTCCCCCAGATTTAATGATGATTTTGACGGGATTTTCTTCTTCGATTAAGTCCCATGTTTTATTTGCTATTTGTTCTGTTGTATCAATCCAAATATTATTGGACATTCTTTTCTTTTCTTCATCAGTTATAAGACCTTTGTAATAATTTTGTTCAATATCTCGAACTTTCTTTTCAGCCTCAATAATAAGTAAATTTTTCTCTTTGACAATTGAGCAATCAAATACAGAAACAGAAACACCGCCTGCAATTGTTGCTCCCCAGAAACCAAGCTCTTTCAAACGGTCAATAAGGTCAGCTACTTTCTTTTCATCATCTTTAAATATTTGAGTTGCTTGAACGACAAGCCCTTTAAGATCAGCTGCTTTGACTGATTCATTAATATATTGAAGTTCTTCAGGAAGTTGTTGATTTAAAAGGATTCGACCAATTGTTGTACGAATCACCTTTTCATTTATTCTTACCAATATTGGTTGTCTTAATTTAAGAGTGGTTAGGGCATACGCCAGTAAAGCTTCATTTTCACTTCCATGAAATTTGAGTTCTTCATCCTTTACATCTTTATATTCTTCATTTACTGTGGTTAAATAATAACATCCAAGAGCCATTTCTTTATTAGGTACAAGTATAGGAGTTCCGTCTGAAGGTTTCAAAAAGTTGTTTTCAGGTAGCATTCTATCTTCAATTTCTTCAATTGCTTTTTTAGATAAAGGTACATAAACTCCCATTTGATCTCCGTCAAAATCGGCATTATATCCTTGACATACAACAGGATGAAGCTTGATAGCATAATCATCTGTTAATACTGGATAAAAACCGAGAATTGAGAGTTTGTGAAGCGTGGGCGCGCGGTTAAGCATCACGGGGTGGTCTTTTGTAATTTCCTCAAGAATATCATAGATAATCGGATCTTTAGTTTCCAAATAATTCTTAGCACTTTTTATGTTCTGTGCCAAACCCCTAATAATAATTTCACGTAAAAGAAATGGCTTAAAAAGCTCCAGGGCCATCTCCTTAGGTAATCCGCATTGGTTAAGTTTCAGCTCTGGTCCAACAATAATGACTGATCGACCAGAATAATCTACACGTTTACCAAGCAAATTTTGTCGGAATCTTCCTTGTTTCCCTTTGAGTATATCTGATAAAGACTTCAAAGCACGTGTGCGGATTGTTCGTCTCTTGGAACCACGTGATTTTGACAAATCAATAAGAGAATCTACTGCTTCCTGAAGCATTCTTTTTTCATTACGTAAAATTATTTCCGGTGCACCGAGTTCAATAAGATGCTTTAGGCGATTATTTCTGTTGATCACTCTTCTATAAAAATCGTTAAGATCCGAGGTCGCAAATTTACCTCCTGCAAGCTGGACAACTGGTCGTAAATCTGGAGGAATAACAGGAAGAACTACAAGAATCATCCATTGAGGCGAAATTCCGGACTTAATAAATGCCTCCATAAGACGAATTCGTTTCAAAAGCTTTGTGCGTTTGTCTCCCTTTTGTCTTGTTAATTTTTTAGTAACTTTTAAATATTCATTTTTAAGATCTAGACTCGCGAGCACCTCAAGCAAAACCTCAGAACCCATTCCTACGATAGCATAATCTTCCGCTTTAATTTCTTTAAGGAAAAGATAATCTTCCTCTTCGATAATAGAAAGTTTTGTTGAATTTTTCACTACCTTACCAATCCTCTCAAAATATGTTTCTTTTTCATTTTTCTTATCAGCAAATTGTTTAGTTAGTGAAGTATATTTCTCCCGGAATTTAAACTCGATTTCGTTCAAGGTCAAGTCTAACTGTTCTTTGTTTTTCACTTTTCCTTTTGCAGATTGCTGGGCATCTTGCTCTTCTTTTTTAACTTTCTCTTTTTCCGCATCGTGCCATACTTTCAATTCTTCAAGCTCCTTCTCTCGAACTTCCTCAATTTTTTCAAGCGTACTTTTTCTTTTATCTTCATTTACGTCTTTAACAAGATAAAGCGCGTAGTAAATTATTCTTTCTAAATTGTTAGCGGTGATGTTAAGTAAAATACTTAGAGGAGATGAAGCACCTTTAAAATACCATATGTGAGCAACTGGTGTCGCCAATTTAATATGACCCATCCGCTCTCGTCTGACAGCACTTGTTGTTATCTCAACACCGCATCTGTCACAAACAATACCTTTATATCGAATTCGTTTATATTTTCCACAATAACACTCATAATCTTTTGTTGGTCCAAAGATTCTCTCATCAAATAATCCGTCTTTCTCTGGCTTAAAAGTTCTATAGTTAATAGTTTCTGGTTTTAATACTTCACCATGAGACCATCCTGCGATTATTTCAGGAGACGCGAGCATTAGCTTAATTCCTGAAAATTCACCCAGTTGTAAATCTCTTTGTTCGTTTGTATTATTCATTGTTTTATTTGACTGGTTTAACATCTAAACCTAATGCATTTAATTCCTTTACAAGTACATTAAACGATTCTGGAATTGTTGATTGAGGAATATCTACGCCTTTTATAATTGCCTCAAATGCCTTTCTTCTGCCCTGTACATCGTCACTTTTAACTGTGAGTAGTTCTTGAAGAGCATGTGGCATTCTATGGCTCTCAAGGGCCCAAACCTCCATTTCTCCAAATCTCTGACCACCCATCTGGGATTTGCCCCCAAGCGGCTGTTGTGTGACAAGAGAGTAAGGTCCTGTTGACCGCGCATGGAACTTATCCTCTATCATATGGACAAGTTTTAAAATATATCCTATTCCTACAAGAACTGGTTTTTCGTACGCTTGACCTGTCCTTCCATCACGTAAAATTGTTTTTCCATCGAAATTAATACCAACCTTCTCTAATTCCTTGCGAACAAATTCTTCGCTTATTTTTTCGAAAACTGGAATAGCGAATTTCGTTTTTTGTTTATATGCAGCCATACCTAGCATTGTTTCATATAACTGACCTAGGTTCATTCTTGAAAGAACCGACAAAGGTGATATTACAATATCAACAGGGGTTCCATCTTCTAAATAAGGCATGTCTTGCGCTGGTAAGATCTTAGAGATAACACCTTTATTACCGTGTCTTCCAGCTAGTTTATCACCAACCTTAATTTTTCTTACCTCTCCAATTGTAACGATGATTCTTTTCAAAATCCCAGGGTCGAGTTCGTTAGGTTCTTTTTTTGCATCGATAACCTTTACATCGACAACAAGACCCTTTTTGCCATATGGCATACGAAGCGACGTATCTTTTACATCTTTTGCTTTCTCTCCAAATATAGCTCTCAGAAGTCTCTCCTCTGCGCTTAATTCCTTTTCCCCTTTTGGAGCAACTTTCCCAACGAGGATATCTCCCGCCTGTACTTCAGCTCCAACTATTACAAGACCATCGTTGTCAAGATTTGCTAAAATCTCATCACGTACGTTTGGAATATCTCGTGTAAGTTCTTCTGCACCCAACTTCGTATCAACAACATCTGCGGTAAACTCTTCCATGACGCTTGATGTTAAAAGATCTTGTTTGACAAGTCTTTCAGACACGACAAAACCATCTTCATATCCAAGTCCATCCAATGAGGCATAGGCAACAACGAGATTCTGGCCTACAGCAAGTTCGCCATTCTCAGTTGCTGGACCATCTATAATAACGTCTCCTTTTTTTACCTTTTGACCGAGATTAACCCGTGGTCTTTGGTCAAATACTACATCCTTGTTCGTCTTTACAAATCGTTCGAGATTGTACGTATACTTCTTCTTTGATTTACCTATTAAAATAAGCTTGTTTGAATCAACATAATCTACGACAGCATCTTCTGGAGAATAAATCGTTCTACCAAGTGCTGTTGCAATTTTACTTTCTAAACCAGTTCCAACATAGGGGGCTGTAGGATTAACCAAGGGGACAGCCTGACATAACATATGGCTCCCCATTAATGCACGGCTTGCATCATCATGCTGGAGGAAGGGAATGAGAGCAGCGGCAATACCAAACACCTGGCGTGGCGAGATGTCAATAAATTCTATCTGTTCAGCAGGAATTTCTATTATTTCTCCTTTGTATCGTGCAGCAACTCTGTCTTGCTGAATGACATCATCATTATCAATATCAATACCTGAATGTGTAATGTAATGATTTTCCTCATCGTCTGCTTGAAGATATTCAATTTTGTCAGTAATTCTTACTGTATTCTTGGCTCCTTTTTTATAAGGTTCGACCTTCCGATAAGGACTTTCAATAAAACCAAATCTATTCACGCGCGCATACATAGCTAAATATGTCACTACACCAATATTTGGTCCTTCAGGAGATCTGACTGGACAAATTCTGCCGTATTGAGATGAAGAAATATCTCTTATTGAGAATGATGCTCTTTCTTTCTGGATGCCTCCTGGCCCACCAACTGTTAGTCTTCTTAAGTTATCTGCTTCGGAAAGAGGATTTGTTTGATCAACGATCGTAGAAAGCTGGCTTGTTCTAAAGAATGAATTTGTTGTTGCAACAAGTGATTTACTATTTATTACTTGTGAAGGCATAACATCACCATCCGCTACAGTCATACTCATACGCGATTTAATATCTCGTTCTGTTCGAACCATACCTACTCTCACGCCATACATACCAACAAGCTCTCCTGCGGTTCTAAGTCGTCTATTTGCAAGATGATCAATATCATCAAACCCTCCCTTTTCTTGAGTTAAGTTAACGAGATATGAAATAATCTGGACAACATCTTCAAGTCGAAGCACGAGATTGTCCTTTTCAAGAGGAACATCGACGTTAAACTTTCTGTTCATTTTATATCTACCAATCTCGGAAAGAGTATATCTTCTTGGATTGAAAAATAAGTTTTTGAAAGTTTCGTTTGCAGTTGAAAGAACTAAAGGTTCTCCAGGTCTAAGTTTTTTATAAATCTCGAGAATCGATTCGTCCTTTGTTTTTGGTCCATCTTTTTCTAAAGTAGGTACAATAAACTTGGTGACTAATTCCCTATCTAAGTCTTTAAACAAGCTTAAAAGTTCATTGTCAGATAAATCCTTTAAGCTCCTCAGTAATGAGGTTGCTAGAAACTTTCTACGTTTATTAATTTTTGCTTCAATAAGATTATGTTTAGAGATTGTAAAATCTAGCCAAGCACCAATATATGGTCTAACTTCTGCGTTGTATACTGTTGCTCCTGTTGATTTATCTACTTCTGCAGTAAAGTAAACACCTGGTGCTCGAACGATCTGACTAATGATACAGCGCTCAATTCCATTAATAACAAATGTTCCGCGAGAAGTCATTCTGGGAAGATTAAAAAAATACACATCTTGTATTTTTTCTTTCTCTCTTTTTTTATTTAGAAGTTTTACCTTAATATATACTGGAAATTGATATGTCAGTTTTTTATCAATGCATTCTTCTTCACTAAATCGTGGTTCACCATAAGAGACATCAAGCAATTCTAAAACATAACTCTTCTTTGTATAGTCCTCTATTGGAAAGAATTCATGAAGTATTTTAGTGAGGTCTTTATCAAGAAACTGCTCCCAAGAACGTTTTTGAATTTCGATAAGATCGAGCTCTTCAAAATTATCTGTGCTACCAATATTAACTCGACGTGTAAGAGCTTGTTTCATTCGAGGTGTTTTAGAAAATAGTATAAAAAAATATATAGGCCGACCTAACGGCCTATCATGTATATCCTCTCAAATTTAAGAAAAAAATACCATTCCGATTGACGTTACTATACTAAATCTATCCTTTCTTGTCAAGCGAAATTGTACCAAAGATTATTTAAGAAGTTTGCCATCTTTTACAAAATATTTTTGAATTTCTTTGCGCGTAGGAAGTGATGATTGAATTTTATCTAAAACCGCGTGTATATTGGATGTAACCTCTTCGTGTTCATCTTTATTCTTTTTCATGCTCGCTTCTTTTCCTAGATCAAGTTCCTCTAATATAACATCATCAAGATCATCAACTGCGTCTAATATATTACGAAGTTTCTCTCGACCTTTTTTTGTTCCGAAAAAATATAATACGGACGATCCCACTATACTTCCTAACATTAACCCATTCCAAAAACTATTCTGATCTTGTGTGTTATTTTTTACCATCTTTTTTCCTTTTTCTCTCAGATAAGTGCTCTGCAACAACTAAAAGTTTTTTTATTCCTGTAACAAATCCAGTGATTTCTCCGAAACTATGCTCTATGTTTAACCCAAAACTTTCTACTTTACTCATAATTGCATCCGTTCGTTTAAGGAGATTTCGCACTTCTCTAAGCATAAAAATTAATTGGATACCAATAATAGCTAAGATAATAGTCATAACTGTGATTGCTGCTACAATAAGTATCTGATTAATATCAGTCATATGATTGATTGTCTTACAATGTATAATAATTGTCAAGGATCTACATGAAACCAAAACTTATAATCGCTGCAACTGGACTTGATGGACTTATTGGTTCACGCATCAACACTCTTCTCAAAAATGATTTCGAATTCATCAATATTCCTGAGAGCTCAATGGACATCACTGATAAAGATAAGGTCAATGAGATAATCGGTGAAACCAATTTCGATATTTTTTTACATCTTGCGGCATATACTGACGTCGATAGTGCGGAAAGTAAGCAAGAGGTAGTATGGAAAATAAATGTTGACGGAACAAAGAATATCTTTGAAGCAGTTGAAGAAAAAGGTAAGAAAATGGTATTTATTTCCACTGGATTCGTATTCGATGGGGAACACCCACCGTATTATGAGGATTCGACCAGAAATCCAATCTCATTTTATGGAAAAACTAAATATGAAGGTGAAAAAATTGTTGAAGGTAGGGGTATGATAATACGACTAGACTATCCATATGGTGGAAAGGTTTCATATAAGAAGGATATCGTTGAAAGTATTGTATCAGGACTCAAACAAGGAAAAGAAATTAAGGGTATTATAGATCAATATTTTACACCCACCCTTATAGATGATGTTGCCTACGCTGTCAAATATCTTTTCTCAAACTTTTCACCAAAAATTTTCCACATTGTAGGAGCAGATAGTTTGACTGGATACGATATCATCCATACTATATGCAAAGTTTATGGATTTAATAAGGATCTTATTGGAAAAACAACCTATTCTGAATTTTACAAAGATAAAGCATTGCGTCCAAAAAATAGTATTCTAAAATCAAAGGGAAATCATTTTTATACAATGAAATCATTTGAAGAAGGACTACTATATCTAAAGAAAATGCTTTCACACATTTAAGCAACTCTATCAAGTACTGGTTCCAAAGCATCCGTACTTACTGGAATAGTGATGGAGCGTAAAACTTGCATCGGTTCATATTTATTTTGGAGTGTTGGACTCATTGCATCAAATTCTTGCCTGGTTTTAAAACTAGGTTTTTCTGTAACTATACCTTTTCCTTGAAGTTCAGGAGCAGATAACTGCCCATGTAAATAGACAGTTTCATATCCCCATGCAAGAGTACCAAGATCTTCATATCTAGTTAATAATTCATCAATTTTCCCTTTATAAATAAGTGCGTGTGATAAATCATTCATTCGTCCCCATCCCCTATACTGTGTTGCAACTTGTTCAAGAAAACCTCGATCAGCTTCTAATTGCAAAACTCTATCAAAAATGTCTGCTCTCGATTCTGGATCAGCTGATTCGCTTTCTAAGCGTAATCGAAAAACTTCAGTCTGAATTCGCTTTATTACTGTTTCAAGAATCGGATGTGCGGTTTGTTCAGTGGCTAGATGAGCCTCAAAATCAATTTCTCTTGCACCACGAGTATTTTCCTGTAATTCGTCGCTATTGGACATATTTTCTAGTTTAACAAATACTGAATGGACGGTCAATGGCTCCCTTGTTTTTTGTGAACTCGTGGTTTATCATTGAGACTTATGACGATCACTTTTGTTGGTCACGGATATGTGGGAATTGTCACTGCCTGCGTCTTTGCTGATCTTGGAAATACAGTCTACGTTATTGGAAGAACACCTGAAAAAATTAAGAAACTAGAAAGCGGGGATCCTATTATTTTTGAGCCTGGTCTACAGGAGGTCCTCAAAAGAAACCTACTTGCCAAACGTATAATTTTTACTACAGATTATAATGTTGCGATTCCTTCTTCTGAAATAATATTTCTCGCTGTCGGTACACCACCAAAGGAAAACGGAGAAGCAGATCTCACATCAATTTTTTCAGTTGCAAAAGAAATTAGCAAGCATCTTGGTAAACATTATTCAGTTATATCTTGTAAAAGCACTGTTCCAGTAGGTACAAATAGAAAAATTAAAGACATCATTGAAAAGAATAAGCCAAAAAATGCTCTATTCGATGTTGCTTCTTGCCCGGAATTTTTAAGAGAGGGCACTGCAGTTAATGATACTTTTTTTCCAGACAGAGTAGTAGTTGGATCTGATTCTAAAAGGGCTATACAAATGTTGTTAAAACTACATAAACCTTTACCTGGAGAAAGGATAATCGTCAGACTCGAATCTGCTGAAATTATTAAGTACGCTTCGAATTCAATATTATCTACAAAAATTTCCTTTGCCAACCTTGTATCCTTTTTGTGTGAAAAAACAGGAGCGGATGTCGAGGAAGTTCTTGATGGCGTAGGACTTGATAAACGGATTGGAAGATCATTTCTTTTCCCTGGAATCGGATACGGTGGTAGCTGTTTCCCAAAAGATGTTCTAGCACTTATTAAAACAGGTGAATCTTTGGGAATTGATATGAAACTTTTAATAGCTGTTAATGATATCAATCAACGTGCACGAGATAATTTTATAGAAAAAATTATTTCCAAAACACCATCAAAAAATATTGGTATATGGGGGCTTTCGTTTAAACCAAATACTGATGATATAAGATTTGCTCCTTCTATTTATATCATAGAAAAACTTCTCGCCCATGGTTACAAAATCAAAGCTTATGATCCCCAAGCAATGGAGCACACCAAGAAAGAGTTAAATCATGGAATAATTTTTGTACGAAGTGCTTTTGATGCAGTAAAAGATACCGATGCGCTTATTATCCTTACTGAATGGAATGAATTTAAACAGATCAATTTGCATGCAATTAAGGATCTCATGAAGACACCAGTTATTATTGACGGAAGAAATATTTATGACCCTACAACTATTAAGGAGATAGGATTTACTTACTATGCCGTGGGTCGACAATAGTTTTTTACCTTATATGAAAACAGCTCTTGTTTCCGGAGGTTGTGGATTTATAGGATCTCATCTGTGCGATAAACTTATTAAGGACGAATTCAAGGTTATTTGCTTAGACAATCTCATTACAGGGAGTGAAAACAATATCAGACAGTTGTTAAAAAATAAGAACTTCCAATTTATTAAACACAACGTAACTGAAGATCTTACTCACGACATTGGAGATGTGCATTACGTTTTCCACTTAGCTTCACCTGCTTCACCCAACCATCATAGTAAAATCAGTTATCACGCCTTGGGTTTAGAAACAATGATGGTCAACACAATAGGAACGCTTAAGATGCTTGAGATTGCAGAACATAATAAAGCTCGATTCCTCTTTAGTTCATCTTCGGAAATATACGGGGATCCACTAGAACATCCACAGTCAGAGGATTATAAAGGAAATACATCTACCATAGGACCACGCTCAGTCTATGATGAATCCAAACGCTTTGGTGAAACAATTACATCGTTTTTTCAGAGAAAAAGAAACGTGGATACGAGAATAGCCCGCATATTTAATACGTTTGGGCCTCGAATGCAAAAACAAGATAAGAGAATGATAGTAAATTTTATATTACAAGCATTAGCTCATGAATCAATTACCATATATGGTGATGGTTCTCAAACTCGCTCATTATGCTATGTTGACGATCTGGTAGAGGGATTGATGCGATTAATGTTCACAAATAAACTCAGTGAGAATGTCATAAATCTTGGTAACCCAATAGAACATACTGTTGCAGAATATGCTCACATGGTAAAAGAACTCACTCATTCTAAAAGCACAATAATCATGTCAGAAAGTCTTCCCCAAGATGATCCGAAAAAACGAAAGCCTGATATTGAGCGAGCAAAGAATCTTTTAGACTGGACTCCAACTGTTAGTCTAGAAACAGGTCTCAAAAAGACTATAGAGTACTTCGTATCATTGAACTAAATATGAAAAAAGCAATCATTGTTTTACCAACGTATAATGAGAAAGAAAATGTCAAAGTTTTAATCCCTCAAATATTTACTTTAACTCGAGCGTCTGAAAAGTGGGATGTTCATATTCTCGTTGTCGACGATAAATCCCCAGATGGCACTTCTCAGGAAATTCGTAAACTTCAAAAAAAATTCAAGAATCTTCACCTTATCGAAGGAGAGAAACAAGGATTAGGCACTGCATATGTTAGGGGTTTCACCTATGCTCTCAAACAGGTGCATGCTGATGTCATATTTGAAATGGATGCAGATTGTCAGCATCCACCCGATCTTATTCCAAAATTTCTGACCGCACTAGAAAAGGGGGCTGATTTTGTCATTGGATCCAGATATATAAGAGGTGGTTCTATTCCTGAGCAATGGACCGCAGATCGAAAATTTTATTCCATTATGGGGAATCTCATCGCGCGGTTTGGCTTCATGAGTATAAGCGTACATGATTGGACATCTGGTTTTAGAGCAATGAAATCATCCTTTTTAAAGGAAATAATAAGTGACATGCATGGATATAACGGTTATGTATTTCAAATAGCACTGCTTGATAAAGCTAGAAAAAAAGGTCTTAAAATAGTAGAAGTACCACTGCAGTTTATTGAACGATTTGAGGGCTCATCTAAATTTAATCCATCAAAGTACATTTTGGAATCAATATCATATATCGTATCTAATTCCCCTTTTATAAAATTTGTCATTGTAGGTCTTGTTGGTTTTGTAATAGACTTCAGTATTGCTGTATTACTCATAACTACCTTCGACATGTTTAAGCCTCATGCTAATGCAATAAGTGCTGAAATTGCTATCGTATCCAATTTTGTTTTGAATAATTTTTGGAGCTTTAGTCATAAAAAAATAGATCATTCAACATATTCATACATTTCAAAATTTACTCATTTCAATGTAATATCTTCTGGCTCGATTCTTATACAATGGTTTGGTATGTTTGTTACATTACACATCTTCGGAGATAAGATGTTACGTGTAGCAATTTTTTCTATTCCCTCATGGATCATTTATAAAATGTTTATTATTGCATTTCTTATCATTCCATATTCCTATGTTATGTATAACTATATAATCTGGAATAATTCTGCAAAAGCTTGATTTTAGGATATAAAGAGCGTACTATCTTAAATAACACTATCATGTCAAAAAACATATCACCTCTTCAGCAAGTACTCAATGTATGGGCAATAATACTTATCATATGGAGCGTTTATAGAACCAAGGTACTACTACCTGAATGGTTTGATGAATTTATCGCAAAACCCGTTGTTTTTATTTTACCAGTGTATATTTTTATTAAAAAGTTTGAGCAAAAACCTTTCCTCCAACAAATTTGGTTAAAAATTCATAACTCGCTCGGTGATATCTATATCAGTCTCTTCCTCGGAGGAGTTTTTGCAAGCTCAGCACTCTTTGCCAATTATGCACGCTATGGTGATTTTCAGTTCGCAAAAGAATTCTTTAGTAATAAATTTCTCATCGTATTATTAATTCCATTTGCTACATCGATCTCTGAGGAAATCCTATCACGAGGATTTATATTAAAACGATTATATGAAGATTCAAAAAACATGTATAGTTCTTCATTTTTGGCAAGTATTCTGTTTCTCATTTTGCATATACCAATTCTTTTTACCATCCCTGGTCTTTCCGGTTCGCTTTTATTACTTTTCTTAGCTACTGATTTTATTTTGAGTCTTGTGAATTCTTTTATTTATTTAGATAGAAAAAGCTTACTTGCTCCGATTCTTATTCATGCGTTTTATAATATTGCGATTCTTTTGTATATATAAGCACAATTACTCCTGATAGATCCAAAACATTTCTTCATGACCATACATGACTTTATGGATTTTGTCACCGTTTAGATTGGCATCTTGAAAGTCGTCTGGGTAACCAATAACAACTATCTTCTCTTGTCGTAGGTCTTGCGGCATATCGAAAATGAATTTATCAAATCCTTCTACCTGCGTGAAACCATATTCGTCTGGTTCTGATTTTGTAGCACTCAGCCAGTATGAATCAGGAGGAAATTGATTAAAAAATAGAAGGAAGATATAAGGTTGACCGTGTTTTTTTGTAATGTAAACTTTATCAAAATTTTCATATCGATTATTTATATATGTTGTAAGCTCTTTATAGCCACATTGCCATGCTCTTGTTACAAGAGCTCTTTTGAAATAATGGTTTAAATAAAGATCCCAAGTATTTACCAGATAGAAGAGAAACATGAAGCTTGTGCTTATTAAGAGAAAAATTTTAATGTTCGGATGTGTTTTTTGTTTATAGAATGAATACGCTCCATAAGCCACAACAAATATTATCGGAAATATCAAAAAATATGTTCTAGCAAGGGAATTCTCTTGCCAGGTAAGAGCATTCCCAAGGGGTGTAATAAGAATCAACAATAATATTAATCCTTTGAATTTTGCATTATGTTTAAAAAGATAATAAAGTCCAATAAGTAAAAAAATATACTCAACTGGAGTGATTAAACTTAATCTTTCAAATCCAAAACGTGGATTTGTATCTCCGAAACGAATAAAAAAGTCGGTCGAAAACTGAGAAAGATAACGTATAGTGACATCCTGTATCGAGGCCGTTCCTTTATTATGCATAATTCTATTAGGATGCTCGTTTAAATACTCATCGAGTTGTTGTTGAAATCCACTTCTCTGGAAAAAGAGTAGACTTTTTACTCTATTTGCACCATATAACCCATCAATTAAAAAGGGGGTCATGAATGTCAAAATTAAAACAACTGCACCAAACCTCATTAATTGAGTTTTCTTTTCATCCTTGAATCTTTTTAAGAAAAGCCACGACTGATATAAAACAAGCCCAACAAGAAATATTCTTCCCGTATGATAGGAAAATGCAGATAGTATCAACGATCCATTGGCAAATAAGAGACTTCGTATTTCAAAACCGTTTTCGAATTTTATAATGAAGTAAACTGCTAAGAGTACAAAAAAAGCACTTAAAACTCCTTCATGAGCTTGTCGAGATAAGATCATAATCCAAGGGGAGATTGCAGTTAAAAAACTTGCGATAAGCGCAATCTTTTTTTTCTTAGAAATTTCATAAACAACCAGATAAACAAGCGGTACAAATAATATACCTATGAGTTTATTAAGCAGTCTTGTGGAAAAGATATCTAAACCACCAAATGCAATAAAAGGAATTGAAAGATATGAATAGAGTGGTAATTTAAAATCATTAAACGACTGTAATCGGAGTGGTAGAAATGCCCCGAATTCATCTCTGCCTGTTTTTAAGATGGAATAGGCGTTGTAACCAAATGCTGCTTCATCTGCATTTAAGCATCCTGGAACATCGTTCTGTTTGTAGAAATTAAAAAATATTGATAAAAAAATACATACGATAAGTATAATTTTAGATAAGTTCTTACCCATTCTTTTAATTATTGAGTAACTTAAGCAATTCTACATCAGTCACTACTCTTTGTGTTATAAATTTATTTCTTATAGCATAAATTTGTGGAATCATAATGATGGCACGCAAAAGACCAATAAGAAAGGCTCTTTCCCCTTTTAAAGTAAGTCTTAAAATGTGATATGGAAGAAATAAGATGTGTTGCAATGTTAGTGACACATCAGTAATATTTGACCACGTAAAGATGAGTTGATTTCGATACGCAATCGTTTTAATGAAGTTCTCACTGAAATATTTCTTGATTGTTGATTCATGATGATGTTGAACTATAATCTCCGGATCAAAAATTATCTTCCATCCTCGCGCATGTGCTCTATATGAAAAATCAATATCTTCCCAATAAAACGGCGTATACAACTGATTAAAGCCTCCCAATGAATTCCAGTATTTCTTTCTTATGGCGCATGATCCTCCTTCTGCCCAAGCATTTATACCCAACTTAAAATTCTTGGCCTCGTTATGATAGGGAAGACCTTTTGAAAATCCTATGATATTTTTTCCGACGCTTTTTCCATTCTTCTCTATCTGAAGGAAGCTCACTGCACATAAGTCTTCATCCTGCTTGAAATGCTTGATAATCTGATCCTGGAATTTCTCCTGAAGTCTCACATCTGAATTAAGTAGTACGATAATATCTCCGTTAGCTTGTTTGGATGCAATATTTACAGATTTTGAAAATCCAAGATTTTCATGATTCTCTATTATCTGTATGTTCTTGCCAATTTTTGTTACATCTGGAGCAAGATTTTCTTGTGAAGCATCATCAATAATAATTATTTCGTCCTTTTTTAGTAGTGGATAATTAAGTTTAAAATTATGCAGAAAAAGTTCTTTGTTTTTATATACAGGAATGATGATCGATATACGCATATTCAGATCTTGAAAAAATCAACAACATTTTCTTCAAACACTTTATATGAAAAATTCTTTTTAGCAAATAAATAAGACTCTCTAAGGAGCTTCTTTTCATCCTTCACCATTACATTACTTGTCTTTGTGATTAGCTCGTCAATCGTGTTATATAAATATCCATTTAGCCCGTCGGTTATCAACTGTTTTGGACCTCCTGAGTTATTACAAAAAACAATACATCCTGCTGCCATAGCTTCGAATGGAGTTATTCCGAAATGTTCAACTTTTTGTGGCTCTTTTTGTTCATTAATACCATATCCAGCAGCGTGCCAATAAATAAGTGCTTTAGCATATAATGCTAAAAGGTCTTTAAATGATAAGTTTGTTTTTACCTTAATATCTTTTTTATTTTTTATCAGGTTCTTAATTTTTACTAACGATTCTTTCTCTTCGCCTTCTTTCAACCCTCCTGCAATTATTAAATTAAAATCTTTAAAACGTGGATCGCTATCCTTTAATTTTCTAAATGCTCTAATTGTGATATCGTGTCTTTTAGAATGAAGATGTTCAAAAAAACGTCCTACACTTAATATTATCTTCTCTTTTTTACGATGTCGCTCTCTAATCTTGAAAAAAGCCTCATCAATATACGGATGTATAACTTTAGGCTTTTTCCCAAACCACCTATCAACGTATTTCGCTGCAAACTCACTAGTCGTAAAGACGGAGTAATTAAAAAGTTTGAGTCTATTTAGAAATTTCATATTATAGATGCTTTTTTGGGGGTACATAGCGTATATATAATTATGGCGAGCACGAGAAATGAAATAACTTCCATCGGTTACATAAAAAAAATAGTCATATTTAAATGTATTTAGTATTTTCGCAAATTTATTTTGTTTTAGAAAAAAATTCGGAATAATACGCAGATTTTTAAAATTTAAATTGAGTCGTTGCGAGATTTTATGCTTAATGCTCTTATCATTCCATGCGATATCGATTGAATAATTTCGTTTATCAAATACTTGAAGTATAGAAAGAATATGTCTCTCTCCACCACCCAGAATATCAATATATGGACTATATAGTAGTACTTTTCCTTTTAGTTTTTTCATAAAGCATAAGGTATGTAATTGTTTTTGAATAAGCTTGATACAATGATTCAATTATTCCAGGAGTTCCATCAAGAAACCCTCCCCATTTTACAAACCGACGGTATAATTCTCCTAAAAATTTCCTAAGAAAAATCAATATCCCTGACTTTCTTTTTGCTTTAAAAAGCAGATTTGATTCAACATTTTCGAATATTATTGTTTTCTCTACCATGCTTTCAAGACTAGAATGAAATTCATGAACCAGAGGTTCTTTGAGATAACCCATCTCTCCTTTTATTCTTGGGGTTGAATGAATTTCTTTTGGCCATTGGAGAAATGCGTCTTTTCTTATGAGTCGAATAATATAATCAGGATACCATCCTCCATGTTTAAGCCATTTGGTTTTTGCAAAAATATTTTGACGTAATATTTTATAGTGAGTTTTGTTTGTAGATGTAATCGTGTTTAGAACTTCAACCGCTAACTTCGGCGTTATTCGTTCGTCAGCATCAAGTATAAATACCCATTCGGCGTCAGTTTGTTGTAAAGCAAAATCTCTTGTTGGTTCGACATAGACTGTATATGGATACTGTATTATTTTACATTTGAGTTCTTGTGCAATACTTACCGTTTGATCAGTACTTGTAGTGTCAATAACAATAATATTATCTGTAAGATGTTTGGCACTACGAACACATTCTCGGATGTTATTCTCTTCATTATAAGTTGTAATAATGACTGCTACTTTGTTTTTATTTCCCATAATTCTACAGTTGCGTCTTTGCTAATCTTTCTGCTCTCAATCATTGCAGATTTTTCAGGAATCTGATCTGTTCTCCATTTCGCTAATCGTTCAGCATAATCATCTCTTTCAATGATATACCAACACCGATGTTTTATAAACGTAGATTGTGGATTCTTTACTCCCTTATGTGTTACGTAATAATCAATTATGTAATCGTACGTATAAGTAAGAACAGGTGGAGTATAAATCTTTAAACAAAATTTATTCTGACCAACTCTATTATAAATATAAGCAATTGCCGTACTTTGCATGCGTAATCCAATCGTAGGAACCTCTTCATTTTTGACTATATCTGATTGAATTAAATACACAGACATCATAATAAACAGACTCGATAATAGTAATAATATCTTACGTGCAAAGGGAATTGATGATTTAGATAATCCAAATAAACCAAATAGTACAAGTATTATGAAGAAATAGGGTAACCCTTCCAAGTAATTTGCCCAAAAGAAGTTATTTCTATAGAGGAGAGATATAAGAAAAAGCCAACCTAGAATAATGGTAATGAACATAAAAAAACGTTGATGAATGTTTTTAAGTTTTTTATATCCTAGAACTAAACCAACAATCGCTAACAAACCAATAGAATAACCTATTAACTCATTACCCTGAGGGAAAATCTGAATATAAAAATCTTTAAAAAGTCGCAGTCTGTCTAATATAGCTCCTTGGAGTGTGACGGGATTTGTTCCAGGATTTTTAGAGAAATTTAAAATCGAACGTGTTTGGAAAAAATCATTCTTAAGCTCGAATAATATACGCGGAAATATTGCGAGCAAAAATCCAAAAACTCCCAAAATAAGTTTATTTTTTGATCCAAAAAAGTATTTGAGTTTTCTAATACTAATAAGAGTAAGGAGAAACGCAGGAACTAGAAATACTCCAAAAGCCAATTCTGCTTCAAGGATCATGCCTATGCTTATTGTTACCCCTAAAAGATATTTAAGTCTATTTTTTTCCAAATATGAATATACTGAATAAAAAAACAGCAATATAAATGGAAGCGTCAGAATACTATTAATTGCAAAAATCGATGTTGTTATGAAATAAGGAGAAGCGATCATTAACATGAGAAAAAATAGCGCAATGTGTGGATGAAATTTTTCATCAAGAAATACATAGAAAAGAATAACCTGCACAAGAAGTGTTAAGTATATAAAGACATAATATCCTAACGGATGTCCCTGGAATAAAATGTGGGGAATAGAAAGATAATAGTACCACCACGCACCATGGAAGACACCTGCGGCTCCTGTTGTCGGCCCAATAAGCGTTAAATTTCTATCTCTGACAATTTCTATTGTTTTAAGAAAATCCCTACCCTGGTCAAATGTATAGGGAACTGTTTGTAAATAAATTGGTTTTAGTCTAAAATAGCTAAAAAGAGCAAAGAATAGAATGAGAAGCACAATCTTTTTATTCATACTGATTGCAGAATTAGGTTTATTTTCCTTTTGTCACCTCGATTATAACACACTTATATGATCTTATATTCTCTTATTCTTGCTGTTGTATCAATTTACTCTTACGCGCTTGTTGATCCAAATATTACTTTGTTTAATCATAGCGTTTGGGAAACTTTCAGGAACTTCATGGTTAATCTAGGTTATCACAATAGGGGAGTATCGATAATTATTTACACATTGATAATCATTTCTCTATTTGTATTTCATAATATTTTTCTAAAACACATTAAACGACGTGATCCAGTTCGGTTGGGGATCGTGGTCACGATTATATTATTACTCTCTTATCCATTCTTATCTCATGATTTCTTTAATTATATGTTTGATGCTCGTATTCTGACGGTCCATGGTCAGAATCCCTATCTCTTTAAAGCTCTTGACTTCCCAAATGATCAATGGCTACGATTTCTACAATGGACACATAGAACCTACCCTTATGGACCAACGTTTCTACCACTTACAATAATTCCTTCATTTCTTGCATTTGGTAAATTTAGTCTGAGTTTTGTTTTTTTCAAAATATTAATTTGCGGTTTTTACCTTTCATCTATCTTCTTTCTTAATAAACTTAATAAGACATGGGCAATTTTTTTTGCAACCCATCCGCTTATAATAATAGAGGGACTCATAAACGGCCACAACGATCTTATCGCCGTATCTTTAGCTCTTGTAGGTATCTATTATCTCTATGAGAAAAGGGGGGTGTTGAGTAGGGTATTACTACTCGCTTCTGGCGGAATTAAATATATTACACTACCTCTAGTTCTTCTACAGACTAAAGATGTCACGAATAAATCAGGCAAAAAAAATGAAAGTATATTTTCCAGTCCTCGTTTGACTTTTATAGTACTCACTGTTATTGTTATTTATCTATCATTTACTAGCGAGATACAACCTTGGTATTTCCTAAACTATTTCGCTCTTCTCCCATTTTTCTATAAAACGCTTCATCGAAGTCAAATATTTTTTGCAGGATTACTCCTCTCATACTACCCTTATGTATATCTTGGGGGATGGGATAGTTCGGAAAAAATTTTACTCAAACACAACATTATTATTGTTTTTGCCGTAGCTAATATTGTATATTTGATCATTCGAAATAGACTATCTTTAAAAGAGTAGTGTAGATTACCTTTTTGGTTGTGAGGAATATTCATCTTGAATAAATTTTAAGGTACCTCTTGCATTGTTTTCTTTCTTCTCTAAATTCTCCATATTAAAAAAGTCTCTTCCAAATAACAGAATAAATAGACTTGCTGTTATAGAAATAATGAGGGTGGAAATTAGTATGCGTTTCATAATTACGTAGAAAATTTATTACATTCTTTTAAAAGATCCAGCGTCCACTTCTTTATGAAATTTTGATTTTTCTTTTCATCTTTATAATATCTATCAATTTTTAATGAAGGACACGCTATAACTCCATTACGCTCTCTGATCATGTTTTCCAAGTAATCTGATGATTCGGCAAATTGAGCATATGACGAATCCCCTAAGGCGAAGATTGCAAAATTTCTACCTATATAATCTCTTGCTTTAAAGGATTCTTCCAAATTCAAATACCATAAATGAGGTTGTCCTTCTTTGTTGTTATAAAACCACGTATTAGACCCAAATAGAGTCAAATCATAGTTGTGAATGGATGCTGAATCAAGTTCTCGAGCTTCTTTTAAATCAACGGTGTGACCTCTTTCTTCACTTTGCTTTCTGACCGTCTCAGCAGCGAAATACGTACCTCCGGAATTAGTTCCATATGAAAGGAGTATTTTCATAATTTGATTATAGCATTCTTCAGAAGGTGTAATTTTGTTCTTAAGGGAGCGTATTTTAGACCAAATTTCAAACGATTTTTCTCCTGAAACCTAACATGCAATTTTGATCCAGATCCTTGTGTAGACTGGGCATTCTTATGCCAAATTATAATTGATGGATCGTAAAATAATTTAAGCGCTTTTCTCTTAATGCGTTCGTTCCAATCTGCGTCTTCAAAATATAAAAAATACGAATCATCCATGAATCCAACGACATCTAAAAGCTCTTTATCAAAACACATCAAACAACCCGTTACGAAGCTTGTCTCAACAAATGAATCATACTGACCCTTATCAACCTCATCAACTCCCCTATGCCGAATTAGAGCATTTTTCCAGTCTACATTACCTCCTGCATACCACAAGATCCTACCTAAATCTTTACTCTCGTAACGATCTTTATGATATTCAAAACCTTTGTAATAGTAAATTTTTCCTCCTATTAAAGATTTTTTATATTTGTCGAGACTTTTCAAAACATTTTCAACAAAATCATAAGCAACAGTCGTGTCGTTATTTATACAAACAAATTTTTTAAATCCTTGATCTAATGCTTTTCGTAAACCTTCATTGAGTCCATACGCATATCCCCTATTCTCTACTTTGGAAACGTCGGTAAATGTTGGATACGAAAAATCCTTTTTTTTATCGGAATTATCAGAAATAAAAACTTTGAATTCCTTTTTTGACTGATTGTTTAAACTTTCTAAAAACTCACTTGTGTTCTCGTAGTCGCTATGGTTTACCGTTATGATTGCAAGATTATTCATTATGGTTTTTTAATTTAATGAGATCAATAATTTCTTGATAAAGAGCTTTTCCTTTAACTAGATAAGTTACATAGAAGAAGATACAAACTCCACCTGTTACAGAAAGCACAACATGCAATAGTGGCGAATCTAGAATAGTGAGAGTAATAACTCTTATGATTAACAGGTATCCTGCCATTGTAACCGCAGCAATAATATTGGGATGGATAAATGTTAAAAATGGAAACGAAAGATATTTTTTTGCTTGGAAAATAATAAAAATAAATGAAAGCGACATTACAAAAAATGCTATAGATATACCATTAAATCCAAAAAATTGAATAAAAAGTGGAATTAAAATCCAAGTAATCACGGTAAAATAAACCATGAAATATAAGCTCGTTTTTACTTTTCCGATCGCATTGAAAAAATTTATTAAGGGGCTGTAAAGACTTACAAACAGTGCTGATAGCGAGAAGAAGTAAAAAGAAAATAATGCTAAATTCCATTTACCATAATAGTCTCCAGGAACGATCTTCAGAAGACTATCAAATATAAACATTGCGCCGATAACTGCTGAAAAAATGAAGAAAGATTCATAAAAGAATACTTTTTGCAGAGATTTTCTCAAGAGTTTTTTATCTTTTTGGAACTGCGCAAATAATGGAAACGCAACTCGATTAACATTATCCATTATGAGTCGAATTGAAAATTCTGCATATTTTTTTCCAAATGTAACTATTCCCAAATTGGTTAAACCTATTGCTCCACCAAGATAAACAATAAGTAAGTCATCTTTTACTAATGCAAGAAATGAATTACCTTGAAATGGGATTCCATAACTCAAAAGTCTTTTAGCTGACTTTAGGGAAAAGGAAAGTGTCGGGATCCAAGGATTGAGTATATACATAAGAATAAGACCAACTATAGCTCGTACCAAAACTGCAATAACTATACTCATAATCTCGTAACCCAATAAAACCATTACAATAATAATGAGATAAAAAACAGTATTTTCTACCGCCTGAACGAAAACTACTTTATATATTTCAATTTTTTTCTCAAGTAAAACTGAGGGGATGGACTTTAAAGATAGGAGTAAAAAGGAGATGAGGATGGCCCAATAGAGTGCAATGGCTGTCTGAGGTAAATCTTTGTAAAAAGAGAATATTTTCGGGGTAAGGTAAAAACCCAACATTACTCCTAAAATTGTTAAAGCAAACTGTATATAAAAAGCAGTATTAAGATCTATTTGTTCCACATCTTTTTTTTGCATTATTGCAGCAGCAAGGCCAAGATTCGTAAAATAATTAAAGGATGAAAGCGTTGCTAATACCGTGTTGTAAATACCAAGGAGATGAGCTCCCGACTTAAATGTCAATATAAAAAAGGCTATAAAACCAAGTACCGCTGCATACGACCCTTGGGCGAGTAAACTAATTACGCTTGTAAAACTTTTTGATTTAACGTGCAGCAAATCTTCGTTCATTGGACTATGGGAGCCACTCCATTTATAATAATGTCATGGTAAAGTTCATGTTTATAAAGAAGAATCTTCTTGTTTTTCTCTTACTTTTCATTATAACACTTCCAACCTTTTCAATTCTTCTTAACGGCCAATATTTCACCATGCATGACGATCAGCATATTGCGCGTCTTTATGAACTTGAGCAAGGCATCAGGCAAGGTGCATGGTATCCACGTTGGGTTGGTGATCTCGGATTTGGATTTGGTTATCCACTGTTCAATTTTTACCCTCCGTTAATTTACTACATTTCGCTTTTGTTCCACATCGTTGGCTTCTCATATATTACGTCTATTAAATGCATGATTATACTTGGAATACTATTGGGTACATTTGGAATCTATTTATTTGCCAGAAAAACTACTTCTCGCTTTGCTGGTTTTGCTTCTGCTGTCTTATTTGCTTATTTTGCATATCGAGCAACTTCAGTATATGTACGAGGCGCACTCGCAGAATTTTTTACTACATCTTTATTGCCATTTGTTTTTCTTACGTTTTTCAATCTTTATAAAAAACATACGATTAGAAATAGCGTCTTATTCGGCATTACACTTGCCCTGATGGTAATAGGACACTTATTAGTAACACTTCCTGCCATTATCTTTTTGGGGTTCTTTTTTATTTTCTACATATTTCTTTCAGAAGAACGCCTTTCCTTTCTCCTACACTCTCTATTAAGTGGACTAATCGGTTTTGGCTTATCTGCTTTCTTTTGGATTCCTTCTTTGCTTGAAAAAAAATTTACTTTCACTGATAAAATCCTCACAAGTGAGCTCGCTGATTATGTAATTCACTTCGTATACCCTCATCAATTATGGTATTCTCCCTGGGGTTTTGGAGGATCAATTCCTGGACCCGAAGATGGCATCTCTTTCGCAGTAGGCAAAATATATATAGGTTTAACAATAATCTCATTTATTCTATTTTTACTTTATCTCCACATAACTTCTCAGAAGAAACAAAAATTGGAGCAATATAAAATGTATGCCTTATTTCTCTTTATGCTTCTTTTCAGTTTCTTTATGATGATCCCATATTCTAACGGTCTTTGGAGAATATTCTCCCCTCTTGCTTATTTACAATTTCCCTGGAGATTTTTAAGCTTTGTTAATATCTTTATAGCCTTAGTTGCAGGAGCTACAGTTCACTTCTCCGGTGAAATTATAAAAACATTTAAACATCCTCAAAATTTCAACATCTATACACAAATTATTGGAACTATTTGTATAGTATTCGTAGTTATTTTGATTCAGTCTAAATATTTCAAACCATTTAAGCTTCTCATCGTAACAGATGCAGAACGTACTTCACGGGAAGAAATCGCATGGAATATTAGTAAATCGTCATTCGAATTTGTTCCAAATGGGATTAGAACAAAAAAATCACAATATAATACTACGGTTCCTGATCTTTCACAAAAAGATATACCAAAACAATCATATGAAATTCTTATGGGGCAGGCTAAAGTTTTAGTTAAAAATAACAAATATCATCAAAAAGAATATTTCATACAAACTTCTGAACAAACAATATTTAGATTAAATACTTTTAACTTCCCGGGGTGGACCGCTTATCTCAATGGAACGAAGTTAGATATTACAGATGATAATGATTTTAAGCTTATTACTGTAGTCATCCCCAGCGGCCAACATGAGATGTTATTTAAGTTTGAAGATACTTTTGTAAGAAAACTTGCAGAATTTATATCTTTATTTACGTTCTTAATCTTAATAGGATGGACTTTGAAAAAGTTCTATTTTGTTAACTCAAAGAGATAAACACTAGCTTTTCTTCCTGGTTTTTCATACCTTTTTATAAGTTTAATCGGCCAATCTAAAGGGAATTCTTCTCTGTGAGAAAATACCACATAAACATATGAGTCATTTAGATTTGATTGATTTTCGATCAGATTTTCTTTATCTAATGGCCAGTAACCATTAACGCTGATTGCATCATTAGGTAATTTGAAGGTTTCTAAAACGTCTCCAATTAAGCCAAAATTTCCCTCTGCTATTAGAATGACTTGTTTTTCTTTTGATTTCTCGCGAGCAAAATCAACAATTTCTCTTGCCCCCCAAACAGCAGTTCGCCCTTCCACATATTGTCCGCGATCGATCTCAGGAAACGGGATTCGTGGATAATTGAAAATTATAGTATAGTCAAAATATAATATTGAAACTATAATCACTACTAAGATACCCATAAAATTTCTAGAATTTTTGATATTAGAGAGCAGATATGAAGCTGGTATCAACAAGAGTCCACCAAGCGGAAGCACATATCGTGGAAAAAGTACTTTTGCAAAAAATGAGAGAAGTATAGTAATAGTAATAAGCCATAATCCTAAATAAATCGCTAAAATTCTATCTTTTTTATAAAGAAAGTATAAGCCTACTATTCCAAGCACAGCTACGATATATCCCATTTCGGAGAAGACATAATATGGTAGATTGACAATGTTGTGTGGGAAATATGCAAAAGGGTTCTGCAATAATTCTGGAACCGTTAAAATAAATGTTTTATTTTTTTCAGCAACATAATGGAAAAAGGGAGATAATCTCTGAACGTTATAAATCAATGCAGATAATGATATAACAATAAAATAAAGAGTGATAAAACTTACGAGTGAATTAATTTTGTTATCTTTCCCAACAAATTTATTCTTTAGACTTAGTAACATATTTTTTAAACCGCCTTCTTTGTGTGAAAATAAAAGAAAAACTGGTGCAAGAGCCATCAGACCAACATATACTTTCACAGAGGATTTAGCTAGAAGTCCAAATCCTGAAAGTAAACCTAATAAAATTGCGACGTCTAATCTTAGAGTTCTCGCCATAAGAACTGAGAAAAAAAATATCCAGATAACGAAACCGTTAACGGCAGAATCGGCGAGAGTCATTCTGTCATAAAACAGAAAATAAGGAGTAATAATATAAAGCAACGCTGATATGTAGGCAGTCTTTTTATTAAAAAGATAGAAAGCTGAGCTAAATATACCTACCAAAGCAAATAGTCCACTCGCAACCGAAAATAATCTTCCAGCAAGCAGAGGATTATAAGGAAATATTTTTAAGAAAGGAATTATTCCCCATGTTTGTAAAGGTTGACGTCCATCGGTTAGTGATATGAATCGCCATGATGCATCTTTCCAAGCTACTTTTGCCCAGCGAATATAGATTCCCTCATCAGAAAAAATTGGCATATCATCGAGCCTAATTAGTCTAGTGAAAAGAAAAAGAAGTATGAGTATTACTATAATAACAACGTCTTTACGCGAAAATGTGGACCGCAGAAAAGAAACAACCTTGCTAACGTCTAACATTCTTTGTGTATAATTACTTATTATAACAAATGAAATACTCAATTATCATTCCTGTTTATAACGAAGAAAGCATCATCCAAGAGTTATATGATCGAACTTCAAAAGTGATGCAACAACTCAAGTCAACATATGAGTTAATTTTTGTTAATGATGGTTCCAGCGATAACTCTCCTCATGCATTAGTACTATTACATAATCAAGATCACAATGTGAAAGTTATTAACTTTTCTCGAAATTTTGGTCACCAAGTAGCTGTAAATGCTGGAATGCGTTATTCAACTGGAGAATTCATAGCTATAATAGACGCAGACTTACAAGATCCCCCAGAAGAATTGCCAAGGTTTTTTAAAAAATTATCAGATGGATATGACGTTGTATATGGAATTCGAAAAAAAAGGAAGGAATCCTTATTAAAAAAGTCCGCTTATAGTTTCTTTTATAGATTATTAAAAGCCATAACATTCATAGATATTCCTGTGGATAGCGGTGATTTTTCTGTAATGAACCGTAAGGTAGTTGATGCAATTAATCTACTCCCTGAAAGAAATCGGTTTATAAGAGGATTAAGAAGTTGGATAGGTATGAAACAAATTGGTCTTGAGTACGAAAGGGATAGACGATATGGTGGAAAAAGTAAATATAATCCTCGAAAACTTTTCAAACTTGCATTTGACGGAATATTTTCTTTTTCATATGTACCTTTAGAAATGATCTTCTATCTTGGACTCATAGGGCTAGCTACATCTGCTTTTGGAGCGCTCGCAGTTGTATATTTCAAATTTTTCACAGAAGCATATAAGGCAGTTCCTGGATTCGCTACAACAACACTGCTTATTATATTTATCGGAGGTTTAAATCTCTTCTCAATTGGAATTCTAGGAGAATATTTGCGACGTGTTTATGACGAGGTTAAACAACGTCCAGAATATATTGTTGAATCGACAATTGGTTTTTAATCAATTACTTCTTAATAAATAAATGCATTGATCCAGAGCTCTTCAAGTTCGCAATCGTATCGTCTTGGGAATATTGTTTGAGGTCAGATTCTGCCAGTATAAAACAATCATTAATTTTTGACTTTGCAAGCGCTGAATTAAAATCATTTGTGGTATAGAAAAATGTTGTATTTTTCCCAAAATAGTAAATTATCGATGGATGATTACCCCACCATTTTGTTGTTGTTATCAAAAGATTGGCTTTTTCAAGAGTTGCAAAACTTTCACGCGTACTTTGATCTAATAAAACATTCAAATAACTACATCGAGGACGCGCAGCAATCGAAAGTTCATAATGTGGATCATTTACTGAGGCGTATGTCTTTTCAAGTATGTTTTTATTAAGTGAAGGCCAATAATACATTACGATTCCGATAAACATTACTGCTGCAATCCAATAAAGTTTTTTCATATGTGAGAGAACCAATAAGGGTGCTATCGAAAAAAAAGCAAGTTGAGGAATTGCAGGGTACAAATACCAAAAAATTTTAGTTTTTGTCAGATTTAAAAATAAAAACCAAGGGAGAAAGAAAAGTGCTAGAAGGAGTTTTTTGGTATCTTTATAATACTTCATGATAATTATGAAAAATCCTATGATGATTGCTGAAAACATGAATGCAAATTGCTCGAGGACTAAGTCTAAATAATAAGTTCTTTCGCCAAAGTGAAATTCAATAGATGAAGTGACCCTATTAAAATGTGATTCAATAATATGTTGTTTCCAAAAAACTCCTTTATATAAAAGAAGCATTGCAATAAACCAAAGTAAAAGAATTCCTGCTTGTATACTTATTTTCTTAAAATCTTTAATAAATTTTTCGTGCTTAATTTTTCCTTGAAAAAATTGGTAGAAAATATAAAAGAGCATTATAAAAACTGGATAAAACCCAATGAGAGATTTACTGAATACTGCAATACCTAAAAAAAGAAGTCCCAGAATAAAATTTCTAAAAAATAATAAGTATCCTAACCATCCCAGTAATAGAAAAATATCTAAATTAATAATCTGAGCTCGTTGGATAAAAATAGGTGTGAAGGCGGTAATCATGACTGTCAACGTCGGCACAATAGTGTCGTCAGCAACTCTCCTATAAAGTAAATATGCAAAAAATAATACAAGCATTGATACGGAAAGTGATAATAGACGAGTTGAAATTTCAGGCTCTACTCCAACGAAAAGTTTTGCAGTCGATGCGTAAATAAATGGTACAAGCGGAGGTTTATCAAGCCAAGGCTTTTCTTGCCACACGGGAAAAAGATAATAATTTTGCTCAAACATTTCGTTACCTGACTGAATATATAGCGATTCGTCCCAATCAGCAAAAGGAGTTGGATAAGCAACTAGTTTATGAGCGAGGATTGTTGAATAAATAATTACAAAAAGAATAAAAATGAAGTGTTTTTTCAAAATCTTAAAAATACGACGTGTCATGTCTTAATGTTAAGAATATTTTCTTCCTAAACTATTGAATTTTATTCGCAATAAATCTGTTATAGTTTCCACTGAATCTTTTATAAACGTTACTTTTTTTGTTTCTGCATGTCTCCAATGGACTGGAATTTCTTTAATTTCATAACCGAGCTTACGTGCAACAAAAAGAAACTCTAAATCAAAACCCGCTGAGACCGAGGATCCACGCGCTTTTCTTTCATCATGAAATACGCGTAATTTTTCAATGATTCTTATCGCAGCTTTCCTATCAAATCCTTTAAAACCGCACTGCGTATCTTGTATGCCATTAAGTCCAACAAGCATATTTCTCATTATGACAAAACCCACTGATTGTAATTTTCGTTTGAAAGGTGCTCCTTCTCTTTTACCTTTTCTTGAGCCTATGACGATCTTACTTCCTTTTTTAAATTCGTCAATAAAAATATATGCTTCTTCAAGTGGTGTTGCTAAATCCATGTCAGAAAATATCACGAAATCTCCATGAGCATCTTTGATACCTTCAATTACAGCAAATGCTTTCCCTTGGTGATTTTTCTCAACGAGTCTAAATTTAGGAAATTCGGATAAATATCTTTTTTTAATAATCTCTACTGTTGAATCAGTTGAACCATCATCAATAATGATAACTTCCTTAAATTGTGCGTCATGAGCTGTAAAGTTTCCGATTTTGTCCAATACTCCTTTTTGAATATTAAGTTCCTCGTTATAACAAGGAATGATAAGAGAGATCGTCATACTTGGTTAAAACTACTAACTTACCTATCTTATTAACTTATATAGTTTAACATTCGCCACATCCCACGTCCCTATAATTTCTCGAGGAGCGAAATATGCTATATCCCATTGAGGATCACCAATTGGTGTACATTCGTCTTCGCAAACAACAAATAATTCCTCAGCCTTTTCTAAACTATCCTTTTCAATAGGACGCTTTTTCCAAATTTCAAGAAAATAACGATATGTACTGTCGCTGTATTGATGAGGAAGGCTGGTAACTTGATACCTATTTATGCTTATGTTTTGATCTATCAGGCGAGCTACTTCTTGTGCTTTTTGTATTTGGTTATTAGGATGGTTAAACAGAAAACTATATCCTTGAATGTTCATAAAAATAAATCCAATCAAAAACATTACTAAAAATATTCCAAGTTTCTTATTCCAAAAAATCTGTGTAACGAAATATGCGATGATGATGTAATAGTAAGAATATAGGGCTCCAAAATAATGTGGAATTTTTCTACCTGTGTAAAAAGAGGTGATTAATAATCCAATCAGAAAAAATAGAATCAGTAAAGAAAGTTGTCTCTTTTGTTTCCATGTGAAAATCATCGATAAAATCAGAAGAATCAAGAGCAGGAGAGAAAAAAAAGCATGAAAATTCTGTCTAAAAGCAAACACATTAAGAGCAGTAAAAGTATTGAATATTTCCTGAAACCCCGATCCTGCAATACTTTTCGAATCTGTGAAAAGTGTTATAAAATTTTTTGAATTAAGAAAACTGTGACGTAGATCAAAAACTAACAGTGGGAGCGATAAAATAAAAAACGATACTCCCATTGCGAAAATTGGGATCAAGTTTTTTGATGTTCGTTTCCTATTAACATATAAGTAATGTATCAAAACGAGCACTATTGGCATAGTTAAAGCTAGAGATACATAATGTAATTGTATTGAGATTGAAAAAAGTGCCCCAGAAATTACAAATTTTTTCACATCATGATCTTTTAATCCTTTAACTAAAACATAAAATAGTAGAAACGATGCAAGGGGTAAAAGGTTAGGGTTCCAGGAAAATCTCGAAAAATTAATAAGAACCTCTGAAAATGCTAGTAGAAATACTGAAACAAGAGCTACTTTTTTATTAAATAATTCTGTAATTGCCACATAAGCTATTACGAGAAATATTGATGAAAAAAATGCTACACCAATAGCAGGTCCAATTGGATTAAATCCTGAGAAGAAAAGCCAGGGAGCAATGAAATAATAATAAAAGGGACCAAGAAAGACTTGACCGACTGACGACGGGGCCCCGATAGCAGGAAAATGTTCAAAAGTAACGATCCTTTTTAAAATAATCGCATCTCTCCCCTGATCTCCAAGAAACGTAACAAAACCTTCAAGCTGGTAAAATCTCAAAAGTATTCCAAATAATAAAATTAATATGAAAATTCTGTTAAATGGATCCTGCGACCAAGTTTTGAGCTTTGTAAAGATGTGATATACTAGATTCATGCCTCAATTATATACTAAATTATATCCATACTTCATAATTGCTGCGCTCACATTATTCACAACTCTGTTACTTTGGATGCCTTTTATATTAAAGATAAATAATCTTTATGGCATTGATACAAAAAACACAAGTTTTCAAACTGTTTTACAACATTGGGACGGACCCCTGTATATTATTCCTGCGAAAACTTTATACAATCCAAAAAATGAAATCCTTGCTGGTGCCCCACTTGGCCTCGAAACAAAATATTTTGCAGCTCACCTACCAATGTATCCACTAACTATCAGGGCTTTTGCTCCACTTTTTGGATTTCCAAAGGCAACTATCATTTCAACTCTTATATTTTCAATAATGCTGTTTTGGTTTTTTTACTATTTCGTAAACACATTGAAACTTTCACGAAATCCCCTCTTACTAACAAGTGTTTTTATGTTTATTACTCCACGATTCTTTGTAACACGATCAGTAGGTAGTCCTGAGCCGATGTTTGTTCTTTTTATACTTATGTCAATATACTTTTTTGTGAAAAAAAGGTATTTATTTGCAGGTTTATTAGGAGGATTGGCAATAACAACAAAAACTCCAGCAGGCTTATTATTTATAGCCTATTTAGGAGGAATATTATATGACTATATCCAGAATAGAAAAATTGATTTTCGATGGTTGTGGTTAATTATTATTCCTGGGAGTTTACTCTTAGTGTTCGTTTTGTATGGAATCCAATATGGTGACTTTTGGGCATATTTTAAATCAGGTGACAATCTTCATCTTCTCTTTCCACCTTTTAAAGTATTTAATTTCCAGAAAAACTGGGTTGATACAGCATGGTTAGAAGAAATTCTATTTATTTTTTTGTTGTATGGACTAACCGTTATAGAGCTCTTGCCATTTTCCGGCTTAAATAATAAGATCTCATCTGTCATTCCGAATTTATTTCGAAATCTCAAAGAGATCCTTGGTCGAGTCCAGAATGACATCATAGGAAAAGAGACAATGAGAACAAAACGGGTTTTTTTCTATTTCTCGTTTGTTTTCTTTCTTTCTCTTATTTCAGTACAACATCGTGATATCGCGCGATATTCGATTCCCCTACTACCGGTTGCTCTGATTACATTTGAGAAATTTTTTACGTCAAAGAAGTTTCTAATCGTATTGATTTTTCTTCTTCCGGCAATCTATCTGTATGCTTGGAATTTCATGCTTTTTAATATCGCACCTATAACCGACTGGGCACCGTTCATTTAACTATAGCAATCCACTTTCAATCTCTAAGGTAGAAATGAACTCTCATTTCTAACCCTCGGTGTTATAACCCTCGGTGTTGGTTGAGTCTGAATAAAAAATTTTGAACCTACTAACACCGAGGGTTAGAAGGCCGGGGATTGGAAGGCTGCATATTTTATCCTCGTTATCAAGGTACATATAATCCCTGATATAATTATGATCATGCTCGATTTAGCTATTCTCTTTTGGTTTTATAAAGAACCGGAAATCAGCAAAAATCATCTCGAGATACTCAAAAAAAATAATCCAAACAGTAAAATTTTTGGCCTTTATGGAGGAAATCAAAATGACATTGGGCAATTCAGAAGCTTAAATTCTTTATTAGATGATCTTTATATCTCCCCTTTTACTGATCCTGACTGGAAATGGATGCATGGTGATCTCGTATTACTTGATTGGTATGAACGGCGCGGCATTAATTTCTCATGGGAGAGTATTGTAATCACACAATGGGACATGCTTATTTTTGACTCATTAGATAATCAATTTTCAGGATTAAAAAAGGACGAAATTTTCTTATCAGGATTTAGAAATCTCGATAAAACGCTTGAAAATCATTGGTCATGGACTCGAGAAAATTCACCACATAGAAAAGATTACCTAGCATTTCTTCAATATGTAAAAACAAACTATGGATATTCAAAATCCACCCCACCCTGTTGTTTATTTATTCTTGAGGTTTTTCCTAGAAAATTTTTTGACATCTATAAAAAGGTTCAAGACAAAGAAATTGGCTTTCTCGAATATAAAATTCCTATATACGCTGAAATTTTTGGAATTCCAATATATAAACGAGACCTTAGTGTATGTTGGACAGAAGATCATACAAAATTTGCCCTAAATGCGCGAACAATAGGAATTACAGAAAAATTTATTCGAGAACAGCTTGCTCAAGCGCAAGGATGGCGCATATTTCATCCTTATTTTGAGGTGTGGAGCTAGATTTTTTTATGAGGCCCGGGCGGGAATCGAATCCTTCACTTCGTTCAGGACTATAGCCCGCTTCTTGAGGCCCGGGCGGGAATCGAACCCGCGTGTAAGGGTTTTGCAGACCCTTGCCTTACCACTTGGCTACCGAGCCATGTACTTATTTCATATTATACCAAGCTGTAATTAATTTGATATCATATGTTTATGAAAATTCTGACCTTTGTTAAGCGAAAGAAGAGAACGCTCATAATTATAGGAATAATACTTGCTGTATCTGGATTTATATTTTATCAGCGTTTGGTAAATGGAAAAGAAGAAATACAAAGCACACAAGTTAAACGAGGGAACCTTGAAGAAACGCTTATCCTTTCAGGAGAAATAAAAGCTGATAAACGAGCAGAACTTCGTTTTCAAACTACTGGACAAATAGCAAGTATTAAAGTTAAAGAAGGAGACAGTGTGCAAAAAGGCCAACTCATTGCCTTACTTGATCAACGTCAACTGCAGAAAACTTTAAAAAAAGACCTCAATGATTTTTTAAACGCACGGTGGGATTTAGATCAACAAAGAGATGACTACAAAGATAAGGCTTTAACAGTTGCAATGCAGAGGATCTTAGATAAATCCCAATTCGATTTAGATAACACTATTACAGATGTTGAGATACAGCAAATATCAATAGAATACTCACAACTCTTTTCTCCTCTTGATGGTATTGTGACAAGTACAAACAATCTTCAACCTGGTATGAATATTACTGCCGCAACAGCAGGGTTTGAAATCATATCGCCTGACTCACTTTATTTTGAAGTTACTGCTGATCAAACAGAAATCTCTAAATTGCAAAGTGGTCTTACCGGTAAATTATTATTTGACTCATACCTTGATGAAGAAATCGTTGGGACTGTCGACCACGTTGCATTTGTTCCAAAGGCTAATGAGACCGGGACGGTTTATGCTGTAAAAATGTCATTCATTAATATGAGTAATGGGAATCTAAAATATCGCGTTGGCATGACAGGAGATGTTGAATTTATAACACAATCAAAAAACAATACGCTTTATATTCCTTTTGCATTTTTACAGGAAGATGACAAGGGTACTTTCGTTTATATAATAAAAAATAACAAAAAAACCAGGCAAACTGTAACTACGGGCATAGAAACTGATGAATTTATCGAAATCTTATCTGGATTATCCAAAGGTGATATGGTCTATGATTAAACTTCAGGATGTCTACAAAGAATATACTATTGGAGACAGTCTCCTGGAGATCTTGCAAAATATCAATCTTGAAATCAAAAAGGGTGAATTCATCTCTATAATTGGCCCGTCTGGTTCTGGAAAATCTACGCTTATGTACATGATGGGTTTACTTGATATACCAACAAAAGGTAAAGTATTGATGAATGATGTAGATACTTCAAAACTCTCGGATGAAAAACTCTCAAGACTTCGAAATGAAAAAATTGGTTTTGTATTTCAGCAATTTAATCTAATAAATAAATTTACTGTATTAGAAAATATTTTATTACCAACGTTATACAATCCTCATACATTAGATTATGATCCTCAGATAAAAGCAATAACCCTCTTGAAAAGATTTGGATTAGACCATAGAACGCATTCATATCCAAATAAAATATCTGGCGGAGAACAACAAAGAGCGGCTATTGCACGAGCGCTTATCTTAGAACCGGAAATCATTTTTGCAGATGAACCAACAGGAAATCTTGATACGAAGACAGGAGAGACAATTTTAAGTCTTTTGGAAGATCTTAACAAAAAAGAAAAAATTACCATAGTCATAGTCACTCACGAAGCTCATATCGCAGAAAAAACGAAGCGGAGTATAAGCATTCAAGACGGAAAAATTATTAAATAGACACAATGAAATACTACATTTTTACGATCTTATCAGCTACAACAAATTTTAGACGAAACAAACTTCGTACTTTTCTCACTTCTTTAGGAATATTAATCGGAGTTGCTTCAGTAGTCTTACTCATCTCTTTAGGCTTAGGGCTTAAACAATATATCACAGATCAGTTCAAAGGATTAGGATCAAATCTCATATTTATTTATCCTGGAAAATTTTTACAGGGAAATTCATTCCGCCCAGGCGGTGGTATGTTAGGTGGGGCTGAATTTGATAAGAGTGATGTTGATTCATTAAAAAAGAGTCGATATATAGCATATGTTTCTCCGGCATTTATTAAAACAATTGAGATCTCGACCACGAATAAGACTGAGATAGGAGATCTTCTTGCATCAACAGAAGATGTCTTTCCAGTGCTTAATCTGAAAATGCAATATGGGAGATCCTACAAAAAAACAGATGTTGATAAAAGAAATAAAGTAATCGTTATTGGACCAGAGCTGGCAAAAAAACTTTTTGATGATTTTGAAGGTGCACTTGGGGAAGATATAAAAATTGAGGATCAGCGCTATAAAATCATTGGAATAAGTGAAGCTAAAGGTGGGGGTGGACTCGGAGGATCAAATTTTGATTCTTTTGTTTATATGCCTTATACTGCCGGTCTTTCATTTAATCCAGACAAAAAATTTTTTGCATTGTACGTAAGCGCAAAGAGTGAAGATGTATATGAACTCGCTAAACGTGACATCCAAAGAATCTTAGAGAGACGTTACGAAAGCGGTGATTTTTCAGTTCTTGAACAAACTGATTTATTAAATGTTATTAATTCTGTTTTTGGAGCAATAAACACTGTCCTTGTTATGATCGGAGCTATATCTCTTATTGTTGGTGGTATAGGTATTATGAATATCATGTACGTATCTGTTGTTGAACGTACAAAAGAAATCGGCATAAGAAGAGCTGTTGGAGCAACTAGAAATAACATTCTCATTCAATTCCTCACCGAAGCCGTCTTGTTATCACTTATCGGAGGAATTGGAGGTATTATTATTTCAATAGTATTCGTATTATTAATAAATTCTTATTTCCCTGCGCAGATAAATATACTTTCAATTATTATTGCATTCGTTGTTTCAACCCTTATAGGGATTATTTTTGGTGTTGTACCTGCAAGAAAAGCGGCAAATATGTCACCTATTGAGGCCATCCGCTATGAATGATTGTAGGTATTGATGAATTTTTTAATATTTTTCTCAAAATTTTTATAAGAATATTTTTCAGCTTCCTTCCGAGCGTTTTTTGCCATGTTCATATAATCTTCATTTGAAAGTAATTCTAACTCCTTAATTTTCTCAATAAGATATCGCTTGTGTAATTTGTTATACAAATATCCGTTATACCCGTCTTTTACTGTCTCTTTAAGACCTCCTGATGCGTATGCTATAACTGGAACGCCATATCCCATTGCTTCTACAGGCGCGATTCCAAATTCTTCATCAACGCTTGCAAAAAGAAACGCTTTAGATCCTTGGTATAACGAACCAAACTTTTCATCGGATACACGCCCGAGAAATTCTATTGAATCTCCTGCAAGACTACGTAGATATTCTTCATCCCTTCCCACCCCAACGATTTTAAGTTTAATCTTAAGTTCGTTGGCTGTTTTGATAAGTACATCAATATTCTTTGTCTTAGATAATCGTGATAACGTGACATAATAATCTCGTTTTTCAAATTTCTGCATCTTAAAAACTTCATCTTTGGGTATATCTACAGGCGGGTATATAACTTCTGAATCGCGGCGATAGAATTTCTGAATACGCTTCTTTGTTTCATGTGAATTTGCGATAAAGTAATCTGGTCGTTGGCTCGATTGGAAATCCCAAATTCTTAAAAAATGATTAATAAAATGGGCATAAATTTTTACGGGGAAATATTTCTGCCACTCGACAGCGGTTTCATAATAGTATAAATATCTGGGCTGATGATGAAGATAGCATACATGAAGTGTTTGGTCTTTTGTGATGACACCTTTTGACATAAACCAACCTGAGGAAGAAATAACAACATCATAGTCAGTTAGATCAAACGACTCCCATATCCATGGAGTGAGGAATCGGAGCGGCGAATAGAGTTTTGAAAAAAAAGGAATTCGCGATGCCCATGATGAATTAATTTTCCAGTTCGCACTTTCGGGAACATGCTTTTTTAACATGTTATTGTTATAAGCAGCAGTATAAATATCAGAATCGGGGAAAATATGTTTTAAAGCAAAAAAGACGCGTTCGGCACCACCGAATTCAAGTAAATGATCATGAACTAAGGCCATCTTCATGCTATGTATTATATAATGTTCCTATGACCATCATTGAGGTAATGATTCTTGGACTTGTAGAAGGTGCTACTGAATTTCTTCCTATATCATCAACAGCTCACCTTATAATCACAAGCTCATTCCTCCGTTTACCCCAATCCGAATTTATTAGTTTTTTTGAAGTTTTTATTCAATCAGGAGCGATCTTGGCAGTAATATTTCTCTATTTTGACTATATTCGTAAACACCAAGATCTTATTCCTAAAGTTCTCATTTCTTTTGTTCCCACAGCAATTATTGGTTTTTTTATGCGGGAAATAATTAAAACTGTGTTTTTTCAGTCCATGACGATCATCGCAAGTTCGCTTTTTATTGTAGGTATTTTATTTATAGTTATTGAAATGTTAATTCAAAAGAAAAAGCTTACGTTAAAGAAATCTCTAACGGATTTATCATATCAGGACGCATTTTTTGCCGGACTTATCCAGTCATTTGCTATAATCCCAGGCGTATCAAGGGCTGGTGCGGTTATTGTGGGTATGATGTTTATGAAATATAAGCGATCAGAAGGGGCAGTCTATTCCTATCTACTGGCAGTGCCAACCATCATTGGTGCATCAATATTAGACTTGGTTAAAACCGACTATTCTCTACTCACAAACCAAAACATAATGATCGTCGGAACCGGATTTCTCGTGTCATTTTTCTCTGCTCTTATGTTTATCAAATGGTTTATTAAATATCTGCAGAGTAACAGTCTTACACTATTTGGACTTTATCGCATCATATTAGCTATAATAGTTTTTTCTGCCTTCATATAGAGCACCTGTAGTTCAATGGATAGAATGTAAGCGGCTTTCCACCGACGCTTTTTACAGCCTTTATAGTTTAACGGATAGAATGCAAGCTTCCGGAGCTTGAGATGTGGGTTCGAATCCCGCTAAAGGCACTGCTTTGACGGACATGCCGAAGCCTAAGATGCGGGCTACAGTCCTGAACGAAATGAAGGATTCTATTCCTGTCAGGTGCGCAGGATTCGTTGTATAATAAGAATATTTCTGAGGGCCTGTAACTCAGCGGTTTAGAGTGCCATCCTTATAAGATGGAAGTCCTTGGTTCGAATCCAAGCAGGCCCACAGCCGAGGTAGCCAAGGTGGTCACGGCGCGCGTCTGAAAAACGTGAGATCTCAGTTCGACTCTGAGCCTCGGCACTTTGATATAATAAATCGCACCGCGGGTGTAGTTGAGTGGTACAATGTCTCGTTGCCAACGAGAAGCCGGGGGTTCGATTCCCCTCACCCGCTCCGAATTTGCAATCGAGATGGGATGTTGAGATACTTTCATTATGAATCTTCTTCGGAAAGCAATCACTACTGAATTTTCACATTTTAAATCGCTCCCAGTCCATGCGCAAAAACTGATAGTCTCCTACTCGCTCTATAAAATTGCCTATCCTTTTCTAGCTATTTTCATTAATGCTTTTTTATATCGACAAACAGGAAGATTTTCAACTATAGCACTTTACAGCATTGGAACTTTTATCGGTTTACCTCTCGGTTTTTACATAAACGGTATTCTACTTAAAAAATTTACTGCTAATAAGTTGTTTCTCATGAGTTCTGTCGCACAGGGAATATCAATAATTCCGCTTATTTTTCTTCAAAAAACTACGACCCCATTTGTTTTCTTTTTTGGATTATTATTTGGAGTCTTTTTTGGTTTATGGTGGTCAAACAGACACTACTTTTCTCTCAATTCAATGCCTGATGAAAATCGAAATTATTTTGAAGGAGTATCCTCTTCAATATCAACGCTCATTAATATAATTATTCCAGCATTAATAGGCTGGTTTATTGTTGCCGGATCTTACTCACAAAGTTACACACCCGAACAAGCGTATAAAATTCTGATTATTATTGCGACGATCATTCTTTTCTTCGCGGGTTATCATATCAGGTCAGTAAAAATTGCTCGCGATCCAATACAACTTTTATTGAAAAACGTTACAGATAGATGGAAAAAAGTAAGAGCTATGGGTTTTTTTACCGGTCTGAAAAGTGGTGTATTTTTTTATGCACCAGCTCTTGTCGTGTTATCTTTAATTGGTGATGAAGGGGCTCTTGGATTTGTTCTCTCACTATCAGCAGTATTGGCTGCGCTGATTACTTATTCCATTGGACGAAAATCAACTACTCACCATAGACTACTAATCACAATCCTCGGATTTATTATCCTGACAAGTGGCTCGGTTATATTAAATATTAATTTTGCTCTTTGGGGAGCACTTATTTTTATGATCCTCGACACTATCGCTGATTCTATGGAACAATTGGCCTTTCTTCCAATAATGTATCAGTCAATTGAGAAAGACAATACGGATAATAAGGGGCATAATTATGCGCGCATTTGTGACCTTGAAGTTTTCTTGAACGCGGGAAGGGTTATGGGTGCTTTACTTTTTATCTACATTGCGTCACTGACCTCGCAGATGATATCACTCAAAGTTAATTTACTTATCGCAGCGATTTTTCAACTCATATCAATTGTGTTCCTTTACAAGCTTCTTAATCACCCAGAAAAAAAATAATCCCCTCGAATTTTCTGTGCTATACTAGTCCCATGTCTGTAAATGACCAACTTTTTTACGTCGGGCAAAAAGCCTTAATCAACAAAAACGGTGAAGTTCTTATCCTCTACGACTCCTTTATAAATCTCTACGACCTTCCTGGAGGTAAAATTCAAGAAGGAGAAACCGATTTCAAAAAAGCCTTTTTAAGAGAAATAGATGAAGAAACCAAACTCAAAGTGAGAGTTGAAAAACCCTTCACAACAACCTATTTTGAATATCCTAAAATAAAACACTATAATGCTGGAAAGAAAATTTTTAGCGTGGTATATGAATGTTTTTATCTCTCAGGGAATATTAAACTAGATAAAAGAGAACACGATGGATATGAATGGGTTGATCTAAATAGTTACAAAAAAACACTCAAAATAAAAACAAACATTTATAATGTTTTAGAAATGTATTTCAATTCACTTCATGGATAACAAAAAAGTTCTCACTTTGCTTAAAAAAATTCCTCGAGGAAAAATTACAACGTACAAAATGTTAGCTCAAGTCTCAGGGGTGAAAAATCCAAGACTGGTAGGACAAATTTTGCATGGAAATATAGATCCGCAAGCTTTTCCCTGCCATCGCGTGATCCGGTCTGATGGCAATATTGCCCATGGATACGCATTTGGTGGAAAAAATGCTCAGATTCAAAAACTCAGAAAGGAAGGAGTATTATTTATAGGAAATAAAGTTGACCTTTCTAAATCTTTGTGTATACTTACAGAATAATAATATGAAGAAAATTCTCTCCATTGGCCCTCTTTTCATCATGATCGCCGCTCTTCTCTGGAGCCTTGATGGAATAATCCGAACCAGTTTATTTTCATTGCCCCCCACAGTAATCGTCTTCTGGGAACACTTACTTGGTGCTCTTGTGTTAATTCCTTTCATTTTCATTAAGAGAAAAGAGATATCACAATTAACTCGAAAAGAATGGATTGCTTTAGGGATCATCAGTTTGTTCTCCGGTGTTCTTGGAACAGTAATGTACACCGCCGCTTTAGGAAAAGTTCAATATATTCAATTCTCAGTCGTAGTCCTACTTCAACAGCTACAGCCTATCTGGGCGATTTCGGCAGCAGCGATTATTCTAAAAGAAAAGCTTACTAAAAAATTCATATATTGGGCAGCACTTGGGATACTCTCAACATATCTTATTTCTTTTAAAGATCTCACTATAAATCTTGCATCCGGAAACCAAACACTTATTGCTGCATTACTGGCATTAGGAGCCGGTTTTGTCTGGGCAGTTTCCACATCGTTTTCTAAAATCGTTTTGCACAAAGTCTCTTATCAATTAACTACACTCCTTCGATTTCTTATCACCCCCCTCTTTGCAATTCTCTTTGTATTTGGTTTTGGAAATCAAGCTTCTCTGCTTGCTCTGGATCAAAGTCAGTGGATACGACTAATAATAATTGTTTTCTCTACAGGAATGGTGGCTTTACTCATATATTATTACGGCCTTAGAAAAACTCCTGCACGCGTAAGTTCTATTGCGGAATTAACATGGCCAGCATCAGCGATTTTTATCGACTACTTTTATTTCCATAACTCTTTATCGCCCACACAGATAGTGGGAGTAGCTATCTTAGCAGTTTCTATCTACAAAGTCTCCCAATTCAAAAAATGAGAGGGACTGTACTACAAGGCGAACAAAGCGGGCGAACTATTGGCTTCCCGACAGTTAATCTCGATCCGTCTGTTATTCCTCAAGGCACCCAAGAAGGAATTTATGCTGTACGATTAGAGATTTATAACCAACAATATAAAGGTGTTCTTTACTTTGGACCACGGTTAGTTAAGGACGAAACTAATAATGTTCTTGAAATATACATTCTCGATTTCAATAGCACTATTTATGGAGAAGAAATTGAATTCTCTCTCGCTGGATACGTCCGAGGTATAAAGAACTTTGGCTCAATGGAAGAACTTAAAGAAGAAATTCAACGAGATGTTGAGGCAGCAAAAAAAATATTATCTGATAATTAACTGACTTCTCTCAGGACCAACTCCAATATATTTAACAGGAAGTCCCGTTTCTTTTTCAATAAATTTCACATAATTTTTTGCTTGTTTTGGAAGATTATTAAAGGATTTTATACCTGTTATATCATCGTTCCATCCTTCCATTTCATGATAGATTGATTGTACGCGTTCAAGATCATAGACAAACACTGGAAAATCCTTAATGACTTTACCCTTAAGCTTATAACCTACTGCAACTTTTAGAGTAGTTAATCCTGTGAGAATATCAAGTTTTGTTAGAGCAATGCCACTAAGGCCACTTATGCGCTTGGCATAACGAATTATGGTGAGATCCAACCAGCCACAACGTCTTGGCCGACCAGTTGTAGTGCCAAATTCATGGCCTTTTTCTGCGAGATGTTTTCCGACTTTATCATGTAGTTCTGTTGGGAAAGGACCTTCGCCAACCCTAGTTGTATATGCTTTAACAACACCTACAGTTTTAATATTTTGTGGAGCAAAACCGGTACCTATGTAAATCCCACCAAGTGTTGGATGAGAGCTGGTAACAAAAGGGTAAGTGCCAAAATAGATATCAAGAAGTGTTGCTTGTGCGCCTTCAAAAAGAATATTCCGATTCTTTTGTTTCTCATCCAAAAGAACTCCAACGTCACCAAGTGAAACTCTCGGACGCTTAAGAATTGCTTTAATAGTTGTTGAATAATCTTTATATATTGTCTGTGCGTTGAGCTTCTTTGCTAAGTCAGCATAATATCCTATGGTACTTTGTATCTGTTTCTTAATATTCCTGTTATACACAAAGTCACCAATCCGAATTCCTCTTCTCCCTATGGCATCTTCATAGCATGGACCAATACCACGACCTGTTGTTCCTATCTTCCCTCCAGTTAAAGAATCTCTCAAAATGTGCCAAGGCATGATAAGATGGGCTTTTGGATCTATAATCAATCGCGCGGTATTATTTCCCACGCGTTTATCAAGACTTTGTAATTCCTCTAGGAAAACTTTTGGATTTAAAATCACCCCACAACCAATACAACAAATTTTATTTTTATGAAGAATGCCTGTTGGTATATGATGAAGAGGAAACTTCTGATCTCCCAACACAACGGTGTGTCCGGCATTATTACCACCTTGATAGCGGACAATATAATCAAATTTTTCAGAAAGGTAGTCAACTATTTTTCCTTTTCCCTCATCTCCCCATTGTGTACCGATAATTGCGAAATTCATGTTTAGAATTTGAGATTTGATATTTGAGATTGGAGAATGCTTTGTTGAGTGTCATTCCGAACTTGATTCGGAATCTCGAGCTTCAAAATTAAACCTGCCCCGATAAATATCAGGGTTCAGGATGACATTCCTAAATCTCTATTCTCATACAACTTTACCGCTCTATCAAATGCTTTTCTTTCTGATGGATATGTTAATAATTTTCGGATTTCTTCTTCAGTTATAAACTTGGCATCCTGCATCTCCCAATCATGATCTTTCGGATCTCCTGAGAGATATTCCATTAAAAAATAGTGGACTGTTTTTTTTATTCTCTCACTTTTAAACGTATATATATAATCAAAAACTCCAGGTATTTTTTGTACAATGCCAGCTTTCACTCCACCTTCTTCTTCTACCTCTCTTAACGCAGCTTCTTCGTATGATTCTCCTTCTTGAGTATCTCCGACTAGTCCCTTTGGGAAAACCCAACCCTTATGTTGGGAATGCTGACAAATCAGCCACCGGACTGATTTGAGAATTTGAACCGCCGGCTGGCGGTGAGATTGGAGAATTCTATAGACGATTCCTCCTGCCGCTGTTTCATGTTTCATCATTATCTTGCTTATTATATACCACTCTGCTTTGCTTCGCCAAGGGCCCATTGGTATATGCCTACCGTAGCCCCGATTCAATCGGGGCGAAGGGGTATAACAAACTCCTTGAAAAGTGAACAAACGTTTACTAGAATGATTAAGTTATGACTACTGACTGGTCACGCGCTCTTATGCATATTGACGGTGATGCATTTTTTGCTTCGGTCTATCAAGCAATACATCCTTCTACCAAGGGAAAACCTTTAGTTATTGGGAGAGAACGAGGTATCGCAACAGCTATTTCATATGAAGCAAAGGCATACGGAGTAAAACGTGGCATGCTGATGCACGAAATCAAAAAGCTCTGTCCGCAATGTATTATTGCATCTTCAGATTATCGATTATACGAAATGTTTTCCCAAAAAATGATGGACATTATTCGCTCCTACACACCTTACGTTGAAAGATATTCCATTGATGAAGCATTCGCAGATATTACTGATCTTAAAAATACTATGTGTATGGATTACAGTTCGATTGGAAAACATATAAAAAAAACAATTGAAATATCTCTGGGAATCTCCGTATCTGTAGGAATTGCTCCAACGAAATCGCTGGCAAAAATAGGTTCGTCCTATCAAAAACCCTCGGGATGCATCACAATAAATGACATAAATAAAGATATCTTTCTTAAGAATACTAAAATAGAGAATGTTTGGGGCATCGGATGGAGAACAGCTCCGAAGATGAAAACTCTTGGATTAGAAAGTGCATATGATTTTGTACACGAACAGGAAAAAATCATTACAAAACTATTTAATAAGCCGATTGTAGAAATATGGCACGAGCTTCAAGGTAATCAGATATATCAACTCAATACTGCAAAAAAAATCACATATCAATCTATATCTAAAACACATACAGTCACTCCTGCAACGATGGATAAAAATATCCTCTTTGTACGCCTCATGGAATACATAGAAGATGCTTTTACAAAAGCTCGAAGATATGATTATCAAGTTGGGCGCATGTCAATATTTCTTAAAACACAACAATTTAGATATTATGCAACGGAAATCAGATTACCTGAAAAGACTCAGTATCCGTTTCTAATACGAAAGGACGTTAGAAAAGGATTCGATAAAATATATCATCAACATACTCTGTATAGAGCTTCGGGATGCACGTTGTACGATTTAGAAAAAACAACAGAATCTCAACCTATGTTGTTTCACGCAACTGCAGATATCGAGGAGAAGTTAAAGCATCTATATCCACTTTTTGAAGAAAATAAGATTAAGTTTGGGATAAGTTTATTCGATAAGCGTAGAGATATGAGGCGCAAAAAATTTCTTTTCCCAACAATAAAGTTAGATTCTTGACATTTTTCCAAATTTAACATAGTATTTTTATATGTCAGCATTTGCGTATCCTTTTTTGCTGAAAATTTTCCTCTCAATTGTATTTGCAACTGGATTTCTTGCAGTAGTTTATGCGATTTTATCCTCAAAATCGGTTGGTGGAAAATTAGGTCAAGGATTAAAAAAAGTTGCTGCTGGAGCAATATTTCACATATTGCTCCTTATTATACTTTTGATAATTGAGCTTAAACAATCTACTGTAATTCCTGTAGAAGACCTCCGAATCTTTTTTATAGGCACAAATATTTTTGGATCAGTTCTGCTTATACTTGGATTCATCCAGATATATAGGATTGGAAAAGAACTTAAACTATTTTATTGAGGAATCGAATACGTGTCTCCATCTCTTGATATTAATCCCTCACGTTGAAGATCCTTTAGGTTATTTTGTAATTTTGACGGATGAACGTCGCAAAGCACAATAAGATCATCTTTTGTTAATTTAACCTTTTGTAACAGGTTCTTTAAAATTCTTCCCCTAAGTTGTCTATTAGAGCCATGGAATGCTTTTTGTTGTATATGATGTTTGCTTCTACGAGAGGGATTACTGAATTTCTTTTTTATATATGACCCATAATCCATGAGCGCCCAATACCATGTACGAGGATTGTCTTTATCTAAGGTTATCTCAATAAGCGACATAAGTTCTTTGTCGTGTACATTATCTTTATTTTTATAAAAGTCATGCAAAAGAGCAGATCGTATATTAGTTTCAATAAATACTACTGGTTTATTATATGCAAAAGCAATAATAGAGCCTGCAGTATGAGGACCAATTCCAGGAAGCATTTGTAGTGTCGCTTGATCAGCAGGTAGTTTACCTTGATATTTATTTACGATAATTTTTGCAGATCTATGTAACCATACTGCTCGTCTGTTGTAACCAAGACCACTCCAAAGTGATAAAATATCCCGCAGAGGTGCTGCAGCAAGGCTTTTAAACGAAGGAAAAACATGTAAAAAAACTTTGTATTTACTTATTACTCTTTCAACCTGCGTCTGTTGGAGCATAACCTCTGAGATGAATATACTGTAAGGTGATAAAATCTCCCTCCATGGCATTTTCCGTCTATGAAGGGAATAATAATCATATACTTTCTTCTGAAATTGAACTAATCGATGGCCTGAAAATGTCATGAGATACAATTAATTAATTGACTGCAGTAAATTATGTGGATCTTGTTTTATTATAATGCTCAAGCTCTTTAAACAATAAGTTGTATTCTGGTACGATATTGAATGTTTGGATTATTTGAAGCGCCTTCTGAGAAAGATTTTCGACCCGCTCATGTATTTCATCTCGAATATGATATTTGATAATCACATCTTGTAGTTCTTTAATATTTTGCTGTGTAATTTTCTGATTACCAAAACATGAATCAAGAAATCTACTTTCCTCGTTGGTGGCTTTTTTATAAAGCAAACAACGGATAAGGGTTTTTTTATTCTCCCTGATGTCTGAACCCACGGGTTTTCCTATTTTTTCCTCATCTTCAAAAATCGCCATCTCGTCATCTTTAATCTGAAAAATAGTACCAAGATATCTTCCCATCTTGTTCAATTGGGCGATTTCGCGATCGTTAGCTCCGGCCAATAGAGCTCCGATAATAAACGGAAGGGCAAACGTATATCCGCCTGTTTTATATTCATACATTGTTAAAATTTGATCCTCGGATGGTTCACTGTGCGTTTGTCCAAATACGTAATCCATAAATTGTCCTAAGGCTACATTTTGCATTTCACGGGCAGCAAGAGTAACTATGTTGTTGGAGATTTTTGTTACCCCTGAACTTAGAGATAACAATTCGTAACTCATCAAGATCGTTAAATCGCCAGAAACTATACCCATAGACTGACCATAAAATTCTGGATTTCGAACTTTTTGTATTTTCCCTTCTTCTATGTATTGTGCAAAAATAGTATCCCTACCTCTTCGTAACAGATCTCTATCCATAATATCATCATGGATAAGAAATGAAGCTTGGGCCATTTCCATAGCAGCAGCGGCATTAAGGACATTCTCATTTACTTTTCCACCGTAAGCTTCAAACGCCAGAATTACGAAGATACCTCTGAGCATTTTGCCTCTTATAGTAAAATCCGAAAGTCGATAATAATGATCAGTAACATTATCGGGTGAATTTTTTCTTCTTTCTTCAAGAAAAGTTGTAAGATGCTTGCTAATTATTTCCTTATGTTTGTCAAAATAATCAGTTAATTTCATTTAAACATTATACTACCTCCCACCTCGGGAGTGGGATTTGAGGTTGGAATCATCGAGCGCATAAGTTAAAATATAGTGATTGGAGAGGTCGCATAGCGGACTAGTGCGCCGGTCTTGAAAACCGGTGAGGTGCATAGCCTCCGTGGGTTCGAATCCCACCCTCTCCGCAGAAGCGTCCACAAACTGGCACCTAGCAGTCAGAAATAGGTTGGCAGGACAATCCCGTGTTTTTTGGTCATATCGACTCCTCTTTTTCCGTTAAGATTTCTGAATTTGCCTTTGCAGTCGGTCCACTTCGTATATCTTCTTCGCAGAACGTATCCGTTAAGCCACAGCTTG
>Ga0209541_10000158_pt1 | contig 122763 bp, 183 predicted proteins | sample RifCSPlowO2_01_FD_184027 | JGI IMG/M metagenome (GOLD analysis project Ga0209541, IMG submission 184027) | Groundwater microbial communities from Rifle, Colorado - Rifle CSP2_plank lowO2_0.1 (SPAdes) (version 2) | ecosystem: Environmental > Aquatic > Deep subsurface > Groundwater | place... | reverse complement strand
GTCAATCTTATTTATTACTATAACATCAGCCATTCTGAAATTAGTTTCTCCAGGATGATATAGCAGTTCATGCCCTGCCCTGTGAGGATCAGCTACAACAATATTTAAATCTGAAAAATAGAAGGAAAAATCATTATTTCCCCCATCCCAGAGTATAAAATCTGCTTCTTTCTCAGCTCTTTTTAAGATTTCTTTGTAATCAACACCTGCATAAATAATAAAACCTTTGTCAATCCATGGCTGGTACTCTTCTTCCTCTTCTATTGTAGTTTTATTTTTCTTAAAGTCTTTTGCAGAAGCAAATCTCTGGACTTTTTGCTTTACCAAATCGCCGTATGGCATCGGATGCCTTATGGAGGCAACTCTTTTTCCATTATCTTCCAGGATTTTTGCTATTGCTCTTGAAGTCTGCGATTTTCCAGATCCTGTTCTTACAGCGCAAATTGAAATTACTTTCTTTCTGCTTTTTATCATAGTAGAATTAGGACCGAGCAAAACAAAATTAGCTCCATTAGCTAAAACAATAGAAGCTAAGTGCATTAAATCTTCATGCTTAACATCAGAATAAGCAAAAACAACATCATCAACTTTAAACTTCTTGATTAACTCCGGCAGTTTTTCTTCAGAATAAAAAGGAATGTCTTTTTTGTATAATCTTCCTGCCAATTTTTTAGGGAATTTTCTCTTTTCTATTCCAGGAATCTGTGCTTGGGTAAAAGCAACTACATTATAATCTTTATTATCTTTAAAATATTGCAAAAAATTATGATAATCTCTGCCAGCAGCTCCGGCAATAATAACCCTCTTTTTCATATTATTAAAAGAATTAGAGTTTTTATATAGTTTTTGCTAATAAAGAAACTTTAAATAAAATCTGATTTTAAACAAATTATGGAATGCAATCATAAAGACCAAATAAAAGATGTAAAGCCAAAAACTCCGGAAGGGTGTGAGGAATGTCTAAAAGAAGGAGTTAAATGGGTGGAATTAAGAAAATGTTTAACATGCGGCCATATTGGATGCTGCGATTCATCTGAAGGAAAACACAGCACAAAACATTTCAAAAAAACCAGTCATCCGATAATTGAATCTTACGGATCTGATAAAATTTGGAGATGGTGTTTTATAGACAATGATTATGTTAAATAAATTATCACTTGACAATCAAAGTTCCGTTTTTTCCTTTTAAACTTTCTTTAACTTTGCTTATAGAAGTAATGATAACTTTTTTTCCGCCATTTTCGAGAAAGTTAATAGAAGCTTCAATTTTAGGCTTCATGCTCCCTTCTTTAAAATGGCCTTCTTTAAGATATTTTTTAGCGTTTTTAACGCTTAACTTATTTAGAAACTTTTGATTTTTTTCTTTGTAATTTAAAGCAACTTTGTCAACATCTGTTAAAATTAATAACAAATCTGCTTTGATATTCCCTGCTAATAAGCTAGAAGCCCTGTCTTTGTCAATAACAGCATCTATTCCTTTTAGTCCTTTATCTGATCTATAAACAGGAATTCCTCCTCCGCCGGCAGCAATGACAATATTTCCCTTTTCCATTAAATCTTTGATCTGATTAATCTCTATAATCTCTAATGGTTTGGGGCTTGCAACAACTCTTCTATATCCTTTTCCAACCTGGTAAATAATTTTAAATCCTTTTTTCCTTAATTTTTCAGCTTCTTTTTCACTGTAAAAAAGCCCGATTGGCTTTGTAGGATTCTTAAAGCCTTTGTCGTTTTTGTCTACTAGAACCTGAGTTAGGACTGTAACGCTTTTTCTTTTACTTTTCTTTAATTCATTGTTTAAAGCCAGTTCAATCATATATCCAAGTTCCCCTTCTAATTCAGCATCCAAAACATTCAGAGGCATTTCAGGAACTTTTTTCTTAGATAATTCATTCTGCAATACCAATGCTCCCACTTGAGGACCAGAGCCAGAAACAATAATCACTTTGTTGTCTTTTATGATATCAATCAAATTTTTAGAAGTTTTTTTTATGTTTTTTATCAGTTCTTTATAAGCTCCTTTCTCGCCTTTTTTTGTTAAAGCATTTCCGCCTAAAGCAACAACAATCTTCATGAGATTACAAATAAATAGCTATATAAATAAATTCCTATCTAGAGTATTATGGCTAATTTATGGCTTTACACTATTTTAAGTGTTGTAATTGTTAGTTTAATCTCTTTTGTTGGAATATTAACATTAACAATAAAGCAAAAAAATCTTAATAAGTTTTTAATTTACTTTGTAAGTTTTGCAGCAGGAGCTTTGTTTGGAGATGCTTTTATACATTTAATACCTGAAGCTATAGAAGAGGTTGGCTTGGTAATTCAGGTTCCTGTATACATCTTGTTAGGTATTACTTTTTCATTTATAGCAGAAAAAATAATTCAGTGGAGACACTGCCATGGAGATCAAAAATGCCATCCTTTTGCTTATATGAATTTATTGGGAGATGGAGTCCATAATTTTATCGACGGATTAATAATAGCATCCTCTTATTTAGTGAGCATACCTATTGGCTTGGCAACCACTTTAGCAGTCATATTCCATGAAATACCTCAGGAAGTTGGTGATTTTGGAGTTTTGCTTCACGGCGGATTCACAAAGTCTAAAGCATTATTGCTGAATTTTCTTTCAGCATTAACAGCTGTTGTTGGAGCAGTAATTGCTTTATTATTGAATAACCTTATACCTAATATGACAAATTTCTTGATACCCTTTGCGGCAGGAACCTTTGTTTACATAGCAGGATCTGACTTAATTCCTGAACTGCATAAAGAATTATCACTTAAAAAATCATTTATACAGCTAATATTGTTTGTTTTAGGAATATTTGTAATATATTCTTTGACTTATATTTAAAATTTCAATTTAACATCTTTTGTTAATTTAATTAGCTTAGCTTTATCTTTACTTTTCTTTATTTTTATTATATCTCCATCATTAATATTAATTATTTTTTTATTATTATCAGCGCAAACATAACCAGGTCCTCTTGTTATGAAGACTTTAATCTCTTTATCAGTTATTAAATATTTTAATCTGCTGACTAAATTATTGAAAGCTACTCCCAGATTTTTTTTAAACTTCTTTTTTGTTATAGAGTAAAAGTATCCACTAGACCCATAGTTTGTGCTTACTACAATGCCATCTCCTATCAAATTATTAAATTCTTTATCTCCAATTTTAACATTAAACCTCAAGGCAAAAGGAGGTTTGTAATGGATATTGATATCATTCATTCCAATTAATTTTTTCCCTTTAACAAAAGCTTCTAATTTAGCATATTCTATTGTTCTGTATTTTTTATCTTTAATTCTGCTTAAAATACCATGAAAGTCATTTTTTTCACAATTCCTACATATGCTTCTATGCTTTACTAAAACTTTAGGGATTCCAGGATACTTCCTTTCTGCAATTAAGAATGTTCCATCTCCTCCAATACACAGAATAATATCTGGATTCTTGTTATTTAGAGTAAATCCATAATCTTTAATTTTTTTAGAAACAAAACTGCCAAATTCTTTATCTCTGGCAACAAACCCAATTTTCATAATATTTGAGAATTATAGAAATTTATAAATGTTCTTAAGCGACTTTTTTCTTAAGTAAAGCCTTGCCTAATGTGTCTTCATCAAAGCCAACTATTATTTGGTCACCAATTTCTACAACAGGAACACCCATCTGTCCTGATTTTTCTATCATTTCATTTCTGGCTTTTTCATCTTCCTGAACATTCTTTTCTTCATATTTTATTTTGTGTTCTTTAAGCCATTCTTTTGTCTTGTGACACCATGGGCATGAAGGAGTTGTAAATATTTTTACTTTTGCCATAATTAAAGAAAATAATCTTTCTATATAAACTTTATGTTTAACATTAATAAAGTAAACTTTAAAAACCCTAATAATATGGTAGTCTAAAAGGGGAATTCTTTTGGTGATTGTTGGGGAGGAAAAATGAGCAAGAGAGAGTTATTTCAAAAGCTAAAGGACTCAGAGTACAGGTATTTCAGGTGGTTCAGAGATATAAGAACTGTAAAAAATGTCTCAAAAAGAAAGAAAAAATAAATATATACTATAGAATATACAATCTTTAAATATAGACTAAAAATCAAAATATACAATGGGGAAAAAATACAAAATCATATTTGAGAGGGAAAACTGCATTGCTGCAGCAGCATGTGTTGCCATAGCAGAAGATTTCTGGACATTAGATGAAGCAACAGACGGAAAAGCAGACATCAAAAAAGAAAAAAACCCTACTAAAACAGAAACTGGTAACCAAGAGTTAATCATCGATGAAAAAGATTTTGAAAAGAATTTACTGGCTGCTCAGGGATGCCCTGTTAATGTTATTAAAATTATTGATCTAGAAACTGGAAAGGAAGTGCCTTTGGATTAAAATGAAAGATGAAGAATTTATAACAGAATTAAAGTATAAAGAGCAGTATAATCCATTGAGAGCAGAAATATGCGTTTATGGCATCGATCATGACGCAATATTCCATCAAAAAGGCTTAATAATCCCGAGAGTGACTATTGGATATTTTATAGAAGAAGGTAAAAAAAATGTTTCTAAAGAGCAATTAAAAATTAGTTTTAGATCTCATATCTCTTTTGATGTCCAGATGGGTAAATTTTTATTTCAGAGAACAAAAAAAGTCAAAAAATTAGAGTCAATCTTGTTGGAGGAGATGAAAAACTCAAGGATCCACGTTGTAGAGGTTGATAATTCAAAGATGATAAAAGCAGTTGTTAACAAACATGCAGAATTATTTTGTCAGCAGTATGAAGATTTAAGAAACAGGATTAAAACACTATATAAGCATTATATGATGGAAAATCCTTCTTTAGACCCATTTAGTCAATAAATCTAAATCAAATTAAAAACAACATAGCCGAGCATAAATAAAGAGCTTACTAATCCTAAGAAAGAAATTATTGGAAACTTGCCCACGTTAACAGGGCATTTGAAAATTCTTTTCTGCTCTTTGCATTTATATCTCAAAACTATCAAGCTTAAATTTACAGCTGCAAATGTAATAAACAAAAATAAGTTTGTTAGGTTAGCCACAAATTCTATATCTCCAATTAAGGTAAAGATTATTGTTAATCCCATAATAAACAAAACAGCAACCCAGGGCGTTCTGGTTCTTTTAGGGATTAGGGATAATACTTTTGGCAGGGATTTTTCTTTTGCCATTCCATACATCATTCTTGATGTAGCAACCATTGTAATCAAAATAGTGTTAGAAGTTGAGAACAAAGCAATAATTGCCAGCAAAATAAATGCTTTGCTTCCCAATACAGCAGCAGCTACACTTGCTAATGGCGCATTGCTCTGGCTTAAATTTTCCCATCCAATAACGCTTACAGCAGAGACAGCAACCAAAACATAGACTATGCCTGTAATGATAACAGAATACAATAATCCTCTTGGAATAGTCTTTTCAGGGTTTTTAGTTTCTTCTGCCAGCTTAATAATACTCTCAAATCCCATATAAGCAAAAAATACCAAAGCTGCAGAGCTAAATACTCCAGAGATTCCTTTCGGCATCTCAAAATAATCTACGCTGCCAAAAAATTTAAATCCTAAAATTATTATAATCAATAATCCGGCAAATTCAATGAATGTTGATATTGTATTGAACCAGCTTGTTTCTTTTATTCCAATGAAATTTATCAAAGTCATTAATAAAATAATTAGAATAGCTGCCAACACTAAAGGCATCTCAATTAAAGATGTAAAATATCCTGCAAAACCTAATGAGACTGCAGCAGCGCTGATAAAGCCAGCAGCAATTATGCTTAATCCTATTAAAAAAGCGAATTTTTTGTTTAAAGCAGCTGCTATGTAATCATATTCTCCAGAATCTCCTTTGAACATTGAGGAAAGTTCAGCATAGCTTAATCCAGTCAATAATGCAATTACAGCAGATATTAAAAAAGCAAGCCACGTAGCATTTCCAGAAATTCCTGCTGCAACTCCCAGCAAAGCATAGATTCCTGCTCCGAGAATAATCCCTACTCCTGCAACAGTAACCTGAAAAATTCCTAATTCTCTTTTTAGTGTAACCTCTTTTTTTGCCATTTTACTACCCTTTTTTAATCTTATACCAAAATATATGTTCGTAAAGGCTTGACCATATCATGCCAAATGTAAATCCAAACATCAACTCTTCTATAGGAACACCCAATATTAAAATTCCTGAAATTGCTGAAAGATTCCAAAATTCCGTAACAGCATAAGGATAAATCAAATTAAAAAATAAAAAAAAGAGAAAGTACAATAAAAGGAATATTATGCCGCTTATAATTATTTTCTGCTTTAGATTAGGCCTGCATAAAATTGCTGCTATCCCTCCTGTAAACATGGCTATGCTGGCTGAATAAATCGGGTTTATATTAGTAAAAAAGAATAAAAATAAGAAAACTATAACTGGAGATGTTAAAGCAAGCATATGGAATCTATGCCTTTTGCTATGCCTCTCCCTTTGAGTCATTTTTCTATGTTTAATCTTAAAAAAACTTTCATATAAGACAGCTCCTATGCCTCCTATTGCAAAAGAGAATATTAAGCTTTCAATGTCAAATCCTGTAGTAGATGCTAAATTAAATAAAGAAGGAGGATTCCAATATTCTGGAACAAACAATGGTTCTGTTAAACCAAAAGGCATAGTAAACAAACTCACTAAAAACATCTCTTTTCTTGATTTTTTATTTAAGAAGAAAATAATAAGCCAGATTGCCAAAAAAATTAATGAAAGTACTAGCCATTCTAACATAATAAAAAAAATAAAAAAGATTATTTAAACTTATCTATGCAAACTTATTGTAAACCCATGCAAAGACATATGCAAATATGAAGCTTATCACTGCTGCTTCAATCATTCCTGTTATTATTCCCCCTATGCTGGGAGAAAAGAACATATGCCATTTTGCCATTTGTTCAGCAGCACCAGAATAAATTCCAACATTCCACCCAATTCCCAATAACAGCATAAAAACTGCACTGACAATTGCTGATGCATAACCCAATGCTAATTCATTTAGCTTTGTAGCCATTTTATCCTCCTTATTTTTTTTCCTTTAACTAACCAGTTGCGCGTAAGCCAGAATATTACTGAAAAGATAAATGCGTCAATCGCAAAATAAACTACTCCGTATAGTTCCATTAGACCATACCCAATATCACCCATCATGCTGTATACCATTTTCCCCTTTATTCTTTACTATCCTCTCCATTCAAAAATTCTTTCTTCAACATTTGGTATGCCTTTTATTTTAATCACAAAATCACTAGGTTCTTTACCAACATCAAAGCTTAACATCCCGGATGAGTGATGTCCGCTTAGGCTAGAGGCTGAAACAGGCTTAAATACCTTTCCATTATATTCTAACACACTTATTTCTTTTAAATTAAATTGGTCAAGATCGACAGAGTGTGTATCGGCAGCTATCTCAACTTCAATAAGCCCATCAGCAATGCTTCTTGGAGTCAGCACTATAGAAACATCTCCTGAATCAGTGTTGCCTGAAGAGACAGAACTGAGTATATTTGCAGAATCTGAAATTGCACCAGAACCTGTATTTGTATTTAACAAAAAAACAGCTCCAAAGACAATTATTCCAACACTTAAAATTATAATATAAGCTAAATAATCATTTTTCATTTATTCCTCCTTTTTTGAATCTTGTCTTTAATAAACAATGAGACTGCTAGCAAACTTAACAAGCCGCCAATAACCCAGAATAAAACTAAAAAAGGCTGTAAAGCTTCGAAAGGTACTCCTGCAATAACAAGACCTGAATTAAATATTACTATCCTGTGTGAAATGCATTTCTTTTTAAAATATAAGCCTAATGTCATCAATAAAAGCACAAATGCAGCAATCCAAAGCGGCAGAGCTATTTTTGTAAGGAATAAAAGAGGCATGCCCACAACAGTAATTCCTATTGCGCCTAAAATGGCTATTATAGTTAGACATATATTATGGCATACCTGCCATGATCCAAGTATGCTTGTTCCTCCGGATAGGCTTCCAGTTGCTCCGATTAGTCTTTCTTTCAGATTTTTAGCCATTTTTAATTATATTATCCGCAGCAGTTTCCTTTTTTCTTAGACGCTTTAGCAGCTTTTTCTGCTTCTTGTTTGTATTTCTCTGCATGCTTGGCACAGCAGAAGAGATTTGATTTGGTGCTAGCATGTCCTGGAGTTGCTGCATCTTTCAGGATTTCATCTCCTTTTTCAATCTTCATTTTGCAGTGTTTGCATTTTTTAGAAAATATTTCAAACATCTTTACTCCCTGCAGCAATCTAATATTTTACTTATTGCCGCTGAAAACTTGCCCATTATGTTCATAGTATTTTTTGTTTCTGGATTCTGCATGAGCTCTTTTACACCAACTAATTTCATGTTTATAGCAAAGAACAATGAGTAAAGATCAAAAGCATATTTGAATAGCCTGTTTGCCTCTTCCTTATTATTTTTTGCAAGCTCTTTGGTCCCTACCTCTATCAGGCGCATACTTGCAGCCAGAAGATGCTTGCTGATGCACCATTCTTCTCCATCAGGATCTTTTACTATTCGTTTAAGCAGAATCTTTCTAAGCTCTCTGGTAGAGTTAAGCATGTCAAGATATTTTTGATTGTTTGTCTTCATAGCAGAAAAATAGAAATGTTCCTCTAGGCTGATTAAATTCATTAGCGCTATGCTTAGATCTTCATCTATTGATAAATCTACATCCAAGTCTTTTGAATCTTGTATTTTTTTAATCCAGGCTTTTATGTCTGTCTCTTTTTTCATCATATCCCTGCTATGTATAATCCTGCACTAATCAGAATAAGGCCTGCTAAGGTAAGCACAACTCCCTGGTATGGGAATAGCACTTTTCCATTTTTCTTTTTTATTATGTTGTGTAGCTGAAATGTGAATATGCCTCCAAATGCGCCAAGTATAGATCCAAATGTAATTTTATCTATCCAGTATAAATTGCCGAATATTGTGATTATTATGCTCTCATCTGCTATTGATGATAAAGGTATTACTGTCAGCAAAAATGACGCAAAAACAATTAGTGGCAGCTGGAACTTTATATACTGCTTCTTTATCTTTCTGCCAAGCCACAGCCCTGTTGATATTGCAAACGCGCCAATAAACACGCCGATAATACTGACATTGACTCCATAATAATTTGCTGAGACTGCTGCTGCACCAACTGCCGCAGTGCATAAAGGGCAATGGGCTAATACAGACCTGGCAAGTATCGTTAAAAAAATAAAAGGTGCCAAAATAAATATCAATTGTTTTTTCATCATGTTTCTCTGCCTATATGCTTACGAACACTCCTTGCGGCTGCCCATCTTTTACTGCCATTATCTCAAAAGATCCTGTTTTCTTTCCTGTCATTCCTGGTGCGCCCATTGGCATTCCTGGTAATGCTATCCCATCTATATCTGGTTGTTCTGAAACTAACTTCTGTATTGCTTTTATCGGCACATGCCCTTCTACAAAGTAGTTCTGGATTGCTACTGTATGGCAGCTTTCCATATCTCTTGCAATTTGATATTTGGATTTTACAGGTGTCATATCCTTAAGATTTACAACTTCAACATCAAATCCCTGTGATTTTAGTTCAGATACATAATTCGAGCAGCAACCGCAGGCTTGCGTCTTGAATACTGTTGCTTTAATAGCATCTGAGCTCTTTATCGCACTGCCTGTAGGGCTGTCTGCTCCAAAATCTGCCTTAACATAGAATATCAAGGCTGCTATGAATACAAATAGTAAAATAAATAAAAAGGATTTATTCATATTTAACAGCCTCCTACCATTGTTGGTGCAGCTGATGCAGTACTTTTAACAGCAGCTTGAACTCCTGAAGATTTAACATTTGCAGATGTGCTTAAAACTCCTGACTCTCTCAGCTCGCTTTTAATAGAACTTATCTGAGAAGATTGCACTACTGAAAATATAATTAATAGCCCCACTAAAAGAATAAGAAAATAATGTGGGGAAATTAAAAAGTATTTCTCTGTTTCATTTTTAGCTTCTTTTTCCATATTCAGCATCCTCCCACCATTCCGCCAGAACTTCCAGTTGATGCACTGATGCTTCCAGCCCTTGCAGGAATTGTTCCATGCATTTCATAGTTCATTATCTCATTGGCTGTCCAGCCGCTCATATCTAGCGCTCCGTTACCCGCGCCTGCAATTGCTGCACCAGTAGCCGATATTTTGTTTTTTAAGCCATTCACCTGGAATGTCTGGACAATAGATACGACGAGCAAAATGCCGACAATTACCATAACTGCTGTTAGTTTCATATTCATTTTAACATCCTCCTACCATGCTTCCACCAGATGATTGTCCTTGCTCAATTCCCCTGTACTTATTGCTTGCTAAATTAATATAATTTAATTCAATCCCCTGACTTTCTAATACGGCTGCTTTTGTTTCATGTATCCCTGGAAAAAACAAAACTTTCCATTTTCCAACTTCTTCAAGAAGTTCTGCATCGCTGTATTCCTCTCCATGATTAGTTATAAGGTATTTTGCTAGTCCTCTCATGGCATAGCTATGTGCGCATCCGCATGCAGGCTCTCCATTCTCGAATATTATCGCTCTTGCTCCGCAGCAGTATTCACAGGATATTCCATTCTCCATCTTATAGAGAACATTAACATATCTTTCTTTATCCTGCCCTGACAATGTTATGCTTGTATCAAGATTTCCCAACTTTCTTATTGCAGCATCAGTTTTATAAGAATCTGAAGCAGAAACATCATCAAAGCTTATGCCTAATTCAGGACCATAAATGCCGGGAATTCCTGTCGGTATTATGTCAGTAGCAGCATTTCCAGTTACAATGCTGGTTCCAGCTGTATTGCCTATTACTGCATCTTCTATTTTAATCTGCGCCAACTGATAAGAATTAAAGACCAGCACTAGTGCTGCTATAATCAATAATCCTAAGCTTATCTTATGTAGAGTATCATCTTTTATCGATTTCATAAAGATTAAGCTTTAGAAACAGCTTATCAATATAACTGTGAAACTAGTTTCAATTGCTAAAGACGTCTTAAATTCGGCAGGTGCTGTTCGTAGAAGAATGCAAGCTCCTTATTTATTTTCCTCAGCTCATTCTCTATCTTCTTTCTTATTTGATTTGAATTAATTTCTTTCTTCCCTTCCGCAAATCCTTCAATCTTCTTGGTTACTTTATTAGCTATTTTTTCGCAGTTTTTCTCATTGTAAAAAGCGCTGGTGCATGCAGCATACACTGATGCATAAACCTTCCTTTCATCAAACCTTTCTCTATGCCCCTTCCTTTTAACTATAATCATCTTTTTTCACCTCTATATAATAGCCCAGATCATATATCCGCCTAATGCCAGCAAAAACAGTCCTATAAACAGTCTCATCAATCCGCGGTTTTCTTTTCTCCATTTTTCAAGTCTCTTTGACTTATTGCCGAAATAAACTATTGCTATAATAATAATCAAAGGCAGTATAAACACAAGGTTGTAAAGCAATAATAGAGGTATGGCTGTTGCATAATTTCCTTGTGAAAGCATTCCTAAAACTGCAAGGTAAGGTGCTCCTGTGCATGGCAGTTCAAAAAATACAACAACAATGCCGAGTAAAGCTGCTATTAGCAGACTAAACACAGGATGCTTCAGTTCCAGATTTTTCATTGTATTGGTATATTTTTTTATTCTTTCTGCACCGCCTGGAATCATCTGCAGTGAAAACCATCTTCCATACCAAAAATAATCTTTTATTTCAAATACTCCTGCACCTATAGCGACTACTGCAGCAAACAGGTAGAAGTCTTTTGCCAGCCCTGCTGTATAAGCAAGTGTAAAAATTCCAACACCTATAAGAAAATAGGTTAAGTATACAGCAGTTATATATATAAGCCCTGCTAAAAGCATCTTGGCTTTGCTTTTGAAGACATATGTCATATAAGCCAGCAAAAATATCAGAACACCAAAAACACAGGGATTTATACTGTCAACTAAGGCTGCTGCAATTACTATCCCTAATGTAACACCTTCCGCCATTCTTTATTCACAATCATCAGGCATTGGAGTCTCAGTTCCTAAATGCTTGTTAGGCTCATAAAACTTGTCTACCTCTTTCCTTATTGTGCATATGTCTATTCCTTTTTCATGCATTTCTTTTGTCTTCTTTGCTATATCAAAGCATACACTGCATGTTATTCCGTGCTTATCAAAACTGCCGTCGTCTCTCCAGAAACAGTGTCTCGTATGCTTATGCCCTTCATATTTACAGCCGCAATAACAGGGCATTTTCTTAAGCAGGGCAGCACCCTCAGGAGTTTTTGCCCATTCGTACATCTCCCTCATCTCCCCTGTGATATATGACGGTATTTCATTGCTTGCGTTTTCTGATGCTATAAAAAAATATGCTATAACTCCTATAAATAAAACCACTACAATAATGCTTATAACTTTCTCTTTTTTCATTTCTCGTCGTAAGGAAACTCCTACAGACTTTAGTCTGTAGAGGAATTACGACCTCCTTCTTCTATTTTTGTTAACATTTTTCAATTTTTAAATGTTAAAAATGGGTGCGCAACGAACTCGGCGCACGCATTTAAACATCGGTTTAGCGTGAGCTATGTCTCCTTTGTTGCGCAGGAGGCAACAAAATGGAAACACAAATGAAATTTGAATATGAGCGAAACAATCACTCAGTTGGGGATAGTATCTGGCACATGGAATGGTGTCCAAAATACCGTTATGAAATGTTTAGGAAGTTTAAGTATAAAAACTTAGTTGCTGCCTGTATCAGAAAGGCTGCAACTGAATACGGCATTAAGATTTTAATTCTTAATGTTATGCCGGAGCATTTGCACACAATTGTTAAACTTCCTTTAACAATGACTCCAGCAAAAGCCTTGCAGTTGCTTAAAGGGAGAAGTGCTTATATCTTCTTTAGAGCACATCCCAAAGCTCGTTTAAGATATCCTAAAGGACATCTCTGGAGTCGCGGGAAGTTTGCTTCAAGCATTGGCTATTCTGATCTTCCTACAACTTTGCATTATATCTTACATCAGGAAGAGCACCATGGCTCAACCTTCACAGGAAACTCCACACTTTAGTGTGGAGAGGACGTCATGTTTAGTAGCTGGTCTATTCTTTCATATATTTTTAAAAAAACTTCTTGAGCTATATCTTCCGCAAAATGGATGTCATTTAAAAAACTAAATGCAATCTTCTTAATAGAAGAGGCATACTCATTAACCAATTCTTCAAAAGCTGGTTGACTGCCTAAAGAAATTTTCAAAAATACACTTTTTTCTTCCGGTTTCATTGTTTTTGATTTCATGCTACATATCCAGCTAATCTTGATTCAAGAATTCTGCTACTCCTCCACGTTTCAGCGGATACACTTTTTGGCAATACTTTTAATAATTTAGCAGATTCATGATCTTTCATTCCGTAAATATATTTGTAAATTAAATAAAGGGAATTTTTTTTAGGCATTTTCTTCATTTCTTTTAAAACAATTTGATTTAATTCCCTTTTTTCAATATCTTCATGCTGCTTTCCTTGAACACTTGCTTCCTCAAGCCCAAATTCGTCATTTGTGACTGCCTCTAAAGATACTGTTTTTAATCCATTTCTTAAATTTTTATTGCTATTCCTTTTTCTTATATGGTCAATTGCCTTGTTTCTGGCTATTTGGGCTATATAATTTCTAAAACTGCTTTCGTATCTGGGCTTTATTGATTCCCTTTTTTCATAAACTTTTAAAAAAACATCTTGGGTAATATCTTCTACTAAAGAATCATCTTTTAATATCTGATAGGCGATACTGACTACTAGTCTATGATACTTCTTAAACAAGCTTTCAAAAGCCATATCATTTCCTTTCTTTAATTTATTTAACAGTTCTCTGTCATCTGCTTTAATCATCTTTACCTTAAATTAAATATTACTGCCTAACCAATCAAATATTAAGCTTTCTACTTCCTCATTTAACAGATTAGTTCCATGTTCCTGCCTTTCATAAGCCTTTAACTCAACTTTGCTGTTTTTGCCTGCTAATTCTTCAGAAGAATCGTAAGAATACTTATCACCCTTTCCGACTATTATAAGCACATTTTTGTCAACTTTTTTTATATCATCAGATGTTTCAATTCCTTTGTAATCTAATCCAGGAGATAAAGCTACTGATGTAGAAATGTCAAGATTTGCTAATGATTTGATTGCTAAATTAGCTCCTATTGAAGCGCCTATTACAGCTATCTTTGTATTAGGATGCTTTTCTTTCAAGTAATTATATGCTGCCTTAACATCAAAAACCATGTTGTTGAAATCTTCATCATCAAACTCTTCCCAGTTTCCCTGAGACAATCCATGACCCCTTAAATCAATAGAAATAACATTATATCCTTTGTCTTTGGCTTTTTGTGCAAAGCTGTTCCATGAATGCTTTGTCATTGACAATTGATGTATAAGGATTAGTGATTTTTCGGAATCAGCATTAAAGTAATCTGCTTTTATCTCAAAATTATCTTCTGTTTTTAATGTAATATCTTCGTGTTCGATTGTACCACCTGCTTTGCATCCTATGATAAAAACCAGCAATAATATTATTAAAGCTTTCTTCATAGCAAGATATAAAAATGTTGCGGATATAAAAGAGTTATGGAATATGACTTAGAGCTTGAAAAAGCTGTCAATAAGATAAAAGAAGAGAAAGCAAGAAGAGTTTTAGTTCAGCTGCCGGATGGGTTAAAGAACAAGGCTTTAGAGGTAGTTGATTATCTTGAGAAAAACACAGATGCTGACATATTCATATGGCTTGAGAGCAACTGGGGAAATTGTGATTTTCCAGATGTTAAAGAGGTTGATTTATTGATTCAATGGGGGCATTCAGACCCTAAAGATCTTCATCCAGTACCAGGTGGTTTGATTGGCAATAGGAGATAACCTGCTTGTCATTGGAATGATATTCCTGTTTTTAGGTATTGTTTTAGTGTTTGCCAGTTCAATTTTTTTAAGCAAGGATAAGAATGTTAAGTTTGCAGGAGGAGTGATGGTAGGACCTTTTCCTGTATTCGGAGCTTTTTCTGACAAAAGCATGTTCTGGGTTTTGATAACCTTATTTGTTATTGGGATTATTCTCTGGATTGTATTAAGAAAGAGTGTTATCTAATTAAGGTAGTAACAAAAGCGAAAGCTTTATAAAGGAGTTATTTCTTATTATTACTATTAATTAGTAATAACTAAAGGAGATAAAAATGAAAAGACAAAAAACAGAAACAAGAGTGTATCCACTAGTAAATGGAGTTTTGCTTGTAAATGGATGTACAGGAAAAATTCAAAAAGATAAAAGAACTGCAAGAGAAGTAAATATATTTTACGGAAATGACGGCAGATTTATAGCTGTTAATCATGAAAAGGTTGTTTATGGCGTTGACGAGAAAGTTCTAGGGGAATTAGACACAGATGATAGAGCAAGAGGAGAGCTGGAATTTATATCTGAAGAAGAAGATAGTACACAAAGAGCACATTATGTAGACTCATTTTGTGATGTCAGAGCAGAAAGATCATTACAAATACAATATGCTTTAAAAGAAGCTGAAAAGCCTGAAGAAATAAAAGCAAAGGATTTATTGCAATTGCAAGAAGTTAGTGATATTGTAAATGGCAAACCTAAAGGAAGAATGTTAGAAGAGCGTTTTAACGAAAAAAGTCTTCCTAGAGGAATGAGAATTAGAAATAGACTTTATCTTAAATGAGGAAGAAATGGAAAAAAGAAGACCAAGATTTTTTAAAGGAACTCATTTAAATTTGTTTGTTCAAGAAGATGGCACAATTTTTTATGATGATACACAAAAAAAAGAAATTGTTTCTCTTGTAAATCCAGGATTAGCGGAGCAATTAAGAGATTCAGAGTTGAATCCAAAGAAGCAAAGAAAATTAGTTGATGGATTTTACAGACAGGCTAATTATATTCATAGAATTATAGAAAAAGCAAAAGGAGACATTTTGGATTATTTAAGAAATAAATTTCCTCAGGGAAGATAAAATGAAAAAGTTAAATTATATTGGAAGAGAGGAAACTGCTGAATCTTATGAAGGAAGCAACAAAACAAACTATATAATAGTAGAATCAGACGGAAAAACAATTTTATTCAATGACTATGAAGATGATGCCTGCACATTAACAAACCAGGAAAAATTAATCCGGGAATTAAAAGAGTGCCCTTTATTTGAAAAAGAAATTGTAGATAAATTTCACCCTTATTTAGTCGAAATATACAAAACAGAACAAGATTGTAAAAGAAGGGTTGCATTAACTGAAGAGCAAAAATCTGCAAAACAAAGAAGAATTACAAGTCTATCTTTAATCAATGATGATAAAAGAAAGTTTTTAATGCCTCTGTTCAAACCGGATGCTCATGTCAATGTTAGTGATGCCGGCAGACCGATTTTGTATATAGAAATGCTTCGTGATTTAGTCAATGAAATAACTCCTGATGTAAAAGGAAAAGAAAGAGAGCTTTTATTCTACAGGAGAGATTAAAATGACAAACAAAGATGAGCAGATTGGATTCCATAAAGGAGCTTTGACAACTTTAGCAAAGGAAAAAGAAGAATTTTTAAAAGTTTTAAGCATAATTGATTCCTTAATGCAAATGCATTTAAAGGGATTAAAAGAATTGGGAATAGACTTAGAAAAAGAGGCTAAACAAGCCTTTAAAAACAAAAAATTAGATAATATTGTAATCCATGAGGTGAAAAATGATAAAGATGTGTAAGCTTGTTGAATATGATACGCCTTTTAAAGAAAATGGATTTTTAGGATGGTTGTATAATACCTTCATAAATACACCTAGAGTTACTACACTAGAAGAAGGAGAAGATATAACTGATAGAATACCAAATGCAAGAGTTTTAGATGAATCTGGATTGCATGATGAAAATTATATTCATACTTTAAGAGAACTTTATGGTAAAAATGATTTTGTGGAATAAAAATGACATCTAAAATTTTATACAATGTTTTTAGTGAAGATGGAAGCCTTGCTCCAGCATACAGGGAAGTTTTTGACGCTGTAAGTCTTAAAGACCATCCATATTTACTTCCAGTTAGAACAGATAAAAGAACAACAAGAAGGTTTCACAAAAAAGGCATTGACGAAAACGTTATAAATGCCATGGCAGACTGGCTTTTAAAGGAGTTTAGAAAAAATGCACAATAAATATAAAATAGGAATGTTTGAAGCTGTAGTATTTAACAAACCTTACGAAGGCAGATTCAGTGGAATTTTAAATCTATTTTTTGATAATTTAGGTATAAGGCTAATTCAGGAAGGAGAAAGTCCAAATTTAGGATTGCCAAGAGGCGCTCATATAGTGGAAAGGTCAGGATTATTGCTACCTAGTGATATTGGCAGATGGATAAGAGATTTTAAAAATGATAAAGGCAGTTTAAACTATCATCTTTAATTCTCTAGAACAATAATAAATATATACATGTAAGTCTTTAGAAAACTAATGACAGACATAAGTATCAAAGACCTTGAATTTATAACAAGTAAAACAAATTATTCTCAGGGAGGTATATGTGGTGATATAGATCCGCAGATATCTTTTTACAGGAATCCAAAGACAAATGAAATTTACTTTTGTGATAATAGGGGGTTTGAAAATTATTTTACATTAGAATTATATAAGGGAAATTTAAAACCTAAAGAAATTAAAGACTTATCTGATAAATTGAATTATCAACAATTTTGTGAATTGAGACACCCTTTCGTCGATTAGGGAATCCTTAAAAACAAGAAAAACGCCGCGACTGGAATTTGAATCCAGATGCCCAAAGGGCCAGGCTAACTATCAACCTATTCCAGGCCTGTGCAATACCAGATTATGCGACCGCGGCATAAGAAATTCTTTAAATTTTATTCTTATAAAGGTTTAGTTTTTGCTTTAATCCATGGAGGAAATAAAACAAGCTCTTCTAAAACCTATTAAAATAATTGAAAGTGACAGGGATAATAATGTAAGATATTATTTTATTTACAAAAACCAAAGAAAACGATACTTAAAGGTTGCAGTTAAATATTTAAATGGTGAAGGCTATATAATAACATTACATCATACATCAAAGATACAATGAAAGAAAAGATGCATATTTACTATGATAATGAATCTGACTATTTGGAAATACGATTTGGCGAACCTACGGAATCTCGCTATGAGAAAATAGGTCCAGATACTTATGTTAGAATAGATGAAAAAACAGGCAAAAAGAAAGGCTATGCCATATTTAATATTCAAAAATCAACTTCTAAGCTAAAAGAGTTAAATGTAGAGATTCCTATAGCAGCAAAGTAATTCTATATGGTCAAATCAAAGATTAGGAAGATAAGTAAAAAATGCATTGTTTGTGGTAAAAGAATTAATCTAACTTTATATTCTGACAAGAATTATAGGGGAGGATATTATTTTGGCACTATGGAACTGCCTTTTGGTAAAGGAGAATATAAGGATCTTAAAACAACAAAATTATTCGGTAAAAAAATAAAGATTACAAAGTGGACAGGAAAAAAAAGGAAAGTTGAATATTGGGAATGTTATTCTTGCTATGAAGAAGGTCAAAATGAATCATGGCTTGAAGATATTATTGGGAGATTATATGGTAAGAGATGTAAAGACTATAACAAAGGTTGTGGTTGCTGCAAGGCATGGGAAGTTTATGATATGATAATAGACTATAGTAGAGGAAGATTATGATTAAAGCAGATATTAATCCATCATCTCAACAGAAATATTAACTTCTTCAGGAATATGAACCCTCATTATCAACCTTAAGGCTCTTTCGTCAACTCCTAAATCAATAAGCCTTTTGTGGATTCTCATTTCATATCTATCATAAGATGCCTTGCCATCTCCGCCAGGAGACTTTCTTACCTGGACTTTAAGGTCTTTATTAGGGATTGGAATAGGGCCTGACATAGAAACTCCTGTTTTTTCAGAGATCTCTTTAATCCTGGAGCATATTTCATTCAGTTTTTTTATGTTTGGACTTGCCAAAGATATTCTTGCTTTTCCCATATTGCATTATTAAAAAACGCTGTTTATAAAGCTTACTTTTATTTTGGAATTAATAATCAGAATATAAAAAAAATATTAATTAAAAAAGAAAGAATTAAGCTGTTTTCTTTACAATATCGATGCACATTCCAGCTGCAACTGTTGTTCCAGCATCCCTTATGGCAAATCTTGACATATGAGGAATGTCTTTCTGCCTTTCAATTACCAAAGGATGTGTTGGCTTTATCTTTACAATTGCTGCATCGCCATTCTTTAATGTATCTGGATTTTCCTGCAGTACCTGTCCTGTTGTAGGATCAAGCTTCTTCTGCAATTCCACAAACTGGCATGATACTTGTGCTGTATGTATGTGGAATACTGGGGTATAACCTGCTGTTATAACAGTAGGATGATTTAATACAATAATCTGTGCTGTGAATTCAGATACAACAGTTGGAGGATTATCTTCAGGACCTAAAACATCTCCTCTTGCAATATCTTTCTTTCCTATTCCTCTTAAATTAAATCCAATATTATCACCTGGCTCTGCCATTTGAACCTGCTCATGATGCATTTCTATGGATTTAACTTCTCCTTTTGCACCATCTCCAGTTCTTGCAGGCATAATAATAACCTTGTCACCAACTTTCATAATTCCAGTTTCAACTCTTCCAACTGGAATAACTCCAATTCCTGTGATATTGTAAACATCCTGGATTGGAAGCCTTAATGGCAAGTTTGTTGGTTTTTCTGGCTGCTTGAAATTATCTAATTGTTCAACAACTGTTGGGCCTTTGTACCATCCCATATTGGATGATTTCTTGACAACATTGTCTCCTTCATAAGCGCTTATCGGGATGAATGCCGTCTCATCAGGCTTATATCCAACTGTCTTTAATAAATCAGAAACTTGCTTTTTGACATCATTGAATTTAGCTTCATCCCATTTTATAGTATCCATTTTATTGACTACTATAGCTATCTGGTTTACCCCTAATGTTTTACATAAAAATATGTGTTCTTTGGTTTGTGCTTTTATACCTTCTGATGCAGCAACTACTAAAAATCCTACATCAGCCTGAGAAGCTCCTGTAATCATGTTCTTGACAAAGTCCTTGTGTCCTGGAGCATCTATAATTGTGCATTCATACTTCTGAGTTGAGAATTTCTTGTGAGAAAGGTCTATTGTTACTCCTCTTTCCCTTTCTTCCTTTAAATTATCCATAACAAAAGCAAATTCAAATCCTGCCTTACCCAATTCCTGGGCTTTTTCTTTTAACTTTCTCATTTCCTGCTCTGGAATGTTTCCTGAGTCGTATAAAAGTCTTCCAACTGTTGTGGATTTTCCATGGTCAACATGACCTACAAATACTACATTTAAGTGTGGTTTTTCTTTAGCCATTTTATTAATTCCTCTTTAAATTTTTAAGATAAAGATAAAAATTTTATCTTTTAGAGTGTTTATAAAGTTTTTGGTGTTTTAATTCTATATTATTATAGATAAACAAGTAGTATATAAATGTTTCTATTTTTACCCTATTAAAGTAGTGACAATAAGAAGCTTTAAATATAAGAGATTATAAATCTTTAAAATGGGAAATGAAAATCTTGCAGAGATTGTAAGCTTTGAAGAGTCTTTTGACAGAATCAGAAATATTGCCCAGAGAATTAAGCATAAGCCTGTTGTAATAGGAGTTTATGGACTTCAAAATCATGGCAAAACTTACTTTACAAGAAAAGCTTTTGACAGACTTGCAAAAGGCAGCAATCCTTTTAGTGTATTGACAACAAAAGATAATAAAAGATTAGTGGATAGTCATCTTGGATATTTTGACAGGGCTGAATTTTATTTTGTAGAAGCTGCAACAACGCCTGAGAGGGAATTTGTCTTAAGAGAGACAAACAGGGAATTCAGAAATATTAAGGGAAGGGATATTGATTTAAATGTATTAATCCTAAACCCTAACCTATATAAAGCGGATATTGGTGAATGCAGAAGGATATATAACTTAATAATTGAAAATCCAGATTCAAAAATTAAAGGTATGGTCTAAATGGTAAATGCAGAGATTATTGTCAAAGGTTATGAAGTAAAGGATAGCATAAAGAGAAGCCAATGCAGTCATGTTTACAGCGCATTGAAAGAGGGTAGAGAATATGTCATAAAAACAGGTGTTGATTCATCGAGAATCAGCAAAAAATTAATTTCAAATGAAACTGATATATTAAAAATTCTTGGAAATAAAAGCTCAAATATTGTAGAATATGTCGAGGATTTTGAAGTCGAGGATGAAAGATTTATTGTTTTTGAGAAGATAATAGGGAAAGATGCTGATGATTTTGAATTTGGCGACGAAAAAACAAGAATAATATTCGGGCTTTACGTTATTGATCAGGTATGTAATCCCTTAAGATACATGCACAAGAGAATCCATCCTTATAAGGACAATAGATCAAGTATAGCACATGGAGACATATCTCCTAAGAATATAATTGTTACAAAAGATTATGAAGTAAAGCTTATTGACTTTGCTTTAGCTGATTTCTGCACAATACCAAAAATGTTTGATGATGAATTTGATTGCTCTAATCCAGGATATACCTCTCCAGAAAGATTTGATTCAAATATAACCACAAGAGAATCTGATATTTTTGCTTTAGGAGGATGTTTGTTCTCTTTGATTACGGGAAAAGATCCTTTTCGTTATAAGAATGAGGATTTTGAGGATGTCGTAAAAAGGATAAAGAAAGAAAATCCTTCTCCAAGAAAACACAATAAAAGCATTTCAAGAAGCTTAGAGTCTTTGATAAAAGCATGCATTGACAAAAATCCCAGAAAAAGACCTACAATAAACAAGTTAAAAAGAGGCATACTTTCTTTATTATAAAAAAATTTAAGTAAGAATTATTCCTCTATCTTCAATCCTTTTCTCTGCCTTATCTGTTTTATTATTCTTGGCTGCAAATCTTCAGGAAGCTTTTCAAATGTTTGGTCAGAAATATAATAATTTCCTCTTCCTCCTGTTGCAGACCTTAAGTCAGAAGCCAATCCAAACATCTCTGCTACTGGCAGTTTCGCCTTAATGGAAAGATGCTCCCCTTCCTGCGACATATCAAGCAATTGCCCTCTTTTGTTCTGGACTAATTTTGACAAATCACCCATATACTCCAAAGGAGCTTCAATCTGAATTATCTGCAGTGGCTCAAAGATAATAGCATTTGCATTTATCATAGCATCTTTCAATGCATCCCTTAAAGCTGGAAGAACTTGTGCTGGTCCTCTATGGATTGCATCTTCATGCAACTTACAGTCATTTATTCTTACCAATACTTTAACGCATGGCTCTTTTGCCAAAGGGCCATTTGACATTATTTCTTCAAACCCATCCAATAGCATTTCCATTACTTCACCAATATGGATGACCCCCCTTGTGTTGTCAATAAACATATTGCCTTTGAAAATATCCTGGACTTTTCTTGCCTCTTTTGCATCTATTCCAAGCTCAACAAACTTGTCCCACATCTCCCTTTCTTTTTTCTTTAATCTTCCTTCTTTTAAGTTTCCTGATTTAATTGCTTCATAAATATTCTCCGGAAGAGGCTCTACTATGATATAAAATTTATTATGCTTGTTCGGAGATTTTCCTTCCACTTCTTCTGATCTTTTCTTTATAGTTTCCCTGTAAACAACAATTGGGGGGGAAGAGATTACATCTAAGCCTTTTTCTGTTTTTATCCTGTTAATCTTTACTTCTAAATGAAGTTCCCCCATTCCAGACAATAAGTTTTCACCAGTCTCTTCATTAATCTGGATAAAAATAGTGGGATCTTCTTTGTTTACCTGCTTCAAAACTTCCACTAATTTAGGAAGGTCAGAAGGCTTTTTTGCATCAACACTCATTGTGATTACAGGCTCGAAAATATGCTTGATTTCCTCAAAAGGCTCTATAGGCTTTAGGGAAACTGTCTCACCTGTAAAAATCCCCTTTAATCCTGTTACTCCAATAATATTCCCTGATGGAGCAGAATCAACTGTTTCTCTTTTTGCTCCATTATAAATAGAAACCTGCTGCAGCCTTACTTCCCTTTTTGCCTGGTTCATATAAACATCCATCCCCTGCTTTAAAGTTCCTGAAAATAATCTTCCTGCTGCAACTTCTCCTGCATGCTTGTCAATGACAATTTTTGTGCAGACAAAAGCAACAGGTCCGTTAGGATCGCAGTTAATCAAAGCTTTTCCTTCCTCACTTTCTGCATCTCCTCTCCAGATATTTGGAATCCTATATTTTTGCGCTGTTATCGGATTTGGAAGGTGCTTTACTACCATTGAAAGAACAACCTTATGCAGAGGGGCTTCTCTTCCCAATCCTTTATACTTTTCATCTTCCTGATAATGCTCTATTATGTCTTTAAAAGAGATTTTAGTTTTGCTCATAAATTCCACATTCAAAGCCCAGTTGTGAAAAGCAGAGCCGAAAGAAACAGAAGAATCCTGGACAGAGACCTGCCATTTTTCCTTGAATTCATCTGGAGCAATTGAACTTATTAATTTATTTACATCAGCAATAATTTTTATGAACCTTTTCTGCATCTCTTCAGGAGTTAATTTAACTTCTTTTATTAATCTGTCAACTTTGTTTATGAACAAAGTAGGCTTTACCCTTTCCCTTAATGCCTGCCTCAAAACAGTTTCAGTCTGAGGCATAATTCCTTCAACTGCATCTACAAGAACAATACATCCATCAACAGCCCTCATTGCCCTTGTAACATCACCGCCAAAATCAACATGCCCTGGAGTGTCAATTAAATTAATTAAATATTCTTTATCATTATAATCATGAACCATAGAAACATTTGCAGCATCTATTGTAATTCCTCTTTCCTGCTCATCTTCATGAAAGTCTAAAGCTAACTGCTTACCAGCTAATTCTTCAGACATCATTCCTGCTCCTGCTAGCAAATTGTCGCTGAACGTAGTTTTTCAAGAAAATAGTCCTATTGTACTATTTTTTTCCGTGATCTATGTGAGCGCAAATTGCTATATTTCTTATGTTTTCAGGCATTCTCATAAGACGAACAACCTTGTCAACCATTCTTTCAGCCATTACACCTTATTCCCTCCTTATTATCGGTAATTTATTATTGATTACCCAAACCTTATTTAAACCTTTCTTTTCACTTTTTAAAATTTTCCATCTTTCCAATTTATTTAAATTTTTCTATTGTTTTTTTATCCTTGGATTTTTCAATTCGTTAAATTTATAAAGAACTATTGATTTATTTTTAACATGAAAAGAGGCTTATTAATACTTTTCTTGATTGGACTTGTTTTTGTTTTAGGATGCAAGCAAGCTGAAGTAGAAGTTCCAAAGCCAGAACCAGTTCCTGAAGTAATTGAGGAAACTCCAGAGCCTGTAGCTGAAGAGCCTTCTCCTTTGGATGTTATTTCTGAAATAACAGGAAAGGAATGTACATCTCTGGCAGACTGTGGAGAAAATATTGATGTTGATGATCCTTATTGTCTTGCAGGAGGATTATACCAGAAATTCTACAAGCCAAAATGCAGCTTCAAGAAATCAGGAGAGTCAGGACTTGAATGCTCTTATGAGAATGCTACTAAAAGAATAGACTCTTGTTAGTTTTACCATGAAAAAATGGACGAAAGAAATTAGCAGAGATTTGTTAGCATTAGGAAGCATTGTTTTTTATTTTCTTGTTTTGGGAAGAGCTTTGATTGAGCCTTACTGGCCTTTTGTTTCCCAGTTGATAATATCAGGGGTGGTTTTATTCTTAGCTTATCTTCTTTATAAAAAAGCAGATTTTTATTCTGCAAGAGCCTTGATATTATTATTGTTTACATCTCTTTTTTACAAGGATTTAGTCTATAGTTTATTTGCTTCTTCTGTTTTTGTTTTAGTATTAATTAGTTCATATTTTACTGGAAATAAGATTAAGAGTATAGCTTATGGGGTTGTTTTTGGCGTAATTGCTAGTCTGGCTGGTTATTGGTTGGGTGGTTATTTGCTGGAATTATTTTCATTAGTATAAAGATAAAAAATTAATACAAAAGCCTTAAATACGAGTCTTGTTTTAATATTATTATGTTTAATAAAAAGAGGATTCGAAACAAAGGGGTGAATATAGGGCATTTTTGGTGATTTTAAAGCTTAAAATAGAGCCTATCTAAAATGCAAGAAAAACAATCTCAGGTGCATAGGGATGTTCATCATTTAATTGATGATTTTTCTAAGAAAATGATTGAGTTTACTCAAATACAGGCAGAGTTAATGGAATTTAGAATATTTGCTTCTTTAGAACATGATCCTGAAGAAATAAAAAAGATAATCAGAGTTCACAAAAAAGATAAGGAAGAAGAGGGGAAAAAGTCTTCAAAAAAGCAGTTAAAATTCTAAATGGGGAAGAGCCAAAACCAAGTAAAGACTGTGGATATTGCAAGCTTAGGGATAACAATAACTTTATATACTAAAGTAAATATCTATTTACTATGATAAATATATATAAACTAAAGTTAACATCATTACAGCAGGAAATATTAAGACTCTTATTCATAAGAACAGGAAAACAGCTAAACCAGAACAATATTGCCAAAGCTCTTAATGTAAGTCCTGCAGCAGTGATGAAGGCTCTTCCTAAAATTAGAGATGGCAATCTTATAAATATGTCCCAGGATAAGGAATCAAAAAGGTGGGCTATTGAATTAAATACAGATAATCATAGAGTAATGCAGATAAAAAGAGCAGAAAATCTAAAGATGATTTATGAGTCCGGATTAGCAGATTTTCTGGAAAAAGAGCTTCCAGGGTCAACAATCATATTATTTGGAAGCTATTCAAGAGGAGAGGATACAATAAGGTCTGACATAGACATAGCAGTTATTGGAAGAAAGGAAAAACATATTAATTTGGATGATTTTGAAAAAAAACTTGAAAGAAACATATCCATTAACTTTTATGCTTCGTTTAAAGAAATACATAAAAATCTAAAGGAAAATCTTTTTAATGGCATTGTGCTTTTTGGAGGCGTTGAGTTATGAAAGCAATAAAAGATTTTAATGATTTTATAGAGAATGGCATCGTTAAAAGACAGTCTCCTGATAAATCAAGAGCTGAATTTCTCATCAAGCAAGCTGAGCACAGTTATTTATTTCTCCAGGATGTTATAAACAAGATAAGAATTAATGAAACCAATGCAAATGACATTATGAAATCGTGCTATGATATACTCATGGAACTTGTAAGGGCAAAGATGATATTAAAAGGTTATAATGCAGCAGGACAGGGGGCTCATGAAGCAGAGGTTTCATATTTAAGAATGCTTGATTTTAATGAAAATGATGTTCAGTTTGCAGATCAAGTCAGGTTTTTCAGAAATGGAATGTTATATTATGGAAAATTTATTGACAAAGAATATGCAGAAAAAGTACTTGAATTTTTCAATAGGATTTATCCACTGCTAAAAGAAATTAAATAAAGGTTTTCAGAAAAGCTATAAAAATCCTGAATTCTGAAGAGCCAAAACCAAGTAAAAACTGTGGATATTGCAGTTTAAGAGTTCAAAACATTTAAAAAAACGAAATATTTAAAGATTAACATAAGTTAGATTACCTGGAAGCATCAGCCTGTCTTTCTAATTCAGTCTTTTTGGCAACAGCAGCAGAGGTTGCATCTTTATTGTAAGCTTTTAAAATTTCATCAGCTAAATTCTCTACAATGGTTTTCTTCTTTCCAAAGGATTTTTGATAAGATCCCTGAACCATCATTCTTAAAGCTACATCAATTCTTCTTAATGGAGCTGTTTCAACAGCCTGAGGATATCTTGCTCCTCCATACTCAATTGTAGTAATCTCATCTTTTGGAGCAGCATTTTCAACAGCAGTAACCAAAACCTGCAGAGGATTCTGCTTAGTTTTCTCCTCTATTATTTTAAAAACTTCCATAACAATTTTTTGCGCTTTTGAAGCTTTTCCTGTATTATGGCCAGAAGTTAGTTTATGCTTCTTTCCCCTGTGACCTGGAACCATTAATTTATTAATTAATCTCTCAACAATGTTAATCTTGTTCCTGTGAATAATAACTGTTGAGTTTCTTCCTGCTGTCCTTGGGACTATTATCGGAGAAACATTAAGATAATTCTTCAATCCAAGATCCTTGACAATAATTCCGGAAGTTTCATACCTATTGAACAATTTAATCATCTTCTTCCTCTCTCAATCTTCCCTCTTACTAATGCATTAAGGCTTTGGTCATTGACTTTTATAACCTGCCATCTTATTCCAGGAATATCGCCTTTTGCCCTTCCCATTTTTCCGCCTATGCATTCAATTATAACTTCATCATGCTCATTGATAAATCTAGAAGCTAAATTACCAGGAACAAAAGCTCCAATCTTTTTACCATTTTTTATAAGCTGTAAAGTGATACATTTTCTCATCGCAGAATTAGGCTGTTTTGCCTCTCTTTGGGTTTTTTCCAATACAATGCCTTTAGCCTGATGAGCTCCTTTCAAAGGGTCTGCCTTGATTTTTAATCCAAGAACTCTTCTTTTAAAATCCTTATTAAGCCATCTATGCTTCTCTCTTCTTTTCTTTAGCTTTCTTCCAGATCCTAATCCTCTTGATTTCTTGCTCATTTTATCTTTAACTCTAAACTGAAATATTTTTTCAGGATTTCATTGATATAATAAAGATTTTTCCTGTCTCTTCCGTATATCCTGCCTTTAATAACATTATTAGGCTCTTCAATAAAGACGATAGAATCCTCTTTATAAATCTTTTGAACCTCATTCGGATATATCAGATTCCTCACAAACTTAACAATATCCTCGCTGTATTCTATAACTTTTATCTCTTTTTTAATCATGTTTTTAAGCTTTTTAACTTTAATTCCTGCCTTTCCCAGCGCTTTTCCCATATCCCCTTCCTTTACAAGAAATACAAGCTTTTCATCCTCAAAAAAACAGTCTTTTGCAGTAACTCCAGTTATAGAATTAAACAGGTTTATGTAATTTATCAATCTTATATCTAGTTTTTTGACCACTTTAATAACCTAAGACAGAAATTGAAAACGGCTTTTTGCATACCAATCCCACTTCATCATTTGGAATGTCAAGCTGAATTACCTTGACATCAGCAAGTTTTGCATAATAGTTAATGTCTTTTTTTATCTGCTCCCTGCAGTTGCTTGCTACAAGAATTTTCTTTAACTTTCCGGTTTTCAGATTCTTTAAAATCCTTTCAGTGCCTATGATTGGCTTATGATCCAAAACGTCCTTGATTTCCTTGCTGCTCATATTTTAATTTGTATGAAAAGTATTTATAAACTTAACGTATTCAGGTAGTGGTGCGTTAATGAATGGTTTGGGCTAATTCTACCTTTTTGGTGCGTTGTGAATGGTAAATAAGTGGGCTGGAGCATTAAAGAGATATTGGCTTAAAAATGGCTAAAATGGTGCGTTTAGGGATATAACCTTTATATTCCAGATTTAATTCTATTATCTTGTTTACATAATATCTGACAATTTTCTGATGTTGTTTTGCCACCCTCATGCCAAGGGGTTATATGGTCTGCTTCCGTCTCTTCTATTTCGAAATGTTTTTTACATTTAGGACAAATACCTTTCTGTCTTTCGTAAGCTTCTCTTTTTTGATTATCTGTAAAAGCACGAATATTCAAATATTTTTCATTTCTTGTTAAAACATATACATAAATACCAGACTTTTTTGTAACGTCATCATCTTGCATTAGTTTGGTTATTTCCTTTTCTATCTTTTTAGAATCAAATTCTTTATCCTTAAATTTGTTATATAGAATACCAAAATCAACATCCCTCATTTCTTTGCGATATTTAGGAAAAACTGCTTTTGTCCAATTTAAAACACTCTGGAAATATAGCCATAATTCATTCGCGTTTGGTTTATGTTGATTCTTCGCCATATACTCCTCAATTTCTCCATTACTAATCCAACTAATTGTAGTTTCTAAATAATCTTGTCTAATTGGAGAACCTTTCATATAATCACTTGCCATATTATAAGCAGGGCAATTAGATTTACTAAAATATCTTTTTGCGTCAGATAGCCAAGTTCCTGTATAAATAGCATTTCTTAATTCTTGGTCGTATAATTTTTCCCCTGCAATATTAATAGTTTTAAACCAATCTAATTTTTCTTTATCAGTTCCTTCGCAGGAATAAACCATTAATTTATAATTAAGAATTTGCTCTTTTTCATCATCTTCAAGATTATGAAAATATTGAAAGTTTAATGAGAATTTTCCTGCAATATATTCACAAAAACTTATGGTTCTTTGTTGACCATCCATCACTTCATAAGTTCCATCTTCATTTTTAACCCAATACATTACATTTAAAGGAAAATTCTTTCTTACTGTTTCAATTACAGCATCTCTCTGCTTGTCTTTGTATACAAATTCTCTCTGGTATTTTGGACGGATATTTAATTTTCCTTTAAAGCCAACAACTCCTTCTTCTTCATCATTTACATATCCTTCTGAAACTTCTTTAATTGATACTTCCTTAAGTTCTATTTTCATAAATTAACATTAAAAAATCAATTATTTAAGCTTTTTTGTTTTTAATTAGAACACGAGCATACAATCTTTTACTTTTTGTGTATCCTCTATCAATTTTTCCATTCCAATCCTTTTTTATCAATTCTGGAAATAATCCTTGTTTTATCTCATAATCAAAAGCAATAATTTCAAATTGCTCTGGATTGTATTTATCTAAAAAAGTTACTGGCACTCCAATTACTCCTTTATAATCCATTGGAATATCATTTATTTTATCAACATTTATTGCTTTATAATTCTCATATTCTTGATAATCTTTTGGATTATATTTTTTGTAAAGTATTAAATCTTCATGACGTTTTTTTATCTCTAAATTGGTAAACCAGCATACATTACCTAAACTTTGCCAATTTATTCCATTTTCATCTTTTATTCCATTTTCATAAGAAATTGGAACTTTAAACTTTTTAGGATGATTAATCCCCAACCAAATTTTATTTTCTTTAATTATTTTAAAAACTTCCTTGTAACTTATTGCGTTTTGATTTCCAATAATTATAAATTTTTTATTATAGCCTATTAATTGAGCAATATATTCTCTAAACAGAGAAAATGGAGGATTAGTTACAACAATATCGGCTTCTTTTAAGATTTCTATACATTCAGGACTTCTGAAATCTCCATTCTGCTTTAATTTTGTTTTTGTTGTATCTAATTTGTTTATTTTTCCATCTTTATTTATATCTTTTACAATTTCAAGTTTGTATGATGGTTTCCCATTTCCAAAATGCGTTGCTATTAATTTTTTTAATTTAAGAAATTCAAAATTTAAAGAAAAATATTTCCAAAAATTGCTTTCTTCTGGGTCATCACAATTACAAAAAATAATTTTATTTTTAAAATATTCTTTATAATATTGTAACTCTTTTTCAATGTCTGTTAATTGAGTATAAAACTCATCATTTTTAGAGATATTTGCTCTATGTAAACTTTTATTCAAAACTTTAGTTTTCATTTTTTTAATTGTCTTTACTTTCATTCTTTCCACCAGATTTATAAGCTTTTCTTCAACAAAGCCATCCACCTATTGCCCTGCATCTCTATCCCAATACCAGCTTTAAGTGCTGGCGTTGTGCCTATGCTTGAATGAGGTCGTATAAAGTTATAATAATTCCTAAAAGCAGAGGTCATTATTTCTGCGGTTTCTTCGCTGTGCATACCTCGCATGGTTTTTAATCTGTCCTGCACCGAGCCATTGAGCCTTTCTATGTTATTGTTGTTTGTCCTCTTATCTGTGATGCTTACAAGTCTTACATGGCTGGTATTAGGCAATTCCTTGACTATTGCCCTATTGTAAGAGTGCCTTCCATCTGTTATCAAAAACTCTGGCTCTTTCTGTGCTATATCTCTTGCAGAAGCAAAAAATTTTCTTGTGTCTCTTATTCTTGCTCTTGTTGAAACCTGTGTTGTTATCAAGAATTTTGTATCCTCATCCATAATATTCCAGAGCCATTTCCATTTACCGCCGGCAGAAATTTTCATCTCGTCATGATGCCAGATTTGTTTAAGTTCTGGTTTCAACGTCTTTACATAATCGTTTATGATTATGCTGTATTTTTGTATTCGCCTCAATATGTTGCTATGGTCTAATTTTAAATCATAGAATTGTAATAAATGGTCTTGAACCCCTCTTAACGAAACACCTTTAAAATAAAGGTCAAGAATTGCAGTTGTTACTTTTCCGTTGCCTTTGTATCTTTCAAAGTCTTTTTCCTCTATAAACTGCCTCTTGCATCCTTTACATAAATATTTTTGCTTAATTCTATTTCCATGTCTTTTTCCATATCCTATCGTTTCGTCACAACTACAATAAGGGCATTTTGGTTTTTGTTTTACTATTCCCTTATTCTCTACTTTAACTTGCTTGTTAAAGTCAAGATAGAATTTAACAGCGTGAATATGTTTGCAGTCTCTTTTTCTTTCTTTATAATCAGGGCAGGTGCATTTCCATTTGTTGCCTTTAGTTATGGTATATTCTCCATTGCCATTCTGGGAAGGGATTGTAAATGTTTTTTCATCTAATTTTTTAGGCACATCTCCTTTTGAAATTATTGCATAGCCCCTAACTAATCGCATTTGTTCAGAAGCGTTTTTTCCGTTTAGTTCGTTTTTGATTTCCATTTTTCTTACCTCATATTAGTTATATTATTTACTTGATAGTATAATAGATAGTATAACTAATATATAAAGGTTTTGTTTAATGTGTAGTGTCCAAAATATATATTAATGTAGAGATAAAATTATATACTTGTAGTGTCCAAAATTGCTAATGGGCAACAAATCAAAAGGGTATTTCCGAATAATCCCTAAAGCTGGCAAACTTTACCTTATAAAAGTCAAATGTATGCGTGAAGGCAATAAGGTCAAGCAAAAATTCTTGTGCCATATCGGCTCTTTAGAAGAAATAAGAAAAGTAGTTTGTAGTGTCCAAAAATGACAGAACATCTTAATCAAGAATGGAAAAATTTAAGGCAAGAATTAAGTAAAAATAGGGTTGAGTTTGACCAACAATACAGAAATCTCCATAAATACCATAACTGCAATTCAAAAGTTTATGCTCATAATGGGAACTGGTTTTGTAATCACCTTACAAATGCAAGAAATAGGCAGTTTAAAGAAAAGATTGAGAGAGTAGATGAAATTATTAGTTTAATGGTTTCTACAACTAACTAACGAAAAGTTTATATAGTCATTCCTTTATGTATTAATTTTATGGCAGAAACAATACCAAATTGGCTCTTGCAAAGGTATGCTGTTCTTTTTAGGAAATACAGGAATAAGGAATTTACCTTTAAAGAAGCAATGAAAGTCATTAAAGAAGAAGATAAAGTATATGCGAGTATGGTATTATCTGAATTAAGAAAGGCAGGATGGCTTGAAATAAAGATTAACCCAGAAGATGCCAGAAAAAGAATATATAACTTAATAATGCCAGAAACTGCTATTGAAAATATAAAATTAACAATCTAAAAAAACACAGGGGGTGTGTAATGATGATGAAATTCCAATTAAAAGACAGGGATAAAAAAACAAATGTAAGGACTGGCATTTTCAAGTCAGGGCAAAACCATTTTTCAACGCCTAACAGGGCATTAACTTCTACAGAAATAAATTATGAGGATGGGCTAAAAAATTATGCCCCGAAAGGCATAGAATATCCAAATGAGTTTTTTCTTGCTCAAATACGGATAGATGCGGAGTCTCTTTGGATGAGAGATAATGACTATTTTGCATCCTTACTCAAGCAATGCCAGAGATACACGAACAGGATAATTGACAGGACTTGCATCTTTAAGCCCTTGCTTTACAAGCAAGTAAGGGAAAGGCAGGAAGATGGCACATACAGACGTGTAAAAAGAATGATTCAGAATTTAGATATAGAGCTTGATGCAGAAAAGGTTAATAGGATTATCAGAAGCGTTGTCCATGCAGGATTTGAAGCGGACTTTGATGGGATTACACTTCCCTTTATTGACAATAAATTTAGACTAAAAACCTTTATGGGCAATTTGAATACTGCCCAGAATTACGCATTGAAAGACTTAAATTCTGGTATAAGCATAATACCAGAATTGCCCCATAACAACAACATTGATGACTTCCAAGAAGCTATGAAGCAATATGCCGACAAAAATCCAGAGGGAGTATTAGCCATACCTCACAGAAGTTTAGGTGAAAACCATTTTACGCATCTTGCTGTAAAAGACTTTTCAGAAGATGACAAAAGCGAAAAAATTGGATTGCTTTGCCTTGATGCCCCACGAAAGCATAGTATAAGTGATGTATCATTCCCTCATTATGCCATTTTGCAGGGTTATGATGCAATTGCAAGAGAAATCCCAAAAGGCAGTTATTTAAGGGAAGATGGCAAGGACACCAAGAAAAAGAAAGTTTCGCAGATAAGGCGGTTTATCTCAACAAGATTGTCAATAGAAGATGTCAAAAAAGAGATATTTTTCAATGAAACAAAAGTTGATACTTCTTGTGGCATATTTAAAAAATACAATTATAAAGAATTGTCAAGGGAAGCAATAGAGCAAGAGCAATTAGATACTGCCTTTAAGGTCATGGAAACATTTGATAGCCACAAAGAAATGAAAGATTGTCAAGTTTATGTAGCATCCAATGATTTCACAGATTACCTAAAGAAAAGGCAGAGCCTAAACCAAGCTTATAAATATGATTTTTCAAATAAACAAAGCGGTTTAGGGGATTTTTTTAGTAAGTAATACCATTCACAACGCACCAGTTATTCCACCATTCGATTACGCACCAGAACCCGTATTCATAAAATTGGGAGAATATGAAATTCATCTTTTTTCCTAAAGTTAATCAAAACAGCAGTATTTACTCGGATAAGATCTTTAGCCTTTTAACTAATTCATCAAAAACAGCTTTCTTTTTTTCTTTAGATACAGAAAAGAGTAATTTATCAAGCATAATCCTGGAAACAGTAAAAATGTAATTCAGCTTTATAACACTGTCTTTAATCGCCCCTTCTTTTTTAGTGATTGGAATTCCTTTCATGGCAGTATTGCTTGTAATTCCTGCTACTACAATATTGTCGGATTCTTCAAATAAGACCAGAGCAGGCCTTGTTTTAACTTCAAAAGTATCTGTAAACTGCAGTTTTGCAAGAACTACATCACCAGGCTTAAGCATTTTCCCATGATTCATCTTCTTTATTATCCCATATTTCTTTCATTTTGGCTTGCTGGATTTTATGCAGAAATTTGTCATACTGGTTTTTGCTCTTTACATCTTTAAATACCTTAAGCATGCTTTTTATCAAATCATTATAAGGTTGTTTTGGATATTCCCTTGCTTTTTTTAATGAATTTACAATTGACTTGTCTAGCTGGATTGTTGTAGCCATTATATATCACCTATAGTTAGTATATAATATATTATATATAAATGTTTCTGTCTTTGCTGACTTAGAAAAATATTTCATCTGATGGAGAGAGCATACTGCGCTGAATATATTCAAAAAAATATAGGAATAGCTACTTCTTTTTTTCAGCTTCAAGCTTGGCCTGCATTTTAGCCAGCAATCCGGGCAAGCCAGTTCCTAAAGGAACAGCCTGATTTAACATTACATTTTCAACAACAGAATTCAGCTCATCTACTTCTCCGATCAAAGAAGCATTTTTTAAATGGACTAAAGGAGTTTCAAAAGAAGCCCTTGCCAATACAGATTCTTTTTCAGAAGTGATTCCAGACCTTGTTATCCCTTTTATCTTTCCTGTTGTTGTCATCACATCTGCTATGAACATTACATGCCTGATGTCAATATCTAATCCCTGGTTTTCAATTACTTTAACAGCTTCATCAATAATAGTCTGCCTTGCTGCCTCAATTCCAAATACGTCTGCTGTTTCAAACATATTGTTGCTTTTTAATCTTGTCTCATCAACTTCCTTTATCTTTAATGCCTCTTCCAAATTTGATCCTGCGCATAAAATCATGAATTCGCCGCCAATCTTTACAGGCAGCACCTGCGTAATTCCTTCAATACCCTTGACATGTGCACTTCTTGCTTTTTCTTTTATCTTGTAAAGCTCTTTTACTTTTTCCTCTTTTGGCTTTATAACTAAAACATCATCTTTAAGCTTCACGCTGATTCCTTTCAAAGCTTCTGCAATAGTTTTTTCCAGATATAAAGGAGTTATTGAAAGCTCTTTCATCATGCTTCTGTTAAGCTTTATCTCAACAGATGATTTCATCAAATTGATGCTGAATTCTGATGCTATTTCATTCAGAGTAGTCTGCTTTAGCTTAGATGCTATTTCCCTTACCTTATTTGCATCTTTTTTATAGTCCTCTTTAAGGTAAACTTCCATCTGGGGTGTTGAAATTGATTTTCTTGCATCAAATATCTCTATTAACCTTGGAAGGCCTAAAGTGACATTCATTTCAGAAACGCCTGCAAAATGGAATGTATTCAAAGTGTTATGGGTTATTATTCCGTCAAAGGTTGTGAATGTTTCCAGTCCAGGAACGCTTAGATCATAAACATAATCGTTGTTGTCTATGTATTCTATACTAATGATCTCATCCCATACTACATGAGAAGTAAACATCTGATTTAAAATTTTAAATTCTCTGGAAATGTCAATATTTTTTTCTTTGGCAGCTTCAGCAAATCTTGCCATATGCCTTAGCAATGCAGTCCTGCCTACTTTCTGCCTTTTTGTGGCACTGTTTACATATCTTATAGGCAATCCTAACTTTCTTGAAATATCAATTAGAATATTGTCAAAACCGGAAATCATATCTGTCAAATCTTTGTAATTTATTAATGCATTCTTTACTGCAAGTTTTGTTAATTCTTCTAAACTTTTTCTCTTATGTTTAATATCAGATCCTATCTTACTTGCAAAAATCGGCGCATATTTATAAGGAATTATTAAATAAGCCTGTTTACTGTCTCTTGATTTAAACGCAAAAATATTAAATCTTGTTAATAATAACTTTATTCCATCCAATAATTCTTCGGAGTTTGATGAAGCTCTAATCATCCTTCTATTTACAGTAAAGTTGCCATCACCGTCAAAATATCCCCTTAATAATCCAGAAACAAACTCTTCTTTTGCGCTGTATGCAAATCCAGGAACTTTTTTATTGCTTGATCCGGAATCACATACATTCCTAACAAATCTTGACAGTAATGAAGAGTTAATCACAAGATCACATGATTCTGAAAATCCCCTATTATGTGAAAATCCCCTATTATGGCTTTTTTCTAAATAATCTAAACCAATGCTCTCAACAAACATTTTTGCGTTATTTAGATAATCTTTATCTATGTTTGATATTGACAAATGACCCTTTGCAGCGCTACCTTTTGCCAAATAAGCTCCGATAAACCATCCAAAATTCCAGTCCAAATTTAATTCTGAAGGAATCAATTTAGTCGGCCTGTAATCTCTTGTGACTCTGAAACTAGTTTTATCAGGAAAATCAACATAGTCTTCTGTTTTTAATTTTGCAATGCAGTGTTCCGGTAGGTATTTCATAGAAGGTATTCTGTCTCCTATTTTTAGCTCTCTACCAACTATCGGGACAATCCTGTTATTTTTTCTTGTTACAAAAGAATGATTGTCTGTTGCAGTTATTTTTCTTCCAGAGGCAGTTTTTAGCTTCATTAATTTCTTATTGGTTTTATGCCTGCTACATTCAACAATTTTTTTCCATTCTATTTTTTCATCCTGATTCAGGCTTGGTACAAGAATGTTCTTGCTGTTAATAGGAATTATTTCCGAATCATCATTAATCTTTATTGATCCTTTTAGTCTGGCTAAATCATCGACAAAGTCCCCTATTTTTAGAATTTTTATTTGATTATCTGATTTTATTATTATTCTTTCATCTTTACAGACACTCATTTGGGTACTTGGTTCGCCAAAAGACTCTGCTGTTATAATCCCTATTGCCTCTCCAGGGCTTATTTTAGAGTTTTCATATTCTTCCAGAACTTTATCCATTACAGCTTTAAGGGATTTCTTGGGAAGGCTTTGCAATTCTGCCTCTTTCTTAATATCTGTCAGTAATTTTCTTGGTAATTTATCTTTATATTCTTCAAATATCTTATCCATGCAGACCGCCCTTTACTTCCTTAACTATTTTCTTTACGTTTATTGTACCGCCATGGGATTTTGAAACATCAATTCCATCATCTCCGTATGAAAATTGGATTATGTTCTCATTTGCATCCCTTACTGTATGATCATATTCAATTCTTAAATCCTGCAGAGCATTTGACAATCTTCTGTATAAATATCCTGATTTAGGAGTTCTTAATGCAGTATCCATTAATGAATCTCTTCCTGTCATAGCTGCAAAGAAAAATTCTGAAGGTGTTAATCCTTCCTTAAATCCTCTTTTGATAAAGCCTCTTGCTTCAGGGCTTAGATCTTCTCTCTTAAACAAGGATAATGTTCTTCCAATGTATCCTACCTCAATTCTCTTCCCCCTTAAAGACTGCTGCCCTGCACATGCTGCCATCATTGTCAAATTTAATATCTTGCCTCTTGCTCCTGACCTTGCCATTATCAATGTGTGATTTTGCTCATCAGAATTTTCCTCAACAATCTTTCCGATGCTATCCCTTACTTTATTCAATGTTTCCAGTATTTTTAATTCTAAAGTTTCTTCTACTGTTCTTCCAGGGAAGGCCTCAAGCTTTTTTTCCTCAAAAGTTTTTATTAATTCAAATACTCTGCTCTCTGCACTTTTTATCAGCCTGCCAATTTCTTCATGAGCTTTTGCAGGAAGATCTGTGTCTGAGATGGAGGTTGTAAATCCTCTTCTTAATAAAATTTCAATTCCTAATCTGGAAATATCTGCTAAAAGGCTAATAGCCCTTTCAGGTCCATACTGGCTGTATAAATCCCTGATCAGATCTCCAGAGCCTTCTCCAACACTGTTTACATCAATCAATCCCTCTATTAATTTTCCATCTTTAATTACAACCTGATTTCCATCTCTTGAAGTTCCTATAAAGCTGAAATCTTTTGGCAGTAAAACTGAAAAAACTTCTTTTCCACTCATCTTATTTTTTAATGGGCCGATGTCATTTATTCCCACTGAGACCAATATGTCTGCTGCTTCTTCCTTGCTGAATTCCATTTCTTTTGTCAATAAATATAATCCGGAAACAGAGTCTTGTATTGCAGAGATGACATTAAATCCAGATTTTGGAGTTATAATCTGGGATCTTGCTTCCATCAATATCTCAGCTTCTGCCCTTGCCTCCTCATTCTGCGGAATATGGAGATTCATCTCATCTCCGTCAAAGTCTGCGTTATAAGGCGTGCAGTTTTTTGTCAAAAAACCATTTGCAAAGAAATTGTGGGTGTCTGCTATTGTTGTTATATCATAAACAAAAGGGCAGTAGGTTTCTTTTACTTCTGATATTGGTTCGTATACAATTCCAGGCCCTGCACTATTATCTGCTACCCAAGTTTTGAAATCCGGAAAATCCATAGGCAATGATGCAGTATTATAATGATATGCCCAATGCTCTAAAGTGCCTAAAGAAATATTTAGCTTCTTTGATATTTCTTTGAAGTTATATCCTTCATTTCTAAATTCAAAAAATTGTCTACGTTTCTCTTTTCTTTCCCTAATCTTATTATTTTTTGATAATATGTATGAGTATGCTAATCTGGCTATATTGTCTTTTTCTTTGCTGTATACATATCCAATTTTGCTAAAGAAATTTAATATTGATTTTTGGCTGTCTATTGTAGACACTAAGGAATATGTCATTTCCCCATCTTTTCTTATATTGCTTTCTTCTTCACGAATATTACTTATTTTAACATCAAATTTATCCAATATCCTTTCCAAATCTTTAATGAAATTATAGCCTCCTTTTTTGCTTTTCTTTATTTTACTTAATTTAAATACCAAAGATCTGAAGCTGGATTTAGAGTTTTTTCTAATTGATGGTCTGCTTAACTCACAGCCAAAATAGCTTCCTACGAACTCACGTTTTATGTGTAAAGGAGAATTTTTTATCCATCTTGGGATCGAATAATCTTTTATCTTTACTTTATCTCCATTAGGAGCGCCTAAAGCAGCGAATAATAAGGCTAAGGGCTTATTTCTTATTTCAAAATAAGGATAAGATCCAATTACTTTCAGTTTTTTACCTTTTACAGTATAGATTATCCCCCCTGTTGTCTTTACATATATTTTTTCCGGTGTAAATCCCAAACTCCTTATATCTTTCTGGATAATATCTAGATCTTCCTTTGTCCCTCTAAAAATTAGCCTTGCCTTGTCCTCTTTTAAAATAAATGTTCCATCACCAAACAAATGGCCAATTAACCTGCTTAAGATCATAATTCTCTGATCATTTAGATTTAGAGGTATTAATTTCAAATCTTTTAATATTTTAATCGAATGTTTGAGGTATGTTTTTTTAGGTGATATTTTTTTAATATCCTCTTCAGATAAAATTACCTTATCTACGTCTTTATAAACAGGTGTTTCCAATGGTCTGACAATGGCCTTATCATTTATCTTTAAATCTTTAGCTTTTTTAATGCCTGATGAAGTATAAAATGGGTGATCTCCAGTAGCCACTACTTTTCTTCCGCTTTTTGTTTTTATTTCATAACATTTTGCACCATATTCTTCTGGTTTTAAACCCCAGAATTTTTTTAGTTCTGTAGGAAACAACTTTCCTTCTTTTCTGTCAAATGTTGCTAATTCAGATTCTTTCCAACAATTTTTAAGTTCATCAATAGGCCGCTGTATACCGCTTGATAATTGGACTAATGTATCCGGTGCAATACATACAGAAGGGTTTAACCTGAATGATTTGCCAGGCAGGACTTTTACCCTGTGGCACATTATACTCATCCTATGAAGAGAAGGCTGCCTGTTGAATATTGAAATATCTCCATCAACCAAATGTCTTTCTACAACAAAACCAGGCATTAATTCCTCTAAAAGCTGCTCTTTTGTCTGTTCTGTTATTTTTTTCTTTTTTCCGTCAGCCCTAATTACATAATTTGCTCCAGGATAATTTTCAGATCCCCTGCTTATGAGCTCTTTCATCTTTTCTATATTCCATTCTGTTACTCTCTCTGGAATTGTTAATTCCATAGCAACTATTATTGGAATTCCAACTTCGTCAGGCTTGATTTTTGGATCTGGGCTTATAACAGTTCTTGCAGAAAAATTAACTCTTTTACCAGCCAGATTGTGCCTGAATCTTCCTTCCTTGCTTTTTATCCTCTCTGCTAAAGTCTTCAGGCTTTGTCCTGATCTATGCCTTGCTGGAGGAACCTGGGCTATATCATTGTTAAAATAAGTTGTTACATGATACTGGAGCAAATCCCATAAATCCTCTACAATAACTTCCGGGGCTCCTGCATTTATATTTTCAAATAATCTTTGGTTTATCCTTACAATATCCCCCAATTTATGGGTCAAATCATCTTCTGACCTTTCTCCAGACTCAAGAGTAATAGAAGGCCTCATTGTAACAGGAGGAATCAATAATAAAGTGAGAACCACCCATTCAGGTCTTGCAAACTCCGGATTTAATCCAAGGAATACAACATGGTCATCAGGTATTCTTTCAAGCCTTGTTCTCACTTCAATAGGATCTAATCTCCTGTCATTTTCAACAAATGTAGAAGGCTTTTCCAGTTTTGTTGTATATTGCTTTGCTTTGCAATGCATACATTTTTTAATTTTCTTCATTGAGTCACGAATCTTGCGTATGTACTCTTTTTTGATATCAAGATTTTTTCCCAGAGATTCTAAATGATCTTTATGGGACTGAATCAAATTTTCCGCAATTAATGCCTTTCCGCATTCACTGCATGTTCCTCTCAAGGCATCAAGAATCTTGGCAACATACTCAATATGCACTATAGGTCTTGCCAATTCTATATACCCAAAATGCCCATTGCATTCTTTTAACTTGCTTCCGCATGTTTTGCACCTAAAACCTGGATCAATAACTCCAAGCCTTATATCCATTAATCCGCCATCAACTGGATAACCTTCTTTATCATAAAGTTCTGCAGTAACAACTTTAGCAACAGCCATTTTTTTTACATCTTTAGGGCTGAACAGTCCAAAAGTTATGCTCTTTACCTGCTTTGATATATAGTTATATGCCATTTTAGTATTTGCTCGTAAGTTTTATCTTTGGGTAGATCCCCAATGATTTTATTTCATCTAATAATAATTTGAAAGCGTAAGACATCTCTATTGGAGTTATTTCAACTCCTGAACCGCATCTTGTACAAAATTGCCTATTTCTAAAAGAATCATTGACTGCAAGCATTCCGCAGTTTTCACAAACATAAAGCACAACTTTGTCAGAATCAAACCTTTCCTTAAGCAGGAGGGATGCACCATGAGCTACCAAACAGTCTTTTTCCATTTCCCCCAATCTTAGTCCGCCGCCTTTTGCTCTGCCTTCAATTGGCTGCCTTGTCAGCAACTGTATTCTTCCTGATGCTCTTGCATGAAGCTTGTTAGTCACCATATGTGATAACTTAAAATAATACATGTTTCCAATGTAAATTTGGACTTTGAATTTGTTTCCAGTAATTCCATTATACATTGTCTCTGTTCCATTTTCCTTAAATCCTAAAGCAAGAAGATTTTCCCTTATAGTCTGCTCTTTTGTGGCTTCAAAGGAAGTTCCATCTATGTATTCTCCTGCTAATGCGCCAGCTTTTCCTGCAATGACTTCAAGCAGGTGATTTACAGTCATTCTTGGAGGGATAGAGTGCGGAGAAAATATTAAATCAGGCTTAACTCCTGAAGAAGTAAATGGCATATCTGCTTCAGGCACTATTAATCCTATAACTCCTTTCTGCCCATGTCTTGAAGCAAACTTATCTCCAACTTCTGGTATTCTTTGAGACCTTAGCCTTACCTGAGCTAATTTATTTCCTTCTTCATTTTCAGTAAGAATTACCATATCAACCACACCTTCTTCACCATGTTTTACAATTGAAGATGCTTCCCTTCTTGTAGAAGCAACTATGGAAAACTCCTCAACTTCCCCCAAGAATCTTGGAGGCGATGTCTTTCCAATAATGGCATCATCTGATTTTAACTGGGCTTCAGAATATACAACTCCATCTTTTTCCAGATGCTTATACTCCTCTTCAGTTCTGTATCCTTTGACTTCCTTGTCCACAAGCCCTATCTCATCAACTAATCCTCCGGAGTATCTTAATTCTTCAGCAACAGTAGGAATAAAGTAAGTTGACCTTCCAATGCCTCTGTCGATAGAGCCTTTATTTATTATGATTGCATCTTCCATGTTATAACCCTCATAACTCATTACTGCGATAACTAAATTTTGTCCGGAAGGATGCTTGTTTCCATTTACAGTATCATAAACAAATGAGTTTAGAATAGGAATCTGGGGATAATGAAGTATGCTTGAGTCTGTATCAATCCTAATCAAATAATTTGCAGCATAAAGACCTAATGACTGCTTTGAGACTTTTGTTCCCATCTCTAATCTTACTGGATTTGTATAGTTTCCATAAGGAACCAATGAAGATGTTATTCCTAAAAGCAAAATTGGGGATATTTCTAAATGAGTATGATCCTCTGTTAAATCCTCCTCTCTCAAAGCAACAAGGGCATTTTCCTCTTCTGTTGCATCAAGATATTCGATAACGCCCTCTGATACCAGATTGCTCCAGTTTATTTCATTGTTCTGCAATTTCTTGATATGAGCTTCAGCAAGCAGCGGCTTTTTGTCCTTGACAACAATCAAAGGCCTCATTGCCCTTCCTCTCGTCGTTGAAACATGAACTTCATCATAACTGTTATCGTACATTACACTCAGAACATTAGGAAGCTTGTTTTCCCTTCTTTGGGCCCTTATACTATCTACAAACTCTTTGGGATTCTCTACTTTCCCTACAAATATATCATTTAATATTACGTCAGTCATTTTTTCATGAATTGCAATCCAAGACTTTCAAGAGACTTTTTTGTTTTTTCTTCAGGAACATCTTCTGCTGATATGTTGCATAATAATGCAAGATTTTTTCTTAATCCTATTGATGTACCTTCAGGTGTTTCTACTGAGCATAACCTTCCCCAATGGCTTGGGTGCAAAGCTCTTGCTTCAAAATTTTCCTGTGTAGTGCTTAATAATGAATTAACCCTCTGAAGATGAGAAGTTGTAGCAACAAAATTTGTCCTGTCCATATTCTGGCTGATTCCTTTTCTGTTGGCTGTCCATGATCCAGTAGCCATTGCAGACTTAATTCTTGATGTAAGAAGTTTTTCCCTTATAATAATCTTGATAGACTGGAACTTTCCTCTCTTTACAAGCCTCTGGAAATTATACAAAATATCATTTACCAATACCCTCATATTTGCCCTCAGCAGATCTGCAAGCAGGTCTCCAGAAAGCTTTAATTTTTTATTAGTATAATGGTCTTTGTCCTGTACTGGCAGATTTTCCTTTGAGACCATCAGAAATTTTTTAATTAATTTGCATAAATTGTATGCCTTTAACATTCTTTCTTTCTTTGTTGTTCCAATATGAGGCAGCAAAAATTTATCCAATAATTCATCTATCCTTTCTTCCTTGCTCTCCATTGTTGGAGTAAATCCTAATTCCCTGCCGATTAATTCATATGCATCCTTAACATTCTTCAAGTTTGCAGTTTCATAAAGATTTACAAAAATGTCATCATGCTGCTTATTTTCTGCTATTGTATTAAGGATTTCCTGGTCTTCAGTAAGCCCTAATGCCTTAATCACAGCTATGATAGGAACTCTTTTTAATCTTACAAAAGTCAGGTAAATAATTCCGTCCTTCATCTGCTCTATCTGGTGAGGAACTCTGAATGAGCCTCTTTCAGAAAATAATTTTCCGACAAACTTGGAAGGTCCTGTTGATGCTTCTTCAACAAAGAACTTGTTTGTTGCCAAATCCTCTACTGTGATAATAAGCTTTTCATTGCCGTTAATAATAAAATATCCTCCATGATCATCAGGATCTTCTTTTTTTTCTATTAGCTGCTCCTTTGAAAGCTTGTTTAGATGGCAGAATTTTGATTTTACCATTACAGGCAATTTTCCAATTTGTGTTGTGAACTCCTCTTTTTGCACGCCATCTGCATGAGTTGATATTTTCAAAAACATAGGGGCAGAATATGTTAATCCTCTTAATCTTGCTTCTGAAGGATAGACATTCCTCACAGATCCGTCTGCTTCAACAAATTTTGGCTTATCAAGCCAGACTTTGTCAAGCTTTATCTGGAATTTTTCAACATCCTGCGGAATAATTGTAGGATTTATCTCTGAAAATTCCCTTACAATGTTATGCAGCTCAATTTCTGCAAAATTATTAAATGAGTTTATATTTGATTCTACCAAAGAATGCTCATCATAATATTTTTTAATCAATAGCTTAGATGCTTCACTCATTAAACAACTCTCCTGTAAACAACAAACTTTTCCTGAGTAGGAGATTTTCTTTCTATCTTTATTATATCTCCTTGATTAGGCTCTAATTGCTGTATTGCTGGGTCAGATTTCAGAATTTTAGGCAATTGTGTTACTGCAATATTATACTGATCTAATAGAAGTTTGTGCTCAGATTCCTTAAGCTTAGAATGTTTTGGGACAAGAATGTTTTTTGAGATGTCAGTTTTAGATTGGTCCATTTTGGGAGATAAGATGCTCTAGTGGCGACTCTGACTAGAAGTTTTGGTTCTTTTAATAAAATTTGTCATTAGTGGATTTATAAAGCTTTCGCTTTTTCTGGCTTTGTAAAATAAGTCATTAAATCAGCTTACTTTTTTTACAAAAAATTTAAGCGTATTCTGACATAATCTTATTTTGGCTTTGCTTAATTTTCTCAACTTCTTTAATGTGCTTTTCTTTCTCTCCTTCTATTTTATCCATTTCCGCAACTATTTTTTTTTGAATATCTAAAGAAGGTAAGGCAATCTCTATATTTTGCATTATTGTTGTGTTTAATGTCTTTCCCTTTGTTGCCCTCTGAGTATAATAGAAAAAATCTAATCCTGCGGCTAAGAGAAAGGTTTTTATCTGATACTCTTTTCTTTTTTCTGAAAGGTTGCGGTTGTTCCATAATCATTATCCATATACCTATTAGTAATATACTATTAAGTATTTAAACCTTTCGGTTAGTAAGATAGTAAAACTTATATACTAAAGAGAATATAACTACTCAATATGGGAAAGATTAAATTAGAAGGCTATGTTTGCGAACGTTGCGGGCATAAATGGGTTCCTCGAGAAACAACTACTGAAGAGCCAAAAGTCTGTCCAAAATGCAAAAGCCCTTACTGGAATACGCCAAGAAAGAGTGAGAAAAAATGATTACAAAAGAGCAAGCAAGAGAAGAGATAAAGAAGCTGGTAGAGAAATATAACAAATTAGTAGAATCTGGAAAATCTAAATCTTATAACGAGGAAATGACGAAGAAGGATTTTATTCTTCCATTATTTCGTGCTTTGGGCTGGAGTGTCGAGGATGGAGATGAAGTTACTGCTGAAGAAAAAATATCAAAAGGAAGAGTAGATTATGCTTTTAGGATTGAAGGAATACCAAAATTGTTTCTTGAGGCTAAATCGCTGAGAGAAGATTTAGATAGAAAAGAGTTTGCTGAGCAGGCAATCAATTATGCATGGCATAAAGGCGCAACGTGGGCAATTCTAACAGACTTTGAAGGAATAAAAGTATTTAATGCTGAATGGAAATCTGTTAATTATTTACAAAATCAATTCTTTTCAATAAACTGTAATCGATTTTTAGATAATTTTGAACAATTATGGCTATTATCAAGGGAAAGCCTAGAACTCGGATCAATAGATAAAGAAGCCGAGAAATGGGGTAAAAAAGCAAAGAAAATTCCCGTAGATAAACAGCTTCTTACTGATTTAACAAGATTTAGGGAATTATTAACTAAAAATATCCTTAAAAATAATTCTTCAAAAAATCTAACTGAGGAAGAATTAGAAGAAGCTGTCCAGAGAATTATTGACAGGCTAATATTCATTAGAACTCTTGAGGATAAACAATTAGAAGCACCTGTTTTGCAGTCTTTGATAAGGGAAAATGCTAATAAAAGGATCTCAAAAAAACTAAACGATGCCTTTAGGAAAATTGATGACGTTTATAACAGCAAGTTATTTACGCCTCATCTTTGTGAAGAATTAGAAATAGATGATGACATTCTTGAAAAAATAATGTATGGCTTATTCAAAACTTCTGATAATACCGTTCACTATGACTTTTCAGCTATTGATGCAGATGTTCTTGGAAATATCTATGAGCAGTATTTAGGGCATATACTAAAGAAAACCGCGAAACGAGCAAGTTTAACAGAAGGAAAGGCATACAGAAAGGAGCAAGGGATATACTATACTCCCACTTATGTTGTTGATTATATTGTAAAAAATACAATTGGTGAGATAGCTAAAGACAAGAAATTCAATTTGAAAAACATTAAAGTTTTAGATCCTGCATGTGGCTCTGGAAGTTTCTTAATGAAAGCTTTTGATTATCTGGTTACTTTAGACAAAAAGAAAAATGGAGAAATAGCCCAAACTAAACTTGATTTAACTGGGGCTTCTGCAAGTTATGGGAGAAAAGTTGAGATTCTAAAAGAAAATATTTTTGGTGTTGATTTAGATCCAAAAGCTGTTGAAATTGCACAATTAAATTTATTGTTAAAAACCGCAGAGAAAAAACATAGACTGCCAACATTGCAGGAGAATATCAAGGTGGGGAACAGCTTAATTGACGATCTTGCCGTTGCAGGCGATAGGACTTTCAAATGGGAAGAAGAATTTAAGGATGTTATGGAAGATGGAGGTTTTGATGTTGTGATAGGGAATCCTCCTTATGTCGATATTAAACAATTAGATCCAAAAATTGTAAGATATTTCTTTGATAAATATTCTACTGTTGAAAACCGAATGAACCTTTATGCCGTATTTGTAGAACGAGCATTAAGCTTGTTAAAAGATGGTGGTTACTTCGGTTTTATAATCCCAAATTCTATCCTATATAACAAATCTTATCAGAAAATAAGAACATTGCTTTTAGACAATGTAACACTCAGAAAAATAATAAGGTTGCCAGACAACGTATTTCAAAATGTTAAAGTAGAAACTATTATTTTAATATACCAAAAAAAGGAAACAACAAAAAAGTCAAACTGCGAAGTTTTCATATATCCAAGAGAAGCAACCATTAATACAATAAATAAAGAAAATAATGCCCAAGTAACTGATTTTAATCAAAAAATCTGGCAAACTGGAAACAATATAATCAACATATCTACAAATTCTTCCTTAATCAAACTATTAAGTAGAATCGAAGAAGAAACAAAACCACTTATTAATATTTGCGATTTTTCTTTAGGTTTGACACCATACGATAAATATAAAGGGCATACAAAAAGTCAGATAGAAGAAAGAGTTTTCCATGCTAAAACTAAGAAAAATGTAACATTTAAGCCACTTCTGTCTGGAGAGAATATAGTAAGATATGGTGTTTTTTATAATGGTAAAGAGTATATTAGTTATGGAGATTGGTTAGGAGCACCTAGAGAACAAAGATTTTTTACAAAACCAAGAATAGTGATAAGACAAATAATAAGTGGTAAACCACCAAGAATTTATGCAGGATATACAGAAGAAGAATTTTATAACGCACAAATCGCATTTAATCTTATCCTAAAAGATGAGACTAAATTTTCACTGAAATATTTGCTATCAATATTAAACTCGAAACTAATGAATTTTTATCACAGAGAGAAATACTTAGACCCTTCAAAAAATCTATTTCAGAAAATATTGATAGTGAATGCTAAGAAATTCCCTATGAAGATTATTTCTTTAGAAAAACAACAACCGATAATAAAACTCGTAGACAAAATGCTTTCTCTCAACAAACGTCTAAACGAAATCAAAGACAAACAAACCGACGAAAAATCCCGTTTAGAAAAAGAAATTCAGAAAACAGACGATGAAATTGACCAAGAAGTTTACAAGCTCTATGGAATAACTAAAGAAGAGCAGAAAATTATTGAGGAGAGTTTGAAATGACCAGTACTGAAGTTTATAAATCTAAAATGTCAAAAGGGTTAAGAGATTTTTTTGAGAAATATGAATCTTCTATGAAAGAATTAATAGATAATTTGGACTCTGATGGGTTATTATTAAGAAATTTTAATGAGGAAAAAGTAATAAGATTAATAAATTTGGCTAAAAGCTGTAATATGTCTTTAAAATTATCTAACGATTTTAATTCAATAGTTGATTTAGATGAAGTAAAAAGAAAAGAAAATTTAGCATACTTAAAAAAAGCATTTAGAACCGAAGACGAAATAAGAATCGGAGAACATTGTTTATCTTCATTAGTAAATTCCTACACTACTATTTTAGAAAAGCTAAAAATTTACTTTTTGTTCTTCATTGATTGGAGTAAGTTAAATAAAAGAAATAAAGATATTTATGGATTAGGTGGAGCAATTAAAGAACTTTTAAATAAATATCCAGATAATTTATACCTAAATTATTTTAATGCTGGAACGAGAAACTCTTTTACTCATTACACTTTCTTTTTTGGAGAAAAAAGCAAAATAATTTTATGCTCTGAAATATTTGACAAAAATCCTAAAGAAATGCCTTTACATGAATTAATGAAAGAAATCCAAAATTTAGGCGTTTTAACAGAAGGATTTTATTTATCTGTAAAAGATAAATTAGGTATGCCAGAAATAAATTTGGAGATGTTGGAAAGATGATAACTGAAAAATTATTAAGGAGAGTTTGAGATGAGATGTAAGTTTTTTACAGATTGGTGCTATACTTATCTATTAACATTTTTTATAATAATTTTCTTAATATATGCCTTTTTATTTTTAGTCTTAAGTCCTGAACAAACTATTCCCTTTCTTAAAACATTAGCTTCATACGATCTCAATACAATTATTATTGGTACAATCACAATAATCATAGCCATTATCGCATTATGTGTAGAACTAAGAAAGAGTTTTGAAAGAAAGGTTGAAAATCAAATAAAGCTTATTGATAGTTTATTGGCTGATTTAGAAAATATAAGTTCTGATTATTCAGAGGTTTATGGTGGAGAGCCGACTAAAGGAAACCTTCAGTGGTATAAAGAACAAATTTTGCTTAAAAATGAGATGTCGCTAGATCATGAAATAAACAAAATTTCTTACGATTCTTATATAACCCAATTTGAAGGTTATCTTCTTACCAAAATAAAGTTTAAAAAATTAGTGAGAACATTAAGCTACATAAATGATAAAATAAGAGAAATTAATCATCACACAAAAGAATTAAATGATACAAACTTAGAGAAACTTAAGGGGGAATTAAGTACTAGTTCCGTTAATAATCAAGATAAGTTTAAAGAATTTTTAAAGAAAACTATTAAATATGGATATTTTGATGAAATAAAAGAATCTATTAAATCTTTCTTGGAAGAAGATATAAAGAAGAAAAAACCAAAGATTCTAGTTAAAGGATTAATAGATTTTGTCTTCTTTAATATAAAAATATCAATATCAGAAAAAAGAAAAGTATCTCTTGAAAAAACAGAAAATTTCAAAGGTTTAAGAATTGGTGTGCTAAATATAATAGACGAAACAGTAGTTAAAGTTGGTGCTTTGAAGGATATATTAGAAAAACAAAATATTATACTTCATAAAAGATTGTATTGATAGATATTATTTTATAATCTCCTTCAACTTCTCAACAATCATAACTTCTGCAAGCGTATCCAATTCGCAGTATTTCAATAAAACTTCTCTGACTTTCTTTTTCTCTTCTTTTGGACAAGCTCTATAAGTTATTCTTAAAATTACTTTATCCCTTCAGCCATTTCAATCAACAAAGGCTTAAGCCCTTTAATATAGTTATCAAAATCTTCTTTATTGAAGGGTTTTATTGCAAGGTGGCGAACTTCGTTATACTGAAACTCCAATGTTTGAAGTTTTTCTTTGGTTAAAATGAGATTACCCTTGTATTTATCATAAGCAATTATTGAAAACAAAAGCTTTTCTTTTGTTTCTTTCAAGAGGTCTTGAGGTCTTATCTTGAACTTATTGTAAATGAAAAGAAGGTCGATAGCATCTCTGGATTTAATTGCCTTTCTTGTTAGTAATGAACGAACTTTCTCAGCTACAATCTCTTTAATGTCATAAACCTTTATTTTGATTGGTTTGTAAAAGTCAAGAAATTCCTTGAAGTAAATTTGGTCTTCTTTTGTAAATTGATTTAGTTTAATTAAGGGAAGTAGCTCTTTTGTTTGAGGAACAAACATAATTTTTTCTAGAAAGTTAATTTGAATTTTAATAAAGGAAGGGTTTCCAGTTAAAACTGAAATATAATGAACATTGAAAGTTACGAGTTTATTATTACTTCCTAACATGACATATTTTATATCTTTTTTATTAAATTTGAAGCTCAATCCTATTTTTTCAAGTTGCTCTCCTAAAGTATTAATCTTCTCTTTACAGATTTTCTTTATGCTTTTGGTTGATTTTCCTTCCCAAAGTTTCTGATCAATAAAAGTGAAATCAAGGTCTTCTGAAAATCTGAAATAATCGAGATATGCTTTAGCAAGACAAGTTCCTCCTTTAAACACATAACCTTCAAGATTTAGTTTTGTAAGCAAGACATTAAGATAAAAATCTTTTTCAATTAGTTCTAAGGCAGTTATATTTGTTTTATCTTTTATTGAAGCTAGAAAGTTCTTGAGTTTATCTTTATCGATTTCCATTATATCATCTCTTTTATCCTCTTTTTTACTATTCGATTATATCTGCCTGATTCTTTAAGAAAAAGTGACTTATTAAATTTATATTCATTTAAGTCTATATTCTTCTTTAAGTAAATCATATCAAGAAGAGTTTTTTCTAAACTACTATGGTAAAGGGAGATACTGCTGCTGGTTTTTGTTTCCTCTATATCAAAAAACAAAGAAGGTTTTAGTTTAATAAAAAAGAAACTTGAACCTGCAATTTTCATTGGCTTTGTCCGGTTGAATTTATCATTAATTACGATATTTAGTGGAAAGACTTCATGGGTTAGATTAAGAAATTTTAAAGCAGTGTTCAAACCAAAATACCATTTAACCCCTTTCTTTTCCAAGCCAAGAGCTAAAAGCTCATAAGGAGAATATTTTAGAGAATTGAATTTTTTTTCTTCATAACTTTTTAGATAATAAACGCCTCTAAAGATTGTTATTAGATAGCTTTTGTTTAGCATAACTCTTCTCAAAGTATCTTTATTAAAGTTATATTTAGTTGCCAAGCTATCAAAATCTTTTCTTGTTAGGATTTTACCCTTCGCTTCTCTTAAGATAGTATCTATTTTGTTCATAGCTTAATTCACCTTATTAGGTGAAATATGGTATATATAAGTCTTTCTTTTTTGGTCGAATGTAATGAGCAAGTAATCTTTAAATAACAATCTCCCTCAGCTTCTCAACAATCATAACCTCTGCAAGCGTATCCAACTCGCAATATTTCAATAAATTTTCTCTAACATCTTTTCCATTATTATAACACATATTATAGAACTCAGCAGAGGCTGTTCCGCCATCACCAATTTCCATTCCTTTGTAGCTCTTTCCAGTTATTGCAGGAAGAACATCTTTTATAGAAGCACTGCCTTGCTGTTTTGGATTGTAATAGCTAAATTCCCTGAATGGAACAAGCAAATCAACTATTCTTTTCAAAACATTATCAATCCATTCTTTATGCTCTGGAAAATGTTCAGCAAGCTCTTTTAGCCTTCCAATTTCAAAGCTTTGATTATACACTAAGACAGTTCCTTTCTCTCCAATTACTTTTTTTAATGCAGTAACAAAATCTTCTCTTGGATCACCATTTCCATTATACAAGAAAGCATAATGTTCTGGCTTACTGCCTTCTTTCTTGACAATATGCAACGAAAATTGAAAAGGAACCTGTGAATAACATTTCAAGCCATCAAACATAGGGATTGCTGTTGAAAATGTCTCAAAATCAAGATAGTAGAGAGGATATTTCAATGTTGCAAGAAATTGTTTTATTCCTTCTTTATCAACATAAACTTTCTTTTTCATTTCGCATTCTCTTTGTATGTTCTGCTTACCATTCAATTTAACATGCTGAGGAATGTCTTTTATGTGCATTATTCCATTTTCAAACAATTCACAAGCTAATTTATTCCCACGGTACAGACAAAAGACATGATTCTCAGGCAGATCATCTATACAATTTTCTGTAAAGCAGTCGTGATGACCTTCTTTAATCATTTTATCAATTAAAAGACCGGCTTTTGGTTGTTTATCTGAAGAAATTATCTCAAACATTTTATCAATTCTTTCTTTAATATCTTTAATTGCAATATTAACTTGGGAAGTAACATCCTCTTTCACAAAAAGTTTTTTAACATCCAACTTTCCTTTTCTAAAGTACTCTTTATTAAGGTGCATCAAAAAGCATTTTCTTATCTTCAATCCATTGGATTCATAGACATATTTCTGAAAAGAAACATCATGAACATTAATGTCTTTTACTTCTGTTCCAGACTTAACTTCAATAATATCCCATTTATCTCCAACAGGAACTAAAATATCAGCTCTTGAGAAGCAGTTATTCAACTCAAATCCTGCTTCAAATAAAGGCTTTTTCTTCTTCAAAGCATCTTTACTTTCCCTGATATTTTCTTTATAGTCTGTGGGTAAATCTATGCCCTCTGGAAAGAGCATTTTAGCCATCTGGCCTACTTTATCTCCTTCCTTAAACTTAAACTCCTCAGCTAAAGTGACTTTTCTAATCTTCTCAGGCTGATTAAAAAAAATCCATAAATGCCTTGGACATTCAAGACCAACAAGATAATTTGATTTAGTAAGTATTGGATTCATATATATTCAAAGAAAGGTAGCATATTTATAAAGAATAAGGTTTCAAAATCAGCTTATCACCCGCATTCGACTTAAAAATCATCACCCGTTATTGCGACAGAGAGCGCTTTTTAATTTTTGAAATAAAAAGCGGATCCGGAGGGATTTGAACCCCCGACCCTCTGGTTAAAAGCCAGATGCGCTAGCCGGACTGCGCTACGGACCCATAAACAAATAAAAAATTAGAAATAGAGAATATAAAAATGTTGTGTTACTCTTCGAAATCGTCCTCGTTATCATCTATGTCATCATCTTCATTCATACCAGGATTTTCTGTAGACTCTTCCATCAATAAGCCACAAGTCTCACATACTGATGCTTCCTCAGCCTCTTTTTCTGTTCCGCATGTTTTACAAACATATTTTGTCATTTTTCCTCCATTATAAGTAATTTTCAAGTACCATAAAGGATATTTAAATATTTCCTTATTTTAAGATAGATTTATAAAAACATGGAATAATAAAAAACAGCAGCTGCTACAAAAATGATAAACATAACAAGAAAAGATTATGAATTTTTATTTAAATTAAATTCCTTAAATTTAGCTTTAGGAACATCTGCTCATAGCTCTGTTGCTATTCCATATAGAGATGAGGAAGGAATAATTAAACAATCAAAAGAATTAAATCAATATTCTCATGTTTATTATGATGTTGAGGGTGATGGATCAAAGATAATGAAAAAAAGAATTTCAGATCATGAAGATGATATAAGGCAGCATTATAAGCTTCATCGTGCATTTAACCTTACTTTTTCAGCAATAGAAGATGCTGCAAAAAAACAAAACAGGATAAATATTGGGAAAAGCACTGCATATTTGTGCAGAGAAGCCTGGGATTATGTCAGATTAGTTAAAGATCACGAGCATAAGGCTGGAGAAGAAAGTTTCTTAAAATTCCCAACATGCATCAAAGGGCCTTATTTCCATATCCCTAATTTAGGGGTAATGGATCCTGAATATAAAGGATTAATTCTTGAACTTGAATTCAATTCAAGGCAAAATGAAGAGTATGCCTGCAGGGATTTATTAAGATTAGAAGACTTAATTACTGATTTTGTTGCTCAAAAAGAAGAATTTAACTTAACTAGCGCTTATACTCCTGAATTAAGGGATGATGGCATTAATTCATTTTCAAAGAAATTAAATACTGTAAAATTACTGCTCGAGAAAGCCGGTCTGAGACTTGAACAGGAATGATTAACAGCAAGTTTTTTATATCTATAAAATAATTATAACTTATGGCAGACGAGCAAAAGATTATACAGATTCTTAGGAAGGTCAAAGATCCTGAATTGAATGTAGATATTTATACTTTAGAATTAATTAGAGGGATAAAAGAAGAAAATAATAAAATAATCATCACAATGACACTAACAAGCCCTGCATGCCCTTTTGGCCCTGAAATTATCAAAGATGTTAAGACAAATGTAAGCAGAGAGATGAACAAGAAAGTTTTGGTAGAATTAACATTTAATCCACCCTGGGAACCTTCTGAGGATCTAAGGGAAGAATTAATGAGTAGCCATTAAAACCGCCAAATATACTCCGGAAGTGAAATATGTCTTGAAGAAGAAGTTTTTAAAAACAACCTGCATGAGCTTAATCTTGGATATTATCTTGAAAGATTTCCTGATTTGTTAAGGGAATGTGTAAGCGAGAATTATAGATTTTGACCAACCATTCTTTCTAGAGAGTCAACTATTTGTTTAACGCCGCCAGGTTTGTATATAAATTCTGTTACACCAATAATCAAAGCTTCATCTTTCTTGTTTTCGTCTCCACTCATCATATAAATTGGGATTTTTGAATTAAATTTCCTTATTATTCTTGTAGCTTCCAATCCATCCATCTTTTTCATTGAGTTATCAGTAATAACCAAATCATAATGATTTTTTTCAATCTTTTCAACCAAAGGAAGTCCGTCGTCTACCTCATCAATTTCTGCATTTTTTAAAAAGTTTTTTATATATCCAACCAGTATTTTTCTTACTGATTCATCATCATCAGCTATTATTATTCTCATTTTTCTAGCTATCTCCCATCAACTCTTTTAGAACTCCCCCAATCAACTGCCTTTTTTTCTCTTAATAAATTTTACTATGGCATAAATTATTCCTCCAACCACAACAAGGAAGATGATTGCTCCAGGATCTTTTAGCTGTGAAAGGGCGAATAAAACCAGCAATCCTATTCCTCCCCATTTCAAAACCTTTAATATTTTCTGCTTTAAAGTTAATTTTTCCCTGACTACTGCTTTTTCTTTTCTTCTGAATATTTTTCCTTTTTTCTTCTTTTCATTTAAAACCTTATAGACTTTTATGTCCTCAGGAATTCCCTTGAAATGCCTATGGCCGACAACAGCAGTTGGAATCTCACTTTTGTTCATTGACAGATAAACAGCTTCAGTGAAGTAAATGTCACCTGCATCTGCAATGCCTTCTAATCTTGCTGCAATATTTACAGCTTCTCCAAAAACATCATTGTTTTTTATTGTGACTTCCCCTGAATTTACAGCAACCCTTACTTCCAGCTGATCTTCTTCAGCAACCATTTCATTGTGCTTTTCCAGCACATTCTGTATTTCCATTCCACACAAAACAGCATCTGTTGGTGAGTTAAATGTTACAAGGAAAGCATCTCCTATTGTCTTCACTATTCTTCCCCCAAATTTCTTAAAAACAGGCGGGATTAACTTTTCATGCATATCCAGCAGTTTCTCTAATTTTTCCCTAGAAATTTTTGAAGTTTTTGGGGTAAATCCCTTGATGTCAGTAAGCATTATTGTAAGATGCTTGGTTTTCATAAGAAATGACTAATTTATCTAATTTAAAAGGTTTTCTTTAGGTTAGCTCTTTTGCTTCATATTACGGACTGTTTTTTTGAATGCTTCTATCTGCTTCTCACTTAAATTTCCATACCTTAGATAATTCAATTTAATGCTCCTTAAGAAATTATTCTCCCTGTAAAAATCTTCAGGAATTTCAAAAAACTTTTTCATTTTTGAATCTTTAATTTTTCCATCTAATTCTTTTTTCTGGCATTCATAGCATACAGGATATTTTTCCTTGCTTGTAATTTTTACGTAATTCTTTCTGCATTTTCTGCACAGTTCTTTGTATAATACCATATTAGGATATCTCAACTACTTTAATCTTAAATTTTAAAACTTTTCCAGCTAAAGGGTGATTTAAGTCTAATGTAATTTCTTCATTTGTTATTTCTGTTACTTTTGCCGGTATCTGCTGGCCATTAGGCATGACTAATCCTAAAATGCTTCCGACTTCAGCATCTTCAGGCAATTGCTCTTTTGGCAGTTTTTTAATTAAATCAGGATTTGGATTTCCGTAAGCTTCTTCTGGCTTTAAGGTAATTTCCTTTTCTTCTCCTTTTTCCATTCCTATTACAGCTTCATCAAATCCTTTTACAACCTGGCCAGATCCTGCTGTGAATTCCAATGGGGTTCTTCCTTCTGATGTGTCAAAAATCTCTCCATCCTCAAACGTTCCTGTGTAGTCAACTTTTACTTTATCTCCCTGCTTAACTTTCATATTTTCTCCTGATGCTATAACAAGACTTATTACAATGATTAAAACAAACAAGCTTAAAATTATATTTGCTTTCTTCATTTTATTATAGAAAGTTCTTGTTATTTAAGAGTTTGGGTTTTGTTTTCTATTCTTCCGAATTCCGGTTTAAAAAGAAGCAATGCCTTGCCCAATGACCCTGAGTTGTTTTTTGCTATGAAAACTTCAATCATGTTTTTTTCAATTTCAAAACTCTCCGGATAATTAGCAACTTCTCGATAAAGTAATAAAACTTTTTTAGCAGAGTCTGCCAAACTATTATTTAAGTTATATATTCTTGGAATATTAGATCCTACTCTTGATGAAAGCCCTGAAGCGGCAACAACAGATAGTTTCTTTTCAATAGTCAAATCTGCAATTCTTTTAATAAATCTCTTTTTCGGCTCTACATAATCTATATCGTCTATGAATATATACTTTGCATCATTCTCTTCAACAATTTCATTGAATTTATCTATTGAAAGTTTTGGTTGATATGTTAGGGTTATTAGTGATTCGGAAATATTATAAAAAGCAGATATATATCTTTCAATCTCTCTCTTAGGCACATCATTGTTATCATTTAAATTTATTTGATAATATGCAGAGACAAGCTTTTCAAGAATTTTTTCTTCTGATTCTTTTGTTGAGATGATAATTGATGGTATTTTTCCTGATAATCTTTCAGAAGTAGATAAAGAGTTTACCATATGCAAAAGCAAAGAGGTTTTTCCAGCTCCTGGTCTTCCTCCTATAATCCAAAACTCTCCTTCTTTTAATCCGAGAGTATTATGATCTATCTCATATACCCCTGTAGAATACTCTATTAATGGGTGATTTTCTCTGTAATAAATTTTACCAAAAACTCTATTTACAAGTTCTGATAAAGGCACTACATCTTCCATAAGGATATAAATTGCTGATGTTTTATAAAGCTTGTTTACTACTAAAACGAACAGTAAAATTTCATAAAGTTTATAATATTTATCTTATCAATAATAATATGGATTTACATATCATGGATTTGTTGAGGGCATCAGAATATGAGCCAGTTAAGCCTACATATGCAATCAGAATACACTGCAGCACTTCCCCTGATCCTGAATTTGTTTTAAAAAAATCTCAATTTTACAGAAAGATTTCAGAATATTCTTTTGATGATAATGAGCCTTTATTTCAGGCAGGTCCTGTGACTATTACAGAAGATATTGCTGATTCAATTGTCAGGGATTTTGCAAAACATAAGGATAATGTAGAAGCATTATTGGTTCATTGCACAAGAGGAAGAAACAGAAGCCCTGCTGTTGCTATTGCTCTAAATGAAGTTTTCAGTTTAGGGGATAATTCCAATGAATTAAAAAAAGAATTTCACGCTTATAATAAGCATGTCTATAAATTAGTATTTGAAGCTGGGCAGAGATATCATTTTATGGTTTGATTCTAAAAAAAAACCTAGGAAATTCTGCAAAAGAGATGAGCATAATATATATCTTAGTGGCTTAGAGGAAAAAAACCTCTTGATAAGATATCTGATTATTGTGACTAATTTTGAGGAATGAAAAGATTTAAATAGTTAAATAGTTTAACTGTTAAACAAGGAGGTTAAAATGGATAATGAACTTGTAAAGATGAGTCCTAAAGGACAATTAGTAGTCCCTCAAGAAATTAGAGAAGTAGAAAACTTTCATACAGGAGATAGGTTTGTTCCATTTCCAGTTAAAGGGGGAGTCTTCTTTAAGAAAGTAAAGATTCCTGATGTAAAAGTGGAATTTAAAAGACTATCAAAGGAAATTGAGAAAAGATTCAAGAAGAATAAAGTAACTGCTAATGATGTAGAATAAAATTTCCGAGCGGAGTGGAAAGGACGAGTAGCGAAGCGACGAAGAGGTTTTGAGTTGCTGTACTTCTAGACCATGTCGGAGTTTTCCAGTGTAAAGTTAGGGGGGCGTTTTAGTCGTTAAGAACACCTCATTTGTTCATCCCCAAGAACCTCTTGAGCAATCATATTGTTCCAGAGAAGTATCGCAGAAGCCATTGCTCCTGGCTCATCCTGCTTTGCAAGAAGGTGGAGAATATTTTTCTTTGATATATTGAAAAATGTATCTGCTGCTTCACGCGCACTTTTCCCACGAAGGAGAGCGATTGCCAATTCATTAGAGGGTTGGAGAAAAAGTTGCGCAACTTTATCTTTTAAGGGTGTAGTTGTTCTGCTTGTATCAGTCCAAAAGCTAAATGGCTGATTATAGCCGATGAAACATCCGTCTTTCTGCGTGCATGCTTTCCCAAGTGAAGCTGCTGCGCTACACGCTCTGGCATAGGTTAACTTTCCTGTAAGAAGTTGGTGATTCTCTTTCTCTCGAATAAGATATTCTTCTTCTCCCTCAACTTTATCGCCGTAAATTGTGGTTTCATCACCATGAGCATTAAAGAGAAGGAGTTGCGGATTCTGTTTGGTTATACTCTCTTCAAATATTTTTCTTCGCAATCTTGGACGCTTTAGCTTAGTTACAGCGATATTCTTCTCCTCTGCAAATTTCACCAATTCTTCTGCATAACAATAGAGGTAAGAAGTAGCGTCATCATAATTAGGCATAGTGATGAGTGTTTTCATTCTGCCAACGTCTTGGAGAACTCACCGCTTGCCAATGCTTTCATAAAATTAAGCTGTATTTTAGCAAAAGTGACCCCAACGTGATCCTCTTTTTGCACGTGTTGCTTTAGTTCTTCTTTGGTAAAAGTGCCCTCGTTACCGATAGATAGTTTAAAGTTAGGAGGGATGGTTTCTAATCTCCAAAGTACAATTTTCTTTAGTTCATCAGATATTTTTTCACTCATAGGACACCTAATTCTTTTATGATTTTTAGTATTTTCTTTCCTGTTGCAGATTTGCTCTTAATTTCTATGGTCGCAGCAATCCATGTATAAGGTTTTTCATCCACCACAGCGATAACTTCCTCAGATTTTACTTTTTCCGGGAGATTAGCAAATGCTTTGAGGAATTTTGCTCGAAGAGTTGCGTAATCATCGCCTGCCATCAAAGCATATCAGACGAAAAAGCTATATAAAGCTTCTTATGTACGAGTTGGTGGCTAAAAATAATTCCGAATTTTATGTTGTCTCTTATAAGTGATTAAAAATAGAAAGTTTTAAATACTAGTTATGGTGATATATAAGTCAACTAGAACTAATCCTATCCAACTAATATTCTTTTTTCCCATTTTTTATTTCTTCCAGTCTTGATTTTAATAAAGGTTGATGGTATTCTTCACATAAATCAGGATATACCTCCTTTTATACTTATAAACCAGAAACATATGCTGGAAGTTAAAAAACAAGAAAAACGCCCAGACCGAGATTCGAACTCGGGTTATGACCGTGACAGGGTCAGGTGATGAACCAGCTACACTATCTGGGCATAAAAAAGAAGAGATTTTATTTTCTTTATAAACCTTATTCTTTTAATATATCCCTCAATAAAATATAAGTCTCTGGATGCTCATCAGGGTCTAAAACCTTTGTATGAAGGTTGGTATTGAACTTATCTGTGCATTTTCCTTCTATCAAAAAGTTTTCAGCATTATCCAGATAGCTGCTGTTTTCCGAAACAATTCCGTCACCAAAAGAACCATCCATATCGCATCCTGTAGACCTTATATTATAAATTTCAAAGTCTTCAGCAGCCTTCCTTGAATTTAGCCTGTTTAAGAAAATGCTTCCTTCCTCCATGTCATTGCATTCTTTCTTTCCTCCTAAGAATGAGCAGATCTTCTCAATTTTTTCAGAAATTCCTTTGTTTGGCGTATTTATTAAAATCAATTTATTAACATCATCATATCCAAAGATAGAGGCATATTCCCTGGCTACTAAACCACCCATTGAATGGGCAACAATATTTACTTTTTCTGCTCCAGTCCTGAATTTAAGCAAATTAATAATCTCATTTAGTCTTAAAGCATAATTCTCAATTCTTTCTGATTTTTGCGCTGTGATAGTATAAACTCCCAAATCATAATATGAAATATAATAATAGCTTGCCCTTACTGCAACAGGAACACCGGATCTTCCCCACTCTGCCTCTAAGATATCCCTTGGCTCTAAGCTTACATCCAGCTGGCCTGAGTTAATAAACCCATCTTCCTGTAATTTCCTCTGTATCTTTGTAAAGGAGCTCATTGAAAACTCAGGGGTGTTTTCATCATTAAATGTATGGCCATGGATAAACAAGACTGGAAGCAGTTCTTTTCTTCCTTCACAAACATCTATTGTACAGCATGGCTTGCACTGCCCGAATATGCAGCATACCGGAGGATTTGGATCTAATAAAGTTTTGAAGCTGATTGTTATGTTTGGCAATGAAGAATTTATCTCTTTTATTGAAGAAATATTAATCATAAACAAATTATCTATTCCAGACAAAGTTTCATTATAGGTCTCATTTGACAATGTTAAATTTTTTCCTTCATAATTTTTTATTATTAAATTAATATTATCCGACAATAATCTTAATGCATTATTGAATGCTTTAGTATCTATAGAACTGTTATCAATTATTAAATATTGCCCGTAAATCTGCTGTGAAGTCCTGTTTAAATTATGCAATTCATCTATAGTTTCATTTACTGAATTTTCTTTGTAATCAGTGATAAGCTGATTTATTTTTGGCTTTAATTCTAATAAATTTGAAAATAACTCTCTATTATTATTCCATAATCTTACTGTATCCATAACTTCATTGTTAATATTTACTATTCTATCAGATAACTCCACTAAACTAGGATCTTTTAATTTTGAAAATTCACTGTTTAAGAAGATGTAATCTTCATTATTCCATAAAGAGAAGTATGTTTTGCTTTTTTCATTTAAATCATTCAATTCTTGGGATATGTTTTGTGATTCTTTAAAATAATCGCTTTTATCCGCAACATTATCAGGCAGTCTTGTGTTTAAAATAATGCTTTGCTCACTAATCTCCTTTATTTCTTTTAGTTTAGACAAAAAAGATTCGATTTGCGGCTTTAAACTCCCTTTTAGAGTTTCCTCTTCCTCTGTCAGGTCATAATTTATTGATATTGTTGAGGATTTGTATCTGGTTTTGCTGTCAGTAAGGCAGAATAAAGTTTTGATATTTTTACATGCTGCTTCAAAATTATATAAAGTCTGGCCAGAGCCTCTTCCAGTCGGCTCTAAAGTAAAAGATTTTTCAACTAACTGATCATGCTTCAACTGCTCTTTTTCATAATATAAAATTGAATTGTCCCTTAAGTCTGTAAGAGTATATTCACAAACAGATTTGCATTGGAAGAAATTTTCGTTTTTTACTGTAAGGTTTACTTTTACTGGCAGATCGTTCTTTACAAAAAAGCTTGAGTCTAATGGGTTTAGCATAATATTTAATTCATCATTCAAGACAAATTTTACTTTTATACCTATAATAAGTGAGAGCAAAACTAAAATTAATATAGATGCTGATGCTACTATTATTATAAGCTTTATTTTTTTCCTGGGATTTTTGATAATTGCTTCTGCTTTAAAAACCTTTTTTGGCTTTTTCCTTGATTTGCTCTTTTTTTGCTTTGGCATTGATAGTTATAGTTTTTATAGAAATATAAAGGTTTTTGTCTAAGAAGGATGACAAAAGAAACTTTATAAATTTTCGTTTTATATAGGGTGGTTTGAGTAAAAATGCATAAGCACGGATTAAATGAGATAACTGCAACAATTGAAAATAAGCTAAAAGAGAGGAGATTTGAAGAAGTAAATAGTGTACTTAAAAGTTTAGATATAAGGTATGAGGAGTTAAGGGTATTGATGACATATTTGATAACGACTTTCTCTTATAATAAAGAGCTGCCTTACAGAAGGGAGTTTTATGAAGGGGTTTGTAAAAGAGCTAAGGAATGCAAACAATATGAAGAGAACTGGTTTAAGGTTCTTGGGAGATGAAGGTATTTTTTTTCTTTAAAAGCTGATGAAGGTAAGGGTAAGAAGCAGTAATTTATTTCTTTAGAAAATTATTTATAGGATGTTAACTATCTAATATCTAATGGCAGATAGTTCTAAAATAACTCCAAAAATAGCAGAAATTTGTGGTGTTATTACTGGAGATGGTCATTTAAGCAGATATATATCACCTAAAAGAACTGATTATAGGGTTGAAGTTTTTGGTGATAAAACTGAAGAAGTTGATTATTTCCAATATTTATTTTTGCTATTTCAAAAATCTTTAGGCAGAACTTTCAAAATTAAAATTAAAAAAGATTGTATACATTTATATAAACATTCTAAAGAAATTTTAGAATTCTTTGAAGAAATTGGTATAATTGTTGGTAAGAAGTCAGATAAAGCAAGAATACCTAAATTAATATTAAATGACCCAATATTGTCTCTAAAATTTTTGAGAGGTCTTGCAGATACTGATTTTAGTATGTGTTTTAAAAAAGGGGCTAGGAGAAATAATTCATATCCTAGAATATGTGCTGAATTCGCTTCTCAGAAGATGATTAAAGATATACAAATAATTCTTGATAGAATAGGTATAACTTATTGTAAACAAAAGGTAATTAGACATAATCTTTTTGGAGTATTCATCCATTATAGACTTCAGATTAATGGAAGAAAAAATTTAAGTAAATGGATGAATCTTATTGGATTTTCTAATCCTAAACATTTGACCAAGATAAAGGTTTGGAAAAATTTAGGCTATTGTCCACCAAGAACAACATATTCAGAAAGATTAAAAATAATAAATAGAAGTAGGAAGATTAATCTTCCCACTTCCTAATCCCTGCTGCCGGAGTTGAATTTGCCAAGATTTTTTAGGTCTTTCCAGCGATCTCTCGGTCTCGGCTGGCTATTTTTCATTCTTGGTTAATACCCAGTCGAATAGCTTCTACAGCCGAGCGTTTTACCATTAAACTAAGCAGGGATGAATAAAAAGACATAAAATTAGTTTAAATAAGTTTTGATTACTCCAGTTGATCCGAAAGTGGAAAATGAGTAATTATTTGATAGTATGTTTGGTTATCCCAAGATTACAGCTTTTATGCTTCTTACACCAATTTTCACATTTCTGGGTTATAGTTTTATTCTTATATTTTATATTTTCTTCAACCACAAATTCAGCTTTAACAGATTAAATGTATTTTATACTATACAAAGACTTGTATATAAGTATATATTATACTATACATAGAAAATAATCCACTCCTACCTATCAAATCAATTTACTTTCCTATCTACTTTACTCTCTCTTAGGATACAATGAAACTGAATTAGAATAGTGCTTTACATCCTTTCCTTTATGCTCATATCTTGCTCTTGCAGGAGGGAGCTTTAATTTTCCCAATAAATGCATTTTTGGCTCTAACTTATAAGATACAATTCTTTCTTCCCCTTTATCTAAATGTAATAAGTCCCATGTTAGGTGCAGTGAATGCTCAAACCTTTCTATCTTGTTTGGCTTTATTGTGGCATACTCTTTTGAAGGGTGTATCACTTTTGGCAGAACATCCCTTAATTCAACATTCTTGACGGGAATCCCAAGATTATTCTTTACCAATAAAGCAACTTTCATTTCTTTTCCTGTTTTAATTACTTTCTTTGTTACAATAACTCCATGATTCAGCCATAAAAATACAAAATAAACTGCCACTAAAAATAAGACAAACAGGTAAAACAATGGTTTGTAATCAGTCTCTACAACTATATCATACCTATGCTGCGGCTTTATTGTAAAGTCCCATTCATACTTGGAAATTCCTTCCTCTTTTATCTGCCTTGATGGCTTTGGAGAAAATGTAGTAAATATTTTTTCAAACTGCTTTAATGTAGTTGAGTAGCTTGATATTATCTGGGTATTACCGTCATTTGTTCTTGTGAATATCATCCTTTTTTCCAGAAATGAAGTTTCCTGGGATGTCTTGTCCTTTGAAGACTTGTATTCAACAACATCAATATCTGTTTTGTAATCGCCAATAATTTCATTATTATAAAAAACTTCCAAATCCAGAGAGTATACAGAAGGATTTACACCAGGATCTAAGTTAATTGTTATTGGAAAATCCCTTGTCTTTAAAGGCTGCAAATTAATTAACTGTTTATGGACAAAAGCGTCACTTGTTAATTTTAACTCTGCATTTTCTATGAATTCACTGCCTTTATTTTTAATTGAAACCAAAAAATTGTTTTCTTTTCCAGGAGAGATTTCCTTGTCTTTTATGAAAGAAATTTGCAGTAATTCCTTGAAGGGGATTGCCCTTAATGTTAAAGTATGCTTCTGGTCAATTTCCTTGTCTAATGACTTAATCCTCAAGTTAGTTGCATAATTTGTGTTTGGAGGGATAAGCTCTGACAAAAATATGTTTACTATCAATTGCCTTGTTGCCTTTGCATTTATCCTTAACGGAATTCTGCTTGGGTCAAATGTTGATAAACCTACAATATTGGCAGGAAGTAAATCAAGAGAGAATGTGAGGTCATGCGCTTTTTCATCTGTATTACTTAAATTTAGCAAATAAGAGACTTTTCCTCCAGGCTGGACATTTTCAGTCAATAAAGCAGAGGAAACTTGTAAACCTTTGGCATTAACAGAAACAGCCAATACTAAAGTCAATATTAAAAGTATAAATAGCCTCTTTTTCATGTGTATTCTGTAATAATTCCTGTTTTAAATAGATTTTGGTGGCATAAAACTTATAAATCCTTCTACATTAAATGACTAGATGGGAATTCCTTACGCATTTATCAGAGCTTTTCAGAAAAAAGAACCTTTTCTTGATAAAGAGAAAAGATTGCCAAAGCAACAGGAAATATTTCTAAGAAGAGAAGGAAACATGAAAGGGCTTTATTTAGGAGCATGCTTGGATAGTGCTAGATGGGGAAGTCAAACAACAGTAATGTATGAGATGAGTAAAAAAAGAATGATTTCTTTTATTCATAATTGGATGAATCAGAATAATGATAATTTTGAGAGTTTATGGCATGAAAGAAAAATTGAAGATTTATATAAAAGATTTAATCTCCCTCATATAAATCATGAATTTTGCCCAGTAAATAAAAATCATAAAGAAAGGATAAGTGATCTGGGTGGAAGGATTAGATGCAGTCACATGGATAAGAGATATTTAAGACCAAGTTTTATTGAACAAATAAGTAGTGGTGGTACATTTCATTTTTTCGAAAGAGATCCATATAATGATCTTCCTCAAAATGAGAGTGAGTGGTCTGATAAAGACAGAGAAATAATTGAACAATATGAATTAGAAGAGCCTACGGCAGAAATAATTGAGCCATGCTATGCTATATTATCTGAGAAAGGCAGGATTTTATCCTTTGAAACTATCATAAACAGATTAAATTTAAGACCAGAAACTAAAACAGTTTATTGTCCTGGAAATGAGGATTTTGCTCCTCTTAGTAAAAAAAAAGGCTGTACTAAGGAAAGACTAAAAGAAATGGATAAGGAAGAAAGATTAAGGTATGAAGATATCAATCTTTGCCCAGGACATTCAGAGCCTAATGACAAAATTGAATTTTCTTTTGACGGCTGGGATTTGGCATTTTATGTTCGAAAATGGTGGGAGCAAATTAAAAATCCGCCTTGGTTTAAAGAATATGAAGTCTCAAAATAATTTAATTGATTAAAAAATATCAGACTTCTCTACAAACTTCCGCCTTTTATACTGCTCAATTCTATAATATAACCATTTGGATCTTTAATGTAGACTGATTTTGATTTTTCCCAGTTAACTTCTCCGCCATAAAGTATTGGAACATTTAATTTTCTGCAGTTTTCAACAATTTCATCAAAGTTTTCAATATAAAATCCAAAATGATTAATCCACTTCCTTTCTCCAATCTCAGGGTCTTCATAAATGCACAATTTTATATTATCATTCCCAATTATTTTATAGTCATCTTCATCTTTTTTACTTCAAAACCGAATAAATCCTTGTAGAATTTTATAGTTTTATTGATACTTTTAACAGTCATATTTACATGATCCATTATTGTTGCTTTTAGCATGTTATTCCATAAAACTTTTCCTAAAACGTCTTAAAATCTTTCCGACTTTGTCATCTACTATTATTAATCCAGATTCTTCATCTTTCACATAATCAAGAAGATATTTCTTTATTTGCTTTTCATTAAGTTCAATATCCATTGAAACCGATTCCCCATAATCACTTATTATTCCTGCTGAGTATTTTCCCCCTGCAAACTTCCTCTTTGGACTGTTTCTAAATCCAATAAAAATATCTTTTACATTTCCGTTAAGGCCTGCCTCATCAGTAAATCTTCTCAGGACAGATTCTGCCTGCTCTTCAGAAGAGAAGTTCATAAGATAGTTTAGCATGCTGCTAATGTCATCTATGATTCTATCGTTTCCATCCCTGTACAAAGAAGGTGGATTTAAGATAAACTCATTATATTGAGGAAGCAATTCATAAAAGACATTTCTGACAGATTCTTCCCTTACGATTAGCTTTTTCATTTTCTAACTTTTCTTTTTTTTGGGTTTTTTGAGAGGCTATGCGGCTGCCACAAGACTTTATTGTCTTTTATTGCATCCTCCACATTACAGACACTGCCTGTATTGTTTCTTACAATCTGCAAGCTGTTTCTGTCTATAACGAAAAAATTTTCATCTTCAATTCCAGTATTAAACATTAGCCTGATGAAGCTCATGTAAGGCTTAAGGTATCCTCTATCCCATAAAACACCATAAAAAGATATTCCTTTAAATAAGGGAAAGGAGTAAAAGCCATCGTTATGCTTTAAATAATCCTCTAAAGGGCCGTCCCTTTTTTCCTTATACCAATGCTGACAGTCAAATGGATGCATATTTACCTCATGAAATCCTGCTGATATGTCCTATTTTGTTAAGCTTTATAACATTATCTACAAAGCTTTCTATCTTTGACTCATGGCTTACTATTATAGTCTGCTTTGTGTTTAATTCATCCAGAACATTTCTTAGTCTGTCTAATTGTGCCTCTGAAAATCCGTCTGTAGGCTCATCCAGTATTATTAGGTCTTTTGTTTTTATTGTCGAGATTAAATTGTTAATAACCTGGTTTAAGGCTAATCTGTAAGCTAAAGCAGCTGCTGTTTTTTCCCCTCCTGAAAGAAAATTATAGTCTATTTCATGGCCTGCCTGCTCAATGATGGGGGTAAATTCATCATCTAATTTTATCTTCAATTCCTCTGTATCAACTAAAGATGTAAACCATTTTTCAAATAAAGAATCAAAGTCATGATGGACTTTCAGCATTATCTTCTTTTCCATCACATTAATGATATTATCAAAGTATTTTTCCAGCCATTCCTGGATATTTCCGTAATGAATCAGATAATCTTTTATTTTTAATTTAGTTTCTATTTCCCTATCCAAAGACAGCATTATATTTTCTGTGTTTTTAACATCCTGCCTTAAGGCAGCAAGCTCAATCTCTTTTTCCTTTAATTTTAGCTGGATATTGTCTAATTCTCTTTTTTGAAGTGAAAACTCATTTTCAATATCCTTAAGATTATTTATTCTTTCCAGTAAAATTCCTTTCCTATCATCTAATTTTTTAATCTCATCATTTTCTTTTTCCTTTACCTGAAGGATATCATCTATTCTTTCAGAGCTTTCTTTTATAGAATCCAGCCTTATTTTAATGATGTCAAACTTCCTGTCTTTTTCCTTTAAATTTTCCAAAGACTCCTTTGCTTCCTTTAGATTTTCATTTACTTCCTTTTTCTGCTTTATGTGAATATGAAGGGACTCTTCCAAATCCTTTACTTTAGAATTTTCCTCCTTCAGAATGTTATTCTTATAATCAGCAGAAACATCCTGCAAACATACAGGACACTGGTTTAGGTCCTTTACCTTATTTTTTATGTTTGTTGAAGAATCAATTTTAACTTCAAACTCCCTGATATTATTTGATAATCTCTGATTAGTATCCTCAAAAAATCTTATTTCCATTTCTTTATGGGCAATCAGCTTTTCCAGATCAACCTTAGAAATATCCTGTTTGTATTTTTTTAATTCTTCCTCAATATCTTTGATTTTTTTGTCCAGTAAGCTTAAATTTCCATCTATTTCTTTTATTCTTTCAAATTTATTCTTTGTATTAAGATCAAGCAGGCTTAATTGTTTGTTTAACTCATTAAATTCCTTTATCTTATCCTCTATTTTTTTAATATCTGATAATTTTCTCTCAATGTCTTTTGTCAATTCATTTATTGGCTTTTCAACTTCTTTAATTTTATGAGTAACTTCCTTAAGGCTTTCCTTTTTTCTTTGCTTTTCCTCTTTTTTGCCTTCCAAATCTGCAATCATCCCTGCAAATTCTCTTCTTTTTTCCCTTAAAGCTTTTACAAACAAGCTGGAATTTTCTGCTATTCTCTTGTATTTGTCAATTCCAAAAACTCTCCTTAATGTGTCTAACCTATTGTCCTTGTCTCCAAGAAGAATGTTTTTCATCTCATCCTGGGGGGTGTAGACAGTATACCTGTAAATTAAGGACTTTGATTTTGTTAAAAGATCCTGGGGGTAGTTTAATACTTCAAGTATAAACTGCTTTAATTCAACTGCTGTCATTTCTTTTTTATCATTGTTTATAATCACATGGCCTGAGTCCTGGTTAACTCCAGTAGAAGTCCTTTTCAATGTCCTTTTTATTATAATATCCTTGTTTTCAACCAAAAAATTCAATTCAACAGAGCCTTTCTGCTTTCCATTTCTCAATAAAGCGTTTCCAGACAAAGAGCTTTTTTGAAGCCCAAACAAAGCAAAGTCAATAGCCAGTAAAATAGAAGATTTTCCAGCTCCGATATCCCCTGACAGCAAAGTTGAGCTTAAAGGAAAGTTAATCTCTTGATTTGTGTAAGACCTTATGTTCTCTAATTTTAAATTTTTAAGTATCATTTCCAGCTGTCCTCTAATTTTAATTCCTTAATTACAGACTTTACCAATTTCTGCTCAAACTCAAATGTTTTTTCTCCTTCCATTTTTTCCTGAGCTAATAGCCTCATCAAAGAATGCGTTGTTTTTTCTTCATCAAGAGGAATTTTTATCTGCCCTTTATGCTCATTGATTATTTTATCCTCAATATCATCAACATTACCTGAATCAATGTTTAACTCCTCAAACTCTTTTGTCGTTAATTTTGCTGTATTTTTTAAAACGCAGTAAGCTCCTTTTTCCATTAATCTTTCTGTCAATTCCCTCAATTTTATATCTGATATTTTTCCATTTTCCAGAGTTCCAGAAATTCTTATTGTTATTATTTTGTCTTCAATGTTTTCGCTCTCAATTTTTTCCAATTCTTTTTCAATCTGATTTAAAGAATTTTTATTAACATCTATGTGGAATGACAAGACATTCTTTATCTTAACATCTATCCATTCATGAGTTAAATTTCCATTTGAGTAATCAAGAATATAAAATCCGCCATGGTTGAATTTTTCTACTTCCTTAAAATTATTCGGGAATAATGCCCCTGGATAGGTAATTAATCCGTAATCCTTAAATTCTTTTGCATAGACAAAATGAGGATGACCTCCAGCATAGTAATTAAAGTTTTTTGGCAGGTCTTTTATAGAGCATCCTTCCACTAACTCTAGGTCTTTTGGCTTTAACTCATTCAATAAAGTATGAAACATAAATATCTTAAATCCGGATTCTTTCTCCAGAGGTATTTTGTTTAATCTTTCATAATCAAACTTCTCTAATCCTCCTCTTTTTCCAAACAACCCTGTTATCTTTGCTCCCGTCTTGTCATGAGTGAATTTTAAAGTATCATTTTCAAACTTGCATACATTGTCTATTAATCCTGTTTTCTCCAATACATCAATCATTGTCTTGTTTGAGGGAGAAAAATCATGAGATCCTGGTATTACATAAATATCAATATTCTGCTCTTTTGCTTCCTTAAGTTTTTCAGAAACTTCCCTTATAAATTCAATCGGAGGCAATGCTGTATCAAATAAATCCCCTGAAATCAGTATGAAAGCTACCCTGTTTTGGATGCATTTGTCTATAGCAAGCTTAAAACTTTGCAAATTTAACTGCTTTAGCTGCTCTTCTCTCCAGCCTCCAATATGGATATCTGATAAGTGTGCAAACTTCATTTTTTAAGAATAAATCACCCTTTTTGTTAAATATAAGTTATAGTATAAATAGTTTGCTGTTCATTGTAGAATTGCTTGAATAAACTCTCCATTATACTTTTATTTCTTACCGCTAAGTAAATAGTAAGTAAAGATTACTCTTTAGGATAAAATCCATTTAATATTAAAGGCGTAACCCCATTTTTTCTAAAAGAGCGAGCAGTGATCTAGCCTCTTTAGACAATTTCTCAAAAAATTTATCTTCATCTTTTTCTTCTATAATATTAATAAGTCTTGATATGTCTGATCTTAATTTCTTGATAAAATCAGTTGAATCTTTTGGAATTTTAATATAAGCAATCTTTTCTATTTGATCTATGCAAGCATTCTTATTTTTATTTTTGATCATTGTTTCTATTGTAATCAAACGCCCTATAATCTCTTCTTTAAAATCCATTTAATGTTAAAGGTGTAACTTGTTAATAAGCTTTACGATAAGCAATAAACTTATATACTTTTAATAAATATCCCACAATATGAAACACACCTTTGTATTTATTGATAAATTAATAATTCTTCTTAAATATGTTCCTAGATCTTTAGACACTGAAGAGGATAAGACTAAGGCAAGAAATGTTATTACTCTAATTCATGGCTATACTTATACATTAAAAAAACTCATAAATGCCCATAAAAACAAAAAATATTTAGAAAGGCTGCATAAAGCACATATAGCTCAAATAGAAGATTGGGCAGAGAAAGTTGCTTCAGCATTTGAAAAATTAGATCTCCTCTTGGAAGTTTTAGACAGAGACGCTAAAAAATTAGAAGCTGTTATAAAGAATGAGCCCCAGAAATGGCAATCAGTTGTTTCCGATATGGCTTTAGGCATGGTTCTTACTGGATTGCATGATGAAGAAGAGGATATGAAGAGGTTAAGGGGGATTGCTCTTTTTGAAATTCATGAATTGGAAGAAATTATTAGCCACGACAAGCACAATAAAGAGGTCCATGAATGGGAAAAAATTATTGATTATGAAAAACATTTTATAGAATTGCTTGAATAAAATCTTTTTCTAAAAATTATTTTTTTCAGATAAATTAATAGGAAAAAAAGAAAAAGAAAGAATTACTCTTTTACACCATAATATACACCCAAGGATATTACTCCTAAAACCAAATGCAATACGCTAATAGGTGCATTTATGTTTAATAGGTTGAACAACAGTGTATTTGCTCCTGGTATAAATCCTAAGATACCTAGGACAACACCTATCCAACCAATGCTCTGGTTAAATCCTGGGCCTTTTCCTTTAGTACCTACGTAAATACCAAAGGCAGCTGCAATAAGGTGTAAGACGCTTTGAAATGCATTAACTCCGAACAATCCTAGGATACTTGTTGTAAAAAAACCCCAAATACCTATGATGCCTAATACAACACCTAAAATTAATGCATATGTTTTTTGAACATTTGCTATATTTGCCACCTCCTTTTATTAAGTAATCAAATATATTAATATGGATTCAGACTAATTTGTTTATAAAAGTAGTGTTCTTATTTTTGAGTAATTAATAATTTAAGGAAGAGAAGGCTCAAGTTCATTAATATCTTTAAAGAAAGCATTTTCTAATTGTCTGTCTTTTTGTATTATTTCTGCTATATTCCTATCAATTCTTTTTTTCTGTTCTTTAGAACTTGTATTTGCTTTAAGTGTTCTTAAGCCAGTAATAGCATCATTATGCCTGCCTTCTTTCATAGCTTTGTTGATATAAGCAAGTAAAGATTTTGTTGCCTGAGATGCCATGATATTTTAGAAGAGAAGAAGCTTATATAATTTTTGTTTTCTTGTTCTTATCCAGAATTTTTTTCTTCTCTTTTTTATTGCTATAAATCATTAATCCTAAGCCAATTGGAACTAAAACAACACCTTGAATGATATGGTAAAAATGGTCTGTTGGATCTTCTTCCTCATTCAAAACAGTTACATGGGCTACATGAGGCAGCATCATCCATAACAATCCAGAAAACAATATCAGGCTTCCGATAAGATAGAGCATTTTAATTTTCATATAGCATAACTTTATCTCCATTTCTTAAGTTAAAGCAGTCTTTTCCAGGCTTATAATTCATTTCTTCTGCCAAAGTTTCAAAGCTTTTGAACATACTGGAATCTCCCTGGCATGGAATAACTGCTCTTGGCTTTGTCATTTTGATAAAGTCCCTCATATCTTCTCTGCTTACATGCCCGCTAACATGCAAATCCTTGAATATTCTTACCTTCTTTTGTTTTAACCTCTCTTCTACTTTAGCCCTATTTTCAATATTAATGTCAACAGGAATGGTCTGGTTGGAAAAGAGAACATTGTCTTCCTTTTCAAACTTGAATGGCAGTGTCTGGTTAAGCATCTTTGTTAAGACAGCTTTTGGCTCTCCCTGCCCACCAGTGCATATTATTGTATACTTATCTCTTTTTTGGCTTTTGAATTTTTTTAATCTTTTCTTGATCATATTCCCATATCCGACAATATCTGCATGGGATGACAATTTTGTCAGTCCGCATTTTTCAGAAGCCTCAATATATTTCATCATGCTTCTTCCTAAAAATATAGGCTTTCTGTTTAATTTTAATGAAAAATCAACTATTGACTTAATCCTTTCAATATGAGAAGCAAAAGTTGTCGCAATAATTCCATTTTGCGAATTTTCAGTGCCTAACATTACATCCTTCAGCATCTGCCTTGCTACTTTTTCAGAAGGAGTTTTTGTAGCTGATTTTGAATAGATAGAATCAACAATAACAGCCAGAACATTTCCATTTCCAATCTGCTTTAATCTTTTGTAATTTGGCTTTTGCCCTAAAACAGGAGTGGAGTCTAACTTAAAATCATTGGCATAAAGAACTGTTCCTTTTGGAGTATGGATTGCAACTATAGCAGTCTGCAATGCTGAGTGTGTTATGTTAATTAGTTCTATTTCAATATTTTTTGATATCTTAATGGATGAGTTATTGTTTAATTTTTTTAATTCATTAGGTATTTTTATATCATCGTCTCTTAAAGCTGTTTTTATTATTTCGATTGTCATGGGGTTTGAGATTATCGGAGCTTTATAATGGGAAGCTAAGTAAGGGACTGCTAATGCATGATCTAAATGACAATGCGATGGCACAATAGCCTTAACCATATGCTTGTATTTTTCAATAACCCTGTGATCTGGTATTATTCCATAATCAATTAATTGGTTTACAGAAACATATTTTTTATGTCCTCCTTCCTCATCAAAGCTGACAACTTTTGGAATGTAAAGACCCATATCAAGAATTACAGCTTCATCTCCGACTCTTAATAAGGACATGTTCTTGCCAACTTCTCCATATCCTCCGACTGGGATGAATTCTATTTCCATTCAATAAATTGAACTATAATAAGTTTATAAATATATTCACCAAAAGCTTTATAAATTAGTATACACACTAGTGTGTATGATATTCACTAAAGATGATATTGTAAAGTTGAATAAAGAGGTAGAAAATCATCCATACAAAATAATTAATGAAAGCAGTTTGGAGTTTGCATTATCTGCTGCAAAGAAATCAAAAGACTGGACTACTCAGCTAGCATACATATTAAGGGCAATTGTTGTTGATCACATGTTTGAGGAAGGCAATAAAAGAACAGGCGCAGCAGTATTTGTCGGATTCTGCAAAGCCCATAAAAAAAGATATGATCTGTATAAAATAGAAAAAACAGTAGGAAAAATGGTTTTGGGAAAAGCAAAAAATATAGAAAAGATCAGGGAGATGATTAAAGATGCCACGCAATAAAAAAACACTGTATGATTACGGAAAGGAAGGGATAAAAGAGCATCCTGAACTGTTTGAAGCATTACTGGAATTTGAAAGAACTGGTAAATTAAAAAAACCAAATCCAAAAACAAGGGCTAATTTTACTATAGACAGCAATGTTCTAAAACAATTTAGAAAATATTGCCAGGATAAAGGATTTAAAATGAGTGCTTTGATAGAAAAATTTATCAAAAGAACCTTGGAAAATTAAATCTCTATCTTATCATTTATTTTTATGTCTAGATTAGGATTGGTCTCTAAAAAATACATAGCCTTTTCTTTTGGAATGATTAAAGGAGTAAAAGGGTATGCTAATTTGACATCAACAACCTTTAAATTTTTATTAATCCATGCTACTTTTATCGGATAAAATACAAACATCATATGTATTGGGTGATATTTTTCCTTGTTGAATTTAAACAAAAGATTTTTTCTTCTAGAGAACATTAATCCAGTAAACTTAGAGGCAAATGTGCTGCATATCTTAACATCTATTTTTTTGTTGTTTATTTTTATTTTATTCACTTGACTTTTATCTTTATTTTTTTCTTTTCCTTTATTTTTTCTTTTTTAGGTATTGTTATTTTAAGGACTCCATCTTTGTAATCAACTTTTGCATTTTCAGCATCTACATCTGAAGGAAGTGTCAATGCTCTGTAAAATCCTGAAAAAGACCTTTCCTGCTTAAAATAGCCTTTGCTCTCTATCTTTGACTCTCTTTTCTTCTGCGCTTTTACTTCCAACCTATTTTCAATAACAGAAACCTGGATGTCTTTTTTATCAACGCCTGGCATGTCAAGATTGATGACTACAGAATCTTTTGTATCTTTCACATCAGAAGGAGGCGTCCTCATTGATGACACTTCTTTAATCTTTTTAAACTCGGAGCTTTGAAAGAAATTGTTAAACATACTATCCATATCTTTTCTCATTCTCTTTATTTCATCAAAAATATCCTCTATCATCCTAGTTTTTCAGCAGTTTTTTGAAATTTTTAAACTTTGTCATTTTTAAAATTAGAAAACTTAAGGCTTGAATCAAGAAATAAAGAAAGAATACCAAGATAATCCACCTAATAATTACAAGCATCATTTTTTAGTAAAAACATCTTTTATTTTAAAAAGAAAAAAAAGAAAAAATAAGCTTACTCATATGTACCGCTTACCTTTATGTTTAGTGTGTGGTTAGTTCCGCCTGTTACACCATAAGCAACTGCTACATCTTCTTCTTTAAAGCAGCTTCCTGCTGTGCCAGCTGTTATGCCTGCAGCTTGAGATGTTACTTCCTGAGCTGAACCGCCTTTTGTTAAGGTTACTGTAACTGCATCACCTGCAATGGATGTAACTGATACATCATCTGGTGCTCTGTTTTCCATGACTAATGTAATTGCACCATTAGCTAAAACTTTATGATCGGTTATAGCAACATTCTGCCCTAATGTACCACTGATAGATTTTCCGCATTCTCTTCCACCAATATATACCCATAGAAGACCGCCAATAATAACTATAGCTAATAAAGCCCAGCCATAAGTCATTAAGAATTCCATAGCAGCTTGCCCTCTTTTTTTGTTCATTTATTATCACCTCTTTTGATTTTTAAGTAATTTTATATCTTTAAATAGGTTATTAAAGATATATAAAGCTTTTTATATCACAATACTTGTGTTTTAGTGTGGGAAAAATAGAGGTTAAAGGCCAGGCTGCTTTAGAATATTTGTTTGTAGTTGGTTTAATTTTGCTAGTTTTAATACCTTTGTTCTCATTATCTTACAACAGGGTTAATGTTTCTGTTACATTAAGTGATGCTTCCACTGCTGCTAACTTAATAGCTAAAACAGCAGATGAAGTTTATTTTTTGGGTCCGGGAAATAGAAATACAATAGATGTTTATTTTCCCTCATCCATAGACAGCGTAAACATAAGCGGGAGAGAAATCATCTTTTATCTGAATATTTTTGATGAAGGCGCAGAGATTTTTCAGATAAGCAAGGCTAATCTGACAGGAAGCTTATCAAATTTCAAAGGGACTCATATTGTTGTAATAGAATATCTGGATTCTGGAATGCTTAATATAACTGAAAAATGAAAGGGCAAATAAGTATAGAGGCGATAATAGCTATAATCCTGGCTATTGCAGCATTTTCCCTTATTTCTGTTTTGACTTATGATAAAGAGCTTGAAGTAAAGGAAACAGAAAATTTTCTTGGCAAGAAGAACTTATGCTTAAAATTATCAAACAACCTAAACAGCATCTACACTTCTGGTGACGGAGCTGTTTCTAAAATAAAAACAGAGTATGATGCTTTTTTTGATGGTCCTGGAAGAGAAATTTTTGTTGAGGATGCAAGATGCTCTATTCCTATAAGCAAGGTAACAAACGGCATAAATGACACTTTTACAATACCAAAAGGAACTTTGCAATTAGAGAATAGGGATGATACTGTTTATGTAAGCTCAAACTGCATTATAACCAATCCAGAATATGCAGAGGTTGGGGATATTAATACAAGCCTCCCAAAAATAGTTACCAACTTAGTCAAGAAGGATGACAATAAATATGCACAAGTAAGATTTATTAGCCTTTTAGACAGCGAGGAAATAGGAAACTCACAGCTATATGAAGGGGGGAATAATGTCAATATAGCTTACTTAAGGCTTGGTGGGCATTGCACCCAGTCTGAGCTGGAAGCATTGTTAGATGAGTATGCTTGCGAAAATTATGATGAAAATGTTGGAGTTACAAAGTGTGATATTTTCTTTAATGCTAATTCAATAAAAAATGATTTCTTTGATGATGAACTATACAAAGAGTATGGAATCTATGTGATAGAGGATGTCCAAAACACTTTAACAGACAGTCATGTGTCAATTCTGGAGAATGAAACGAGCAATGGAAAATGGGTATTTTTTAGCGGAAGATTCGGAAATGATGGAATTAAGTTTAATGTAAACTATTTTAAGGATGATGGAGATGGACCTGCTGTTGTTTTGAATTACACAGATCCATTTTTCCAACTGCAGGAAGGGCAAGTTTATTATGAAACCCTATCTGACGCCCCTGCTACTTTAAATAATAGCATTGACAGCTACATAGCAATAGCTAATTTCTCAAATAATTATGATGCTATATCTGCATGGGATTATGGGGATGGATTTGTTTATTTTGTAAGTGATATATGCGAGGAGGGAATACCATCTGCATTGAAATTAGCTGTAGAAAGCATAATTGGATTAAAAGGATCAGGATGGATTTATGCAAGGTTTCAGTTAGTGCCATTGCTTAATGCTTTAAGTTTAGAGAGTGCTGAATTTTCATTAAACCATAAGGTTAATGACACTTCAATATACTTAACAAATGTAACATACAGGGATATAGGAGAGTGGACAGAGATATGCACAAATATACCAAGTTCTTTGGATGAGATTACTACAACCTGCAGTATAGAAAGTATTGTTGGGGAAAGAATAGAAACTTTAGTAAGTTTTAATGCTAGTTTGAGCAAATCTCAGGAAGCTTTAGTTGATGTGGAGAGTATAAGGGTTTGTTATAATGATACAGCATAAAAAAGGACAGACAATTATAATTGATCTTTTTATAGCTATCTCAATTTTTGTTCTTTTAATAGGTGCAACAGCTTTAATATGGCACAATTACAGGGCAAAATTGGCCAATGATTTTATTTATGAAGATTTGCAGGTCAAGGCTTTTCAGGTTACAGATTTATTAGTCAAAAGCACTGGAAATCCCGGTGCTTGGGAAAACAACATAAGCAGCGCAGCAGTTATAGGGTTGGCAGAAAGTGACAGGGTATTAGACAGAAACAAGGTAGAGGCTTTTGCAAATATAAGCCATAATGAAGGCGTCAAATTACTGAATCTAGGGGATTATAATTATTATTTTGAGATAAAAGATGTTAATGGAGGAAATCTTCCTAACGGAGATGTAAAATTCAATGTTGAAAGATATGTTTCTTATGAAGGCTCTGATGAGATATTCAAATTCACACTATGGAAATAAAGGCATGATATTTACCTTAGATGTTGCAGTAGGTGTAATCATCTTCGTCTTATTGCTAGGATTGTCCTCTTATTATATTTCAACATCGCAAGAATTAAGAGATGTTGACTTCAAAATTATAAGAACTGGCTCTGATGTTTTGGCTTACTTGCACCATACTAGTGTCTTACAGACAATGGATATAGATGATATAGAAAATAGCAGAGACAGCATCCTGCCAAGCCCCTATGATTTAAAAATAAAGATAGAATGTGAGGATTCTTCAGGAAGCTCTTCAGGATCTGTTGAAACTTCAGAGATAATTCCTGATGACAGATTTGTTAGCAGCGGCAAAAGGGTTTTTGCGAGAGATAATGATAATTACTGCTTAGCCAGGTTTTTCATATGGAGAAAATGAAGAAAGGAGTATTATTTACAATTGGAATCACAGGGATGATGCTAATAATAGTTACTTTTTCATTGATAATATATAATAATGCAATAAATTCAAAAGAGATAACATCTCAAACAGGTGTCATAGAAAGGATTAGTGATATAGAAATTAGCGTAAAGGAAAGCATGAAGGATATATTTGAATTTAAGGCTAACATAACTGTGGATGTAAGCAACAACGTTGTTTTCAGAGAGAGAATACCAAATACAGGCAGCCACTTTACAGATTCAATGGAGGATTTCATGAATTATGTTCAGGAAGAATTTTCAGACTCTCCTGAAATAAAGATAAACATAACCAAAGTTACTGAAGAACTGCCTTTAATAATAAAGCCGCATGGAATTACTTATAGCCATACAGACGGATTTGGAGAAAGGCAATTAAGCGTAAGGCCTGAAGAATATAATTTTAATGCCTATGAGCTGGACATTGACGGTCTGGGCAAGAATCTTGCAAGTTTTGATATAGATAATGAAAACACATGCGTCAGCGGAGACAGATGCAATATACTAACAATAATAGTAAATGACAATCTGCAATATAATCAGAGCATTGATATGGACAAAAAAAATAAGTACATTTTAAAATTTGCCGGAAATAATATAGTAGAAATAAATTTAGAGACTCCTGGAACACTTATAGTAGACAACAAAGGGAGTACAATTGACTTAAAGACAAAGATATATCTGGACAAGTTTAATGACGAAAGAATTAAAGTGGACTATCCGGAAAATATGATAGAAGTTGATTTAAAGACTTTGAATGTTTTTAAGACTGGAACAGTAACAGTCGCATATTGAAATACTATTTAAAAATAGTCACATAACCTTAATAAATTATTATTTTAGTATTGAAGAGTAAAAATAGGGGGATTTGATGGACAGGTTTGTAGTGTTGTACTGGTTAGGTGCTTTTGTTCTTGTTGTTAGTTCTATAATAAATATATTCAGCGAAATAAGCTTGATTACCCTTGCCATATCTGGAATTATTGGATTAGCTGCTATGATTACTGCTGTTATTGACTTTAATATAAGGAAAAATTATAAACAAATGGAGTTCAGGCATATCATAACATCTGAGATAGCTTTCTGGATAGGACTTTTTGTAGCTTTTCTGTCTTTTATAATTAAATTTGAGATGCTTTTTTTAGGTCTTGCTATAATGATTATGTCTGTGCTTGACTTCCTGCTTACAGAAAGAAAAAGAGGAAAAACAATCTTTGAAAATTCATGGTATAACAATCTTAAAAAAAGAAAAGTTGGCGTTTACAGGCTTTACTCTGCTACATGGTTTATTTCTTTAATATTAATTATCAGCAGTTTACTCAACAATAAATGGGTGACTTTTGGGATTGGAACATTAAGCCTTATTTTAAGCTTTTTAGGTTATGAGATGACTAGATTAGAAAAAGCTGTTAGTAAAGAAAAATATTTGCTGAAACAAAAAAATTATATTTTTTATAGCCTAACATGGTTTGGAAGTGCAGGCTTGATGCTTTTGGCTTTCATTAATCAGATGTATATAACTTTTTTAGTTGCTTACGGAATAAATCTGTTATCCTCATTAGGATACGGCCTAAACAGGCCAAAAATAAACAAACTGCCTTTAGCCGCCCAAAAGGCTGAAAAGAAGACATTTATTTTAACTATGGAATTCTTGTTCTTTTTAGGTTTTTTTATTATTGTCGGAGGTTTTGGATTATATCAGTTTAAATTAATAAATATAGAAATATTATCTATAGTTAGTTTAGCAGGCATAATCACAGTTATTGCCCCTTTGCTGTCATTTAAAAGATTTAAAAAGAAACATCCGCTGCCAAATGTTATCTATAAAAAGGCTGAGAAAAAAGTTTCGCCAGTTAAAAAAAATTACTTATTTTCTTTGGAAATTGCTTATCTTATAGGTAGCGGCCTAATAGTATTAGGATTCATTCTATTCCAGCAGTCTAAAATAAGCCTTAGAGGTTTGACCATTATACTAGTTTTTGGATTGCTAACTGGAATTATTACAAGCCTGATAGTCAATAGCAAAATGCATAAAAAAGGAAAAGATATCTATGTAAACAGAGAAAAATTAATTAGAGTTTACAGATTAAAGCCATTTAAGAAAATATCTGAAACTCAATTTGATGACTTATACAATATGGTAGATAGTGTTGGGATTGTTAAAGTTTCTGAAGTTTCCAAAAAATTTGGCATTTCGAAACAACTAGCGGAAGAATGGGGCAAAATTTTAGAAGGGCATAAATTAATTATGCTTCATTATCCTGCTTTTGGAGAACTGGAATTTAAAAAATGGAAGAAATAGTTGAAAAGTATGATATTAAAGCTGATGGAATCAATGCAGAAGTTAGGATTATGGGTGGCAAAGGAATTTTAAAACAATATAAAATAAAATTAATGGATTTTAGCAGACCCACCATGGCTTTATTAGATGAAATAAGGCATGAGCTAATAACTGAGGTAAGTGTTTCTACAACTGAGATATTAGATCCTAAATCTGTTATCCACCTTAAGCAAAAGTTTCAGGAAAAAGCTACAAATCTTCTAGAAAAGCATATTCCTGACTTGAGCCCTGAAAAGAAAAAATATTTATCAGGAAGATTAATGCAGGAAATGCTTGGTTTAGGAAAAATAGAATTTTTATTAAATGATATAAATCTGGAAGAGGTAGTCATTAATTCTGTTCAAGAGCCTTTAAGGGTCTATCACAAGACTTATGGCTGGTTATTAACTGATTTGACTGTTGAGAGTGAAGCTCAAATACAAAATTATGCCAACATCATAGCAAGAAGGGTTGGCAGGCAGATAAGCACATTAAATCCTTTATTGGATGCGCATTTAGTCACAGGAGACAGGGCAAATGCAGTTTTATTTCCCGTTTCTAATAAAGGAAATACAATCACAATAAGAAAATTTTCTAGAGATCCTTGGACTGTCACAGACCTAATAAAAAACAATACTGTTAATTCTGAGATTATGGCCTTAATTTGGCTAGCAATACAATATGAAAGCAATATTCTTATAAGCGGCGGGACTGCCAGCGGAAAGACTTCTTTGCTGAATATTTGCCTGCCTTTTATCCCGCCAAATCACAGAATATTAACAATTGAGGACACAAGAGAATTAGTTTTGCCAAAATTTCTTTATTGGTGCCCGCTTGTAACAAGACAGCCAAATCCTGAAGGCAAGGGAGAGGTTACTATGCTGGATTTGTTAATCAATTCTTTAAGAATGAGGCCTGACAGGATAATCCTGGGAGAGATAAGGAAAAAAAGAGATGCAGAAGTTTTGTTTGAAGCCATGCACACAGGACATAGTGTTTATGCAACAGTTCATGCTGATACAATATTCCAAACTATAAAAAGGCTGGTTAGTCCTCCTATTGAAGTATCGCCGAATTTATTAGAAGCAGTTAATCTAAATGTTGTTATGTTCAGAGACAGGAGAACAGGAACAAGAAGGATATACCAAGTTGGAGAATATGAAGTTAAAGAAGATGCTTTAAAACCTGATATAATTCCCAATATTATGTACAGGCTTGATCCGAATAAAGACAAACTAGTCCCACATCGGTCAAGCAAGAGATTATTTGAAGATTTAAGCAGACATACTGGACTAAGTTTGACAGAATTGAATAAGGACTTGGCTGTAAAAAAGAAAATATTGGAATGGATGGTCAAGAATAACCTCAGAAAAATTGATAATGTTGGACAGGTAATAAATGAGTATTATATTGATCCAAAACATATTGAGCAGTTAGTAAACAAAAATAAAAAACCGAAAGAATTGTTAAAATGAATATACCATTCTCATTATTACCAAATAAAGTATTGGGGAGAAAATCAGACATCTTTATAGGCATTGGAGAAATTTTACAGCATATATTTCCTTTTTTAGAACTTAATCTAAAAAGGGCTGATTTTGATTTAATTCCAAGAAAATATATCAGCATGTGCTTGCTTAGTTCTCTTATTAACTTTATTTTATTATTAGCTATCGGAACTTTTGCATTATTTGTTTTTGATTTTGAAAATTATTATATCTGGGGGCCTGTCGGATCTTTGATTATATCATTTTTAATCTTCTTGCAGCAGGTATTCTATCCAAAAGTTTTTGCAAATCGAAGAATAAGAAGCGTAGAAAGAAACTTATTGTCTGCCTTAAGGAGCATTTTGATCCAGATGAACTCTGGAGTTCCAATGTTTGACATTCTGGTTTCTATCTCCTCAGGCAATTATGAAGAGGTATCTAAAGTTTTTACAAAAGCAGTAAGGCAGATTAACAGTGGCATAAATCAGGTTGATGCTTTAGAAGAGATGGCTGAAAATAATCCTTCATTATACTTCAGAAGGGCAATATGGCAGATAGCAAATGGCATGAGGGCTGGAGCAGACATATCAATTGTGTTAAAGGAAGTTATAGATGCATTATCAGAAGAGCAATTAGTTCAAATACAAAACTATGGCTCTAGACTGAATCCGTTGGCAATGTTCTACATGCTGGTGGGAGTGATATTGCCTGCCTTAAGCATAACCTTTGTAATAATTATTTCAGCTTTTGCAGGATTAAATGAGAGTGGGACCAAAGGGATATTTTTGGGCTTATTTGTCTTTTCAGTTTTTGTTCAGGTAGTTTTTTTAGGCATGATAAAATCAAGAAGGCCTAACCTTCTAAGCGGTTAAAATGGATTTAGCAAAAAAAATAGCAAGGTTGTATCCAAGAAAGTTCAGGGAGAAAACAGGAGCTTTACTCAATTATGCCCACATAAACATAAATCATGACAGTTTTCTTGGTTCTGTTTTGCTGGCTAATATAATAATCTCCTTAGCTCTTGCTTTAGCTTTAAGATTACTATTTGAATTAAATTTTATTTTTATATTTTTTTCATCATTTATACTGATAATGTTTATAATTTTTTTCTGGTTGATTTTGCAGGCAGATGCTGCAGGAAAATTTGTAGAAACCATCCTTCCAGATGCACTGCAATTAATGGCCTCTAACCTAAGGTCTGGACTGACAACAGAGACTGCTTTTATGATGAGTTCCAGGCCTGAGTTTGGCCTTTTCAAGGAAGAAATAGATCTTATAGGCAAGGAGATAGCTACCGGCAAAGAAGTTATAATTGCATTAAAAGATGCGTCAAAAAGAATAAAATCAGCAACTGTTGAAAGGGCAATTGACTTGATTGTTTCTGGCTTAAAATCAGGTGGAGAACTGGCAGAATTGCTTGAGCAGACTGCAAAAGACATGAGAAAACAGGCCATAATTGATAAAAAGATAAGAAGCAATGTAGGTATGTATGTTATTTTTGTTTTTATTGCAGTTGCTTTTGGTACGCCAATATTATTCGCTCTTAGCTCTTTTTTAGTGGAAAACTTAAAGAGCAGCTTTACCAATATTAATATTCCGCAAGCTGCTTTACAAACAGCATCTTTGCCGCTAAACATAACTGCAATTACTATATCCAGCAAATTTTTATTGATTTACATAATAACTTTTTTAGTGGTTAATGCAATATTGGGAAGCATGATAATAGGACTGATTGGCAAAGGCAGGGAGAAAGAAGGCATAAAAAATATCCCAATAATTTTATTTTTAAATCTATCTATCTTCTTTTTAATAAAATTCTTATTAACCAGTCTTGGGGCTGGTTTAACTCCTTAATCTCTTTTTCCTTAATATTTTCCGAATTTTGTCTGTTTTTTCTGAAAATCCGAATTCCTTGCTCATTATAAACATCTTTCTTGAAGCCAATCCAAATATTATGAAAATTAAAGACAAGAAGGCATACTCTGTATAAATGTGCCTGAAAGATGTTAAATTGAATAATGCCTGCATTATCTTCCATATAGCAAAGCCCAATAGTAATAAAGAAATTGCCAAATAATAATTAACGTAAGTTTTAAATGTTCCTGCAGAAAGCTTTGACCTTGCTTTTAATGTCAAAGTTAAAGAGATTACACCAATTAGTGCTGTTGCAAAAGATATTAATGCCTCGTTTAAAACTATTTTAATCACCTCCAATATTCATTTCAATATCACAAAATTGCAGTAATTCATTAATTAACTCTTTGTCTTTCTTTTTTCTTAGAGAGATTATAATGCCTTTAACCCCCCATAGCCTTATCTTATTTGATAAAAAGTGTATAAATCTTGCTACAGTAATGGGCTGATTATACAATAGTAGTATTGACAGGGAATCAAAGAATATAAATTTTTCTTTGCCTGGAAGAGCATTAACTGCCTGGTCCATGGCTATGCTGATATCAGACATTTTTTCCGGACTTCCAATGAATAAGCAGTCTTCTGTTTTTTCAACACTGCCATTTGCTAATTTTGTTACAGCATCGATAAAGATGATTACAGTTGTGTCTACGCCATTGTCTGATAATCTTTTTTTAACATGGTCAAATGGCTTGTTCAGGGTCACATAAACACCAGGAATATTCTCTTCCTCAGTAAAATATTTTATTAATCCCATATTTGTTTTTTCATAATTTTTAGAATTAACTTCAACCAGTGCAACATAATTTTTTTTATCACCAAGTTTCTTTTTATAAATTGATTTTTTTACCATGTTTTATGGTTCTTTTACCACATTATAAATTTTTTTGTTTATCCATACAAAACATTTATATAGCTGTTTTGGATTAAGTATTCAAAAGAGGGATTATGGTAAAGACTGGGATTAAAGGTTTGGATAATCTTCTAAAAGGAGGAGTAAATAAAAATTCTTGCACTATTATCCAAGGATCACCAGGAACTGGCAAGACTATCTTGGCCTTGCAGTATATTTATGAAGGGGCCTTAATGGGAGAGCCTGGATTGTTTATAACGTCTGAATTGAGAGCAGAAGATTTAAGAGAATATGCATCAAGTTTAGGTATGAGCATAACAAAGCTAGAAAAAAAAGGTATGTTTAATATTGTTGAACAGCCAATTTTAAAGGACAACATTGTTTCTCTCAGCTCATCTCTGAAGATAATAAAAGAAAAAAAAGTTAAAAGGGTTGCTTTAGACTCTTTAACATTATTTCGCTATGAATATCCCAAAGATCAAATCTCTTTAAGGAAGGCTTTGTTCAGATTTATTTCAAGCATGAAAGAAAGCAATGTTACATTATTTGCAACTGCAGAAAGGCATAATGAGGGACTTCTTAATTTTCAATTTGAATCTGAAGATTTTCTATTTGACGGCCTTATCTTCATGTTTAGGGTTAGAAAAGGGCCAAATTATGAAAGATGTCTAACTGTTATGAAAATGAGAGGACAGGAACACTTAACAGATATATGCCCAATTTCTATAGGAAAAGGCGGAATAAAGGTATACGACAAAGAAATTCCATTTGGTTTGATAGAGGAGGATATTAAAAAATTTTAATAATGGGTATTGCAAGAATTTCTTCAGGGGTTAAAGGATTGGATAAATTAACTATGGGTGGATATAGCGCAGGCTCTATAAACCTGATAGCAGGAGGTCCTGGTTCCGGAAAGACCATTCTTGCCATTCAATTTTTAATTTCAGGCATATTAAATGGTGAAAATGGGATTTATATCACATTTGAAGAAAAAAAAGAAAAAGTATTTCAGATTATGAAAGATTCTTTTGGCTGGGATTTGGAAAAATATGAAAAAGAAAAAAAATTTATTTTCTTAGAGTATACTCCTGAACAAGTTAAGAGAGTTTTGGTTGAAGGAGGAGGGCTTATTGACAATATCATCGTTAAAAGGAAAATAAAAAGAATTGTCATTGATTCTATAACTTCTTTTTGTTTGCTTTATGAAGATGAATTAAGCAGAAAACAGGCTTCTTTAGCTTTATTTGAATTAATAAACAAGTGGGGATGCACAGCAATTCTGACATCTGAAGGCATTTCTGAAGAAGAATATACAATATCTGCTGCTACGCAATTTGAAGTGGACTCAATCATCCTAGCTTACCATGCCAAAAAAAATGGAGAAAGAATAAGGGCTGTCGAGATATTAAAGATGAGGGGAACAAATTATATTGAAAAGACAGTTTCCATGAAGATTATTGATAAAAAAGGAATAGAAATCTATGCTGATAAAGTCGTGGTTTTTTAGCTATTTTTTGATTAGAATAAAAATAAAAAAAAATAATGCCTTAAAGGCATTAAAAAATTTATCTTCTTCTTGAAGATGATCCTCTTCTTGAAGACGCCTTTCCTGAACTTCTTCTTGAAGATGATTTTTTTGCAGCTTTTCTTCTTTTTGCAGCCATTTTTTATTGCACCTCTTAATTATTTTTTTGATTTTTTTTATTTGCGTCTCAAATTTTTGTGAAATTTTATATAAAAATAATGATTTAATCATATAAAAATGTTTTGTTTTTTTATTTTTTTCCTAAAAATTTAAAAATTTTAAAAAATTATTTTATTTTTCCCCGACGATAAATTTTTTTATTATTTCCTGAAGATTTTTTGTAAATGTAATAAGAAACTGAAAATATAATCAAGATTGATAAAAGCGATAAAACTTTTTCTGAATCTTCTCCCTGCAATAAATCAATTACCCTTCCAGTAATTGTTTCTGATTTAGCCTTTTTTTTATTTTCCTTTATTTTTTCTGAAACATTTTCTGAAACTTCCACGTCTTTTGTTTCTGTTGTTTCACAAAACTGTTTTGTTGCAGGTCTTGTTATTATTTTATTGCATTTATTCTCATCATTGCAGGTTCTTGTCTGTATTCCTTCCTCACAAGATGACCATTCATCACAAATCCAATTCTCCTTGCATTCTTGGTTTATTGTAAGTTTTTTTGAAGAAGAGATGCCACCTGAACCACCTGAAGAGCCACTCGAACCTCCAGAATTCCCAGAAGACTGTGAACTTTGTTTTTCATCGCCAAAAATCCCATATGTGCTAAAATGAGTTATGTTAATGGAAATGAAATTTTCATCTTTATTCAAAAAATAATTTATTTGCTCCCAACCAGCAGAAGTTTCATTGTAGTAATACATCTTTAATGATTCTTCGTCTATATTTTCCAGCTCTGACTCAAGATAATATACCTTTATCTCAGCCCAGACAAGATTATCCATTATCTCCTGAGAAGGCTCAAACTCAAGTTTTTTTAATTTAGTCTTGTCCTGCAAGATTAATGACTCATTAGACTCTTCATAAATGTTTAAAACTGTTGTTATATTTGCTGTTGTTGCCATAGTTACTGTTGTGTTAAGATCATTATTTTCTACTGTTTTGTAAAAAACGCAGGTTAAGTAAGTTCCATTGTTAGAAGGAAGATTATCATATGTTCCGCATGAATTTTGGTCTGTATAATAAAGCAGTTTTTGATTGTCGATGCATACATTGTAATTTGCTGTCCAATTTTCAACGCATGCAACATTTGTTTTGTATGTCAGGCTTAGCTTATTCAAAACAGGAGTTGATTCGGTATCTGAGATTAATTCTGATTTGAACTTTATTTTTCCAGAATCTGTTGGAGCATCTGATAAATTAGTGTTTTGTATTAAATTCCAGCTATTTCCAGAATCTGTTGAATAATAATGATTTATCTGCTGGCTGTTTAAAGTTTCTTCTGATGAAAATAATTCCCAGTAAGCTAAGTTTGAGACTTCTAAATTATTTGTCTCTATTGATCCATTTTCAGCAAAAGAAGCATTTGTCTCAATTGATGTGACTGTTTCATTGTAAGAAGAGTTTATGTAATCTAATTTGAAGGTTTTATCAGTATAAAGATTAAATTTGTTTTTTGGAGATTCGAGATTGATTAATGTTATTGTGTACCAATCAAAATTTGCCTGATTTATAATCTGTATTGAGCCATAATTTGATCCTGAGCATTGGACATTTTCATCGCATAATGAAATAGTTGCATCCTGTCCAGATTTTTTTGCATAAAATGATATTGAATCTCCGTTGCTCAAGCTGGTTGAAAATACCATGTTAAATACTTTATTTTTATTTACTTGCACATTACCATTGCTCATAGAAGACACTTTATCTGTTAGGTTTTTAGTAGTTTCCTTTAATTTTATTTCCCCGGAATTAAAGCTGATATTACTGTCGAAAGTATAATCATTCTGGGCTGAGAAATCCCATGTGTAAGAATTGTCTTCAACAACAACATATCCTATATAACTCAAATCCAAAAAGAAGTATGAAAAGACAAAAATGCCTAGCATTATCATTAATACTGCACTGCTATAATCCTTCCTCTTTTTTTCCATTTTAATGGATATAATGGTCTTGTTTATCTTCCAATATTTCCTCTTTTTTCTTATCCTGTTGCGGCAATATGTTTTGCCTAATTACCAATCTTCTGACTGCATCCCTGATAACATCAGACCTGCTTTGGTATATATTTGACTCTACAAGCTTCTCTATTGAGTCTAAAAGTTTCTTAGGAAGCCTAATTTGCAGAGTTTGCATTACCATAGTAATTGAAATGCATTACAATATATATAAATCTTTGCTTTTTTCTAATCTAGATAGATATTTATTCTAAAGAATTATAATAATTAATAATTTTTACATAAGCTGTCTACAACTCTTGAGTTTATTCTGTTGCTAAACTTTATTTCATATTTTCTTTCATCCCTTGGTCTAATCAAGGCATCATAGCCATTATCAATTGTCCTTAAAACTCTTACAATATTAGCGCTTAAAGGATTTTTTGGGGAATACAGTCTTGCCTCCAAATAATTTTCCCTTTTTGCCAAGACTATTCTTCCTACAAGTTTTCTTTCTTCCTTAGACTTATCTTTGCTTTTGAAAGCTCCTTTATACAATCTTGTTGCAAGATCTGTTAAATCTATACCAATTTCTAATATTCTTATCTGATAAGTAAGATTGTTATTTTTGTCTCTTAATCCTTCTACTGCAATTTTCTTTTGTCTTGATTTCCTCGCCATTCTAATCAGCCTTTGAATAATTTTTATTAGCTGATATATAAATTTTATTTTGTCACTAGAATAAACAAATTACTCGTCAATGAAATCCTCTAACTTGTAATTAAACTCTCCTTTCAATAATCCTTTGTTTTTTAAATATTCTCTTGTCAATACCATGAATACCAGTCCTAATGATTTATTTCCTTTGTTGTTGCAGGGAACCATCAAATCAATATTATTTGATGTATTGTTTGTATCACATAAAGCAATTACAGGAACTCCTACTTTAATCCCATCAAGAATAGCATTCCTGTCCGGCCATGGATCTGTAACCAATATTAGTTTTGTCTCTATGAAATTTTCCAAATTGGGATTTGTCAATATTCCAGGAGGGTACCTTCCTGCAAAAACCCTTATTCCAGTCAGCTTAGAAAACATCTTTACAGCTTTCCAGCCATTTTCCCTTCTGCATATAACAAGAATTTCATTAGGCTCATACTGGGATAATAATTGCGCTGCTAATTTCAGCCTTCTGTCTATTTCCTGCACATTCAATACTGCCAAGCCGTCTGGCCTTACCTTGTAGATAAAAGGCTCCATATACTTTGTCCTGAATTTTGTCCCTATATGCAACCCAACTTTAAGGTAATCATCAAGAGGAACTAAAAATTCCTGCTGCTGTTCTGTCATAAGATTCTTTTAAAAAATAGAGTTTATAAAGGTTTTCGTGGCTTTGGCTTTTTGCTTCAAAATAAGAATATTTAAATAAATTTAATAGCATATATTTTATGAATGAATAAAGGGAAAAAGCTAGTAGTGACTGAAGACTATGTCAGAACTTTGTTTGAAAATACAGAAGGGATTAAAGTTTATGAAGATTTTATAAAAAAACCTTGTCCTGAATATTTAGACAGTAAAGGAAAACCAATTGACGAGCTTTCTACTATGCTGGATTATCTGATGTTTATTGCGATAAAATCTGAACAAAGAAGTGTTTTAAATAGTTTTATGCAGGCGTGTGGCTTAGATAACAGCACAAGGAGTATACTTATCAGTTTCAGGCTAGGCCAAAGACATCCTTTGTTTGGAGGAAAATATACCTCGGGCGTAATCAGCACAAGAAGTTTAGTTCCTTCAATCAAGAGAGGATTAAGCCAAACAGAAGCTCGAATAGAAGCTGTAAATTATCTAGAAACTAACAATCATAACAGCCTAATTGTTGTTGATAATGATGTTGGAAATTTATTTGGAACCTTGGATAATAAAGTTGAAAGCTTATATTTAAAAAAAGAAAAAAAGATTTAAAAATTCTTTTTTACTGACTCTACAATATTCTTTCCCTCTCCTTTCAATGCATGCCCTAAGCTTATTCCTAATGCAATTGTAATTCCAACTGCTACTGCTGCAACTAATATTAGAAACACCCATTCCAGGAAAGAAACATCGATACCAATTTGTGCTAGGGCAATTACTGCAACAATGAAATAAATCACGACTTTAAGTGCTTTTGCTGCAAGCTCCATGCCTTTCATCTTAGTATGCTCTGTCATCTTGTGCTCGACATAATGAGCGACTAAAACTCCTACTAGAACAACTAAAATACCTGCTATTAAATTTGGCAGCCATCCTACAAAGCTTGTCAATAAAGTAGTTAGAGTTCCAAGCCTTAACAATTCAACTGCAGCTCCGATGAAAATAATAAATATATACCATTTTATTATCTCTCCTAAAATTGCAGAGACTTTTGACTTGCCAAACTTGTGCATTATGTGCGCTTTCTCCATCTGCCTGTCTAATCCAAGCTTATCCAACAGGATCCTTACAGAATGTCCTAAGATATAAGCAACGAAATATCCAAGAAGAAGAATTATAATAGCGCCGATAATGCCAGGAATAATATTAACAAAACTTTCCCATAAACTAATCAATGGGTTAAGAATTGCAACTCCTGTTGTTGTAAAAACATCATTTGCCATTAAATCACCTCTATTTTATCTAATAACAGTAGTATCTTTTGTTTAAAAAGGTTTCCATCATAAAATAAAAAACCTGTTTTTTAAGAAGATTATTTTAATTTCTTGATTATATCCTTAAGCATGTCCTCATATTTAACTTCCATGGCAAGAAGCTGAACATTTTGGTTAAGAATTTTCTCATTGCTTTTAATTTCTTCAAGATGCTGCTCTAAAATAAGCCTTACTGCTTCTTTTTCCTTGTCTGTTAGGTTCATCTCTCAACTTTTTTCGGCAAAGGTCTTTTGATTGTTATCGGCAGGACTTCACTTTCAAACTCTTTCTTTGCAATTTCAATAGGATTGTAATTAGCTTTTATCAGTTCATCTTTGTCAAACTTAATCAGGATTGGGGCTCCCATAGCTATCTGCAGAGATCTTGCTCCTATTATTCTTGCTTTTTCATACTTTGTGTATTTCTGTTTTTCTGCTTTTTTCATAATAACTTCCTCAAATCCTTTGTTTTCCTGATTGCCAAATCAATCATTGCGTCAACTTCTTCTATTGACAATCCATAATCTCCGCCTTTCTGAATAGCGCAGACGGTTCCTTCTTTTGTTACAGCAACAGTCAATCTTGCATTTAAAGCTTTTTCTTCCTTAGTATTTGGGTCAACAATAATCTTGCCATTTATCTTTCCTAAAGTGCATTCAACAGGCTCTCTTACCAAAGGAAGTTTTTTGTCTGTCAATTCGCCATAAACTACCTTGTTATCCTTTAATTTTGGAAATTTTGCATCTTTTAATGCTGCCAGTGCTGCCAATGAGGCTGCATCCTGCAGATTCCCATCATCGTTGAATGCATATATATCAATGAAGACTATCCAGACTTTTTCACCTTCTGTTATGCATAATTTCTTGAAATCAATTGCTTTAGATTCCCTTATTCCCCTGTCAACTACTCTTGCTAATTCTATTGATTGTGCGTTTGGAGGACCTAACTCAAACTCCGGAGATGCCATAGGATTTAATTCTGCACCAACTATTATAGATCCTTCATCAGGGTTGTCTGGGAAAGGAGTTCCGACATCTAACTTAACTCCTGCTATAACAACAGTATCTCCAATAGAAACCCTTGCAGACCCTTCTGCATTCTTGCTCACTCCTGTTTCAATCTTTATTTCCCTGTATTCGTCCGGCTTTCTTCCGTCTAACCTATGATCTTGATTAAGCAGACTAGTGACGTATGATGTATCAAATTTCATCTTTTATGCCCCCATACTTTTTCTTTAATGCATTAACCTGAACATCCCTTATTTTCATGCATGCTTCTTTTGTTTTTTCAATGGCACTCTTAATCTCTTCCCTTGAAGCTTCACCATCCATCTGCAATAAAGTTATCCTGCCGCTATGAGGCATTATTGCCAAAGGAGTGTCTGCCATTCCGCCTTCATAATCCTCTTCTTCTTTGTTTATGTCAATTACTGCCTTGTCCTTATGGATTATCCCAGTTGCTACAGCACATATTAAATCAGACATTGGAACTCCTGCATCTGCCAAAGCCAGAGATGCTGCGTTTATTCCAGCGCATCTTGTTCCTGCATCAGCCTGCAGAATCTGAACAAAAACATCCACAACAGAATTTGGAAAATCATCCAGGTTTAACGCTGGAAGCAGTGCTTTCTCTGTAACTAAAGAAACTTCCTGAGACCTTCTTGATGGACCTGGCCTTTTTCTTTCATTGACTGAAAAAGACATCAAATCATAATTGCACCTTAAAATTCCTTTTTCCGGATTCTGCAAGAACCTTGGATGCAGATTTCTAGGACCTCTTACAGCTGCTATTGCTATTGTCTTTCCCATCCTGAACATAGCAGAGCCGTCAGCTGATTTTATAACTCCTACCTTTGCTTCCATTTCCCTTATTTCATCAAATTTTCTTCCGTCAAATCTTTTTGTGTATGCCATCTTATTTTCCCTCTAGAAATGCTTTTACTTTGTCTGTCAAGCCTTCTGAATGAGACTCATTTTCAACCATCATTATTGCTTCTACTGCCTTGGTTTCATCCTGCACATTATTTCCTGAAATCCAGACTTTTCCATTCTGACCTACTGTAATCCTGCACTTTGTGCTGTCTTTGATCATTGTAATCATAGAACCTTCTCTTCCAATTATTCTTGGAACTTTAGAAGAGGTTACATCTATCAGCCTTCCGCCCTTAAGTTTTTTTAATCCAGGCCCTTTCATTGAAAGATCAATTAACTTTGTTTTTGAAACACTTACAATCTCTGAGGCAATAATATCCCCATAAGTATAGAATTGGGACAGATCTGCTCCTCTTTCTATGTAAGAAGATGATGCATCTTTTAAGGTTAACATTGCAGAATAAGGCCCTCCAATATCAACAATCCATCCGCTCATCAGAATATTAACTACTTCACCAATCACAATATCATTCCTCTTTGGCTTGTATTTTCCAGTTAAGGGAATTACTTTTATAACTCTTCCACTAACACTTGCTAATCCTATCTGGTTGCTTAATATGTCATTCTCATTCCTATAAGTTCCTGCTGAAGGCAAATAATCCATTCCTTCTGCCAGAACCTCTCCAGGCACAACTATCTGCTTATCTTTAATTTTTAATTCTCCCATTTTATTCTCCTTTTACCTCTAAAACCTTTGTTTCAACTTTACCATGAGTTATTGAATTAAGCTCTGAAAAAAACTCTTCCTGTATTCCTGCTGGTATCTCCACTGAACCTAGCCAAGAGCCGTCATTCTGCCATTTCTCATCAAGAATATTGCATGTTCTTTTTATTACCGAATAGCTTTTTGATGCAAATTCATGAGGAACTTTTAGCTGTATCTTTCTTTTTTCAAATCTTACAGGAATTATGGATTTTATTTTTGACAAAGCATCCTTAATCTGCTCTTCTGCAGACCTGAAAGGATCTACATTAAACTTTGCCTCTTCTAATGCATTCTCAATTCTTTGAGGAGGATGCGGCAAGTTTGTTTTAGAATCAATTCCATTTTTGTGAATTAAATTAACTATTTGCTTTCTTTTTTCTTCCCTTAATTTGTTCATATGATCCTGAGTCAGCTGGACTTCCCCTTTTCGTATTATTTCTTCTGAGATTTCCAGATGGTCTGAGGTTCCAAACAAGTCTTCCAATTCTTTTTCAGAAGCCCTCTCGCCTTTCTTAACGTCCTTAAAAACAGCGTCTGTTGCAAGAACATCATTAAGATTGATGTTTTTTCCCTGCTTTAATTCAATAGCTTTGTCGCAGTCAACTAAGATTTCAAAATTCTCTCCATGCGTCTTCAATCTTGCTATAACTGCTTTATCAACATCTACCATTTTACATTGATTTCTTTATTTCCTGAGTTGTCAGCCTTTTGAATCTTTTTTCAGAAGTTTTTATGTAAGCTCCGTCAACCCTGTTTAAGTCAAACTCTTTTCCCAGTGCTTTTTTTAGGGATTTTATTGCCAGTTTTATTCCTTCTTCTATTGTCAATGATTCCCTATAATCTTTTTCCAATACTTGTTTTATTTCATTCTCTCCTTCACCAATAGCAGTTGCCTTATACTCAAAGAAAATTCCAGTAGGTTCTGTTGAATATAAAGATGGGCTTCCATTGTCAACTCCTGCAAATAAAACAGAAACTCCAAAAGGCCTTGCTCCACCAAACTGAGTAAACTGCTGCTTAATGCTGCAGACATCCTTAACAACAGACAATACATCTATTGGCTCATCATAAGTTACTTTATGCTGCTGTGATGTTAATCTTGCCCTGTCAACCAAAACTCTTCCATCAGACAAAATTCCTGATGCAGTAGCGCCAATATGATCATCCACCTGGTAAACTTTTTCAATTGACTTAGGAACTATTAAAGAATCAACTATTCTCTTATCTGCAACCAGCAAAACACCATCACTGCAGACTATTCCCAAAGCAGAAGTTCCCTGCTTTACTGTTTTTTTAGCATATTCTACCTGTAATAACCTTCCATCCGGACTGAACATTGTGGAAGTCCTGTCATAACCCATCATCTGATGTGCCATTGATTGTTGCATTTTTATCCTCCTTATATGTATGATTTAGCCTTATTCAATAATCCCGATACTGTTAAGCTTCTCACTATTACATTTTTATTATTTATATTCTTGATTAAAGGCAATGATGCTTTCATATTGTCAATTTCCTTATTGCTTACTTTGATTATACCTCTGTTGTTTTTCCATATATTCATCGGCAAAAACCCCGCCTTTGCCATGCCTAATGATCCTAAATATCTTTTGCTGTTTAACTCCACAGCATTATAAGCTTCATTCTGGCTTATTTTTTCATCTGCCAATACTTCAAATGTTATGTAACGCTTTTTTTCCTTTAGACTTGGCAACAGTTTCAAAATATCACCTTTAAACTAAGAAATGAGATTTCTTCATCCTTTCTCTCATCCAATAAATAGGGTAGTTTAATGGTTTAAAAAGTTTATGGTTCATATTTTTCTAATCCCTTCTGCTAATATTCTTGGGTCTTTGGAGGATAAAACATCTTCAATACTGTTGGAAACAGCATTTTTAGCCTCTATAGGTGTCATTCCCAGGGAGATTCCTATAGAAATCAAGTCTCTTGGATTTCTCATGTCATATCTGTCATTAGCAAAAGAAGCTATTATCATGGGAATTTTGTATTTTCTGCACAACCTTATGTTCTGCATTATCCTTCCCAATATTAAATATCTTTTTTTGGCATTTAATATGTTATTAAAATTAAAAGCAATTGCAATTTTATTTTTCTTGGCTAATTTGCATAAAACTTGGTTTAGACCTGATTCCTTATAATGGGTCTTGTCTTTATCTAAGGACGTTTCTAAGCTTGTTATTATGTCTGTTTTTTTGCTTTCAAAGAAATTCCTGTTGATTCCAAACTTGATATTAAAGTTTTTGTAATGAATTACTTTGCTGTATCCTAATTTTTCCCCCATAATCTGAAGCTCTTTCTTAGGAAACATCACAATATCTATCATAGTAAAAACTAACAGGATATTATTTTTAAAGGTTTGTATGGAAAGCTTTTTAAATAAAATAATTTAAAGCTAATCAGTGGTTAAGATGAACCCAAGTTCTAATAAAGTTCCAAAGCATGTATGTATAGTACTTGATGGAAACAGAAGGTTTAGTAAAAAGCTTATGATGAAGCCATGGAAAGGGCACGAATTTGGGGCTGAAAAAGTAAAAAAGCTTCTGGAATGGTCAATAGAATTGGGAATTAAAGAATTAACCTTGTATACTTTTTCTTATGAAAACTTAAACAGGCCCAAGAAGGAACTTGATTATCTTATGGATTTATTCAAAAAAGAGTTCGACAACGTTATCAACGACAAATCTATAGATGAAAATGAGATAATGATAAATTTCATCGGAAGATTAAATGTTTTTCCCCAGGATGTTCAGGAAAGAATGCATAAGATTATGGAAAAAACTAAAAATTATGATAAATTTATTGTTAACTTTGCAATGGGATATGGTGGAAGAGTTGAAATTATTGATGCAGTCAGAAAGATTGGAGAAAAAATAAAAGAAGGTAAGTTAGATGTTAAAGATATTAATGAAGGGACATTCAAAGATAATTTATACTTAAAAGATGATGCCGACCTTATTATAAGGACTGGGGGAGAAAAAAGAACTTCTGGATTTTTGCCATGGCAGGGAACTTATGCTGAACTAATTTTTTTAGACAAGCTATGGCCTGAGTTTGAAAAGGAAGATTTCCTGCACTGCATTGAGGAATTTAAAAACAGAAAAAGAAGATTCGGAAAATAATGGCAACCATATTTTTAGCCAAGCCAAGAGGTTTTTGCGCTGGCGTTGAAAGGGCAGTAGACATTGTTGAGATAGCATTAAAAAAATTAGGAAAGCCGATCTATGTCAGGCATGAAATAGTCCACAACCGGCATGTTGTCAACAGCTTAAAAGAAAAGGGGGCTATTTTTATTGATGAGATGAATAATATTCCAGAAGATTCAACTGTTGTTTTTAGCGCTCATGGAGTTTCTCCTCATGTCAAACAGCAAGCTGCGAATTTAGGGCTTAATGTTATTGATGCTACATGCCCTCTAGTCACAAAAGTGCATATTGAAGCTAAACTATATCATGACAGGGGTTACAGCATTATCCTTATAGGCCATAAAAATCATCAGGAAGTTATCGGAACAATGGGGTATAGCCCAATGATGCTTGTTGAAAATATTGAAGATGTGAAAAATTTAGACATTAAAAATGACAGAATAATGTGCTTAACGCAGACTACTTTAAGCATAGACGATACAAAAGATATTATTAAAGCTTTAAAGGAAAAGTATTCAAATGTAAAATTTCCTCCAAAAGAAGATATCTGCTATGCAACACAAAACAGGCAGAATGCAGTTAAGGAATTAGCTAAAAAATGCGGCTTGATTCTTGTTGTCGGGGCAAAAAACAGCTCAAATTCAAACAGATTAGTTGATACTGCAGAGCACATGAATGTTGAAAGCCATTTAATTCAGGGCTATAAAGACATTAAAGATGTTTCAAAATATGATAATATCGGTGTAATATCCGGAGCTTCTACACCTGAAATTTTAGTTAAGGAAGTTATAGATTATTTAAAAACAGTTAAAGACTTTAAAGTTGAAAATCTGGATGTTATTGAGGAAAATGTTAAATTTCGCTTCCCAAGGGCTTGACAGACAGTATAATTGCTAACACTAATTGAATGCTGTAATTTCTTCCTGAGAACCTTTCATAAGATTCCAGTCTAATTTTATTAATTGTTTTATAGCAGGATTATAGGTATTTAATTTAAATAAATCAGACTTTCCAACCCTTCTAGTTTTTATAACTATCTTATTTTTTTTTAATTTATCCCAGAAAGTCTGTAAAGTTGAATAACTTACTCCAGAATTTTTTGCTATTTCTGTTAAAGAGTAATCAAATGATTGGAAAGTTATAAGAAAGTCTAATACTTTCATTATCGGATTATTACCGAATACTTCAATAAACACTATTTCATTTTCCACAATATTTACTACTTACTACAATATTTAAATGTTTCCTCCTTATAATACAATAACCAAAGGTTTTCCCCCCCACTTAGGAAAAGACATTAAAAAAGTGGCAAAGGAATTGATTAAAAAAGATTTGTTAGTGACTAAACCAGCACATTATGGGCTACAAATCTCTTTAAATAAAGAAAAAATAAAAGAGATAGATGAGTTTATTTTAAAAGTTTTAAATATAAGACTATAACTAAATAAATTTTGCAATATCTTTTAAATTATATTTTTTGTCAGTTTCTACTGAAATTACTTTATGCTTTCTTTCCAAAGCTTCAACCAAAATAGAATCAAAAATCTCTACCTGCAGATTTTCTTTTATTTTAGCTTCATGGTATTTCTTTTTCTTCAGTCTTTTTTTAAGATTCTTCAGGCTGCATTTTGTTACAATGCACAAATCAACGTACTTTTTTGGGATGTAATGAGAAAGATGAGAGTCAATAATCAGGCTTTCTCTTGATTTTATTATCAGATTAATTAAAACTTTCGCTAATCTTCTAACGTCGACAATCTTGCTTTTTCTTTTTCTGTCATAGCCTATTGCCAGCCTATGCCCCTCTACGACTTTGTTGACATCTATGTATTTATATTTTAAATATTTAGCAAGTTTTTTTGCTAAAGCTGTTTTTCCTGTTCCAACAGATCCGGTAACAATAATAATTTTCATTTTAAGAAATAGTTGTTCCTGTAAATTTTTTGTTTTTTAAAAGATTTTCAAGATTGCTTAAGCTTGGACCTATAATGTAAGTTTTTATCTTATTTTTCTTTATTATTTCTGATGCATGCTGGTCAAGGACAAAATGCTGCCCTGGTTTGTATTTTATCTTCTCCATTATTTTATGAAAATTTTCAAAAGATATATTTCTTATTAGCTTAGAATCTTTTAACTTTGGGTCTTTATTGTATAAGCCATTGACATTAGTCATGTTTATCAAATTTGTATTTAAAAGATTTGCAATACTTGCAGCTGTTCCATCAGATGTATTATCCTCCATATATCTTAATCCACCGCATACAACAATCTTGTTTTTTATCAATAAATTCTTGACATCTTTCAAAGATTTTGGAATTACCTTTGCACAGTTTTCTTTGAATAAATTAATCAATGTCCATGCATTTAATCTTGTAATTCTTATTCCAATCAAAGACTGCCTAAATTTGTCGACTTTCTGGTTTTCCAAAGCATCAATGTAAGTTCTTGCTGTTTTCCCCCCTCCGGCAACTATAACAAATTTATAATCCCTAAATTTAAGAAGAGTCTGCCTAAATTTTTTTATATAATCATCATTAATTTTATCAGGAGCTATCAAAGAACCACCAAGACTTATCACAGCTATTTTCATAATAATAAAGAAAGAAAGGAATATTTAAACGTTTTTAATTTAATCTCTCTTTAACAAACTTCTTACATGCTCCGGCAGTTCAATTATTCTGTCTGTTAAATCTGAAGGCAGTCGCCCAAACCTTTTGATTTTTTTATCTGTATGGTCTCCAATTCTAACTGTTTTAAGATCAACCAAATTTGAATTGCCTATTTCATTAATGCATACACCCTCGACCAAAAGCCTTTCTTTCAAATAGCTATTTCTTGATTCAACAGAAGAATTGTATCTAATTATATACAAACTATATCTTGAGTCATTGCTCTTTATTTCATAATGCTCCTGCCTCTGATTTATCACATTTGTCGGTTTTATATTTTCCATTTTTTCCTCCTAGTCTTTTGCAAACAATTCTGAGTCATGAACATCAAAAATTCCTATTCTTGCCCCTGCATCCAGCCATCCATGAGCATAGTTTAAAGCAGCAAAAGCATTCACAATTTCTCCTTTTTCCTTAAAATGAATGGCGTCTTTCAAATAATTTTCAACCATATCAATGAAATCTTTTCTTGTAAGGTCTGTTATGCTTAAGTTTTCAGGAGATTCCTTTGCTTTTGTCAGAGCTCTTTGTGTTACTTCAAAATATTTTATCAGTTTTTCTTCAGCTATTTCTCTCATTTTATAATAATTTTATTTGTAAGAGCAGATATTTAAATATTACTCTTCCTAAAATTTCAGCCTTCTCTGCCTTGTTTTTTTCTTTTCTTTTTTATTCCTTGGTTTTATCAAAGAAACAGGCTCTGGGTATATCTGAATGCTCTCTAATAATGAAAGCTGACCGTCCTCTTTTTGCACTGGCAATAACCCATGTTCAGTGTCATATGTGCACTGCTCAAATGCATTGCAATTATAGCAATGATTTCCTCTATTTGGTGTAAATATGTTTCTTGCTCTCTGCTCATCAATCTTTTTTACTAAATCAAATAAGTCTTTATACTGGTTTATAGTCCTTCTTTGAGTTGGAATATGCTCTCCTGTCCTTACTAAATGCATAAAAATATCCAATTTTGAACTTATGCTTTCTAAATTCTCTTCCCAGGATAATTTTCTGTTTACTTCTATTTCTAAACTCGAAGCAAATTTTTGGTCTAAATAAGCATTTACTGCCACTGCCAATGAATAAACAGTAAGTTGGAGTTTTTTATCCAGTTTTTCCTGAAACTCTGGAGCTTTTGGGTCAAAGTATTCCCCATAATTCTTATGATCTATTACTGTTCTTGGATTTCTTAGCTCATCTATAGAACCAATAAACCTGACACCACCCAGAACAAAATCAAATGGATATTCTGCATATTTAGGCTGCCCTATTTCCGAGCATCTTTTGTAAATTATTTCTGTTAAACCAAGCATTTTATTTCTATAAATCCAAGGCTCTTGTTTTGTCCTCCATTTCAATGGCTGACCTCTTGAGGTTCCCTGACTAACCATAAAATTCCATTTCGCTTTCATTGCATTCTTGAAAGTGTCAACAGTTTTGTATTTTGGAAGTTCTTTGTCATTCCAGAATTTTTCTATCATGCTATGAACAAATTTTCCCAATGTTAAATCAGCATTTGTTGCTAATCTTACTGGATGTATATATGTATAATAGTCTTTTAAATTGCATTCCAGAAATCTCTCCAATCTTGAAGAGCTCCATTTTATAGAAGGAATAGAAAAAAATAAGTTCTGGCTTTCTATTATTACCATCTCACAATCTTTTATTCAGCTTGATATTTAAGCATTTATATAATGTAAAACACTATGTACAATATTTGGTAAGTAATAATTAAGTAAAGTACAACACTTCTAGTCTTAGGTGGAATATAAAGCGAATTATGGAATTGATTGTGGGATTTCTCCAGGATTTGGAGTTAAATATCCTGATTTTGTTAGAGAGCAAAAAGTAATTTCTGCAGATAGTCCTCAAGGTGCTTATCAAAGTGCTATGGATTTAGCAGGAAAATTTGCTGATGATTATTTGAGCAATCCAGAAACAGGTTTGACAATCGTTCAATTATTGTCTTTAAGTGATTCTGATGGAGATGTTCCTTTTGATGCTTCAAAATCAGTTGTGAAAAAGAGCTGGTTAGACCATATTGTTAGGATTGCTTCTTTAGAAGATAAAATGAAGGAAAAATAGAATAATCCTTTACTCTTACATATACTGTATATCATATAAATGTTTATAAAAAAGATTAGACTTTAGTGGAAAAATGAAAGAATATCATGAACTTTTAAAAGAAATTCTTGGAAACGGGGATGTTATGTATGAGCCAAGAACAGAAGAATTTATTTTAGGCATTGGTGGATGGCAAAGCAAGTATGACTTAAGAAAGGGCTTTCCTTTGATGACAACTAAAAATGTTCCTCCCAGACTTCCATTTGAAGAGTTATTCTGGAAACTAAGAGGCGAGAGAAACGTTGCAGGTTTGTTTAGAAGAGATATTCATATTTGGGATGCAAATGCATTTGACAGATATTTAAAGGAAAACGAATTAAAAGATAAATTTCCTAAACATACTTCTGAGTGGAGTGATGAATTTGAAAGGTATAAAAAAAGATTAGCAAACGATCCTGGCTTCTCAGAAGCAGGAGATTTAGGGCCTGTTTATGGCTATCAATGGAGACATTGGGAGAAATCTAATGGAGAAAAAGTTGATCAGCTTTCAAATTTATTAAAAGGAATAAAAGAAAGACCTGGCTCAAGATATCACATTTTGTCTGCATGGAACGTTGGAGATTTGCCTGAAATGGCTTTAGGTCCTTGCCCTTTTTGGCATCAATTCAGTGTATTTGGAGAGAATATAGATTTGCATATGGTACAAAGAAGTTGTGATGTTTTTTTAGGGGTGCCATTTAACATTGCGCAAGATTCTTTATTAGCCCATATGGTTGCAAATGAAGTTGATCTTAACCCAAGATATTTTATTCATACTTATGTGAATGTCCATGCTTATCTGGGAGTTCCACCAAGAGCTAATTTTTGGACTGACAAAAAAAATGTTGAAGAATTTCAAGAAAGATTTAATGCAATTAAGGATATATCTGAATACCTAAAACTTAGAGAATGGTATATAAAAAATGCTCCTGAAGAATCTTCTGGAAATGAGAAAAAAGATCATATTCCTTTTATTTTAGAGCAATTATCAAAACCATACAGCGAGCTTCCTTCTCTTAGAATAAAAAAAGACACTTCTTTATTAGATGCTATTCAAATGCCAGCTATGGAATATGCGCAAGTTGAAGGTTATAATCCTAATAAATGGGATGCTAAAGCTATGATGGCTACTTAAGATGAGAAAAGGAAATATAATTGTAATTGAGGGGTCAGATAAATCAGGAAAAGAAACACAAACAAAATTGCTCGTTGAGAGATTAAATAGAGAAGGGCAACCCTGCCAATTAATTAGTTTTCCAAGATATAACACCCCAACTGGGAGAATAATAGGCCAATGCTATTTAGGGAAGAAAAATATTTGGGAAGGAGATACTGGTTGGTTTGGGGATGCAGATGCCTTAGACCCGCGAATAACTTCTCTTTATTATGCTGCTGATAGACTTGCAGCAGCCCCAGACATAATCAAAATGACTAATGAAGGAACTCATGCTGTCTTAGATAGATATTACCAATCAAACATGGCTCACCAAGGAGGAAAAATAAAAGACAAGCCTAAGAGAATGGCTTTCTTTGAATTTGAAAGACTGCTTGAATTAGAATTATTAAAAATTCCTAAAGAAGATATAGCATTTTTTCTTCATATGCCAACAGAAGTTGCAGTAGAATTGAGGAAAAGAGGGAATATAGAAGCAGATTTACACGAGGCAAATATTAATCATTTAAAAAATGCAGAAGCAACATATTTAGAGATGGTTAAAACTTATTGGTACAATTGGAAATTAATTTCTTGTGCTCCAGATAGAACATTGGGCTCTTTGCGGTCTCCAGAAGATATTGCAGAAGAAATTCATACTCATCTAATAAACTCTTGTATCATTAAATATGTATAATAGACAACTTTTATTTAATTAACCCTTTCTTTATAAATAATAAAAAGTTAAGCTTATAAATAAGAATAACTGCTAAATTAATATGCATCTTTTAAAAAATTTAGGAAAATATTCCAACTATGGAACTTTAATTCTTAGATTGATTGTCGGAATTGTTTTCATTGTTCATGGCTACTTAAAGCTAATTGATCTTGGAGGAACAGCAGGTTTTTTTGGAAATTTAGGGATACCAGCAGCAGGGTTTTTTGCAATTTTAGTTGCGTTAGTTGAGTTCTTAGGAGGAATTGGTTATGTTGCTGGATTATTTACAAGATATGCAGGATTATTAACAGGGATTGATATGCTAGTCGCTTTAATCCTAGTACATGCAAGAAATGGATTTTTAATAGCAAGTGGAGGATATGAGGGCGGAGGATACGAGTTTGTATTAACTTTATTAGGCATAAGCATATTCTTCTTATTCCATGGAGCTGGAAAATATTCTTTGGATGAAAAATTCTTTGAAAAATCTAAAAGATAATTACTAAGAATATTAAAATGCTTATTCCTGAAGAAACTATGCAGTATTCACAGTATTCTTTCAAGATAAAAACCTGAATGTAAAGCAAAGCTAATGAAGCTAATGCTGCTGTTCCAGAAATTACAAGTTTCCCAAGCACAAATGAAGGAAGCAATAAGAATTGAAGGCTAAAAAATCCTAGTAAAGAAAATATTAATACTAATGAATAATATAACATTCCTATAATTTCATTGTCAATCAATCCAAAAAATTTTGAATATTTGCTGTGAATAACCTTGTTGCAGTCCTTTCCTATTATGCATACTAATTTTTCTTTTCTGTTTTTCTTGTAATAGATGTAAGCAGAAACTAAAAATCCTGTTAATGATAAGATAAGAAGATAGATGTGCTCCATCATGGCACAAAAGCAATTGCTCCTGATCCAGTTGTTATTAAAAGTATACTTCCTGCCAATAAAACAAGATCAAATTCCCATCCTGCCTTGTCATGAGCAAAGAAAGGAACTTTCCATACAATAATCTTATAGTATAACGCCCCTACCATTACTAAAGCCAGAATAAATGCGCCAATCTGCGCAAAATAACCCAATACAACTGAGAATGCAGACAAAGTTTCTGCTAATCCAAGAATAAATACAAGAAGAGGACTCCAGTTCATCATCTTTGCCATCTGCGCTGACTTTACTAATTTAGGAATCCCATGATATAGAAAAACCAGCCCTATTACTAATCTTAAGACTAATAATCCCGCTTCAGGGTAAAGAAGATTTTCTATTGCCATTTTACCTTTGTTTAATCTGTATTTGCCTTATATAAATATTTTTATTTAACTGCATGCTTTGTTATTTCCAATGAACAGCTTTTATACTTCTTACAGTAAGCTTCGCATTGCTCTGCTAAATTTTTTGTTCTATACTTAAATTTGCATATAGGGCATTGAAATGATCTTTCTGCCATAGCAGATTAAATATTTTTATGATTATATACCTTTCGTATTAAGCTATTACCAGAAATCTCTCAATTTAAAATGTTTGTAATGAATCTTGTTTATTAATTTCTCTGGACAATTATCTTCAACAAAATCATAAATCTTTTTTAAGCGATATGATGGAATATAGCAGAAGAGATGGTGTTCAAAATGGTACTTTAATCCCAATGGGCCTAATATTGATGAGCCAAAAAAAGTATAGCTTCTTGACCTCAAAGGCTTTGGGTTTGGGTAAAGATTATAATGCCTAAAAGAGATTCTTAATGCATTAAAGCCTGATGCTATTAAAAGGGGGATGCCAAGACCTATTATTATTCCAATGACCCCCCCCAAGGCATATAGCAGGACTATATGTGCTATCTTCAGAAAAAATGCAGGTATGAATATAAATAAATTTGTGTTATCAATAAAATGTTTTAATGGATATTTTGGTCTTTTTCTTAAAAAATAAAATAATGGTATTTTCCTAAAGTTTAACTTTGAACTGTTTTGAGGGTCTTCTTTTTCAGATAAATATTTATGGTGAAGCATATGGTCTCTTAGATAAACAGTAAATGTTGGAAATCCAATGAGAGTCGGGAATGTTGGCAGCAATCTTCTTATCATTAATGAAGTTTTTTTATTTTTTGAAAAAAATAGCATATCATGGGAGCCTTCATGTACAGTTAATACTAAGTAATAATAGACTATATACCCATTAAGAATAATTAGGATAGTTGCGGGCAAAAAAGAAATGTACAAAACAATTATTGAAAGGAAAACATGAACAGCAAGAAGAGAAAAAAGCCTAAATCCTATTATTAGGTTATGGTTAAAGTACTCCTCTTTTTTTAATCTTTGAGTATTTGCAAATTGTGCTATTTTCTTTAGCTCTTTATCAAGACCTTTCATTCGGCTTATAATAATATAATCTGATTAAAAACTTTTGTTTTTTTGAAAATAACGCAGGAGGGAGGATTTGAACCTCCATGTCTAAAAGACGCTGGTTTTCGAGATTCACCATCATTTAGATTCCAGTGCTCTACCAGGTTGAGCGACTCCTGCAACTAAATTACTCAGTTTTTGTTATTTTAAAGGATGATTAAATCCAATATTTATAAGATATTTGTATCTTTCTTCTTTTTTAGCTATCACTAAAAGATAATTCTTACTGTGGTTTTTGCGTTTTCTTTCATAAGCATAAAATTTTGTATTGATGTCAAAATCCTTTAGTAATTTTTGAGTTCCTTTTAATCCTTTTTTATTAACACTTTGTCCCACTACAGCTTTCTTACTAACATGTGCTTCAGAATCAAAAAATGCTTTAAGCCATTCTGCCTTTCTATTTTAATTTTCCCTCAACTATTTCCATTGTTTCTTCTGGAAGATATTCCTCGCCACATTTTAGACAATATTCCACATCCAAAATACCGCAGTTTACTCCTTCAACTATCACTTCGTCCTTTTTCCACTTAACTTTTCCGCCACAAGGGCAAGGATATTCTATTTTTTCCATTCTTAATCCATAACAGTTATAGGGTATATTTTTCTTATATTTTTTATTCTAAATTCCCTGTATATTACTCTAAACCACCTAAAGTCTGCGATTATTGAGTTGTCTTACCTTATTCTTTTAGCACCTTTTTGCACTGCTTATTTAATATTGTCTTTTTTTATTCCTCTTAATATTATTCTGCCCAATATAGAGTACTCTCTTTTTTCAGAGTCTTTATGTTTTTTAAAATTTTTGAATTTTATATTTATTTTTATTTCAGACATATTTAGAATAGTGTATACAAGTATATATATCTATTATTATCTTTAAGCTTCTACATCCTCTATAACTACTTTTACCCATATCACACTCAAATTTCAGAATAATTGGAACGGACTCGGAGGGATTTGAACCCCCGACCACTTGGTTAAGAGCCAAGTGCTCTGGCCAGGCTGAGCTACGAGTCCATAAATAGAGACTGCAATTCAACAATATTTAAATATATTTGTTATTAAAAAAACACCATGATAATAAGCCTAGACCTGGATGGAGTACTGGCAAGACTTGTTTCTGAATTTGCCCAATTTATGAATTTGAAGTATAATCTTAACTTAGATCCTAAAAAATGGAGAAGTATTGAGGAAGCTCTAAATCTAAAAAGAAGAGAAGCTGATAAAAGAGTATTTGAATTTTATCAGGAAAATGGTGTAAAGAAGATAAAACCTGTAGATGGTTCTATAGAAGCTGTTAAAGAATTAATAAAAATGGGAAATAGAGTAATTGTTCTAACATCTAGATCAAAATTAGTAGAAAATGAAACAAGAGAATGGCTACAGATATATTTTCCGGATATTAAAGAAATTTTAATTACAGATTACGAAAAAAACGGCAGGAAATTTGATTACTGCAAAGAGTTAAGAGTTGATTTTCATGTTGATGATTATTCAAAACATGCCATAGGAATAGCAGAACAAGGGATTGAAGTTATTATGTTAAACCAGCCATGGAATCTGCATGAAGAAATAAACCATCCAAAAATTCAAAGGGCAAAAGACTGGAATGAAATAGTTCAAATATTAAAAGCAAGAGCCAGTTGATTTACATACAGTGTTTTCTAAAGCATCTCTTGGCAGATAAGAATTTCTTGTAAAGTATTCATTGGTCTTTTTGTCAAAAAACACAAAAGAAGGTGTACTAACAACTCCAAATTTAGAAGCTTCATCAGAACAAAACTCTATGTTGTATTTTTCAACTGAAAAAATATTTCCTTTTTCCCTTATCAAGCTGTTTATTGCTATTTCCTCACCCATACAATGAAGGCAATTAGAGGAATAAAAATATTTTATCTGAAAATTGGCATCTTGGTTTCCTAAAATTGTGCTTGGACATGAATCACTATCATCTGCTGGCTGCAATGGAGAAAAATATTTTATTAAAGGGACTAAAAGGAGGAAAATAGCTATAGCAATTATCCATATCAGTAAAGCTTTTAGGCTTTTTTTCTGTATCTTGTATTTTTCAGCCATAATAATCTAATTTTTTAGGTCATTAAATTTGATTTTCCAATGAGAGCCATCGCAGAATGGCTTGTTTTTAGATGCTCCGCACCTGCACAATGAAAAATGCTCTTCTGCTTCCGGTTTTGAGCCTATATTATCAGCTAATTTAATACTGCCCTGGATGTAATAAGGACCGTTTTTAGAAACTATAATTTTTGGCTCTCTTTCTAAATTCTGATATCTTTCTCCTTTTAAAGTGTAACTTAAAGCTCCTGATGGGCATTTTTTTATCTGTTTTATTATTTTTTCTCCATCTGCGCCATCCGGGTCGATCCAAGGCTCTTTTCCGAATGTCCAAACAGAGGGCAACCCATTAGAGCAGTATGCAGCATGAGAGCACACTCCCCTGTTATCATTTATTGTAACTTCTTTGCCTTCATAATCATCAACTTTATCAGGAACTCTTTTTGGAGATTTTTTTTGGTCAAATCCTATCTTTCCATGAGTTCCGTCGCAAAAAGGCTTTGCTTCAGAGCCTCCGCACCTGCACAAAATCATTATTTCCCTAGAATCCAATTTTTCCCTTTTAGAATTTTCAATATCATCAAGATTTTTTATAACATAATGTCCGTTTGTTGAAACATCGATAACAGGTTTTTCCTTAGCCATTGAATTTCAAAAGTTATATCACTTAATAAAATATTCGTTTTTGATGCTTTGGATATATTTAAATATTCTTTAATAATCTTAAAACTATGGTTGAAGCTCATGTGCATGGAAGCTACTGGAAAAGTTATTTATTGATTATTTTAGGATTAGTTATTCTTGTTGTTAATGCTCTAGTTCAGTTTAATTACTTGAATTATAATCTTTATCTTTCAAGCAGAAATCTTTACATGATTGGAGCAGTCTTGTTAGTCTTGGGTTCATTACTAAGATTTATTGAAAGAGGCAGGGTAAGAAGTTTCCAGAGAAGAATTTAAATATAAAAATAAGAGGTAAGAAATATGAAAAAAAGAGGATGGCATAATCCTAGCAAAGCTTTAGAAACAGCTAAAGAAGGTTATTGCAATTTGTGCCATAAAGAAGTAAAGTCTTTAGAAGCACATAAAAAGACAAAGCATATGAGGAGTAAATGAAAGTAAAATATTTTCTTTTTATTTTTCTTTTATTAATCTTGTTAATTCCATTAGTTTCTGGTCATGAAGAAGAAATATTTGAAGAGGAGGTTAATCATGAAGAAAATAAAGTCCATGAAGCCAAAGAACTTTCCGTAAGGCTGATTATAATTGCCTCAATAATTATACTGACTTTAGTATTTATAGCTATTTTTGTAAGAAAGCCGACAGAAAATTTAAAAAAGATTTTATTCTTTGGCATAATAATAGTTACATTAGCTGTTACATTTTATGTTGCTTATTCAACTATAACTCTTAATTTAGTATCTGAAACTAGGGGGCCTGTTCACTGGCATGCGGATTTTGAGATATGGAATTGCGGCAAGAAAATTGATGTTGTAAACCCTATGGGGCTGTCAAACAGAGTTGGAAGCAATGTATTTCACGAGCATGGAGACAACAGAATCCATGTAGAAGGAGTAGTAATCAACAAGCAAAATGTAGATCTGCATAATTTCATAAATGTTATTGGAGGTTCAATAAAAAAGGATTACTTAGGACTGCAAACAGTTGAAGGGTCGTTTGAAGTCAAAGATGGAGACTTATGCAATGGAAAAGAAGGGAAATTGCAGGCATTTGTTTACAAAACAGAAGGAAACAAATATGAGCAGATTAAAGTAGAAGACTTCCCTGATTATGTATTAAGCCCTTATGCTTATGTTCCTCCGGGAGACTGCATTATAATAGAGTTTGATGAGGAAAAAGAAAGAACTGACAAAATATGTGAGACTTACAAAGCAGCAATACAAAAAGGTGATATAATTGGCAGTTGAGGCATATTTACCAACTATATTGACTGTTGTTACAACAGCTGCAATAGATTCAATTAATCCGTGTGCTATCGGTGTTTTGATTTTAATGGTTTCTGTTATTTTGGGAAGCGGAAAATCAATAAAACATATGCTTCTTTTAGGAGGATTATATGTTTTCAGCGTATTTGTTGTGTATTTACTGGCAGGATTTGGGTTATTGTTCTTCCTTGCAAGCCTGCCTCTGGCTTTAACTGAGTATTTATCAATTTCAGTTGGGATTATTATAATACTTGCAGGCTTGCTTGAGATAAAGGATTTTTTCTGGTATGGAAGGGGATTTTCTTTGGCAATTCCAGTTTACTTTTCAAAAAAACTGCATGGGCTTGCCTCTAAAACAACTATTCCAGGAGTAATTTTACTTGGGGCTTTTGTTTCTGCTGTTGAACTGCCTTGTACTGGAGCTCCTTATCTGGCAATAATAACTCTGCTGTCACAATACTTTGATTTCACTGCTTTAATGCTATTGATATTGTATAACATAATATTTGTCCTCCCATTAATTGTAATCTTATTTTTAGTTGCAAGCGGAAAGAAACTGCAGGAAATAAAAAAATGGAAGCAGGATACAAGGGGCGTTATGAGATTATTAATTGGATTGCTGCTTATAGCTATGGGCTGGTTATTGATGTTAATTGCAAATGGAACTATAAACTTTGGTTAAGGAGGTAAAATGCATTTGGTTAAAAGAGGGGGAAAATTAGAAAAGTTTGATGAAAGGAAGATATATGCTTCATGCTATGCCGCATGCTTAAGCTGTCGTGTAAAAAAGAAAGAGGCAGAATCTATATGCAGCAAGGTTGCTAAAGAAGTTAAAACTTGGATTAAAACAAAGAAAGTTGTAACCTCAAACCAAATATTTAAAAAGACAGCGGCAGTAATAAGAAAACATCATAAAGATGCAGCTTTTATGTACTCAACACACAGAGACATAAGCTAGAGGTGTAAAATGGCAAAGGCAAAACCAAAAAAGACAGGAAAAAAGAAAAAACCTGCTATTGTTAAGAGCAAGAATGTTTGTGAGTATTGTTAAACATTAATTATATACTATTACAGGCAGAGATAAATGGAAGAACTCAAATGCAATAACTGCGGAAAGAGCTTTAAGACTAAAGAGTCTCTTAACCAGCATATAGCTTCTAAACATTCTGTCCATAAAAAAACCACATCCAATAAAGGTGTTGGTAAAAAACTCATTGCTTATGGGATACTATTATTAATTTTAGTTGGTATTGGCAGCTTGATTTATTCTTCTGTAGTTGGAAGCCATAAATACGACGACTTTGCAAAATGTTTGACAGACAAGGATGCTAAATTTTATGGTGCATTCTGGTGCCCTCGCTGCGCTGATCAGAAAAAATTATTCAGCAAATCAATAGAATTTGTAACTTATGTTGAATGTTCTACACCAGATAGGTCTGCACAATTACAAGTATGTGTAGATGCAGGAATAACAAGCTATCCAACATGGATATTTGAAGATGAATCAAGATTGTCTGGAGTAATACCTTTAAAACAATTAGCAGAAAAAACTGGATGCAATTTAGAATAAAAAAAAGAAATTAAGTAGTTATAGTAAAGCTTCCTGAAGCATAATTCTGACCATCATTAGTCACCTTAATATTAAACTTTATGGCTGATCCTTTTAATGCTCCATCTTCTGCCTTTATGCCAAATCCTATTTTCTTTTCACTGCCTTCGCTGATTGTATAAAACTCTCCGCCTGGCAAGTAAGCAGAAATCTTTTCTAGATCTATCTGCTCAACAATTTCAACCTTAAACCTGTCTGATGATGCTGTTCCATCATTTCCAAGAGTAAACTGTAAGTTCTTATTTTCAGGAACGCCTAAAGTATTGTCTTTTGGCGCTATAAACTTATTAACGCCAGGAATAGGCTGCTTAACAATGACATTATTTGTTACCTTGTTTGTTTCTGCTGTTTTGTCTACTGTCTTTTCTGCAACTTCTGAATTTTGACTGCATCCAGAGATTACCAAAAGGACTATTGATAAAATTGCTAATGCTATAATTGTTGTTTTTTTCATAACTAACACCGAAAATATAGTTTATAGTATACTATTTAAAGGTTTTGGGCAAGGTTTATATACAAAAAATAAAGAAAACTACAATGGAAGGAGACATCATCAAAGATAATAATGAAATAGGATTGAATAAGCCTGAAGAGCCTATTTTAAGCAAAAAGGAAAGAAAAAAACTAGAAAAGCAGCAAAGAAAAGAGGCTTTTATAGCTGGAAGGGATAAAACAAAAAAAGGCAGGAAAATCAAGAACATTGCCCTTCTGGCGGTTATTCTGCTGATTTTAGGAGGAATAGCATATCTTATTTTTGGATCTATTAAAGAAAACTCGCCTATTACTGGAGCTGCTATCGGAGACGATTCTGAATTATTTCCAACAAAAGGGCAGATACACTGGCATGCTGATTTAGATGTTGAAATATGCGGAGAAAAGCAGGATTTGCCTAATCCTTTTGGAAACGAGCATTTGGGAAGCCCTCTATTGCATACTCATGATGATGAAAGAATTCATGTTGAAGGTTCTGTAAGAAAGGCATCAGATATAACTTTGGAGAAATATTTAAGCAATATAGGAGTTAAAAATGACAGAGAAGAAAGAGATATATTAAAAACCAAAGATGGAGACCTTTGCAAAGGAAAAGAAGGAAAATGGGCATTGTTGGTAAATGGCAAAGAAGATGAAAGATTTTTAGATTATTCCATAAGAGATGGCGACAGATATTTGCTAAAGTTTGAATAATAAGATTTATATATGAATTAATTTCTTAAAAATAAATAGACAAGGGGGTATCTAAATGAAAAAAGTTATTTTAGGTTTGATAATTCTTAGTATTGCATTTATAGTTGGATGCGCATCTGCTCCAGAAAAATCTTCAGAGCCAAATGTTGTAGAGCCAACTACAGAAGCTCCTGATGAAAGTTTAGATAGTGATTCAGGTACTAGTTCTGATAATAATGTTAAAGGAGAAGCAACAGCAGATACTAAATCTGGCAGCAAAATGGTTGAAGTAAGTTTACAAGGCTTTAACCCAAGCACAATAACTGTGAAGAAAGGAGATACAGTAACATGGACAATTAAAGGAACTGGCTCTCATTGGCCGGCATCTGCTGTTCATCCTACACATACTGCATATCCAGGCTCAGGCAGGACAAAATGCGGAACTGATGAGGAATCCAATATCTTTGATGCATGCCATGCTTTAACAGATGGTCAGACATTTTCATTCCAGTTTAATGAAGCTGGAAGCTGGAAATACCATGACCACTTAAGCCCTAGCTTAACAGGAACTGTTGTAGTAGAGTAAATTTTTTTCTTTTTTTATATTTCTTCCAAACATTTTCCTTGAAAATAAGAAGCCCTTGCAACATCCAAGCTTAAATCTGATGTTAATGGATTTTCTTTTCTTTTAAAAACACCGCTAAATCTATTTTCTTTAGGAATAGGCCCAATTCTAATAGTTGAATCCTTATCTGCCAATAGCATATTAATTAAATCATATCTTCTTGTCTCTACTTTCCTTATTCTTCTTGTATAAATAAAATCTCTGAAATTTCTGTAATCTGGTTTATATTGTTTCATGGGAATTGAATGGCGAAAGTATGTGTTTATAAGATTATTTAATAAGTGGGCTGTAAAGTTAACGTCATCTGTTTTCGGTAAAATTTCGACAGCTTTTTAAACTTCGGGTTCCTAATGATTTTATGAAAGTTATGAAAGTGGTTGATAAAAAAGTTGGAAATACAACTTATTACAAATACAGGATAAATTTACCAAAAGAAGCAGTTGAACAATTAAATTTACTTAATAAAGAATTAAAAGTAAAAGTTGAAAAGAATAAAATAGTTATAGAAAAAGCTTAACTATTCGGGTTCCGAAAGGTTAATATACTTCGGGTGCCTAATTATAGCATGGAAAATGCTATAAAATGTAAACATTGTTCAAGCTTAAATTTCTGCAAGAAAGGATTTAGAAAAACAGAATATCGAGGAAAAATCCAAAAATATTATTGTAAAGATTGTCACAAGTTCTTTACAAATGACGATGGTTTTTACAGAATGAGAAACACGCCTGAAATTATTACAATGTCAATAGATATGTATATTTCTAATTTATCAAGCAGAAAAATGAGGAATCAATTAAAGAGACATCTGAGTCATAAAGTTAGCCATGTTTCTGTTTTAGATTGGGTTAGAAAATATACTTTGAAAGTTCATAAGTTTATAGAGAAACAAGGTTACAATTTAGGCAATAGTTTCTATGCAGATGAAACTATGATAAATAGAGAAGGAAAGTTAGATAGGTTTTGGTGCTGTCTTGATTGGGATACTAGATTAATTACAGGATTTCATTATAGTTTATCTGTTAATCCTATTGAAGCACAAGAATTTCTAAAGAAAGCAATAAACAAAGGAAAGCCGAAGTATATTCAAACGGATGCAGGAGTTTTCTATCCAAGAGCATTTAGAAAACTATTTTATTCTAATAAGCTTGGTGGTTTATCAGTAGAACATAAGATACAAAATTATCAAACAACAAGAATTCATAATTACAGAATTGAAACTGTCTTTATGAAAATCAAGGATAGAGTCATAGATTTTAGAGGATTGAAAGCTTTATGGTCTGCTCCAATCCTAATGACTGCTATCGTTATCCAGCATAATTTTATAGAAAATCACTCAACTACTGATGAAGTTCCATCTGAAAGAGCAGGAGTTAATTTAGAATTAGGAGAAAATAGATGGTTAGATTTGATAAAAATGGCAGCGCATAATTAATCGGAAGAGTTTTCATTAGCAGCTTCTACTCTCTACCAATCCGTCAGAATTAAAATAATATGTACATACAGCTCCAAATTGAGGTTCTACCTCTTTTACCTTAATTAAATTACTACCTAATTTTTTCCATAAAATTTCATGAGTTATAGTATTATTTTGTGTAAATATACACGATTTATAGTTTAAATCTCCTTGTAGGGTTGATGCATCACTACAGCAGAGATCTAATGCTTCCCCATTAACAAAAGAGTGCTTTTCTAAGCCCGTAATTAGACCCCCGCACTAATTCCTTCAGGAATTGGAGTAAATCTTGAGTTACCAACATTACAATTAATCTCGTTTTCTTTAAAATTGTTATTAGAAGAACTGGTATCACTAAATTTTTGAGAAAATAAATATCCTCCGATAATCAAAACTAATACTAGAATAATAAAAATCCATATACCTTTCCTCATCATAAAAATATATAATATTAATTCTTATAAATCTTATGTTTTTTAAAATCAACTACCTTAAGTCTTTTATTTTTGACATTGCTACGGCTCTTAAAACCCAAATATAGACTATTATCAAAATCCAAACAAACAAAATAATTCCCTTAATAACTGGGCTTGTAATAGTATTAGAATAAAAAAGAGGTATCGTCATAAGTATAAAAAGAGCAGTAATGAATATTCCGCCCCAAAAGTATATTTTACTATTTATGGGGGCTTTAGGAGAATAAAGAATATGTCTGAAGAATCCTCTTTCCTTCGAAGAGTAGCAATTATTACAAAAAATTCTTAGTATAAAACCTAAAAATGCAAGAACATTTGCATCATTCTTGCTGATAATATTTTTACCACAATTATAACAGGTTTTCATATAAAGTAATGTGATTTAATTTATTTATAAACTTAATCTTTAAGTTTTCTATTGTTTAGGTGACGCTTACTTTTACAGCTCACTAATAAGAATTATTTTCTTTTACTATGTATTAAAGGCTATAAATATTTATATACAATAAGTCCTAATTAAAATTTATTGAGGTGATCTCTTAATAAAATGAAGGTTGTAGATCTTATTGCAAGAGTTGAATATGAAGGGAAAATATTAGTTAGCAAGCTAGAAAATGGTGAGTGGATTTATCCTTGTGGAAGAGCTTGAAGAAGTAGAGAATCTTTAAAGATAAAACTTATATACTTACTAATTTTATTATTTATCAGGTGATAATATGGCTGAAAAAAAGAGCAAAACTTCTAAAGGAAGATTATTGGAATTCTATGGAACAGAATGTACTTTTTGCATTAAGATGTCTCCTTTAGTTGAGAAACTGGAAAAAGAAAAGAAAGTTAATGTTGAAAAGATTGAAGTATGGCATAATGCTGAAAATGCAAAATTTATGCAGGAAGTTGACAAGGGATTTTGCGGAGGAGTTCCTTTTTTCTTTAATGAAAAAACAGGGGCAAAAATATGCGGTGCTGTTTCATATGATAAATTAAAAGAATGGGCTGGTGTTAAATAATTGGAAGAAACACCTATAATTGAATATGCAAGAATTAGTGAATGCTGCAGACCATCTTACACTCTTGTTATCTATACTGACGGCATTGTAAAAAAGCTTGATGAATGCAGTAAAAAAATAGGGGAGATTTCACAAAGTAAATTAGAAGAACTATTGGACATTCTAAAAAATAATGGCTTTTTTTCTATGAACGATAAATATCACCCTCTCATCAAACCTATTTGCATCTTAATGGAAAGAATTACCTACATAAACAACGGACAGACAAAAAGTGTTGAAGCAAGCACAGCAGGCAACACTCCTGATAATTTCTTTCGTATAAGGGATGAAATAAGAAATGTTGAAAGAGGAGCTAAATGGAGCAATTAGCTTTAAGGAAACCTGAATGGTTAACTATAACACCTCCAAAAAACAATTATAAGGTTAATTCTATTAAAGAAAACTTAAACAAATTTAACCTGCATACTGTCTGTGAGGAATCCCACTGCCCAAATATTTCTGAATGCTGGTCTTCTGGAACTGCAACTTTTATGATAATGGGAGATACCTGCACAAGAGGATGTAAATTCTGCAATGTCAAGACTTATTACAAAGGAATTGAATTAGATAAAGATGAACCAATAAAATTAGCAGAAGCTGTAAAAAATCTGGATTTAGATTACATTGTTGTTACTTCTGTTGACAGGGATGATTTAAATGATCAAGGTAGCAGCCATTTTGCAGAATGCATCAGGGAATTGAAAAAAAATAATATTCTTGTAGAAGTGTTAATTCCTGATTTTAAGGCAGATTATTACTGCATTAAAAGAATTGTTGAGAGCAAGCCGGATGTCATTGCACATAATATAGAGACTATCAGAAGACTGCAGAAAAAAGTAAGAGATCCAAGGGCAAACTATGAACAATCTTTAAAGGTTTTAAGAACAATTAAGGAATTAAACAAAAATATTTTTACTAAATCATCTATAATGCTTGGTTTTGGAGAAACAGATGAAGAAGTTATTAAAACTATGAAAGACTTAAGAGAAATAGATGTTGATTTATTTACATTGGGGCAGTATTTAAGGCCCAGCCAAAGGCATCTGAATGTCGAGGAGTTTATCCATCCAGATAAGTTCAAGTTTTTTGAAATCAAGGGAAAAGAACTTGGTTTTAGGTATGTTGCCTCAGGACCTTTTGTAAGAAGCTCTTACAAGGCTGGAGAACTGTTTGTTAAAAATTTGTTAAAAAATAATCCTTAACAAAATATTTAAATGCAAAGAAATTGTAAATTATTAAAATAGGGGTGATTAATGAAAAAAGTATTGGAGCAATTTGGCGTTGAATATCTACAGATTCTTAAAGAAGATGGAAGTATAGATGAGCATTTAATGCCTAAACTGACTTCTAAGCAAATTAAAGAGATGTACAAGGCTATGGTCTTGGCAAGAATCTTTGATAATAAATTACTAGCTTTGCAAAGGCAAGGTTCAGTAGGAACTATTGCGCAATCTACTGGGCAGGAAGCTTCTGCTGTTGGAAGCGCTTTTGCTTTGGAAAAAAATGATTTTATATTTCCTTCTTTCAGGGAAAGCGGCGCTTTACTCTACAGGGGGCTGCCAATGGATAATATAATAAGAGTATTCGGATGGGATGAAAGAGGAGCTAAAGCAGAGAACGTTAATGCATTCACAATGTCAATTCCTGTAGCAACTCATCTTTTGCATGCTGTTGGATATGGGATGGCTTGCAATATTAAAAATGATAAAAAAGTTATCATGGCTTATTTTGGAGATGGCGCAACTTCAGAAGGAGATTTTCATGAAGCGATGAATTTTGCAGGCGTTTTTAATGCTCCTGTTGTTTTTATTTGCCAAAATAACCAGTTTGCTATTTCTATGCCAAGGGAAAAGCAGACTAAGGCAAAATCCTTAGCCCAAAAAGCAATTGCTTATGGATTTAGGGGAATTCAAGTTGATGGAAATGATGTTTTCGCTGTTTACTCTGCTGCAAAAGATGCTGCTGACAATGCAAGAAAAGGCAGAGGACCTACTTTAATCGAATGCTATACTTACAGGATTGCAGACCATACAACCAGCGATGATGCTTCAAAATACAGGACAGAAAAAGAGCTTAATGAATGGAAAAAGAAAGATCCAATTGACAGGTTAAGAAAGTATATGGAAAAGAAAAAATTATGGAATAAAAAAGATGAGGGAAAATTAGTAAAAGAACTTCAGGATTCGGTAAATAAGGCTGCTGAAAAGGCAATGGCAATAGAAAAGCCAGATATTGAAGATATTTTCAAATATATGTACAAGGAAATGACTAATGAATTAAAGGAAGAGTTAAACGATTTAAAGGAGAGCTTGAAATATGAAGCTTAATATGGTTGAAGCTATTAATTTAGCTTTAAAGCAGGAAATGAAAAAAGATGGGAATGTAATCGTTCTTGGAGAAGATGTTGGTGTTGATGGTGGCGTATTCAGAGTTACAGAGGGATTGTTAAAATTATATGGAGAAAAAAGAGTATTAGATACTCCTCTTGCAGAGTCTGGAATCATCGGAACAAGCATCGGAATGGCTGCTTATGGATTAAAGCCAGTAGCAGAAGTTCAGTTTTCAGGATTTATGTATCCTGGATTTGACCAGTTGATAAGCCATGCTTCAAGAATAAGAAACAGGTCAAGAGGAATGTTTTCCTGCCCTATGGTTGTCAGAGCTCCTTATTCTGGAGGAATTAGAGCATTAGAGCATCATTCAGAAAGCATGGAAGCTATTTATGTCCATACTCCTGGATTGAAAGTAGTTATTCCTTCAAGGCCTTATGATGCAAAAGGATTACTGATAAGCAGTATAAGGGATCCTGATCCAGTAATATTTCTAGAGCCTAAAAGAGTTTACAGGGCAATTAAAGAGGAAGTTCCTGAAGAAGAGTATACTCTTCCTTTAGGTAAGTGCAATGTTGTTAAGGAAGGAAATGAAATTACAGTTGTAAGCTATGGCGCTATGATGAAATTAGTTTTAGAAGCTGTTGAGAAACTGGAAAATGTTTCTGCAGAAGTAATTGATGTGAGGACATTAAGCCCTTTGGATGATGAGACAATAATCAATTCTGTTAAAAAAACTGGAAGGTGCGTGATAGTTCATGAAGCTCCAAGATCATGCGGATTTGCTGCTGAAATAATTGCAAGAATAAATGAAAAAGCTTTATTAAGCTTAGAGGCTCCTGTAAAAAGAATCACTGGTTATGACACTGTAATTCCGCTGGCAAAATTAGAGAATGAATATCTTCCCAGTGTAAAAAGAATTATGCATGGCATAGAAGAGGTGCTTAGTTTTTAAATGGCATTTGAATTTAAATTTCCTGATGTTGGAGAAGGAATAACAGAAGGGGAAATTGTTAAATGGATTGTAAAAGAAGGCGATATGGTTGAACTAGACCAGATTATAGCAAAAGTTGAGACTGACAAGGCTGTTGTTGATGTTCCAAGCCCCAAAGCAGGCACAATTCTAAAAATTAATTTTAAGGAAGGAGAAACAATAAAAGTCGGAGAAGTTCTTGTTGTAATTGGAGAAAAAGGAGAGAAAGTTTCCAAAGCAAAAGAGAAAGTTAAGGGAAAGAAAAAAGATGCCGGCTCTGTAGTTGGATTTTTGGAAGAAGCTCCTGAAGAAATGCCAAAAGCTGCAAAAAAAGAAATTACTGGCATATTGGCTACTCCAAATGTAAGAAAATTAGCAAAAGACCTTAATGTTGACTTAAACAAAGTTTCTGGCTCTGGACCTAACGGAAGAGTAACCAAAGATGATGTTGAAAAAGCCTCTAAAGGAGAGGTTAAAGTTTCCAAAGCTCCTGGACTGATTGTGCAAAAAAAATATGATATGTTTGGCCATACTCAGAGAGTCCCATTAAAAGGGATAAGGAAAACTGTTGCCAGGAATATGAGAAATTCTCTTGATAATGCTGCCCATGTTGCCCATATGGATGAAGCTGATGTGACTCATTTATGGGATGTAAGACAGAAGGAAAAAGAAAAGATGAAAAATAAGGGGATTAAATTAACTTTCCTTCCATTTTTGATAAAAGCTGTTATTGCTGCCTTGAAAGAGCACCCTTATGTAAATGCTTCTATTGAAAATGAAGAAATTGTTTTAAAGCAGTATTACAACATTGGAATTGCTGTTGACATTCCTGACGGATTAGTTGTTCCTGTAATTAAAGGTGCTGACCAAAAAACAGTTCAACAGATAGCTAAGGAAATTGAGGAACTTGCAAAGAAAGCTAGGGAAAGGACTCTGGATCTGATGGATATGAAAGGAGGAACATTTACAATAACTAATGTAGGAAGCATCGGAGGCATATTTTCCACTCCTATAATCAATTATCCTGAAGCTGCTATTTTAGCTCCCGGAAGAATTTATGACAAAGTTGCTAAAAGTGATAAAGCTGGAATTATTGTCAAAAAAGTAATGCCTTTGTCATTGAGCTTTGATCACAGAATATTAGATGGTGCTGAAGCTGCAAGATTTGTAAATAAAATCAAAGAGATGTTAGAAAATCCTGATTTTTTATTAGTTGAAGAATGATTTATTCTATATAAAATTCTTCTGGGTTTCTTGCAAATAATCTGTCCCATCCTTTAGTATAATTCTTTGGGGTTTGTAATTTTCCAGTAAATCTTTAACTGCCATAAATAGCTGATAACCTTAAGATTTATAATGTTTTCTTTATTCTGATATATAGATGGAAGTTCCTATTATCAACAGGGATGAATTAAAGAGATTAATTGAGACTAAAGGAGAGTATGTTCTGATTGATGTAAGGGAAGAGGATGAACTTAAGCATGGAATGATTCCTACTTCAAAAAATGTCCCTATGTCTGAATTTAATAATTTTTTTGATTTAGATGAAAAGGAGTTTAAGGAAAAGTTTGGTTTTGAAAAGCCGAAAAAGGGTGATAACCTAATATTTTACTGCAGGTCTGGAAACAGGAGCCATTTTGCAACTGAAGTTGCTGCTGAAAAAGGGTATAAAAAAGCTAAAAATTATTTCGGAAGCACTAATGACTGGTCAGAGATTGATAGTAATGTTGAGAAGTATTAAATTAAAAGTTGATTTTATCTTATTATCCCTCTAAGATGGGGCAAATATTTTTCAATAAATTCAATTATTTCTTTTTTGTGTTTTGGATTTAATGAGATTCCTGTATAAGTTGTCTTCTTTTTCACAATTAACCATCCTATGTTTTCAAGATCTTTTATTATTTTCTTTAAGTTGGGGAATCTCTTAAAATGCTCTAACCTATCATACTTTGCCCCCCAATTCTTTTTTGAGTAAGCAAGCTTAAATATAAACTGAGCTTTTTCTTTTTCCATATTAACCATAAAAATAGTCATTATTTAAATGTTTCTTTTTTTGATAGTTTAAACATCTTAAAGAGAAACATTTATAAGTAGTATTATAATATAATTTAACATGACGTCCTCTCCACACTAAAGTGTGGAGTTTCCTGTGAAGGTTGAGCCATGGTGCTCTTCCTGATGTAAGATATAATGCAAAGTTGTAGGAAGA
>Ga0209541_10000156_pt1 | contig 122920 bp, 110 predicted proteins | sample RifCSPlowO2_01_FD_184027 | JGI IMG/M metagenome (GOLD analysis project Ga0209541, IMG submission 184027) | Groundwater microbial communities from Rifle, Colorado - Rifle CSP2_plank lowO2_0.1 (SPAdes) (version 2) | ecosystem: Environmental > Aquatic > Deep subsurface > Groundwater | place... | reverse complement strand
CCCCAAAGGCGCCAGTAAAATAAACCAATTTTTCCGATTTATACCCTGCTTTGTGAGAATATCTATCCAAAGAGCCACAACAACGGCCAAACCAACTACCCTGGTAGCAGAAACTAAAACCACAGCTATAGTAGCCCAAAATAATTTGTTCTGTCTTAAGAAATAGAAGGCGGCAATGGTTAAAAGAAAAAACAACCCCTCGGAATAAGCTGTTAAGAAAAAGAAAGAGGTGGGGAAAAACAAGAGGGCCAAAATCGCCTTTTCGGCAATCTTTTTGTCAAAATCACCTGCCACCAATTTATATAGTAAATGCAATCCTAAAAAGGTGGCTGTCACACTTATTAAAATCGCCGCTAGCAAATAATTTTGCGTTACCTGATTTAATGCTTTAATAGTCAACGGATAAAGCGGGAAAAAGGCATACTGGAATTTTTGGCTATAACCACTTTCCGCGATCCCCAAGTAATGACCACCGTCCCAATTTCCTAAGCTTTCCCAAAAATTATTATTAAATTTGCCAGATTGTGGTAAAGTCGAAAAACCAAAGTAGGCCACTGATAAAACTACTGTCAACCAGATGATAAAAATATAAACCACATTAGGATATAATCTCATTGCATGAATACTCTTTTGGTTTTGATTCTAGCACTGGCTGTAGCAAGCGGTCAATTAATCAGGATACCGGTCGGAACACAAGGTGGTATTACCATTTTAGATATTACCGTTTCACTTTTGTGTCTTGGGGGACTCTTAAAACTTAAATTTAATCTTAAGAAGTCTCCTCCTCAAATTATTTCAGCCTTAGTTTTTTTAAGCTTAGCAACCCTCTCTTTAATTTTTACACCACTGAATCTGAAGACAGAAGAATACATAATCAGTTTTTCTTACACCGTCAGATTTTTTCTCTATGTGCTTTTTACTTGGCTTATCTTTTCAAATGCTTTTGGTGATTTGAAAGAAAATGTGACTAAAGTCTTTTTGCTTTCCGGAATCTCATTTGCATTTTTGGGACTTTTGCAATTTCTACTGTTTCCTAACTTAAATTTCTTAAGTATCTTAGGATGGGACCCCCACTATTTTAGGACGGTTTCCACATTCCTAGACCCCAACTTTGCAGGAGCATTTCTTGTACTGTCATCAATATTGGTATTCCAAAATTTCGCAAATGACAAAAAATGGAACACTATCTTTTTTTTGATAATTTATTTAGCGCTTCTAACTACCTTTTCGCGCAGTAGTTATTTGATGTTTCTGGTAAGTGGATTAACTTTTTCTTTCTTAAAAAAATCAAAAATTTATATTTTTGCAACCGTTATGCTATTTGCGCTTCTTCTGGTAGGATTCCAGGTTTATACTAACTTGGTTGCCCAACCCCGTAATATAGACAGGGAACAATCAGCCTCCTCCCGTTTAAATACCTGGGAACAAGGGATTACCATTTTTCAAAAATATCCAGTTCTGGGTATCGGGTTTAATGCATATAGATATGGGATAAGAGAGTTTAAATTAGGGGATGAGCAGTTTTTGCAAAGCCACGGCTCGTCCAGCAATGATTCTTCACTTTTGTTTGTATTATCTACTACCGGAATAATCGGCCTTTTAAGTTTCCTCTATTTTCTATTCTCTCTTGTCCATGCGAATTATTCGAATAAGCAAATCATTGTAATCCCAGCTCTTCTAGGGCTGTTTGTCCATTCCCTGTTTGCCAACAGCCTTTTTTATCCACCAATACTTGCTTGGATTCTGATCATTTCAGCAATCCCCAAAAAGTAATTTTTTTCTCTTTCATAAAACTTTCTATATATTCATCACTTACCTTTCTACTTGACTGAATCCTCTTTCTTTCGTGAAGAAGTTGTGGCAGGTGAAATAAAATCCAAAGGTCTGCCAAAACCGGGGGCCAAAAATATCCATTTCTTAACTGATAAAAAATAGTGTTTAAGTGCACTAAGATTATTTTTAACCACCGCCATTTTTTAAATAAAATACTAACAGGGAAGTCCTTGACGATGGTTTGAGTCATATTTCTAAACTGCCAGTATTCTACATGGGCTGAGAATTTCTTGGCTGTTGCTTTATGTTTGTGGAAAACCTTCGCTTCAGGACAGAAAATAGATTTATATCTTTGAAACTGTGCTCTAAAGGCAAAATCTACCTCTTCAGAATACATAAAATAATTTTCATCAAATAAACCTAATTTTACGAAACTCTCTCTTCTGAATAGCGATGCACCACCTGTTGCCCCAAAGATATATTGCTCGCTATTATACTGTCCTTTATCTTTCTCTTGCCAATCTATTGACCTGGCTTGACCAACTTCATTTATTAAAATTCCCACCCCGTCTATGATTTTTTTATTATAGAAATTTAATAGTTTTGAATTAACGGAAATTACCTCGGGGTGCAACTCAGCGCATTCTATTAATTTTTTTATAAATTCTTTATCGACACTAGTGTCATTGTTCAAAAGAACAATATACTCTGCGCGAGATACCTTAACCCCCTCATTTATAGCCCTGGCAAAACCAAAATTCTTCTGTAGAGATATTATTCTTACTTTAGGGAAATTATTTTTTACATACTCAACCGAACCGTCTGTAGAACCATTATCCACTAAAATGATCTCAAAGTTTTTATAACTTTGATTCTTCAAAGATTTAAGACAATCTTTTAATAAGTCTCTACCATTCCAGTTAGGAATAATAACCGAGATATCAATCTTTTCCATCTCATTCCTTAGAAGCTACAACCAAAAAATGGTAATATGCCAAGTTTTTATATTTATCAACAAGTTCTTGATACAAAACCTTCTTAAAAATCCACCACAATATCGGTATTTTACTAATTAAACCCTCAAGCGGTAATCTGGTCATGGTCCCTATAACCTTTTCAACTTTCCAGCCATTTTCTGAAAGCAGTTTCGGTAAAGTATTAATAGTATAAAAATGCAAATGGGTCTTATCTAAAAACCCACTCTCCTGATACTGGAAATCTCCTTTGAAAAATAATTGTTTTCTCATGGTCCAACTGGCAATATTGGGAAGAGAGACGAGCAATTTTGTTCCAGCTGATGCTTTTTTAGATAGTTGCCTTAATACCTTTTCCGGGTCTACCAGATGCTCCAGTACATCTGCCATCACGATAAAATCATAGCGGCCCAATTTGTTATAAAATCCTCTATCTTCTATTGAGGTATTAAATACCGTCTTAACACCCTTTGGTAATTTGGCCACTGCTTTTTGATCAGACTCCACAACATCCACAGCACAATCTTGCTCTAAAAAAGCACGACTCATATAACCCGTGGAGGACCCAATCTCCAAAACAGTTTTTTCTTTGCCAACTATTTTCAAAATTTCCTGCTGGGTGGGGGACAGACCGTATTTTTTAAAAATCTGCTCGTATACAATCATTATCTTACTTTATCCAAAATTCTATTTTTTACAAACAGGAAGAAAATAACAAAAGATAAAACTTCCGATGCAACAGTTACCCAAGAAGCAGCAATAAAACCAAACTGAGGAATAAATATTAAATTAGCTGCTATATTAAAAACTAAGGCAAGAACAGATAAAATTAAAACCTGTTTCAAAAATTTATCCGTTGAAAGCAAAACAGAAACAGCGGGTACATGGATTAACATAAAGGGAATAGCTAAAGATAAAATCCTAATTGCCCCAATAGATGACAAATAATTCGGCAGCACTGCTTTAATAATCTCCGGCAAAATTAAAACATATCCCAACCAAACTACTAAACCTAACACTAGCATCACCTTAAATGAATTAAAATATAATCTTTTTACATCTTTTACAGAAGACTCATGCAGCCTTGCCAATACTGGCAGCAGAGCCAGCGAGAATGCGGAAGGAATAAAAGTCACAGCTTCCAAAAATTTGAAGGCTGCTCCGTAAATACCCGTCTCAAAACTCCCCTTCATATAGGAGAGCAAAATAGCATCTATCCTAAAATAAAGCAGGCCCAATACCGAAAGCAAGCCATAAGGCAAAGACCCAATTATGATTTTTTTAATTACGGTTAGATGGACTCTCGATAAAACTAAGCTTTGGTGTCTATACAAAAAAATAATTAAGATAGTTACATACGCTACTTGCCCAACAATCAACGCATTAACCGCGCCCAACGGGCCAAAACCGTTCCCCACCAAATATAAACCTGCTAAAGTAGTGAATAAACTGGAGACAAAAAGTGCTGCTGCGGAAAATTGTAATTTTTGTTTGGCCACAAATATTGCATCAAAAGCAAAAGCAACGGATTGAGGCAAAATCGCAAGGGTAGCCAAAAGGATTAGGCTCACTCTCATTTTATCGGGATCCAGCAAATATAGAATGATGGAAAAAATTGCAAATAAAATTGAAGTTAAAGTCAACCGTAACATTACAATATTCCAAAGTAACTCCGGAGCTTTTGATTTGTCTATTGCTACTTCCCTAATTAAAAATCTGTTAAATCCAAAATCTGCCACTGAAGAAAGAATGGAAAAATAAGCAAGAGCTACTATGTATAAACCAAAATCTGAAACTCCTAAAATCCTAGCCAAATAGATAATATAGAAAAAACCAATAGCTCTGGTTAAAACTTGAGCAAAAAATAGCCAGGATGTTTGTTTTAAAATTGCTCTCACAAAGTAATTGTACCAGAATACGTCATTCTAGCGTTGTGGACTCGAGAGGATTCGAACCTCTGACTTCTTCGATGTGAACGAAGCACTCTACCGCTGAGTTACGAGTCCGTGATAAATCTATGTGTCATTTTAGCATCCTACCTCTTGCTTCACAACCAAAGCCTTGAGATAATAAACCGCAGGACTATTTTCCTTCAGAAAATCAAAAACATGGATCCAAACACTTACTACACTGATGCTCCTCAAAAAACCTTCTTTGGGCGTCTAGGTGAATATTTTGTTGAATTTTTCGAAACAATAGTGGTATTCGGGGCGATATTTGCCTCCATATATCTATTTGTTGCCCAGTTTCATAAAGTCCAGGGTAATTCAATGGTCCCAACTTTACAGTCCGGAGACTATCTCATTACGGAAAAATTAAGCTTTCGATTTAGAGATCCCAAAAGCGGAGAGACCATCGTACTCAAAAATCCCAGGGATGAATCTCAGGATTTTATCAAAAGAATTATTGCTGTACCGGGAGACACAATAAAAATTTTAAAAAATACTGTGTATCTTAATGATCAACCTTTGCCGGAAAGCTATCTACCTCCAGGTACTCTAACACGATCAGGAGCCTTTTTAACAGAAGGGCTATTTATTAAAGTTGCGAGTAACCAATATTTTGTCTTCGGAGATAATAGAGAACATTCTTCCGATTCAAGAGAATGGGGTCCAGTTACTAAAGAAGAAATCGTAGGCAGAGCTTTCTTCCGCTACTTTCCTCTGCAAGCCATGGATTTGCTTACTGATAAGTGAACTTAAAGTTTAAGTTTGAAGTAACCAACAATCGCCTGGTGTAAATCCGCCAAAACCGTGGTAGTTTGACCCGGCTCACCATTGATTATAAGTTCCAATCTCGCTCTTTTACCGGTCAGCTGGCATTTAACCTGTGCCTTATCTGTCCTTTGAGACAAAATATCGCTGATATCAGCCTGAATTTTATCAATATCTTCAGAAATAATACGCATTGAATCCACATCAGCCTTTTTCTTAGGCCCGATACCAATATTTGCTCTAAGACGACGAACTAATTCTTCGGTACCTCTAACGGACAAATTCTTTTTGAGAACCTCTTTATATGCATTTATGATTATATGCGGGTCTTCCAATGCGGCTAAGGCTCTGGCATGACCTTCTGTAGTGGCTCCAGACATCAGAGCATCCTTTAAAGCATCCGGGAGGATTAATAGTCTAATTGTATTGGAAATGTATGACGGACTTTTTGATACTCGCTCTGAAATTTCTTGATTAGTCAGGCCAAACTCATCCATCAGTCTTCTATACGCTTGAGCCCGCTCAAGCGGATTTAAATCTACCCTTTGCACATTTTCAACTATGGCCATTTCCAACATCCCCTGGGGACTAGTTTCTCTAATTATTACCGGAACTTTGGGTAAGCCAATTACTTTAGAAGCTCTCCATCTCCGCTCACCAGCAATAATTTGATAACCCGCAGGAGTCTTTGCAACAACCAATGGTTCTAAAACTCCGTGAGATCTTATTGACTGGGCAAGTTCCGATAAAGATTCGGGGGTTATAAGTCCTCTTGGTTGCAAGGGATTAGGCTGTAGAAGATCTATTTCCAGTTCGTATATCTGTTCGTCCATTTTTTGTTGGGCAATCCTATCTAGCTCGATCAGTTACTTAAGTTACGTTACCTCAATAATAGTTTTACTTAACCTCTTCTTAAATTCCACTTTACCTGAGGCAATTGCAAAGATTGTATAGTCGTTACCTTGTTTAGTGCCAACTCCAGGATAAAATTTGTTCCCCTTTTGGCGTACTAAGATATTTCCGGGCTTAGCCTTTTCCCCACCGTAAAGTTTAATACCCAATCTCTTGGATACAGAGTCTCTATTTTTTCTGGTACTTCCTCCGCCTGTTTTATGTGCCATAGTTAGAGTAAGATACACTTCGTGAAAAAGAATGTCAAGTCTTTTTCACAGGTAATACAACCTTAGTAATCTTAGACCTGTAACCGGTAGTTCTTCTGTAGTTTGCCTTAGCATGAAATTTACTGACTCTGATTTTTCTGCCCTTTACATCCTCAAGACGTTTCAAAGTCAAGCCATCTTTTAAATGGGGTCTGCCTATCTTTAATTTACCATCCTCTGATAAAAGCAAAACATTAACCTCTAACTCCTGATCGGACCCCTTTTGCAAGGCAACTTCTAAGCTTTGGCCTGGTATCACCTTATACTGTTTCCCAGAAATTTCACAAATTGCATAATTTAACATGGGTTCGATTTTACCTTTTTCTTGCACAAGATGCAACCATCCCGAGTAACAAGAAAGTTGCCACTATCGAACTTCCCCCATACGAAATTAACGGTAAAGTAATGCCTGTTATCGGCAGAAGTCCCACATTCATTCCAATATTCACGAAAACCTGAAATAAAAACATTGATACTACACCCATCACCACCAAAAGGCTAAATGAATTATTTACCCGTTGGGCCACTCTCAAAAAGTAGAAGAGTAGAAATAGATACAGCGACAAAATCAACAAAGAACCTACAAATCCCATCTCCTCTGCAATGGACGCAAATATAAAATCGGTCCTAAATTCTGGTAAGAATTGTAATCTTGATTGAGTACCCCTTCCCAAACCCCTTCCGAAAAGTTCCCCGGATCCCACTGCAATTGTTGATTGTATTAGATTATAACCTTTGCCCAAGGGATCAGACTCCGGTGCCAGGAAGCTTAAAATTCGCTCCCTTTGATAATCGTGTAGGAACGACCAGCTTGTGGGAATTACAAAGATGAAAATTGCCGCGAGTATCAATATCTTTCTGATGGAAATATGTGTTACAAGCAATATCCCAAGCCATATTGCAATCAAAGTAAGCGCCGAACCTAGATCCGGCTGTTTAAAAACTAATACGAAGGATGGGGCAAACCAAAGCAAGCTTTTTAGGATATTCAACCAATTCGGAGAATGCTCTGACCAAAATTTTGCCAACATCAGTATCAAAATTGGTTTGGCAAATTCGGAAGGCTGAATATTAAATATTCCTAGAGGAATCCAACGAAGCGCTCCTCTTGTTTCAATGCCTAAAATTAACACAGCAACAAGCACTATCAAAATAAAAATATATAATGGTTTAATCAGGTTTCTTAGTGACTCCAGCTCTATTTGTGAAACAAGGAAAAAAAATACTATGCCTATACCAGTAAATATTAATTGTTGTAAAGCTAGCTCTTTTGAAGAAGAATAAATGACGAGTATGCCCACAGATACCAGCAACAAACTAACCAGACTTATGGGCAAGTTAATATTACCTAGATTTCTCATTATAAATATAGATCCCGTATCAAGTACGGGATGATACTATTACGTCACCTTAAGGACTTTAAACTCTGAGCCTTCTTCTATTGAAATAGAAGCTGTACCTGCAAGAATTTGTTTTTCAAAGGATCTAGGCCATGATGTAGCCATAATTTTTGTCTTATCAGTCAAGGTTAAACCTTGCTCTTTTCTAAGCTGCTGTATTTGTCTGATTAAATCCCTTGCTTCGCCTTCTTCTTTCAGTTCTTGGGTAATTTTAGTATCCAAATCAACTTTCGGCTCCGGCGATGGGGACTTTTGGTATTCAACCTTTTTTACATTGAGCTCTTCTGCAAGAATTTTCTCTAACTGCTCACTTAGTCTCTCCGGTGATTTGTATGAAACAGAAGCTAAAGGTTGTCTTAATTTAATCCCTCCCTCTTTTCTTTTAGCATGCCCAACTTCTGCAATTTTGCGAACTTTCGCCATATCTTTCATTAAATCTTCATCCAACAATTCTTTACTAATCTCCGGAAAATCTTGCAGATGGACTGATTCTTCGTCTGTTAAACCTTTAAACATATCTTCTGTAATAAAAGGTACAAGTGGCGCTGCCAACTTAGCTACCGTCACCAGTACCTCATACATAACCGAGAGCGATGTGTTTCTGTCTAAAGGATCTGCCGAGAAATCAACCCTATCCCTTGATCTTCGAATATACCAGGTCGAGAAATCATTTAATATAAATTCCTTCGTGTATTTAACGATATCCGTGGTATTGTACCCCCCATATGCTTTTCTTAAATCAGCAATCAACTGTGTTAATTTCGAAAGAATCCATCTGTCCAAAACCGTTAATTTACGGTCTCCACCATCAAGACTCCAATCGGATAAATTCGCATACTCTACAAAAAACTTATAAGTATTCCAAAACACCAAGAGAAATCTGTACGCTTCCGCTACTCCTTCTTCGCTGAAATTGATATCCTCTCCTTTCATAATGGGAGCTCCCATAAAATAAACCCTCATCGCATCGCCTCCATATTTCTCCAAAATCACTTTAGGATCAGGATAATTACCAAAGTTTTTGCTCATCTTCCTGCCGTCTGTTCCCAGAAGAACTCCTGTAACCACTGCGTTCTTAAAGGCATTTGAACCGTAAAGGGCCGTAGAGAGAACATGGAGTACATAAAACCAGGCCCTGATTTGGCCTGTGTACTCAACTATAAAATCCGGAGGAAAAAATTCTTCCAGTTTAATATCTGCTTTAAAAGGAAAATGCCTCTCCGCAAAAGGAGCAGATCCTGCTTCAGTCCAACTATCCAAAACCTCAGGTACTCTTCGGGCTTGTTTCCCACATTTTTCGCATTTGACTATCACTTCATCAATCTCCGGTTTATGTAAATCAGTTATTTTTTCGCCTGAATGCTCTTCCAGCTCGGCAATAGAACCGGGCACAAACCTTTCCCCACATTCGCACTCCCAAACCGGCACAGGGGAACCCCAATATCTGCTTCTTGAAATGTTCCAATCAGGAGCAGCTTCCAAACTCTTTAAAAACCGACCGTGCTTAAAATGTTTGGGAAACCAATTTACCATCTCATTTGTCTTTTTCATTTGGTCTTTGAGTAGTTGTACATTAACAAACCAGGCATCTTGAGGGGCATAAAATAAGCGGGTTGCGCATCTCCAACAATGTGGCACACTGTGGATATAGTCGTCTATCCTGTATATAAATCCCCGGTCCTTTAAGTCCTCAAGCACTAACTTATCGGCCTTCAGGTAATACATCCCGCCAAATTTTGGCACAAAATCTTTTACTGTTCCTTCTTCATCCACATGCATTACCATCTGAATATTTTCCTTTTGCATCAGAGCCAAATCTTCTTCACCATATGGGGCAAGAGTTACTACTCCTGTGCCTTCTTCGCCGGTAACGAACTCATCGCCAACTATAATAAACGCCTTCTTACCAGAATCAATCTTGTAAAAATCGTAATGGGGTATAAATTCTTTACCAATTAATTCACTACCTTTAAATTCTTCCAATACCTTGTAGGATTCTTCTTTTAGCATTTTAACTGTACCTTTTGCAAGGATATAGTTTTCACTACCCTGTGAGACTTTTACATAGGTAAGTTCGGGGTTAACTGCCAAAGCTGAAGTCACCAATTTGTTCCAAGGGGTAGTTGACCAGGCAAGCAGGAAAGTATTTTTCTCACCCTTTAAGGAATACTTATACACTGCCGTAGACTCTGTCACATCCTTATAATTATCCGCATCCATGGCCACTTCGAAATTGGAAATCGGGGTTGAGCAATGGGGGCAAAAGAGTGAAACCCGCAGGCCTTTGTAGATTAAATTCTTCTCATACATCTGCTTAAATACCCACATCACCGTTTCCATGTAAGGCAAATCCATAGTTCTGTAAGCATTTTTGAAATCTACCCATCTGCCTATATGATCCACATACCACTCCCACTCGGAAGAAACATTGTTAACATATGCCTTACAAGCTTCAATGAATTTCTTAACCCCAATTTTCTCTTCTATATCTCTTTTTCTCGTGACCCCCAACTGCTCCTCAACCTTATTTTCTGCGGGTAGGCCGTGACAATCCCATCCCCAAACGCGCCTTACCCGAAAGCCTTTCATTGTCCAGTATCTGGGAAAGATATCTTTTGGCACCCAGGGTAGAATATTTCCATAATGAGGCATCCCGGTAATAAACGGCGGGCCATCTAAAAAGTTCCAATCCCCATTAGGTGCTTTTTTCTCCAGTGATTTTTCAAAAATCTTTTCCTCTTTCCAGAATTTAAGAATATTTTCTTCAACTTGTGCAAAATCAACTTGTGAAGAGACTGGTTTAAACTTTTGCATACGACCTCAATTCTAACAAAAACCCATTGGTTTAACTAGTTACTTAAGTTTTTATGTTGCTCTCTTTAACCATCTTTTGACGGAATGGACAATCATAAATACTTACATCAATCGAGGAAGGTTCATGGTATTTTGGTCCTGTGAGGGCATATGTTGGTCTATGAATCAATCGGGCCCTCCCAGCTTTATAACGCGTACATATCCTTCCTGGCTCTTCTGGACAGTTGTCACATCTGTATAAATCAGGTTCTCTTTCCATATTTTTTCCACAAAAAAACCTCCCGTTTTTGGGAGGCTTTTGCCTTTTCTTACATAGCTAAAAGCTACACGAAAAAGCCTCCCTTCTTGGAGGTAATAATTGTAATAATAATTTCTGTTCTTAGTGTAAACATGACTTTTATTCTAATAAAATTAGATTCTCCTGTCAATTTAGCGATTTGACCTTAAAAATGCTGGGATTTCTAAGTCTTCTTCGTCTTCCTCTACTTTTCGCTCTTCTTTCTCTTCCTCCGATTCGGATCCTCCCTCAGTAACTTGAGAATCAACTGGCGGTGAATTTGTATCTGAAAAAGCAAGTGGTTGAGCTTGCAGAGAAGCAGATCCTATGCCGCTACCAATATACTCCCGTAGTCTTCTCCTTGTTTCATCAAACCCTGTTGCAATTACAGAGATTTTTATTTGATCCAATTGATCTTCTTTAATGGTTGCACCAAATATGATGTTGGCATCAGGATCTGCAGCTTGGGCAATAATTTGGGCCGCCTCATTAACTTCTGTCATAGAGAGATCGGATCCACCCACAATATTGAAAAGGACCCCTTTCGCGCCTTCTATTGAAACTTCGAGCAAAGGAGAAGCTATTGCCATTCTAGCCGCCGCGGCGGCTCTATTCTCACCGCCAGCAACACCTATTCCCATGAGAGCTGATCCGGCATTAGACATAATAGTCTTAACATCTGCAAAATCAACATTGATAAGTCCCGGCATCGTGATGAGGTCCGAAATACCCTGGACACCCTGACCCAGTACCGAATCTGCCAACTTAAATGCCTCTTGTAAAGTCATATTTTTCTCAACAGTTTCTAATAACCTTTGATTCGGAATAATAATCAAAGCATCTACCTGACCTTTAAGTTTCTCGATTCCCTCCTCTGCCACCACCATTCTTCTGGTGCCCTCAAAGGCAAAAGGCTTGGTAACCACAGCCACAGTCAAAGCACCAACGGTTCTCGCAACGGAAGCCACAATTGGTATAGAACCTGTCCCAGTTCCCCCACCCATGCCTGCAGTTATAAATACCATATCAGCGTCCTGTAAAACATCTTGGAGTTTCTGTGTGGATTCTTCGGCGGCCTGTTTTCCTACTTCCGGATCTCCGCCTGAACCTAAACCGCGGGTTAGGTTTTCACCAATTTGAACCTTGGTAGGAGATTGGTTATTCATTAAAGCCTGCGCATCGGTATTAACAGCAACAAATTCCACTCCTTGCATTTGTTGCAGGGAGATCATTGAATTTAAAGAATTAGAGCCGCCGCCGCCAAGTCCCATCACCTTAATTTTTGCAAATCTCTGGACGTCCGGTTTTATAAGCATAAATTTTTCCTTTTAAAATTTAAGCTTGAAAACGAAGTCTTTCAAGCGGTGCTTTCAAACTCCGTTCATAAGCATAGGTTATTTTGAGGGCATTCTAACAAATGAATATTGTCTTTGCAACCCCCCTTCTGACAGATCAAAAATAAGTGATTGACAGTCCGACAAGCTCACTGCAAGCCCAAAAAATCAAGGCAGAAATGATTTTATTAAGTCAATTCCTTTTTGTATCATTCCTTTGATAGGCAGACTTGCTGAAAGAACTGGTATGTGCAATTGTCCTTGTGGACCCTGTGTTGCCCCGTAAAGAATCAAACCTGCTGAAGTTGCAAATGAGGGTGATTCTACCTCTTCCACAAGTCCCGACAAACCCTCAATGTTACCCACTCTTGCCGGAAATCCTAATGCATACTTTGCTTGTTCCAAAGTCCCAACGGTTAAAGCTCCACCCCCACAGATTACCAAACCTGATGGTACCTGTGTACCAAAACCACTTTTTTTAATTTCCTTGCCCACAAATTTAAATATCTCTTGCAAACGAGGTTTGATAATCCCATCAACCACAGCTTTACGGGAAATTTTTTGTATGTCCTCGATAATACCCAATGCCTTAATGTCTATCGCCTCTTCATCTTTCTTCTTGTTATTTAATGTTGTCTTGCTGCTTTCTTCCAGTCCCTCTGAGACTGCAGGAGTTTTTGGTAGTTTCCCTAAAGATAATTTAATTTTTTCTGCAGATTCCAAAGAAACGCGAAGTCCCACTGCCATATCAGAAGTAATATGGCGCGCGCCAATGGGAATAACAGATGAATAAGCGGTGGAACCGTCTATAAAAATTACCACATCGGTTGTTTCTCCCCCTATATCCACTAACACTACACCCAGTTCCTTCTCTGTATCTGAAAGTACCGCCAAAGCGGAAGCGATACCGGAAAAAACCAATTCCGTAACATCTATACCAACTTGGGAAACGCATTTAACAAGATTTCTCATAGAGGTCGTAGAACCGGTAATTATATGTGTTTCTGTTTCCAATCTTACCCCGGTCATTCCTATCGGATCCTTGATACCTTCCTGCCCATCAACTGTGAAAGTACGCGGAATCACATGAAGGATTTCTCTTGATGAAGGAAGCGGAATTGCCCGGGCCGCATCATTTACTCTACGGATGTCAGACTCTTTAATCTCCTCTTCGGGTTCAGAAACAGCTACTACCGCATGCTGATTGATGCTTTCTATCTGGGGGCCGCCTAATGATACAAAGGCCTGTGAAATAGAGTAGCCGGCCATTCTCTCTGCTGACTCAACAGATTCTGTTATTGCAGCAATAGCTTCTTCAATATCCACAACTTGGGTTTTCTTAACGCCCTTTGAGGGAGTTGTAGAAACACCAATTAGATTGATCTTTCCACTCTCTTCGACTGAAGCAATAAGGGTAGCTATTTTGGATGAGCCAACATCTATTCCGCAGATAACTCGATCTTTAGCCATAAACTATTTTTTAGGGGCAAATTTTACAATGGGTTTATCAAATCTTAAATCGATAAACTCCAGTTCTTTCAAATCTATTTTAGCTTCTGCGAGGATCAATTGTAAAGATGCAATTTGTACATCTACTCTATCATCTAGTAGAAATATTACCCTGGGATAAGAAAATATAATAAAAAAATTATCCAAAACTACCGACGTTTTTACATCCAGTCCAAATGTTTTTACTTTATCCAGAATTTTCAAACTGTTTTTTGTATTATCTCCTTCCGGTTCTTTCCCCAAAGAAAGATTTACATCTTTGATAAAAATATTTGGGATATTAAACCTCCCTGTACTTTTGGAAAAAATTACCCCCTCGCTGTCTATTAAATAAGCATCCTGAGACTCCTTAGCGCTCGGTGTGGCAATATTTTCCAAAATGGAAGACGAACTTGCTTCCTTATTTTGTAATAACATCAAAGTAGCAACAGGTTGTCTACCGCTAATCTTTATTTTGATCTTATTGGGGAAAACTAAAGATAAATCAACATTCCTAATACAAATAAATTTTGCCTTTAGATTTTTTTTAATATTTTCAAAATTAATGAGAAAAACATTGTGTCCGATAATGTTTGTAGAATTTCTTATCTGGGTTTCATCAGTACATTCAAGCTGACTGTTACTTATTTCAACTTGGGTTATATTAAGAAGTCCCCATTTAAAAACAACAAATACTAAGGAGCTTACAAAAAGAATAGGGATCACCCAATAAATTTTAGTCCAGTTACCAGAAAATCTCTTCTTGGATTTTCTTTTTCTCCACATACTTACATTATATCCGATTGGCCTCTATCTTTTGACCCAGCAGTACTGTTTCCAGTGCCAGTCTTTTAGCGGCATCTGGGATGATAATTTTTTTGGCTTCTTTTGTCTTTTTTGTTAAATAATTTAAACCATTTAATAAAAGTCTAATATTTCTCAGTAGTGTTTCTCCTGATAATTTTGATTGAGATAATACTTTTACCAATCCGAGTTCCTCGAAATATTTTGCATTTTTGTTTTGTTCGCTACTGGCAATGGGTATTATAAGTGCAGGTTTTCCTAGATAAGCTAGTTCATTTAAGGTGTTTATTCCCGCCCGGCAGATAACTAGATCTACCTGGGATAAGATAACTCCCCATTCCTCTCCAATCCACTTTTTAACCAAATAACGACCAGTTTGTAATCCCTGGAGCCTCTCGAAATCCTCAAATTTATTGTCTCCTGTTACATGAATAATGCAAGCTATTTTTAGTAATTTATCCAAACTCTCCTCCACCGCTAAATTTATAACATGAGATCCCTGATTTCCACCTGTAAAAAGGATAACCGGCTTTTTATCTTTTCGTGCCGACTTGAAAATTTCTGAATATTCCTCTGTTATATCCCCGGGGCCTGCCTTGCCGGCAGGCAGGCGTGATAAGTCCAGAATGTTTTGACGAACCGGATTCCCAGTTAAAATAACTTTTTCCCCTTTAAGCACACCTTTTTCAAAAGATGCGGCGATTTTATCGGCAAATATTGAATTGATTCTATTGGCTAAACCGAGAGTTATAGTTTGTTCGTGAACAATGGTAGGAATAGAAAAAAGCCAACCAACTATCACGACCGGTACTGCCACATAACCACCAAAAGATAAAATAACATCCGGTTTCTCGGATAAAATTATATATAAAGCCTGGATCAATCCAATAGGAATCTTGAGTAAAGATGGAATAGTGTAAGGTGTAAAAGATCTCTGCAATCTACCGGTTATAATCGGAATAAACTTAACACCCATCGCAGGTAGCACTTTTGACTCTACTGATAAAGCTTTATCCCCTTCCAAAGTAGTCTTTCTGCCAACATAGACCACTTCTACTCCATCCATCTTTTTCAGTTCTTCAATCGTCGCAACTGCCGGTGTAAAATGTGCTCCAGTAATTAAAATCTTCATGTAGTCTGTTTTGAAATATTGAGTAAGATCCCGACTGCTGTTAGATTCGCTACCAAAGCAGAACCTCCATATGAAATAAAAGGAAGTGGTACCCCGGTGAGTGGCAAAAGTGCAGTCATAGAAGAAAGATTAATGATTGCCTGGATTCCTAACCATGAAGTAAGTCCCAAGGCAAGAATCTTGCCAAAATTATCTTGACAATTTGATGCAATCTTAAACCCTCTTATTAAAATAAGAGCAAAAATCACTATCACTAGACTGCCTCCCACAAATCCCAATTCTTCTCCGATAATTCCAAAAATAGAATCTGTTGTAACCTCCGGTATATATTCAAACTTTTGTCTGGAATGTCCTAGTCCTAAACCAAATAACCCTCCGGAGCCTAGAGCTATTAAAACCTGAGAGATGTGATAGGTAAAACCCTGTGGATCGGAAAATGGATCTAAAAGGGCCAGAATTCTCTTGCTTCTATAACCAGACGTAAATATTAGGAGTAGAGAGGCTAATACACCAACAGGTATAGCGATAATGAAATGCCAAACCGAACCACCTGATGCAAAGTACAACACAAGAGCTGTTGCGACAAAAACGACTGATGATCCCAAATCTCTTTGCAAAACGGCCGTAATTAGGGTGACTCCCGTAATAAGAATTAAGAAGGGGACTAACCTCACTTTTTTCTCAAAAACAGAAGCTAAATAAATTACCCCGGTAAGTTTAATAATTTCAGCAGGTTGGATCGTAACCATCCCGAATTTTAACCAGCGATGTGCTCCTCCACCGGAAACTCCCAATCCTGGAATGAAAACCGCAAGTAGAAATAGTAATGAAAACAAAAGCAGGGGAACTGAAAGAATTCTAAATTTTTTATAGTCGAAACTGGCAAAAAAAATCATGGAAAGTACTCCGACTGCCACCCAAATCGTCTGCAACCTTATATAATAGAGGCTGTCTTTAAAATCCTTTAGGCCTTGGATAGCTGAGGCGTCATATACCATCAGGAGTCCAAAAACCACCAAAACTGCTACTATCAAAAGGAGGGGTAAATCTATTCGTTGTTTTTGAGGACGATTGTGGATCATCTTGAGAGTAAGGCTATCCATAAACCTAAAATAGCAAACACGCCCCCCGCCAACCAAAACCTGCTCACGATTTTGGATTCTTCCCATCCGATATACTTAAAATACATATGAATAGGGGAAACCGGCAAAATCTTTTTCTTAAAGATTGTTTTAGAAAGTATTTGGACTGCGGACGAGGCAACAATAATAATAAACATACCTCCAATGATTGCCAAGGCCAAAATTTTACCAGTTAAAAGTCCAACAACTGCCAAGGTTGCCCCAAAAGCAAAAGCACCTGCGTCACCCAAAAAAATTCTAGCAGGCCATACATTAAAATAAAGGTATGCAAAAAGCAACCCAATCCAAATTCCTATGAAAGATGCTAAAGTCAAATCTAGGATTGAAGATGCAAGTGCTAAAAAAGCAAATAGACAGATAAGTAATAAACCCGCAGACAAACCATCCAATCCATCTGAAATATTATAGGCATTAGCAAAAGCAACAACTACAAAAGCAGACAAAGGTATATACCAAGCATTGATGACAAAGTTACCTAGGCCAGAAATATAAAAATTATTTAACCCCCCTAAAAAATAAAGCATTGCTGAAACCAAGAGTGCTAAACCTACCTGGATCAGTAGCATTCTTCTCCTCCCTAATCCTAAAAATTTTCCTTTCCTTCTTGTAATAATAAACTTAATATCGTCAGCTAACCCCAAGGACCCAAACGAAATAACGGTAAAGAGCAAAATCGCAAGACTAATTTTATCAACAGCAGGACTAAAAAAACTATATCCAAGACTTAAAATTACCAGAATTAAAATTAGTAATATTCCGCCACCTGAAGGAGTACCTTCATCAGTTTTCATTAAAGCATCATGGATAGGGGTTTCGGATTTTTTCTCCTTCTCTTTCTGAATTTTTTCAAAGCGTCGTTTTAAATAAAAGAGTAAGTCAATAAAGGGCACCATAAAAATAGAAGTAACTACAAATGACAATAGAACTAACCCTAGCAGTTGAGTCATATTTTTTTCGCTATTCTCTTAACTACCTCATCTAACCTGATTGACCTAGATCCCTTAATAAGACAAACATCACCTTTGCTCAGGGTCTTTAGTAGTTTTGAAACAAGCTCTGAATTTTTTAAATTAGATTCCAGTCTCTCTTCCCAAAAACCTAAACTTTTAAGTTCGTCAGCGACAATACGTGTTTCTCCTTGACCTAAGAATACAAGATCCAACTTCTCTTTGTATATTCTTTGTGCAATTAACCTATGTAACTGCTCTGAATATAACCCCAATTCTTTCATCGCGCCTAAAACAAGAATTCTTCGTCTTGCCGGTATCTGAAGGAGAGTATCAATGGCGCCGTCAAGTCCGCTTGGTGAAGAGTTATAAGTATCATCCAACAAAATTGAGCCATTTGGGCCCGAAATAGCTTGTAAGCAATACTCTGATGATTCGATCGATTCCAAAGCCAACTTTATTTTTGTTAAGGGAATGCCATGAACTACCCCCAAAAGAGAGGCTGCGAGCGCAGGATAAACTTGATGTAATCCTAAAAGTTGGAAGTTCACCTTAACTCGCTCAACTCCAAGATTCAGCTCGAAGGTTGTAGCAAAGTTTTCTATTTTTGGATTACCTGCCCAAATTGTACAGTTTTCAGGATCCATGCCGTAGTAGAGAACAGTTCCTTTGCAATTTAGCGCCAATTTTTTACTGTTGGGATCATCCCAATTGAGTAATGCGATTCCATCCTTATCTAAACTCTCAATGAGTTTCCCTTTTTCTTGCAAAACTTCGTTAATACTACCCAGAGTTTCGTTATGTGCGTAGGCGATCCTAGTTAGTACTGATATTTTGGGTCTAACTAATGAAAGATAAAAATCCATCTCCCCCTTATGCTCAATACCCATCTCCAAGATGACCTTCTTAATGGAGGGATTTAGTCTAAGAAGGGTGGAGGGAACGTTTGAAATGGGGTCGGTATTAGGTTTAGTTGAAAGGGTTTTATACTTTCGAGAGAGAACTGCGCTACAGGCTAAAACTGCGGTAGTTTTCCCAACAGAACCTGTTACCCCTATAAACATCTCGCTGGGATATAATTTGGCATATTGTCTGGCCAAATATATTCTTAAGAAGTTAAAAGGTTTCATATCCCTACACCTCAACTCTCTCGATATCTGCACCTAAACCCCTTAGTTTCATAACAACATCCTCATATCCTCTCTCGATTAGTTCAGCCTGATTAATTACACTCCTACCTCTTGCTACAAGTGCAGCTACAACCAAAGCCATGCCTGCTCTAATGTCCGGAGTTTCCAGTTCTTTACCACGTAACTTATTTTGCCCGTATACAAGCACCCTGTGCGGATCAGCCAGAGTAATTTTGGCCCCCATTGTAATCAGCTTATCTATAAAAAACATCCTTCCTTCATACATCCAATCATGACACAAAATTACTCCCTTGGATTGGGTCGCCAAAACTATTGCAACACTCATGAGGTCTGTTGGAAATCCCGGCCAAATATTAGTAACTAATTTTTGTGTTGACTTAAGTTTTGACAGATAAACTATGATAGCGTCTTTGCTTTCTTCTATCTTAATACCAAAACTTTTAAGTGGCGAAAGAACAGGATCCAGATAGGCTCCGCCCAATCCAGAAATTGTAACCTCGCCTCCTGTTATTGCAGCAGCTACCACATAAGTGCCTACTTCTATGTAGTCTGCTCCAATTCTAAATTTGGTTCCGTTTAACTTGTTCACTCCAGTGATTATAAGTGTATCTGTCCCGATGCCTACAATATTGGCACCCATTTGAGTTAACATCCTACAAAGATCGCTGACATGGGGTTCTTTGGCGCAATTTTTTAAAGTTATTACCCTACTACCCAAAACTGAGGCCAAAATTAGATTCTCAGTTGCAGTAACAGATGCTTCCGGGAGGAAAACATCACAATTCGCAAGAGGAGAATTTTTTGCAAAATATAAGCTAAACTTAGAATTGTTTTTTTTGAAGGATGTACCTAATGCTTTAAAACCTCCCACATGAGTCTCTATACTTCTTCTCCCTATTATATCTCCGCCTGGATGAAAAAAATTTACTTTACCTAATCTTCCGAGGATTGCCCCGACCAAAATGATCGATCCCCGTAGTTTCATCATCAAATCCTCCGGCAAATTGAAACGGCGAATCTCCGATGCTTTAATTCGGATCGTAGATTTATTTTTTTCTACAACTACACCTAATTTTTTAAGAATTTGTATGAGAACTTCTGTATCTACTAAATTTGATATATTCTCCAAAATCACTTCTTCGGAAGTTAAAAGCGCTGCCCCAATACAAGGGAAAACAGAATTTTTGTTACCGGAAACACACACCGTCCCTTCAAGCTTATGTCCCCCATTAATTATGTATTTCATTATTTTTTTGCTTTTATCCTAAATACCGCAGATAATATTATATGTCTTTTTAAACTTAGAGCGCTAACATTAATTCTCTCGAGTTTTGATTTCAGATCTAATACTTTAATACTTTTGGTGTGATTTTGCAAAAATCTATTTAAGAAAAGATTGCCTCCGATGCTACCCGGGATATTCTCAAAACCCAAGGTTTCAAGTCCTTGAGAATCTAAATATTCTATCCACCTTTTTATGCTTACTCCTGATTCTACCTCTACCACTGCCTCTTCTACTCCGATACCAAATTTTGTAACCTTACCTTTAACAGAAACCGTTTGAATATTTTTAGTCCGATTTTTAATCACTAAACCATTAAAACCCAAATCGGAAATCATGATTTTGGAGCCTGTACCAAATAAGAAATAAGGCAGTTTCAATTGCCTGCACATGTTTATAATACTAACCAACTCCCGCTCGGTAAAAGCGATAAAAAATAGTCTGGCAGATCCACCTACTCCGAAGGCTGTATAATCTTTTAAGGGTTCATTAAATTTAAATCTATCCTTCCCAAAAGAATCAATTATCAACTTGGACTTATTATCCATATAAAAAGACAGCGAAGTCACGAGCTGGCTAATACATTTCGAACAGCTTCTAAATCCGACCAGGGAATTTCCCTTTTCCCATCTAGATTCATAGAAGTTTCATGACCCTTACCAAAGATTCCCACAGTATCTCCATATTTGGAAAGCTTATTGATGGCAAAATCAAAAGCTTTCTCTCTGTCATCAATCACAAAAAAATTCTGATCCCTTTTTGCTCCTGCTTTTGTTGCTCCATCAGCAATCTGTCTATTGATAATGTCTAGATATCCCCTGGGGTCAACTGCAGTTACAATAACATAGTTTGCAAATCTTTGAGCGATTTCCCCCATCATAAATCTTTTCTCTATATCCCTATCACCTTCCGCACCAATGACTGCTATCAACCTCCCAGAACGCATCTGGCAGCGTAAAGTCTTTAAAGCCTGCTCTAAACCACCAGGTGTATGGGCAAAATCTATAATGATTTTTATATCTTTATTGTTTTGAACTTCCTCCATCCTCCCTTTAATACCGGTAAAACTTTCCAGAGCGTCCTGGGCAATCTTTTTATCAATTCCTAAAGCAAAAGCTACAGCCAAAGAGGTCAAGGCATTCTCAATGTTATAATCTCCGGGTACTTTTAACTTCAACTTGATCTGTTCTTGATTAAAATCTCCTTTATCTAAACCAAAAGTAATGATTTTTCCCTCGCTACTCACGTCCTTGATATTTTGATTAACAACTGCAAATCTTACATTTCTTATTAATTTTAGTTTCGTTTTTAGATAATTATCAAAAGTTTTATGATAATCCAAATGTTCGTGAGTAATATTTGTAATTACACCAATATCAAACTTAATTCCCCAGTACCGATATTGATCCAGCGCATGTGATGTGACTTCCAAAACCAAATATTCATCCCCACTGCTGGCAGCTTGTCTTGCAAATCTCTGCACGGCAAATGAATCAGGTGAAGTTATATGAAAACCTGGGGCATTAATAGTTGAAACCACCGAAACTTTTTTCCCTGCAGCTAACAAAATCTGATAAATCATATTTACAGTCGTAGTCTTCCCATCAGTCCCGGTCACACCAATCACTGTCAGTCCCCTGGTAGGGAAGCCGTAGATAATATTTGCCAGGATGGCTTTGGGAAGATGATAAAAATTATTAATTACTTCTTGAGACAGAATATCCTTTATTAATTTCTTCATTAAGGGATATTATATAACAGAGTCTTTTACTCAGAAGGGGCAATTTTGTAGTAGAGGAGAAGCTGTTTGGCTATTTCAAAAAATGTGGGAGCTGCTGTTTCTGATCCAAAAATAGAAGCAGAGGGTTCATCGTAGCGAACCAGCATTACAAATTTAGGGTCATCAGCAGGAGCAAAACCTACAAACGAAGCGATTGTTTTATTCGGATCGTAATGGCCGGCAACCGGGATTTGGGCCGTTCCTGTTTTACCGGCAATCCTAAATCCTTTAGGCCGAAATACCTTCGCCTCTCCTTCTTCAACAGCTGCCACCATCATCTCCTTTACTATCTGGGCAACGGAATCTTTAATTACTTTATCTTTAACCTTTGGCTTAACTTCAAAGCTTCCCTTCTCATCTTTGACTTCTCTTACCACATGAGGCTCCATCAAATTTCCCCCATTGGCAATCGCGGCAACTGCCCTCACCATTTGAATTTCCGTTACAGCAATACCTTGGCCGAATGATGCTGTTGCCAAGTCTATTTCCCTCCAGTCACTTTTCGGTCTGATATCAGGGGAGGATTCATCCTGTAAATCAATATCTGAAGTTTTCCCGAATCCAAACTTTCCAAGATATGAATAAAACTTATCTAAACCCAATTTTCGTCCCACAAATACCATCCCTGTATTATCCGAGTGAACTATCACATCTTTTAAGTTGGTATCGGGAAAGTACTTGTTATTCCAAGTCCTTATAACAAAACCGCCTATAGAAATTGGTCCTGAACAGTCGTCACAGCGGGTATCTGGCTGGACCAGATCTTCATTTAATGCAGCTGCCATAACCAGTACTTTAAAGGTTGACCCCGGTTCGTATTGATCAGCCACAACGGGATTCTTAAAATATTCTTTTGGGTAGTTGAAATATTTTAAGGGATCATAACTAGGAAAAGATGCCATCGCTAAAATCCCTCCGGTAGCAGGATCCATCACCACAGCTGAAGCAGCCTTAGCCCCATATTTTTCTATCCCTGCTTTTAAGTTTTTCTCAATAATAAATTGAATAGAACGGTCTATATTTAAAACCAGATCCTTCCCATCTCTAGCCTCTGTGGCAAAAAAATTACCTATTAATATCGGAAGCCCCAGAGCATCCCTTTCATATCTTACGAGTCCAGACATACCTTTGAGTTCTCCATCAAAATAACCTTCCAGTCCAAAATAGCCTTTGCTTGCTCCTCTAGCGTCTGATCCTAAAAAACCCAATAGATGTGCTGAAGAGGAACCTTCCGGATAAAACCTGGTGCTCCCCTGCTGAAAACCAATACCCGGTAAATTCAAGTTTTCAATTTGTTTTTTTTGTTCAATTGAAATATTCTTTTCAAGTTGTACCCAATAGAGATTTTGTGATAATTTGGCAGTTACATCCTTTGCAAAAGTATCAACTTCTGTTGGATCTTCCGATAAAACCTTTGCTATCAGGTAAGCTACTTTAACTTTTTGATCCGTCGCTATAGCTTTAGGTAAACCATAAAGGGAAAATACAGGGTTAGAAGAAGCTAGTATTGATTCATCCGAGAAAAGAATATTCCCACGGGTAGCGTCTATTTTTGTATCTGTAAAATGTTGATTCTCAGCCTGAGATTGCAGAAATTCTGCCCGTACTACTTGCCAATAAAATAGGCGGATTATTATACTTAAAAAGAATAATAGAAAAACTGTTTGTATCCAGAATATTCGCATTAACGAATATATTGTATACTTTCAGCTTGCGAAAAACCAAGCTCTGCAGATTTGGAAGCAACATTATTTAATGATTCATACTTTGCTATCTCATTTTCTAGAATTTGATTTTCCAAATGGAGCGTTTTTGCAATTGAGGACAACTTGTCAAACTTTTCGCCGTAAGCAACTACATTATTACCTGCCCAGATTTCAACCAACATAAGTACAAAAAGACAAACTATACTTAAGACTATATATCTTTTTGAGAATCCTTTTTTGGGTTCTGTGGTTTCAAATTTTTTAATTATAGTCATAATTTTTTAAAAACTCTCATCTTGGCTGAGCGGGATCTAGGATTTACCCTTACTTCAACCTCACTTGCAATAACAGGTTTTTTAATTAAAATCTCGCCAATGCCCATACTCTCCCACTGTTTAAAAGTATTTTTAACGATCCTATCTTCCAATGAGTGAAAACTAATAACCACAATGTGACCATTTTTTTCTAGTAAATCCTTTACCTCTTCTAATCCTTCCTGTAAAGCATCTAGCTCATCATTTACAGCAATCCGCAGGGCCTGAAATACTTTGGTGGCAGGGTGAATTTTTCCCTGCCTGTCGGCAGGCAGACCCCTTACCCTTCCCACCGCCCTAACCACAACTTCTGCCAATTCTGTCGTGGTCTTAAAAGGCTTTACCTCACGGGCGCGGACCAAAGTATCAGCCACCTGCCAAGAATATTTTTCTTCACCCAAACTAGAAAATAACTCATAAAGCTCCCTTCTTGTTAATGTATTCGTTAGATCCAAAGCCCGAACCTGCAGAGTTGGATCCATCCTCATGTCTAAGGGTCCCTTTTTTACAAAAGAAAAACCCCTTTCGGGGTTCTCAAGCTGCAAACTGGAAACCCCGAGATCAAAAATTGCACCTGCAAATTTATGCCTAGCAGTGTCCGTCTGCTTGTCCCACGAAGTCTGGTTCTGCCTGACGAAGTGAGACAAAGATATTAAGTTGTTAATGTCTCTAAAATTTCCCTGAATCAATACCGAATTCTCTAAATACCCTAAATTCCCTAATCTCTTTCTCGCTCTCTCTATTGCCTCCGGGTCAACATCTATCCCAACTACTTTTCCTCCCCGTCTTAAAATCTCTAATGTGTGCCCCCCATCACCCAAAGTACAATCTAAATACCATTTTCCATCTCTAACTTCCAAAACCTCTATCGCCTCCCTAAGAAGAACGGACCTATGATATCCTTCCATAATCTTTCTCGACCTTCCGGATATGCTTTTTCCAAATCTTTGCATCCCAAATCTCAAAATGATCACCCGCGCCGATAATTGCAACTTCCTCTTTGACGCTAGCAAAATCAAGCAGGGCAGACGGTATGATAATCCGACCTTGAGCGTCCAGCTCCACCGATTCGCTGCCAGAAAATAAATACCTTCGCATATACCTGGCCCGTTCTTCCGTAGCAGATATTTCAAGCTGCTTCTTTGCTTCTGCCTCAAAATCCGTTAAATCAAATCCCCAGATACAATTTTCAAAACCACGGCTTAAGATTACTTCCCTACTTTTTAACTCTTGCCTGAATTTATGAGGCAAAATTACTCTACCTTTACCTGTGAATTTTGTTCGATACTCACCCAAAAACACGAGGCCATCCTCATTTCTGGGCAGATATCTTAGGGTCCGTCAACCGACGGATCACCCTTTTTCACCATCTATAACCATTTTCCGCCATTTTACACTATCTTGTCAAGGGGGAAATTTTAAGAGAATCCAATTGGAAACTATGCTTACTTTAAAACGAAACCATCGGGATCTATTTGAGTGGGTAGTGAATTTGGTACAGGCATCCATTCTGCAGTCTTCAAGAATCTGCCATAAGCCCCTAAACCATTATATCCGGTTATAAACAACCTTCTTTCTTTCCCTTCTGGTACATATAAAACAGGTGGAAAAGAATCAGCTCTAGGAATCCGTATAGTAGTAGCTCGTCTATCTTGAACTGTCTTATAACGTAGGGTATCAAAATCACCTTGGGCATAAAAGAATTTTGTTTCGTCGTTTGCTCTTGTGCGGATTATGAAACCTACATTGAATCGGTTGTCGAGAACATCATAGCTTAAAGTGTACAGTGTATGTACGCCGGGTAACTTACCTCCAAAATGACATACATCTAAAGCTGCATTATTTGATAAGTCATTCAAGTGATTTTTCACATCCTGAGCCTGCTTGTATCTTCGGCTTAGTTCAGGAGAAATAATTGGCTTAATTCCCAAAACATCTAGGATTCTAGCATAGAGACGTTCAGTTAGTGGCCATTCGGCAAATTGTTCTCTAGAAGCAACCAGTTCTTGAGAGGCTTGTTCAACTACTTGCTCTACCTTTGAAAGATCTTCTTGTAGACTTGTAAATTCGGCGATCGCTGCCTTAAAAAGTTCCTCAGAACGTGCTCTTGTGCCTGCTTTTGTTTCCAACATGCGGGGAGTATAGATGAAGAAATAATAGTTTGTCAAACAATGAGACAGACTATGTAAAATTTATTTCGAAGACGTTAAAACTGCAAAGATTCCGGCTCCGTCTACCTTGGCTGATAACTTACTTCCATCTACTTCTGTAGGGAGTTCCTGCCACTCGCCTTTACTCTGGTTATACCGGTAAAGTTTTGCGCCGTTAGGGGGATTATCTGCCATCTCCAGGCTGAGTGACCCACCACCCAACTCTTTAGCAATGGGGACATTTAGCGAATAAACTTTACCCAAGACCTCTTTTCCAGATGGAAGTTTAGGCACACCGGTCAGATCGTTAATTATTGTAAATCCGATATTGGATAAGGTCTGCCTATCCCCATCCACTTTATAGATTAGATGTCCATCACCGGAAGTCAGAACTCCTAAAGCCACATCCGGCTTTTGCAAATGCCACTGGGTAATCATCCTAAAAGCCTTATTGCCCTTTTTAATATGCAAAGTCAAGGTCCCGTTTTCCACACCCTTATCGTATTTGCAAACATTCTTACTACAAGTCCCGAACAAAATCTCCTGTTCATACTCCCCTTTTTTCTCTTTAGTATCAATAGTACCCATAACTCCTCTATCTATTGACCCAGAAGTATTTCCTTCGCCGTCTTCGGAAATTTTGCTGCCTGCAACTACTTTCTCATCAGGAGTACTGGTATAAGCCAATTCATAAGAAATGCTGTCGTATGAACCGGTTCTTTGAAGGTTTAAACTCAAGGCATTCCCGTCTCTTCTGGGGAAAAGCAGGGCGAATGGGCCTTCCGCATCAAAAGTAAGATCAATCTCTTCTGTCGGACCAGATTGTTTAGCGGTAAGACCTTGAAAAGCTAAAACTCCCCCAACACCTATGAAAATCAAAACTATTATCAAAATGGCTGTAATTTTATGAAGAAGAAACCAACTTTTTAATTTGTCCATATGGCAGATTAAATTCTTTTCGTTAAGTATTCCTTAAGCTCATTGATTTTGACCCTATCTTGTTTTGCGCTATCCCTATCCCTGACTGTAACCATTTCATCCTCCAGACTTTGAAAATCTACAGTCACACAAAAAGGTGTACCAATCTCATCCTGGCTGGCATACCTTTTTCCGATATTCCCCCTATCATCCCACGCTACCATGAAGTCTTTCTTCAGGTCAAGATAAACTTTGCGGGCTTCTTTTATAAGCTCAGGCTTGTTTGCCAAAAGCGGGAAGACTGCCACCTTGTAAGGGGAGAGCGATGGCTTAAGCTTTAAAATAACCCTGCCTTCTTGTTCATTGTAAGTATCAAGTAGCACAACCAGTACTGACCTGTCTACTCCCCAGGTTGGCTCTATCACATGAGGTATAAACTCCTCACCGGTCTCAGGATCTTTATATTTTAAATTTTGTCCGGAGTATCTCTCGTGGTTTTTTAAATCAAAATCTGTTCGGTACGCCAGTCCATACAGCTCACTTCTCCCAAAAGGAAAATCGTATTCAAAGTCAATGGTCCTTTTGGAATAATGGGCTCTCTCTTCTGTGCCAATCTCATGCTCATGAATTTTATCTAGATTCACACCCAGGTCATCTTTAATCCAACTTAACATCTCTTTTCTCCAAACTTCAAAAACTCCTTGCCAATCAGCGTCCTGTTTTGGAGGAGGGATAAAATATTCAATCTCCATCTGTTCAAACTCCCTGGTCCTGAAAATAAAATTGCCGGGAGTGATCTCGTTCCTGAAAGCCTTACCGATTTGGGCAATCCCAAAAGGCAATCTCAGCCTGGAGGTATCCAGAACGCTTCTAAAATCCGCAAACATCGCCTGGGCTGTCTCCGGCCTAAAGTAGGCAATGTTCGAGGTCTCTTCTGCGGGTCCTATAAAAGTTTTAAACATTAAATTAAACATCCGTTCGGGGGTCGTGGAATCCCTTGCTCCGCAGTTTGGACAAACTTCTTCTTTGATAGAATCTGCCCGAAACCGCTCGTGACACTTTTTACACTCCACTAGCGGATCTTGGAAGTTTGCCACATGACCTGAAGCTTCCCAAACCTTAGGGTTCATAATCAAAGCCGCGTCAATTCCTACTATATCTTCCCTTAAGTTGACAAATCTCTTCCACCAGGCCTGTTTAATATTGTTTTTAAGCTCTACTCCCAAAGGGCCATAATCCCAAGAATTAGAAAGTCCCCCGTAGATCTCAGATCCCGGAAATATAAACCCCCTTCTTTTACATAAAGCAACAATTTTGTCCATTAAATCGTTCATAGTTTTTTCAAAAGTTGTCTGCTTTTTAGCCTCCCCTCAATCACTCTTTCTACATGATACCGCAGTATACGTTCCAGTTCCAGAGCCTCTTTTCCATTTATCTGTAACTTATCTATCTCATCCCATGACATCACCTCCAAGTCTTCTAATAACTTTGAACGTACACTCCCTGTGTGGAACTGAGCTGACACACCGGGAGTGGAACTTCGAAATGTCGCAAAGCCCATGAGAGAAAGGATTTTTACTTCAAATGCTCTAACTAAAATCTGCCTGGGCTTCCTGGATAATCTTTGCAAAACATTCACCAAATGCTCATACAAAATCCTGCTTTCCTGGTTTTCGGCAGTTAATTTATCAACTAACTCAATAATATGGAAGGCATAAGTTGATAAAGTCAAATCCTCTTTCAACTTTTGGTATGTATCCAGGCTAGTTGCTTCAGTCAAAATTAAAAAGGTCTTTGCCTGATGTAAATACAGAGAAACCCTATTAAGAAGTTCTACATTGCCTGCCCTTCTTGAAGTAATTCGCCTCACCCCTTTTGCTAAAATCGAAATTTTGCCTTTTTGCAGAGTAAAAACAGTTAAAATCCGATCCGCCTCACCCAAATTTCTTCTTTTTAAAATAATCCCTTCAACCTTAATCCCCTGCATGTATTAAAACAGCAACTAGAGCGAGAAATTAAATTCTTTATCTTGTTCTAGATCAAAATCTGCCACTCCCCTTCCGTTGAGCTTGATCTTATAATGAAAATCTTTTGCGCCCGGTTGTTTTTGAATCATTAACATATATTTCCCTTCCGGATTATAAGGAACTGAGTATTCAATCTCTAATTTCCTCGTGTTTTGAGGCCTGACTTGAATAAATGCCTCAAATACTGTTTTATCTAAATCCTGAGTTGTACTGACCTGGCTTTCAGAACCCTTGGAAGATAGAAGCTGACTGCCTTTTGGCACATAAAACCTGACATAGTCACGATTAATCCCATTTAGCCAAATCCCAAAAGGCTGATCATTTTTATATTCAACAATTATTTTCTTTTTGACCGTGCCATCTTTTTGAGGGTTTATCTCCTGGGTTACTGTTTGCTCCACATACAAATTAGATTTTCCACCGGCAAAATTTGAATCATTAATATGTAAATAATCCCCATCAAAACTATTAATCTGTCCTGTCCAGTTTAAAGCAGCTAATGCTTTTTGAGTATTGTCATCATGCATGTAAAACATAATATGCTTATGGTTTGCCAACCTGGCTATAGTCTCTGCAAGTTGCGGCAGTTTCTCAACATCTGCTCCGACTGACCTAGCTAAAATTTGCTGCATCAAGACTCCCAACACTGCCTTTCTATCTTTTTCTCCTTTTGCGGCAATCTCTGCATAAGATTCCAGTTCATAAATCACATTCGGACAATTGCATCGTTTATCAATTTCCGCCGAATATGTGGTACCGAAAACATCAATCGGACCGGTCACTTCAATTAATTCCTCAACTACTTGCGAGTCGATATAAATAATCCCATCATATGGTAAACCTTCTCCCAACAGTTGGTACATCCGCTCAAACTCTTTGGCAGCAGTTGGTACATCAGGTGAAATATTTGAATCTCTCATACTCCAAGCAGACCTGGGTTTACCGGAAACTTCAGGTAAATATTTAACAATCGGAGCTGGGGGGGTTAGGGGGCAAATTTTGGTCAAACAAACATTTAACAACTTTTCATCTAACCTGTAGATATCATCTGAGGTACTTGCATTCACTTGTCCGTTATTTATTGTCAGCGTTGCATAAGCTGTTAAAAAGCCACCGGTTGGCCTGATCTCCTTATCGTTTTGGAAAAGAAGAAAATAATTTTTAGGCTTCGGGATTCCCAAAGCCTCGGGTGTAATTACAAGAGCCGCTTTTCCTTCTTTAACTGCCACTTCGGCACCCAGTATAAAATACTTTGCAACTTCTAGATTTTTCCTTACTAGTTTACCTTTAAACTTTTCGGGGTATTTACTGGTATCAATATTCTTAACCGAATCCGCGGCTTTTGTTAAATTACCTTCTACCTGAGGCAAAAAAGGCAGTGATTTATTTAAAATATTTAGAGCCTGAGTTACTCTCTCCGGGCCACTTTTTTGGTTGCCGTTAAACTGAAGTTCTTCTTTTGCGCCTTCAAGGTTTGATAAAATTCTATCTAAAGCTGTTAACTCTTCCACACCGGCGTTTACCAAACCCTTTGCATCCGAATAATATCCGCCCAAGATTGGAATAATCCTAAGCCAAAACAAAAAGCTCAAAGAAATATTTGCTTTTTGTAAACCATTTTTTGTGGCTGTCAATTCTCTTCTTAAACTATCAAACTGTTGACTCTTGTATGCTGCAACTAAACCTTTTACATGAGAAGTCGTTTCTCGCAGTCCCAAAAATAAAAAAATTGAAGGAATAATTAAAGCAACTATGCCGATAAATACAATTACGACCAATCTTCTCTTGCCTTTACCAGAACCTACTCTTTTATATTTTTTATCGGCCAAATTTAACTTTCTGTTTAAATTTACGAACATCTATACCGCCCCCCTTCCTGATATCACTGCAGGAATAGTTTTAAGTATTAACCAGAAATCATAAAAAATGGACCTTCTTTTAACGTATCTGGCATCCATCATTACTCTTTTATCGAAATTAATCTCAGACCTTCCGGTAACCTGCCAAACTCCTGTTAAACCGGGTTTACCCGATAAAATAACTTTAACATATTTTCTGGACTGCGGGTAATTTCTTTGCTGCTCTTCAAGCTCATAAGGATAATATGCTCTGGGTCCAACTAAACTCATTTCGCCTTTTAGGATATTAAAAAATTGGGGTAATTCATCAATTGAATATTTTCTGATAAATTTTCCAACTCTTGTAACTCTTGGGTCATTAAATATTTTATAACTATTCTTTTTGTATTGTTCCAAAAGCGTGGGATTTTTCTCTAAAATTTCATGGGCATTTTGTACCATCGACCGGAATTTATATATTCTGAAAAGCTTGCCATCCTTACCAGCCCTCATAGGGGTATCAGCCATAATCGGTCCTAGTGAATCTAATTTAATAGCCAGAGACACAAATAAAAGAAGTGGGGAAAGAAAGCTTAATCCTACAACTGATCCAACTATATCCGTTAATCGTTTCAAAAAATCATAAATCATGGGTTATAATAGTTTACAACAAAGAAGCAACTGCCTGCTTAAAACTCTTGGTAAAGTTTTCCTTGCTGAAATTTGCAGCATTCCTTATACAATCTGCCGGATTGCTTGCGCAAGACTCTAACCTAAGCAGAGCATTCTTTAAACTTTTAGTTGTTTGCTCCGGAAAAAGTATACCTGTTTTTTCCGCAACTACGGTTTCCAAAGCGCCTCCTTCGGCAAATGCCACTACCGGTTTTCCCAAGGCTTGAGCTTCCAAACTGGCTAACCCGAAATCCTCAATTCCAGAAACAAGTAAAGCCCGGCACCCTGCAAGAATTTGCACCACAATTTTGTCATCCAGTTCTCCTTCTATTATCTTGAGCGGGATTCCCAATTCCTGACAGGCTTCCTCTGCCAAATCAAATCTTTTATACTTATTAGGCCTTCCTACTACTGTAAAATAGCCTCCGTCAAAAGTTTCCACGCCTTTAAATCTGTCCAGATCCACAAAAGGGTAGACCACTTTTGAGTCTACGCCGTAAACTTTTTTAATTCTTTTTTTGGCATTCTCAGAACCGGCTATAAAGTGATCCACCCGGCGGGCTGCTACTTGATCATAAATACGCAATTTTGTCATCAATATTTCTCCTAAACCATAATTTTTTTCTCCTGAAAAATGCCATAAAAATCTTGGTGGGGTATGCAAGTAACAAATATGTTTTGTTTCGGGTTTGGTAATAATACTTTTGGCAAATCTAGTGGTATGAGAAATAACCAAATCATACCCGTCAAAACAAAATTGCTCAAAAGCCAGCGGGTAAAGGGGGAGCAGTGTTTTATAGAAATTCTTCCATCCGGGGATTTTTTGCAAAAAAGAAGTGATAACATTTTTGGTACCAAAATTTCGCATTAGCGTATTATTGGTACTGTCAAATACCGATGTATAAATTGGGGCAGCGGGATAGATTTCAGAAAGACCCAATAACACCCTTTCCGCACCACCCCATTGCACAAGGTCATCATGAACAACTGCTATACGCATTGCTGGTAAGGACCTGCTTCGCACTTCGCAAAGAGAAATTTTAGCTCGTGCTCGTAGAACCTGTTAATCCTCCTTTGTAGAATTATAAACCCCCAGAGTCTCTCTGGCCAATTTCTGCCAGCTAAATTCCTTGTATCTTTTTAGTCCTTTTTCTACCAGCGTCTGTCGCAATTTTTCATCGTCTAAAACCTTAGAGATTTTTCCCGACATATCATCCACTGAGGCCGGATCAAAATACAAACAGGCATCTCCTCCCACTTCTGGCAAAGAAGCAGTATTTGATGAAGCCACCGGACAAGAACAAGCCATTGCCTCAAGTATAGGTATACCAAAGCCTTCTTCAAAAGATGGCATTACGAAAACCTCTGCCCCTTTATATAACGCTACCAGCTCTTCATCCGTCACAAACCCTGTATAAATGATCCCCTCGTGCTGATTTTCCTTTTTTAACCTTTGCCAAAAGAAATGATCATACCCAGATAACACTAATAATAAGTTTTTGTATTTATCCCTTAACTGCCTAAATACCTTTATTAAACCCTCCACATTTTTATGGGGATGAGCATTACCGACATAGAATACAAAAGGCTTTCTGATTTTAAACTTATTCAAGACTTTCTTGGAGTCCTCTTTACCAATTTTCTCTACCTCCTCCAAAATGTTGTCATCAACCCCTTCCGGTGTAACCACTATTTTCTCTTTATCTACCTTCCATTCACTGATTAAGAGCTCTTGTACGGATCTTGAAGGAACTAAGATTCTCTTTGATTTATTTGTAGCTACCTTAAAAACTTTTCTATAGCCGATCTGCTTCAACTTAGACCTAAAAGGATCCAAAGTCGAGGCTCTACCCATATTACGGTGCTGATGAATTAGGTCGTGAATCGTCACTACAAACTTACCCGTATAAAAAATCGGTACATTAAAATGTGGAAAATGTACCAGACTTAAATTTAGTTGTTTTAACAGCTTAGGTAAGTTAAATTGCTCCGCAAATCCATACCAGCGAAAATCTGCTAAAATTTTCTTAAAATTTTTTGTTTCTTTAAATTCATCGTAATCTTTTTTTAACAAAAGAATAAAATATTGATTTCTCTTATCCAATACCTGAAGACTCTTTACTAGATTCCTTAAATACCTTCCTACTCCTGACTCATTGAAAAATCTTGCATCTATCCCAATTTTCATCAAGGTCTCCCTAACTGATCGTAGATCCGGCTTAATTTCCTCGCGATTGGATCCCAATCAAATTTATCTTTAACCAATTTTTTTGCCATTTTGGCAATTTTCGCTGCTAGCTTAAAATTTTCAAGAAGTTCTACTGCCGCTTTGGCAATCTCTCCCGGCTTATCCCTAACAACAATCTCTATCCCATCTTTTGCGTCAATTCCCCCTATTCCTATCGAGGTGGTCACAACCGGAAGTCCCGAAGCAAAGGCTTCAAAATTTTTATAACGTGTTCCTCCTCCTCCATAAATCGGCGCAACTAGCACAGAAGCCTGTTGATAAACCGATCTTACATCATCAACTTCCTCAACCCTAATATTATCAGTCGCTAAATTGGGGAAAAATTTTTGGGCATCCTTACCGATAATCCAAAGTTTTGCTAAATGAGTATGCGATTTTATCTTGGGCCATACCTTCTTAACTAGAACTTCAACAGCCTCCCTGTTTTGTAACCAGGTGAAATTTCCTAAATATAGTACGATCGGCGTCTTTGACCTTGTGGCTATCGATTTACCAAAAAAATCACTATCTACTCCGTTGGGGACAATGTCTACATCCAAATTAGACAGTTGAGAGAGCATTCTTCTTTTATCCCCTTCAGACATGGCAACGACTTTATTTGCCCTTCCCCAAAATCTTTTTTCCCAATATTTCATTTTCAGTACATCAAAGTATAAGAAAGGCTTTAAAAATATATTGCGGTGGCTGTCTGCGTAATGGCTATAAACTAAATACTCAATAGTTTGCTCTACTAAAAGTATTGGGATACTCGTTTCCGGGATATGTGGCATGACATAAAAAGTTTCTGCATGAATAAGATCAAATTTTTCTGTCTTTAGCTTCTTGGCTATTGCATTTTTTTCCTCTCCAGCCCAATTTCTAATAACCAAAAAGGGGTAAAGACTAAAGCCAGTCTTCAATATATTTTCAATAGTCCACGGTTTTTCTGATCTCCTGAATACTTGAACTTCTTTACAAAACTTTTTCAGCTGTCCAACATATTTTTTTTCATCATTACTTTTTACTAAACTAAAAAGGGTAATTTCATGCCCAAGCGACGCAAGTCTCTTTATTAAATTGTACGACCGCGTTTGACCACCAGTGAGTAGTGGATAAGGGAGATACGGAGTAAGCATTAATATCTTCATATTTTTTGAATCCTTTCAAATTCTTTATTACTTATCAAGAGAAGTTTTAATTTTCGTTAGATCTGCTATCACAAAACGCGGATTATCCTCCAATACTTCAAAATGCCTTATCACCCAATTAGTTCTATCATCTCTAGTCGTAGATATATAATGTGTTACTCCATAATCTGCCACCAGCTCTGTCAAAGGTAACATTTCTGCCGCAAATCCCTGGCGGTTTGTTTGATATAAAAAGGCAGTGTCACCATTGTAAGGCGCTAAAACGATTGCATCTTTTGGTAGTATTTGATCAGCTCTTTTGCCGGCCTCTACTATAACAGGGTTGTTTATTTTATAAAACTCTTTAACTACTTTAAATCCAAAATAAAATGACAGAGGAAATAAAACTAATGCCACTATAATGGTCCCTATTCTCGGTATAAACGAATTACTACCTTTAAAAAGAGCAACAAATCCTAGTGAGAAAAATATTGAAGCTACAGGCACAAAAAGGGTTTGATAATAATTATGTCGAACATTCCCTGTTGCAAAAATAACCATAAATAAGAATGCGGACAAAGCCCAAAAGTGTAAAAAGTAATTCCCGTTTCTAGGCCTACTAATGATTCCAATAAAGAATAATACTATTCCTGTTGCGGAGAGAATCTCTCCTCCAATTCTCTCAGAAATTATCCACCACCAAAATGCCGGCCGGAAACGTATTCCATCACCATTAAGTAACCAATTGGAAGCAGGTATCCCCTCCGGCTGTTGAAGCATCCAAAGCCTCCATAAAACAAAAGGTAGGAGTGCTGATGCCATTAGCATAATAAATTTCCCCCAAAATCTCTTGTCAGCCCTACGGTACATTGAATATAGGAGCGGTAAAAAGAAAAATATCGCCCAAGGTTTCATTAAAAAAGCAATCGCCGTAAAAATAAAACCTAAGCTGGCTAAAATCCAACCCCGCTCCCAAATCCATTTGTCTGCGAAATAAACCATACCCAGTGCAAAAAAAACAAAAGTTGGCTCTGGTAAAGTTGTCCTTCCGAAAAAAACATTAAATGGTAAAAAAGCAAAAGTAAATGAAGTAATCAAAGCAACAGTAGTGTTTGCATATTTCTTAACGATGAAGAAAATCAAAGCTATTGAGGCTACGGAGAAAATCACGGAAACTAAACGATGATATTTATCGTCTATTCCAAACAAAAGATACAAAGGATAAACTAGCATATTGTAAATTGGAAATTCAACGAATCGAAATGTGGCAGGATTGATAACCGGATTTTCCGATACTCCCGACATATCATCATATTTTGGAAAAAAGGGATTAAAACCCATCTTAATAAAATTTCTAGTGACTGCTGCAGTATCTGCCTGCCTCCATGAATGCCAATCTGCTAAGGGTGCATCTATTTTATAAAGCCTAACCAAAAGGCCAAAAAAAATTATAAGTGTTAGCCAAAAATATTGATTTAGAAAGACTTTCAATAGTTTCATTAATCTAACTTTGTTTATCAAATCTTAATACTGCTAAATTTAATCCTAATATCATCCAAAAAAGAGAGGCCACTTTGGATGCCTCAAATACATCTATAAAAAGTCCGTTAACGATAAAAGCAATAAGCATCGCCAAGACTCCTGCCGAAAAAAACCTAATTAACTTACTTCCATTCTTGATGGAGTAGAATACTCTTTTTACAATTTCAACTATAATTAAAATGAAGGCAAGAGTTCCCAAGATTCCAACTTCTCCTAAAGACCTTAAAAAGTCATTATCGGTTGCTATATCTAAAGAAGAATAGCCTGTACCCAAGAGAGGATTTTTAGTGAAAGAGGTAATTGCCCTGGGCCACTCGATCTGAAGCCTAATTTGGAAAGACCTATACACACCAAGCTGTGTCGTATCAATAGGTTCACCCGGGGTGATATCTGTTGCTGTTTGTCCGGAAGGACTGGCAAACGAAGATGTTGATGCTGATACACTTGAAGTTTGTATAGCCAGTGTGGGAATATTCAACTTGCTTCTCACCTTTTGATCCTGAGTTTTCCCTTCATACCTTTGACCTTGCTGAAGTAGGTTGACTGTTACTGTTGATATAAGTCTATCTCGAAGCTGAGAAGGATAGACCAAAATTACGACAATCACCCCTAAAATAAGTAGAAGATATTTTGTTTTTCTTATTAGTATTAACGCAGCAATTATTCCTATGAAAGCCGCAACAAAAGAGAGTCTGGCTGCTGTCATTATTAAAACCCCGAGAGACAATAGTCCAAGAAGAAAAATCGGTATTTTTATTCTTTTTGAAACGGCAAAAAATAGGGCAGTAAGAATTACAATTGCCATTGCCAAAAATACAGCCAGATCGTAGTGTCCGGCAAAAGTGGAATTAACCCTAGCCCCCGGGGTCAAACGCAAAATTAGCCCTTTGGAAAATTCCGAATTAGTTGTAGAAATAACCGGCCAATCTAAATACTGCTGTCCCAAGGCATATCCATTAACAGTCAAAACAGTTAATGCCAAAAAAATCAAGACCCAAATAAATTGTTTTTTTGTTTTTACTGAAGTCACAACAACCGGCAGCAACATTATAAATTCAATTCTTCTAAATAGATGCAAAATACTTATATGGGGGACAACTGTGTGTGTCAAAAAATTTGCTGAAAACAAAGAAACAGCACCTATTGAGAAAAACAATAATATCGCAAGAGAAAGCTTATCTCGCAAAATTGCTCTTATCTGGTTTGATAACACTAAATAAACTCCCCAAAGGGAAATGGTCAAACCAATCATTAAGTCTTCTAACCTGATAGCTACAAAAGTATCCGTGACGTTAATCAAGGGAAACTTTGGATAAACGGGGATAAATACAAAAAGAAACAAAACAAGATAAAATAAAACACTTTGATAAAAAGATAAAAGCCTTTGCATAATCTAGATTAATATTTTCTTCCCCAATTTAAAAAGTAAATAAATTGAGGTTATTACCCCAAACCAAACTATAATCCTAACAATTGTTTTAGATGGGTAGTAACGTAGAGTGGTTTTGGTATACCAGCTATGTCCATTTACATCAACTTTTGTTGCTCCCCAGAACTTAGGTTGTCCATCAGAATAAAAAGGTTCAAAACCATTAACAAACAAAGAGTCCCGTAACGGATAAACCAACTCCTCAAGATAAGTGCTGTCTGTGTGTTTTTTTATCGCTATCCAGGAATATTCCGGCGGACGATTCAATCTAAGCGGAGGAAATGGGAAACGGTTTAAATCTTGATAAACTTTTGAATAAAAAGGGACTACAAAGTCTCTAAAGTTATTGGAAAAATAACCGGCTACATTAGGAACCTGGATGGTATCTCCCTCAAGTGTAGATTTATCAGAAGAGGGGAGGGGAGCAAAATCGGAGATTTTGCTTGGCCCCGGCCAAATCATATAGACCAATAAAAGTCCAGAAAATATAATAAAAAGCTTCTTTATCATTGGAATAATCTCGCTCGGCCCAATCGATAATGAAGATTCTTTACCTTTCTCTCCCCTATTACCTCTGCCGGTACTCCACCCACTATTGCATCTTCAGTAACATCTTTGGTAACGACTGCTCCGGCAGCAACGACCGCTCCCCTACCAATTTTAACACCTGGTAAAATTATGGCTCTCGGACCAATAAATACGAAGTCTCCTATTTCAACAGGAGCAGAAATTGCATGAAAATCTTCAGAGTTTATATCATGCTCGGAGTTGTAAATCATAACACCCGAGGCAATATCCACATGATTACCAATTATCAACTTCTCTCTACCATCCAAAAAAATGTTGTCTCCAATAATGGTTCCCTCACCGATTTTTATATTAGCCGGATAAAAAAACCTGGCACCAATGTGGATCCTTGAACCTCTACCTATCTTTACTCCAGCCAAAGTGTAGAAAAAAAGACGCAGTAGATGAGACGGCACCAATCCAATCCAAGTCACTAGCAGTAGTTCCAAATCCAACACCCAATTAAATACCCTATTGACAGCTTTCTTAGAAGCTTCTGTTGTAGTTAAAGGTCGCCCCATCCTATCCTGAAAAAAAGCCATATATTAAGTAATTATATGGGTAAAACTTGTTATTAGCAAACGCTTGCTCATATAACTTTTATGTTATTCTATAACTAATGAATCAAAAAGGTAATTTACTAATTGGAATCTTAATTGGACTATCAATGGCAGGGGCTATATTTGGGGCGTATTTTTTAATGATTACCATACGTACTCCACAATCAGCTCCTACCTCAATCACCCCGCCAGGCCAGCATTCTCCTTCTCCATCACCTTCTATTTCATCTACTCCTGCCCCAATAGAGAAGATAAGCATAATATGTCCCGTAAATGAAGGCTACGAACAACCTACTCTTGACGTCAATGAAGCAGCCGTAATAGCCAAAGAGACAAATTGCTCTGCCGAAGGAACTGTAGATATTTCTTCAGCTAGTTGCAACATTTCTGGTAATAATTGGTCATTTGGTTTTAAGCCAAAAGAGAATAAAGGTAATTGTGGTGTTGTTTGCTACGTTGATTCAAAGACAAAAATTGCCAAACTTCTTTGGATGTGTGGCGGTTATGTTCCATCACCACCCGAAGCCTTCGAAAATCCCTAATTAAAAGTGTGCTAGCTTAAAGTTCAAAAAAAGATTTGTCGTACCTCTTTAAAGAGGCTATTGCCGAAATTTAACTCTTTGTAGTCCTCTCAAATACTTTTAAAACTTCTCTTGCCATTTTATCCCAAGAAAAATTTCTAGCTCGAACATTCCCCTCTTTTGAGTATTTTTGCCGCAGCTTTTTATCAGCTACAATGGTCCTAATTGCCTGCTCTATTTGGTCTATGGAATAAGGATCTACCAACAGTCCGGCTTTACCTACAACTTCAGGCAACGATGAGACATTGGAGACAATTACCGGTACACCCGATGCCATTGCTTCCACCACCGGAATCCCAAACCCTTCCCACAAAGATGGCTGTACAAAAGCCAAGGCTCCTGAGAGAAGTAAACTTAAATCTTCCGTTGGTACAAAACCCAAAAACTTTACACTGCTTTCAATTCCTAAATTTAGGGGGGTTTGCAAAGTATCCTCATACATCCACCCTTGTCTCCCCTTGCCCTTAGTCTTTCCTACGACAACCAACTCTAACTTTCCGCCTCCGAGGTGGTGTTCTGATTTCGCAACACGAGCAAACGCTTCTATCAACCTTACAAGGTTCTTTCTCGGCTGTATAGTCCCTATATATATAATGTAGTTATCCTCTATTTTATATTTTCTTCTGATTTCTTCAACTTCTCGTCCAAAGGACGATCCGCCTCTGGCGGAAAACTTCTCAGAATCATAACCGGGGTAGGCAACCGTGATTTTCTCCTTAGTTAGCCTATATTGCTGATGGATATCATTTTTAGAAAATTTAGAAATTGTTATTATATGATCTGCATTTTCCACAGAAAATTTAGTCCAATTCTTAAGCTGCCAAAGATCTCTTTTCATAAACATCTCGGGAAAGTGCAGAAAAGAAAGGTCAAATATTGTAGCAACCCTTTTCACTTTTCCAGGTGCAAACCTGGGGATATAATGTGTTGGAGAAAAGATTACGTCCAGTTTTTGTTTTGCAGTATACAATGCCAGGGGCAAGGCGATCTTAGTCCAGAGTCTCTTAGGTCTTAAGATCCTATATTTCCATCCACCTCTTTCCTTTGGTAAATCTTCCAGCGGGGGAGTCGGCAATAAAATTGTATATTCATTTTCTTTATCAATTTTTTCCAAATGCCGAATCAACTCAAAAGCCAATTGAGATGAACCCAACCTTTGCGGAACATTTGCTTCATATCCATCAATCCAAATTCTCATACAATAAAATGATACTCTTTTATAAAAAGAATTTTAACTGCCCAGAAATTTCCTAATTGGATAACATGACTGGAAACAATTGACATTTATAATACCATTCACTAGACTCTATATTCAAAGTATTTACATAAAAACTATGTCTTACAGGGATAAGATCCAAGCTAAAGTTAAAGACCCTCAATTAATGAAACATGGAGAAGAAATTTTTGATAGGGAATTTTTTGGAGTATGTTTTAAAAAATATAATCGGGAAGAACTCTTGGGTCAATGTGGATGGAATAAATTAGTATTAAAATTTATTGAAAAGAATGTGCCTTTTGGGGACGTATCTGGGAAAAAAGTTATTGACATTGGTTGCGGTTGGGGAGCATTACCCAGAGTTCTAAAAGATAGAGGTTTTGAAGTCACCGCCACAGATATCTCTGCATTTATTATTAAAAGAGCAAAAAAAATCCAAAAAGATATTGATTTCAGAGTAGAAGATGTAGAAAAAGGGATTGGAGCAGCAGGTAAATTTGATTATATTTTTGCCCTGGAAGTATTAGAACATCTAAAAAATCCCCATAAAGCAGTTAGAAATATAAAGAAGAAATTACGAGAAGGAGGATTTTTTATCTTCTCAACCCCGTATCCAAATAAATGGAACAAAGCCGATCCTACACATATCAGTATTAATTATCCAGAGTACTGGATATCTCTGGGCAAAGATTTAGGATTTAAAGAAGTTTCGTTTAAATATGCGACTTTTATTCCCTTTTTCTATAAATATACCAATTTATTTGATTGGATTTTGCCTATCCGGGTAGACAATCGTTATATTAACAGCACTTGTTTTTTCTTCTTTAAGAATTAATTTGAGCTTGAATAATAAATAGGCAAGCCTTCATTTCATCAACATTCTGTATATATCTGCAGTTTCCTTGGCTGCCTTTTCCCAGGAAAATTGCTTAACCCTCAGGAACCCTTTTTCCCTCATTTTATCCTTTAATTTTTTATCATTCATCACTGTGTCTAACTTTTCTTTTATATCTTCTACACTGTATGGATTGACATATGAAGCTGCCTTCCCGCCTACTTCCGGCATGGCAGACACATTTGAAGTTACAACAGGCAGGCCACAAGCAAAACTATCCAGTATCGGCAAGCCAAATCCTTCATAAAGCGAAGGGTACAACAACACTGATGCACAATTATAAAGCAACTCTAACTCTTCTATTCCCAACCAGGGGAGTGATTGCCCTGCAATAACCAAGTTGTAGTCTTTAGCAGCTTCTTCTATCCTTTTCAAATTCCTTCTCTCGCCTATTCCCCCAATTGCTAGAACAAATTTTTCCGGCAAATTATACTTTTTCTTAAACTCCTTTATCTTTTTTTTGGCTTGTGGTTTAAAATCGCCAGTCGGCCCCTCATAAATTACTGTAATTTTTTCCTCCGGAATATTAGAAACTTCTAGAAGGTCCTTCTTCGTAGCCTTTGACACTGCGATTACCATATCTATTTCTTTCTCGACCAGCTTTAATCTTCTTTTGTGGACGGACACAATTTTAGGATGTGACCACTCAGGATATTTTAAAGGTACGGTATCATGATAAGTGGTCACCTTTTTAGCCTTACTTGGCGGCTGGATCCAATCCGAGGAATGAAAGATATCCACCGGGCCAATAAACTTTTCAATTGATACATTCCGCCACCTATTAAATAACATTTCAAAAAAAGTAGGTGGTAACCGATAGGATCTTAAATCCTTAAGATTACCCTTAAAGGGTTTACGCAAAGACGAGTAAAAATACGCCATCTCAAGATCTGTAATCTTTGATAGCTGATGAGATAGATTTTTTGTATATGTAGCTACCCCGCCTTTATGTGCCATCTGTGAAATATCCATACCAACCCTTATCTTGCGATCCATATATATAGTTTAACTCTTCCTCCGTAAAATATCCGTTGTTCCAACGCTATCTATCTTTTGATAGTTTTGGTTGATATATTGATCAATATCTTTGGCAAACTCTACAATTGTTTGTCCTTCAATTTTGACAACCCTATCTGAAACTATTATATTAGGCCTATCCCGTATTATTCCCTCTAAAATCCTGCCTTCTGCAACTTTTAAAAACCAGGGGAACTGAAAAACAAAAATGTTTCCAGCCGGCAAAGTAGCGGACATTTGGTAAAGATGGGGAGCGCCACCGTATACAAATATTTTCTCTCCAGGAAGCGTATAATTTCTAACTTTGGCAGCTAGTTCATAAGTAGTAGAATCAAAAGATATCACCCGGTCCCCTAAATGGCCCTTATAAAAAACGATTAGCCACCACACTGTAATCACTCCATACAAACTTATAATCCCAAACCTTCCTAATCTTCCCAATCCATCTAACACATAAACTGTAGCTAATATGGCAAACGGCAAGGAAGGTTGAAAGTGTACAAAGTCAAACCTGGTAGAAAGACCCAGTAGTACCCCTATTAAAAATATCAGTAAGATTTGCGCTTTTGGTAGTTTAATTTTTCTGATAACTAAAAAGGCCAAACCAAACACTAATAGCACCCTGGTAAAATGAGCCAAAGTTGGGCCTGTCCCCCTACCAAACTCTGCATAAGTTGTTAGATTAAAAGTTACTGTCCAATACCAAAAATCCCAAAACACCCCGATGCTTATAAGGTAAGAAAACATAAGTCCCACCGGAATAAACACCCCCGCTAAAAACTTTAAACTTGTCTTCAAACTTTTTTGTTGCCAAAATATATAAATCCAGGCAAAAACAGCAAGAGGTATAATCGTCTGTTTAAAAACTATCGCTGCTCCTAATAATAAGCCGGTAGCTAAAAACCACCTTCTGCAAAGAGCGTAAAAAGAAGGTAACAGCAGTAGAGGCAAGAAGCTATCAATCCACAAAACCCAACCCTCGAAAAATGGCTGCCACACTAAAAATAATGTATTAACCAATAATGCTTTAAACTTGCTCTTTAGAATAAAACTACCGGTAATAAAAAGCATTACCTGGACAATGACTACAATCGATATCGACCAAATCCTGGCTACCTCAGGGGTGGTCATTCCTAAATTATCCAGGTTAATTGGCAAAAACATTAAACCAGGAAAATGTTGATCTAAAATTTGGCCGTAAGGCTTAAGACCCTGATTTGTTAAATACGGATAAATAAAAAGTTCCGGGTAAGGGAAATAAATTAACTTGGTCAGTATCAAGGCATGTACCAGAATAATGGCTCCTAATATTAAATAGACCAAATTTTTTCTAATCACTTTTCTCATAATAATAAACAAATCCTACGCCGTTAAAGTTTTTAATATCTTTCTCTTGATAGCCTAAATCATCTAACTCCTTAGCTACTAGTCTCTGCGGGTCGCTAATCTGGACTAAATAATCCACCAGGTAAACCTTGTTTTTGCCTTTAAGTAAACTTCCCAAATCAGAAACGGAGCTTTTATCTTTTGCCGGAAAATCTCTTAAGGCTCCTTTTGCATTTAAACTTCCTTTAGCATAATAATCAAACGGAGGTAGTGTCCCGGAACTTTCAAATAATACAACCGATGGCTGTAAACTTTGAAGATTACTGACTAACCCTTTCCAGTCTTCTCTTTGGTAAACCGGGTTTAATAAGTAAACCAGGGTGCAAAAAAGTTCTATTAAAACCACCACAGTCAAAAAGCCGTACCGGAATTTCTTAAAGGACAAAATACCGCTTGCAATTAAGATGATAAAAGCCGGGACAATAAACAGGACCCTGAAATAGCTATATACCGGAACTGCAATTGAAATAATGCTGGCTAAAACTATCGGTATAACTCCCCAAGCAATAAGTAAGCTCCTGCGAAAATCGCCCAGCTTATTTTGGCCTCTCCACAACAAATAAGCAAATAAACTGCCAACAGGCAACAGTACCGCGGTATAGGTTACCTTATCCGCTAAACTTATCCTGCCGATAATGAATTTAACAAACGTCAGCGGTATTGTCTTAAAATCAAATCCCCCGGCTACAAATTTCCATGTCGGCAAATTGGCAGAGGCAACTGTTCCTATATTGAGTTGTGCCAAAAATATAGGCAACCAGAAAACACCAAGTGCCAATGCACTAAGTAATGCCACTACCCATCTCTTAATAATTTCTCCTTTTTTTAGAAATAACAAAAAAATGAATTGGGCGGGAAAAATAAAGTAAGCAATGTAATCGGATAACAATACAAACAGGTTACTGATAATCAGGAAGAACAAATTCACCTTTTCGCCTTTAATTATTTTAACAAGTAATAAGACATTAACTGCCACCGCCAAAGCAGCCAAAGCATACATCCTGGCTTCCTGACTGTAATAAATATGCAGGGGATTGATGCTTAAAAGCAATGCAGCGACCAAACCAAGTTCTTTGGAAACTAATTTTCTTCCGAGTAAATAAGTAATATAAATAGTAATAACACCAAAAATTACTGAAGGGAGTCTTACCGAAATTTCAGAATAGCCAAAAAGTTTTCCCCAAGTCCAAAGAATCACAAACCAACCAGGAGGGTGAAAATCTGCTGGCGCATATTGGGTTATCATCCCCCAAAAAGAAAAATCCCTGGAGGCTACTACATTGATTGCCTCATCTAACCATAAACTCTGGTTCAAACTAATTAGCCGCAAAATAAGCCCCACTGCTAAAATAATCCATATCATCTTTTCTGCTCCAATTCCCAAAGTTTTATCCAGACAGTTAATTTATAAATCCCCATTATATAAGCTAAAACAAAACCTTCTTTCCCATCTAAAAATCCCCATTTGTAAAAAAATCTTATGAAAAATTCAAAAAAAGCTGCCCAAAACATTCTCCCAAAAGAAAATCTGACATTTTGCTTGTGTAATGATAAAGCCTCTAATGTCGAGTAAAGGTTGTTTGTCTTCATAAAACTACTGACGGTGTTATGGGAATGGTGGATTTTGCTACCTTTCAGTAAACCTACTTTTCCATCAACCACAAGTTCCTCATGAACATCTCCCATCCATTTACCAGAATCCTTCTTCCACAACCAAATGTGGGTATCAGGACTCCATCTGGAATACTTTATCTCTTTGCCTAATATAAAGTTTTTCCTCGATATCAGGTAACCTGCATACCGGTCACTTTTTACTGCTTCCTTAATTTCTTCCGCTAAACTAATCGGTATCTCCTCATCTGCATCAACTGCTAAAACCCAATCTCCTTTTGCTTTTGATACTGCCCAATTTTTTTGAGCGGCAAAGTTATCAAATTCTCGAAAAAAAACTTTTGCTCCCAAACTCTCAGCAATAGCTACAGTCTTATCAGCACTACCAGAATCAACTACAATTATTTCATCTGCTAACCCCTTTAAATTCTTAATTGTTCGACCTATTTTGTCTTCTTCATTTAGAGTAATAATGGTTGTGCTGATCATTTTAACGTCTTATCTTTGTTTTATCATATTCAGCATCACTTCTTCATACTCCTTAGCTACTTTCTCCCAGGAAAATTTTTCTGCTTGAGCCCGAGCTTTTTTTGACCAGTCAATATCCAGAGCCCTACTGATAGCCTCTGCATATTCTATTACATCATCAACATCTGTGAATAAACCACTCTCTCCAACTATCTCTTTTCTCGACTCATCTATCGGAGCTACAACTCCAAGACCTGAAGCCATAGCTTCCAGATAGACAAGCCCAAAGGCTTCCCTACTCCAGGAGGGGAGTGTAAACAGATCAGAGCTGCGATAAACTTTTGGCATATCTTCATAACTAAAATTAGCTATCATAAATCTTTTCCTAAGTTTTTCTGTTCCTTGTTTTTTTATACTCATCTTTAGTGGCCCTTCGCCAACTATTAAAACAGAACCTCTTTCTAACCGGGAAACTGCATCTATTACTTTTTCATGATGCTTATACCAAACTAAAGCTCCTACCGATAAAATAATCGGTTTGGGTAAATCAAGTTCTATTCTTTCACCTAAGGGAGAAAATCTTTCCAAATCTATACCATTGGGAATTTTCACTACCCTAGTTCCCCAAGCCCATTTTTTTGCCCAATTCGCCATGTAATCCGTTAAAGCTACAAATACATCCGGTTTGGTAACTGCTATATTCCAAATATCATCCCGTCCGATTCCACTGTGTCCAGTGATCAGTATTTTATATTTACCCATCAATCGCGCAAGTGAAACCTTCAGGCTTTGTAGCCTGCCGTTAACAGGAATAACAATGTCGTATTTACCTACCAATACTTTTTGCATAGAATCGGCATCTCTCCCTGTCAATACTTCGACCTCATGTTTACTTGAAAGCCTCAAAGTAAGTTCCTTAACAAAAGTTTCCGCTCCTCGCTCAACACTATTTTGATATCTATTTAGGAATACAATCCTCATTTTAACTGGAAAATCGATGTTTTATTAAAATCCAAATAGCCACCGCTCCATCCTTCCAACCAATCTTTTTACCTTCTTCATAAGTCCTTGGTTTAACAGAAATAGGCACTTCTACTATCGGAATTTTTCTTTTCAGAATTTTTGCCGTAACTTCCGCTTCAAAATCAAATTTATCCGAGTTTAGGGTAATTTTTTCCAGTACTTTTTTGCTAAATAATTTATAACCTGTTTCCATATCGCTCAGACGACTACCATATAATAAATTGGTTAAAAATGTCAGGAACCTATTGGCTAAAAGGTGCAAAGGTAAAACCGTCTTATTTGCGCCCCAAAGCCTTAGAGGGTAATTAGTTAATCTGCTGCCATAGACTACTTGTGCACCCTTTCCTAAAATTGGCTTTAGTAGTTTTGTATAATAAACGGGATCATATTCTAAATCAGCGTCTTGAATAATGATTAAATCTCCTGTTGCATGTCGTATTCCGGTCCTGATAGCTGCTCCCTTACCCAAGTTTATTTTATGTCTAAAATATTTAAAGCTCTTTCCTTTTATCTTTGATGAGCCCTTCAGTCTCTTGCTTCGCAATAAAATCTGACCGGTATTATCGAAAGAGCAATCATCTACAATAATTACTTCCTTCCGGACCGAAGGTAACTTAACCTGCTCAACCTTATTTAAAACAAGCTCAATTGTTTTTTCTTCATTAAAGACTGGAATAATTATGGAAAGTGTCATTTTTGGCAAATAATTAAAATTGAAGTTCCAAAAGGCGGTTCTATTATATCTTCCATCGGTAACACAAAGGGGGCAATAAAACTAAACAATTTGATCTTCCCGACACCTACTGTACCATTTGAAAGTACTTTGGAGGCAAACCACCAACCGATAGCACCCACCATGTTCAAAATCCGGGCTTTAATAATTTTAAAACCAATACCTTTTAACACATCTCCTAATTGTTGTTTATTATAGCGCCTATAATGACCAATTGATTTATCAATCTTTCCGAATAGAAACATATGTGCCGGCACGAGTAGTATCAGACAGCCTCCTTTTTCCAAAAGGTTATATAAACTCTTCAATGCGAACCCATCATTTTTTATATGCTCTAAAACATTTAAGCAAACAATGCTGTCAAATTTTTGGCCTTTGAAAAAATAATTTCCTTTTTCAACATCTCCAATCCCTATTTTAACCTTGCCGTTAACTTTCTTTTTAGCCTCCGTTACATATTGCTCATTAATATCTATTGCCCAAACATTCCCATATTTGGTTAGAAAACTTGTAAAGTTTCCAATCCCACACCCTACTTCTAAAATATCTCCCTTAAGAAATTGCTCAAATTTTTTAATAGTCCACTGGTTATACCAAACAGCCTGACTCATAGATTCTAAAGTCAGTTTTCCGCAGTTCATATCTTAAGATTTCCTTATCACTAATATTAAATGAGAACCCCATAAATTAAAAGGGTAGATCCCTAACTCACCCAAGATTTTAAAGAGCCTTTGGAAAATTTTAGCATTAGGCAATTCTTCCGACCAACTGGAACTATATTGTTCTATTTTTAAATTTAGTGACCTGACATAACTCAAAAGGCTGCCCAAATAAGGTTCGATTGTGGTGTCCCAATCCATTTCATAGTTAGTCTTATCTGCAATCGGCTCAACTTTCCTCCACTTCAAATCCCCTATTGGAAGCAAATTCCTAATATCACCAAGTATGCCTTGAATAAGCTTTTTAACTCTCGATCCCTTAAACGGTGGCGATGCACGGTTGGGGGCACCATAATTAGGAGCAATTACAACTAGGTAGCCGTTTATAGATGTTAAACGAATAGCCTCATCTAAAACCTTGACTGGTTTTGTTATATGTTCAAAAACATAAGCCGAATATACGAGATCAAAGCTTTCACTTGGTAAAGGTATTTTTTCTAGGTCCGCTTTTATAAATTTTATTTTTGGGTAGCTTTTTTTACCCATCTCCAAAGCTTTCCGACTGATGTCGACACCAATTCCATTTTGATTTCCGGCCACCAGTAAGTTCAATCTGGTTCCCTCACCGCACCCCAAATCTAGTATACTTTTTGCGCTTCTTGATATTTTTTTTAGGATTTTCATACCAGGATGGTCGATATCCATGCTTCCCTTCTTAGCTAGCAGAAAATAAGTTTCCGACCGCCAAACTTCTTTTTCTAATCTAAGTGTTTTATTCATAGGAATTTACTTAAAAAGTTTTCTTTTTATTATCTTGAATGGGGTTATGGCTTTAGAGACAGCAAATTCTATTCCTGATAATTTTTTCCAAGGATTGGAAATAACATTAGGATACGAAGCGTACAAAACTTCAGGGTATTGAAAATCCTTGGGAAGAGCCTCTCCCAGCTCATGTTTAAACTTGTTATAATTTCTCGCTTTAGTCGATCTTTTTAAATGAGTGACATGTAAATAGGGTGCATCTAAAAAAACCATCCCTTCTCTATTTTGAACAGGTTTATTATCCGCATCGAAATAACCTTCCCTTCCATAAGGCCAATCAACATGGAGCCCCGGAATTCTTCTATTTATGGCCCTTAGGTTGATATGTCCTTTTTTATTGTGAATCTTATACCGACCCGCCAGTTCCTCTTGAATATGAAAAATATCTCCTACAGGAACAATCATCGGTACCACTAAACCATCAAGTTTCTCACTTTTTGTATTAATTTCATAAGTTAATTTCTCAATTGAATCTTCCCACCAAATTTCATCCCCATCTAAAATTAAAATCCAGTCACAGCGTGACTTTGAAAGCTGAGCTTGGCGCATTTTGGTAAATTCAAATTTATCAACCGGACCTACCTCTTTAAATTCAATCTTTCTTGGCTTTATTTTAATTATTTCCTCAATGATCTCAACTGTTTTATCGGTTGATCCAGTATCCCACACTAACATTTTATCAACCCAATCTATCACACTCATGATGGCAAACCAAATAAAATTTTCTTCATTATGCACGATAGTATTTGCCCAAATAGTCTGTTTAGCCATGATCCCCTCCTTTCTTTAACCTTATCAACATCCAAATTAAAGGATACAAAAAATTAAAAGTAGTACCGATCAGTACTGTTATAGAAGCACCGACAACTCCATAGCTAGAAATTAGCAAATATCCTAAACCGCCTATTATCGAAAGATGAACAATTGCAACCCAAATAAAAACATCTGGTCTGGCAAAATAAAAAATGATACTTTGGTGCACAGGAATGGAAAATAAAAAGACTAGTTGTGCCAGAAATAGAAATATAAAAGGAGTCACAGCATCTTGATAGGGCAAACCGTAAACTTGCGGTATCAGAAAAACAACAATAGGAATAGCCAAAATTCCCAAAAGACAGATTCCGGAAACTAGAAGTTGGAATTTCTTAAAGTAAGTAAGCATTTGTTGTTTGTTTTGAAAAGAGGCAAATTTTGGAGATGCAACTAATCCTAATGCAGAAACAAGCTGTGGTATAACTGCAACCACTTGATTGGCTGCCCCATATATACCCACCTCTCTGACAGAAAGCAATGCGGCATTTAAATAGGTGTCTAACCTAGCAGAAAAAGCGGCAATTATGGAAAAAGTAGCAACAGGAATATTATATTTAAAAAGCTCTCTAGATAACTTAAATTCATCCTTACTTTGTAATATCTTTCTTGTAGGCAGAATAAAAAGTGTGATAAAAAAACCAAAAAAGGGCAGTATTATATAAATCATTAAACTATTGCTAACATTTAGCATAAAGTAGGACGCAAGGACTAGTAATAAAATTAGTCTCAAGGAATTAGAAATAATGTTTATGATACTCCAAAGAAAATATTTCTGGTAAGCCTGCAAAGCAGATGTGGCAAATGTAAAAAGTAACGCCCCCCCAACTCCAATTGAAACTAATTTTAAAGGTAAAATTAATTGAAAATTATGGAAAATTTGGGTTGCTACAAAGGGCGATAAAAAAAAGAAGGTTAAAAATACTACGCCCCACGCAATTAACTTAATTTCCAAACTTAACTTCAAAAACTTAAATGCTCTTTCTTTATCAACCAATAAATTTGCAGAAACAAAACGTATTAAGCCAGTATTAGTTCCAATATCTGCAACATCTGCAATCAAAACAAGTGTGGTTAAAGAAATAGTCACCAGGCCAAAATCCGAAGGCCCTAAAAGCCTTGCTAGCACTATATAAAATAATGCGCCCAGCACCCCGTTTATAATCGTTCCAGTCACTGTTATTGATGACTGTTTAAATGTGGCGGTTTTAAATATGTCCATCGCGAGTAAGTTTAGGAAAATAGGAAAAAATCAAAATTACTGATATCCCAACTCCTAAACTACCTACCCAGCTTGCAAAAATTATTTGATCTAAAAGATATAATATCACCATCAAAACCAGCAGTATCAGGGAAACTCGAAAAATAACAAATCTGTATTGCCCCCGAATTAAAGCTGCCGTGGCAACTGAGGCAAAAATAACTGGTTGAATAATATCTGCTACTTGGTTAGGAATCTTTCCATATTCTAAAATCAAAAAAAATAATAAGGAAAATGCAAAAATAAACAAGTTTGTTACTAGCATAATAAAAACAGAAATTAGGTATCTCATCGTCTTACAATTCTCCTTAAAAAGATGTATAAATTTACAATAATTAACAGAATGGTTGTAGCCAAGGCCAGAGTTACACCCATATCGGCAATCTTTTGAGGAGTAAACTCTATTTTAAAATCATATTCTCCTGTCTTATCTACCCACCAAGCATTCCCATAAAGATTACTCAAAAAATGTTCCTTTATTTTCTCTTGCTGACCAGACCTAGAAAGAGTTAATTGCCAACCGGGATGAAACCCTTGAGCAAATATTATAAAACCCGGACTTGCGAAATTAACTTTGCCGCTGTAACTGACGGGACTCTCTTGTTTAAAACCTAACAACCTGTTTGTGGAGACAACTTCCTTCAAGCTTTGTTGCCTCAAAACCACATCGTCTATGTTATCCTTAAATCCTATTTCGTAATCTGCCTCATCAAAAATTCCTTCTTTTTGCGAAGGAAGACTTTTTCCGTTTATGAAGATATCTTTCTGTTGTGAATCTGTTAATATTTCATATGATCCTTTAGCGGGAATCGTAAATTTAAATACTTGAGTGGAATTCCTAACTTTGGGGGAAACTTCCATTTTTACCATCTCGCCATCAATCCAATCGGCAATACTTTCTGCTCCTAATTGCCTTAAAATCAAAATATGTAAGCTCATAAGACTTGAAAAATCAGCATCAAAAATCAGACGCATACCGGAATTTTTTGAATATTTATCTAATATCCTTTTTATCAACTGTTTATAATCGGCACTTTGCGAAAAATCCTCATTTAACAGTGTTACTTTTTTAGTAGCTTCAATTAGTTCATCTGTTAGACGCTCGCTTTGTGAATATCCTATGCTCTCAAAATATGCCCTAAGTTGCAACAACTTCTTAAAACTGTCACTAGCTTTGGCAATAACGGCACTTGGGGAACTGTCAAAATATTGGAATTTCTTATCAGGAAAAATCAGCGTTTGTCTTGATATTTTGGTTACTTCATCAGCTATCTTGTCGTCAGTTGAACTAATAATATCCCCTTCCTCTTTAGTTTTAGACAGAACTTGTATAATGTTACTTTCTCCGGGGTAAACAATTTGAGCGTTTCTTGAAAATCTTAAGACGGCTTTAAAATTTTCATCGGTTAGTTTGTAAATAATCAGTTGTCCAAACTGCTCCTCTTTTTTCAGAAAATTCAGCCCATCAAGAACTTTTTCTAAAGAATTAGGTTCTAATAAACTACCTTTTTCGCCATACGTATCCTTATCATCCCAGGCAGTATCTTTATGCAAAACTATAAATTTTATATTAAAAAACTGTAAGACCCGTAGGATTTGTTTATCGTCTTCCGAAAATGGTGGAGTAAAGATATAAGTTAGACTATTTAGCGTATCATCTATTCTTTTTATCCCAACCACCCTGGAAAGTGAAGGCATGGACGTAAACAGAATTTCATTTTGATCAACACCGTGATAACCCTCATTCCAGTCGTATGTGACCACGTCTTTTCCAGAGAAAGGCAGATGCAAAATAACACCCTGATCATCTTTCTGCTGGGTTAACCACCTATTTGCCTCTTGGTAGCTTTCCGGCACTGTCGCCTTTGCCGGATACTGCTTGGTTCCAAAAATATTGCCTCCTAACATTGGCCAGGCATATCCTAATAATGCAAACAAAACCATTATTGATACCAATCTTGAAACTCCAGATCCAAAACGACTGGATCCCCATTTAAGAAGGGCTTGCAGTCCTATGGCAAATAAGATTGCTCCAAAAATAGGTAATATAATACCAAGTTTCTCAAAAGGATTTCTTAAAACCCCAAGAAAGTAAAATTGCTCAAACGCGAAAATGGGCGGATAAGAAAAGGGCGATGATGCGCCTTTAGATAAAAGTAATGCCGCTATGAAGATTAAAGCATACTTTGCATAATCCTTTAGTTTCAAACTCGCAATTAACCCAACTAATAAAACTCCTGATATCATCCAGGGAATAAGCTTAAAAATAAAACTAGTATAGACTGCACCAAGTTCTTGCCGGTAAAAGAGGTAAAATGGATTTGCCAGCTGAAGTAAATATGGCATAATTGTTTGCCTGCCAAGTACAATTAAGGTGCCTAAATTATCTTCGCTGCTATGTTGCTCTGGTAGGAGTCCCGGGGCAATCGAGAATGTGGGCGCAATCCACCAGATATTTGTTAAAACAAAGAATATAAAGCCTGCCAGAAATCTTACAGCCAGTTTCCCGACAAATGCCCTCCCCTGCCAGGGGAAAAAAACTTCTGCTATACTTACCAGAGAAAGAGCAATCCAAACAGTTACCAAAGATGCCAGATTGCCGTACATATAAACAGAAAGGAAGTTTACTAGCAAAAATAAATTTAAGTAGAAAATCTTACCCTCATTAGTCCATTTTCTCCACCACAAAATTAAAAAGGGTAAAACCGCTGCCAAAATTAGTGTGGGATATAAGAATCTGTGCCACACAGAGACTAAGGTATAGGCATTAAACATATAAAATAATCCGGCGAACAAAGAATATTTTTTCTGATCCTCCGCAAGGATATTCAAAGACAAAAGATACATACCAAAACCCATTAAAAACAAAATCAGAAAGAAAAATAATTGTTGGATATTTTGGGCCGAAAGTCCGATCAAATTTAAGATAGTGAAGAAAAAATAAAGCGGGACAGCGGTGATAAAGTGAGGAATAAGTTGTCCAGGGGAGACAGCCTCCCACCACACATATTTTGATATTTCCAGCCACCTCTGGGGGTTATATCCAAAAAGCCCCACCTCAGCTCCCCCATATATGGCGCTATCTCTAAACCATGTAACAACAATAAATGCAGAAATTAAAAAGAATACCAGCGCACCCTGCAGTTTTAAAGACTTCACCAATTTAATCATTTTAACTGTGGCTTTTTTAAAGTTAATAATAAGAACATTATTAAGATAAAACTTAACAGGGAAACCACTAAACCAATTCTAATATATTTTTGGGGCTCAAACTCTAAAATGTATTCGCCATCTTTGACTACTCTAAAACCATTAAGGAAACCATACACCGCAGTTGCGCTTTTACCATCAAGTTTCCAACCTGGATGAAATGTTGAGGAAAATACAATTAGACTAGGGGAAGTTAAACCAGATACTAAAACCTGATATTTAGTTTGATTAATTTTTTTATAGCTTACATTCAAAACTTGATTGTCTACATTCTCCGGTGAAAACTTAGCAACCCGATTTGACGAGTCTTTTGCTTTTTGCTCATAGTTTGCCAGATCATTGGGATCTACTATGGCTAAAACATTGACGATATTAATATCCCCTTCTGTTTTTATAATTAAATTGGCAGAACTGCCTAAACGTCCTATCTCATACCATCTAACTAGTGTATCTTTTTTAAGCGTATTAATACCGCCAATCAGTTCACCGTCCTGATAAAAACTTATCCCCCCACTTCTGGAACTTTCCATCACCCTTGCAAGCAGAATCTTCCCTTTTGTAAATTGTAAATTGTAAATTGTAAATTCTTTTTTTCCTTCCCCTACTGCCCATCCTCCTCCCAGGTCGAATTCTTTACTGTCAAGAGAGTATTTAGTTTGTAAGAAATCTCTCCAGGAGATCAGATTCCTCCCGTCATTTTTCCACCAGCCGGTTTTATCCGGAATTGTTGTAAGTTTATCCGCCGGAAAAATTATTTTTGAGGCAGGGATAAAACTGGCCACCAAATCCGTATTTGTTTTTCTATTGAGCACTATTTTTGCCTCAGGGAATTGAGTAAGCAATGATCCTATCTCCGGTTTCTCTTCTGCAAAGATAATTGCATTATTTGCAAGCTTCAACTCTGCACTTTTGGTTGCCTCGTTAAAAATCTCATCTGACCCAAAGACTATCCAGCTATTCTTTGATAAAAAAATTTTATCCTGATGATTTTTAACTTTTAATATAGGGACCCTTGACTCTTCAACCTTTTTCTCTATCCACGATAAGTTAGATAATTGTTTTAAAAAGGTGTCATAATAATTGATTTCATCAAAAGATAGATTTTCCCTTCTGGTGTCAGGAAATGGATATGCAATGTAGGAAATTGCGGCGATGTCAAAAATTTCACCCGTATAGGGTGCTTCTCGCAAGAAATTAAATGTTTCATAAGTTCCCTTTACTCCAAAAACGAAAGGCATTCGGTTGAAAACTCTGGCTGCTTCCACAATTGGATGATTTAGATCTGAATAGGAAAGAGGAGCTGTGGTCGGAATCCAAAAAACCCTGCCAAAAGTTTTATCATTTTGTAAAACATTGGTTAATGACTGGAACTGTTTTTCGACCGGCTGAATGGAGAAAGTACCTGTCATTTGATTTAAAAATATAGGTTTCACAAGATATAATAAATAAACCGTTATAAACGGTAAACATAAAGCCGCTAATTTTTCTCCGTTGGTTGCTGACCTTATTTTTTTCAAAATCCGAAAAATCTCCTCTGAAGATATGGATATCAATACAGCATAAGAAAGTGTAACTGCGAAGAAGAACTTCGTTGAATCCCTAAAGAAGGAGAAACCAGGGATATTTGCATGAAACCATGGGTATACAAAAGATAAAGGTTCCGACCCTCCCTTTGCCAGAAAAATCGAGAAGATGGTTACAATCAGCCAAAAAGATACAGCTTTATCTTTTCCGCTTAGAATTGGTGCAATAAAAGCTAAAATCGGGAGTAAAATAAATTCCGCTTTCAACTGGCTAATTTGGCCGAAAACATTTTTATACCAATGAGGGGAAATGACTAAAAGCGGATGGCCAATGTTTAATAAACTCGCTGAAATATTTGTAAAGGAAGCAAAAATATTTCCTTCGATAGGTACCTTCAAATAAGCGATTAACCAATAAGCATTTAAAGAAACAACTAGGAGAATAATCACTCCCCCGGTATTAATCCACTTCCAGCAAGTTTCTAAAGGATGGACTTTTCTATTATCTAAAACATCGAATACCGCCTTAATAAAAAGGAGTAAGAAGAGGATATATAAAAATCTAATATCGAAAAAACCTAAAAAAGAAACAACTATTCCAGCTAAAATTCTTTTTCTTAAGCCTGAATATACAGCTTTAGAAACCTGCAAAAAGGCAAAAGGAAATAGCGCATAAGCCAGCGCAATTGAAATTTGACCCCCATCAATAAGTAAAATTGGATAAGTGTTAATTAGATAAAATAGGGAGCCAATAAATTTTGCTTTATTTGATAATGGGTATTGACTTAAAAATTTCCAAATCGATAAACTGCCTAGAGAAATAAATAAAATGACCAATATTCGTTCCCAAATTTGGAAATTCAAACCTAGATTCGGTAATGCTCCAAAAATGAGGTTTACCGGATAAGACCAAAGAGTAAAAACACCGTATTCTCCCAAACCTTCTGCTCCTCTTTCATTCCATGCTCTGGGAACGTCAAATTGAAGTTTTAACCAATCATTAGACACGAAGGAAAAATCATTGGCAACTCTTGGACCCGGCAGCCACCAAATCCAAAAAACAGAAAAACATATTAAAATTAGTGAAAAAAAATATTTAAGCATTAATATGGGATTCAAAAAGATAGGCTAAGCAGCCGCTCAGAATGACCCAGAAAGAGGCAGTAAGAATTTTGACTGAAAAACCCTGATGGCCAATCATCATAGAAAAAGCTGAAAAGGCAAGCAGAAAAATTGCTGTGGCAAAGATATATTTACTCATCAATTAATATAGCTTACCATAAGATACTTTAAGAAGGCTTGCTTTTTTCTGAAATAGACTGAACTACACCAATCATCCAACCTAAGAGACTGAGACGCATTAAGACCTCACCCACCCCTCTTAGACTAATCGAGGTAAACAAAGCAGATAATATAAATAAGAATAAAGCACTCCAAAGGGCGTATTTGCTGTCAAGGCGAAAGGTCCATATCAGCCAGATAACAAAAAGCAAAACCCACCAATATATTAATGGCCATACGGAAAGACCCAAACTCAATATAATAATCTCTCCTAAACCGAGGATAACTATAAAAACAAATGCCAAAAAATTAATTTTTTTCATTTCGACTACTCCTAAGTTTCCATAAAACTATCACAAAACCTCCCATAAAGTTTAAAGCAGAAATTGTTTCCCCCCAAGCTAATAAATCCTGTGGTATAAATTTTATAGTTAATTCATAATTTCCACTCTTATCAACAAACCACCCGTTAGCGTAAGCATTAGCCAAAAAATGATCCTTTCTAGCTTCTTTGCCATTAATATACATTTTCCAGGCCGGATCGAAGAGTTGACTAAGAACAAGGATAAATGGTTCCTTTGCACCTTCCACATTTACTTTATATTCAGCTGCATTAATTTTTTGGTAACTAATTTTAGGCAAAGATGCAGAGGTAGGATTTGTTTCTTTTCTTAAAACCGGAATTTCTGTAATGGTTTTATAAAATGAGACATTACTTAATAAAACCTCTGTTGTTCTATCATAAGGTCTTCTGAAATTCTCATCCAAGCATTTTTCTTTCCCCTTTGTTCTATAGATTTCTTCGCAATTATTCCAAGGCTTAACTCTTAGAATCATCTTAGCTTTATCTGCAGTAGTTGAAGGAACAAAGTACGCAGTGAAATTTTTGTCTTCAAAATCATAAGCATCTGGTCCCAATAATTTGTCATACCGGGGCTCTATTTTCCCTTTTTTGGAACTATCATTATTTTGCTCAACTATCACCTCTACACCGATACCTTTCCTAATTAAATAATTAAGGCTTAAAACATATTCGGAATATGGGTCGAGATTATTTATAGAAAAAATTTTCTCAACTACTCCGTGATCAACTTTTAAGTTTAATTCCCCTATGGACTCCACCAAATTGACCTCATCGGGAGTATTCCAGGCAATCTCATGCTTACCGGCTGCGAGATTAAAAAAGCCATAAGAGACTAGTTGATTACTAGCTAATGTTCCTTGTCTTGAGACAACTTCTTTATCTACCAAGAATACAAAAGGTTTATCCAAAGAAGCTTTGAAATATTTATTCCAAGAGGCAGTATCGAGCAAAAACTCGTAACTCCCGTCTTTCTCTACATTAAATTGATAGACTAATCTACCTCTAATAGGATAATCCGCTGTTTCTAGATACCCAAAATAAGGAATTATCCCGCGATCAGTCAAGTTTTTTTCTAAAGTATTATTTAAGTTTAAAGCTTCTTCTTTTTTTTCTTGAGGAAGTAAATCTTTTATCTTATTTATTCTATCGAAATGTTTCAAAAATATTTTGTAGACATCCTCCTGAAGCAAAAAGTAATCTCCTTTGACCTGACTGATTTTTGAAAGGTCAGGCAGTACCTCTTTTAACTGCTTTATATATAAATTTAAAACTTCCTCAGTTTCTTTAATGTGACCTTTCCCTGCCTCAATTTCAGCTTCATTCAATCTCTTACCCAGCAACGAAATTCTTTTTAAGGTAAGCGTATTTTTGTCTTTAATTAAACTTGTTTCAATTTTTTCTTTTAATATAATAGCCGGATAAAGATACTCCGATGGAAGAATCCTTACTGCAGGAAACATAAACTCATCACTTATATTTACACTGGTATTTACCCGTTTACTGCCTAAGCCAAATTTGTAAGTGGGCCGAATAATTTCAGATCCAATTAACCCCTTTTCTTTTAGGGCATCAACACTATTAACGAGTACCAGATCTTTAACTTCACTATTTGTAATATCTTCAATCGCAGAAACTCCTATGGCCTTAACTAATTTTTTTGCCGGATAAATTGTTCTATCTGACCAACCTAAATATTCCCATAATTGTAAATCGCCGAATTGCTTAACCTTTTTTAAGTCTCCCTTTGATTCTAATTCCTCCAATCTTTCCTGTATCATCTGAGGATCTCTCATTCCACGATTTTTCCAATCAATATCCGACCTAAGCACTATATATTTACTGTTTAATGCATCCATAATCCTTGAAAAATTTTCCCTAGTTAAAAAAATCCTTTCCAAGGAAGCTGAAACCTCGTTATAAAAGGGGATATTCGTATTAAAAGATACGGAAGTTACAGGTAAAATTTGGTTGGATAATTCAACTCCGGAATAACCTTTAGGCCATGAGTAAGTTATCCCCTCCCCGCCAATTGGAAAAAAGAGCAGCCTAAAATTACTACCTTGGGAAGCTAACCAATCTTCTGCCTGCTGATAATAAATTGGTACTATTACCTGATAACCTATATCTGTTTTATTTGTAGGAATTCCAGGGCTAGTAAAAACCAAGCTCGTCCAAAAAGGACCTCCCCAAACTATAAACAACCAACCAAAAAGAATAAAATATACCACCTTTTTTAATTTAACCCCGCACTTATTAATAATCAACGATACTCCTAAACAAAAAAGTGAAGCGCTCGCAAGGGGAAGAACAAAACCTATCTTCTCAAAAGGATTCCTAAATAGTTGCAGGAAAGAGAAATGAATAAGGACCTTATCAAAAATCTCACCAAGGGGAGGATTATTACCTTTTGTGAAAAAAATAGATAACATAAAGAGTCCACCCATAAAAAGGACTCCGGGCTGTTTTCTCTTAATCACTATAGGGAGTAATATGATTCCTGTCACTAGAAATTCCAGCAAAGTAATTAAAGGAAACTGGTATATACCCACCCAGTTCATATTTTCAGTATCCGCAAAAAATGAGGCATGTTTAAGCCTTAAAAGATCAATCAAATTACCTAATCTTTGAGAGAGAAGATAAAACGTTTGATAATTGGTATCACTCTTAAAGGAGGTTGCGACAACTGCTGCAAAACCACCATCTCCTAAATAGCTAAAAACTTGATTAATCCACCAAAAATTGACTGCAAACCAGAAGGAGAAAGCGAGTACAAAAAATTTAACTACGAAAACTTTGTTTCCCGGTTTGTTAAAAACTAAATGGAAAAAGGCCGCATATAACAAAACTAACCAAAGAATTAATATAAATGCCACAGAGGATGAAGCATATGAAAATATTAATGAAAATAGACCAATTAAAATAGCATATATGTACTTTTTAGTTCTCATCCCTCTAATAAAAAGTAATAATGCTATGGGTAAAAATGCATAGAAAACACTAAAATTATTTAAGAATCTATTCCAAACATTTACCAAAGAAAACGGATTAAACCAATAAAAAGGGACTGATAGAAAAACAATGGTCTTAGAAATCTGTGGGAAAAATTCCCTGATAAGATAATAGATACCAAAACCTGAAGCTATGAGCGTCAACCATAAGAAAAATGCCTGAATCAAAAAACCTGGTATTCCAATTTGTTGTAACTCGGCAAGAACCCAATAAGTTGGTTTAGTAGCAATGTTAATATTAGTGGGGTGCCCCAGTGCATAATTGGCCCAAGCAGAACTAAAATTTTTAAATTGTAAGATAGGACTATAAAATGGAAGCCCAGCCTCACCACCTCCCATAATATTCCCATCTCTAAACCAAATCGAAACCAATATAGTAGATAAAATAAGAATTAGAACTAAATTGATATCCATCCTACTAAAATATCTTAGGATTTTCATTTCTTATTTATCACTTTGGATATTTTTAATTGCAATTAAATTAACCGATAAAATCGGGAAGTAGTAAACAATCGGAGAGAGAATAAATGCAATCAATCTAAAAAAAGAGGCTATTAGTTTAAAATTACTTCTTGCCAAACCGGAATAAGACCATAGAAATCTTAACCCCGTGCCGCTTACAATATACCCTCTGCTACCGAAATCTCTCTCCCACCACTGCGATAAATGTTCCTGATGCTTATTTACCCCCAGTGATTCCTCAATCTGTTCAAAATATCCCCGGGGTGTACTAATAACTATCCTCTTTGTGGCAAGTTTATCAAGCAATCCTAATAATCTTTCACCTTTCTCTTTGGATAAATGTTCAATAACTTGTGAACATAACACCACATCAAATTTTTTTCGTTCACTAATTAAGTTCTTTACTACCTTTTCGATATCTCCTTTAATTAGATTCGTATACTTTGCGGTTGTATTAGCTATATTTATACTCGGTAAATACAGATCAACTCCGGTCACCTTCCAAGCTTCGTCAACCGCTAAAACCTCCATTAATCGCCCTTCCCCACATCCAAGATCAAGAATAGTTTCAACGTCATCTCCAATAGCTTTTCTAATCACTCCAATATAAGAAAAGGGGATATTCCTTTCTGATATAAAAGAGGGTAACAATCCCACAATTGTGCCTTTGATAAAATCCAGCCATTTATTAAACTTACTGATCTTGATCGCAAGATAAAAATAGTAGCTGAGGAAGACGGGTAAAAAAAGAATAAAGACAGGAAAACTTTTTCCGAATCTTTTCATAAAAATTACTCTATTCCTACCTACCCAGTATGCGCGAGAGAGTACCCTTTCAGCATCGTCTATGGGGTTATCCGATAATTTATGATAAGCCACAGCTTTAGGGGCATAAAATGTTTTAAAACCTCTTTTTCTGACACGAAAACAAAAATCTGTATCTTCATAGGTGGCAAAATAACAATTATCGAATGCTTTTACTTTCCTAATAACCTTCCTTTTAACCAATAACGCTGCCGGAGCGACTTGCACCTCCTCAATGTTCTCGTATTGCCCGACATCTTCTCCTCCTCTAAATAAGATTTGTCCTGTCCATAAATTAATTCCTGTACCGGCTGACCAAATTCTTTTCTTATTACCCCAATAATAAATTTTTGGAGTTACAATCCCTATCGTTGAATCTGTTTCTGCTACCAACAACAACTCCTTTAGCATATTAGGCTCTGCCACCATATCATGGTCAAAAAAGAATAGATAATCTGAAGACTCTGTAGCCTTATTGATACCGGCATTTCTCCCTCCTGTCACTCCGGTATTTATACTTAAAGTAACCAGCTTAACACTAGGAAATTTTTGATTTACCCGCTTTGAGGTTCCATCAGAAGAATTATTATCCACCACAATAATTTCATCAGGCTTGAGCGTCTGTTTTTGAACCGAGCTTATGCACTCTTTTAAGGTAGTCCAACTATTGTATGTGGGAATTATAACTGTTACCCTATTTTTATTTTTCTTAGCCATAATTGATCTAATAGAATGGTATCTTACTATTTAGTCTTTATCTCTTCAAGTGCTGGGGGGGGCCAAAACTATTTGAGATATTAAGATGATATAATGCCAAAAGTTATGAAAAAAAGCAGGCAAGTTATATTAGTAACCGGAGGGGAAGGTAATCTTGGCAGCCAAATAAGCTTTGGGCAAAAATTGGGTAAAGATAAATTAGATGTTTTGGACCCCAAAAGCATAAGTCAGGCTTTTGATTATTATAAACCCTCCGTATTGATTCACTGTGCAGTTTTAATTGATATGGGTATCTGTGAATCCTATCCTGAAAGAGCTTTCGAATTAAATGTAATTGGCACATTTAATGTAGCTAAAGCTTGTCGGGAAAAAGGGGTTAAAATGGTATACATATCCTCGTGTTCTGTGTTTAAAGGAGACAAATCTACTCCATATAGCGAATCTGATACCCCGGAACCGATTAGTGTTCACGGACAGACCAAAAGGATTGGAGAAATTATCACTTCTACCCTTAATCCGAATTCTTTAATCGTTCGTACAGGCTGGTTATTTGGCAATCGTCATACTTCAAAAGGATTCGTAAATTACTGTATCAAAAGGCTAAAATCTCATCAAGATATTGAAGCCGGGGAGGATAGATTAGGTTCTCCAACCTACATTCGGGATTTTGTGGAAGAAGTTAAAAAACTGATTGATGAGGATGCTTCCGGCATATTTCATGTAGTTAATACAGGCTGTATCTCTTACTTTGAACTGGCCCAAAATATTAAACGCATGAAGAGTTTTTCTGCCGAAGTTAGACCGGTCAAAGTAGTCTTGGTCCAAGGAAATAAAGTGAAAAGAGGAAAAATGGAAGCATTAACATCTGATAAAATTACTCTCCGTCCATGGCAAGAAGCTTTGGAAGAATACATTAAAACTCTATGAACAAAGAAGTTAAGGAGGTCAAAAAATGTCGGATTTGTGGGTCACAAAAGCTGTATAGATTCCTGGACCTTGGGGTCATACCAATTCCCAATGGCTTCCTAAAAAAAGAGGATCTTTCAAAATCGGAAAACAAATACGAACTCACATGCCAACTTTGCGAAAATTGTGGATTAGTCCATTTGACTAATGTCGTAAACCCTAAAATTATGTTCACAAATTATCTATACGTCACTGCCCAATCCAAAATAATGTTAAACAATTTAACACATCTTGCTTATCAAACTTATAAAGATTTTAAACTGGATAAATCTTCTTTGGTTTGCGATATCGGCTCAAATGACGGCAGTCTTCTATCCTTGTTTAAAAATCTCGGTACGCGGGTACTGGGTATCGATCCAGCTCAAAATTTGGCTAAAATTGCAATAAAGAACGGCATTCCTACAGAGGCAAAATTATTCGGGTTACAAACTGCAAAAATGATTGAGAAAAAATATGGCCAAGCTAAAATCATCACTGCGCTCAATGTGATCGCCCATATTGATAATCTGCACGGCCTCCTATCAGGTATTTCACATCTGCTATCAGCAGATGGTTACTTCATAACAGAATTTCCCTATCTTCTTGACTTAATTAAAAATAAAGAGTTTGACACAATCTATCACGAGCATCTGTCTTACTTTTCTTTGAAACCTTGGATATATTTGATTGATAAATATGATTTTGAAATAGTCAGCGTACAGAGACGCCGTATCCATGGTGGATCAATCCGTCTGATTCATCAAAGAAAAAGACCGAAAAAAAATATTGCTAAAAAGACGCTAGATTACTTACTTTCTCTTGAAAAAACAGCTGGATTATATGATAAAAAGGCTTATATTCAATTTGCACAGGAAGTTTCGAACCTCAAGACCGAACTTTTAAATATGCTAATAGATATTAAAAAACAGAAAAAAAGAATTGTGGGGTATGGAGCAGCAGCCAAAGGTAACGTCTTAACGAATTTCTTTGGAATAGATAATTCTATGCTCGATTATATAATAGACTCCACCCCCTACAAACAGGGACTATACACACCCGGCATGCATATACCAATTAAACCAGAAGAAAAACTTTTATCCGACATGCCTAATTATGCTCTTATTTTAGCTTGGAACTTTGCCGACGAAATAATGGAAAAGCAAAGACAATATACAAAAAATGGTGGTAAGTTTATAATACCGATACCAAAGATTAGGATAATATAAATTTATGTGGGGCAATAAAACTGTTTCTGTCATTTTCCCGGCTGCCAAAGATAGTAAAGTTTTAGGTGGGGCTATTAAAGGCTTTGACTCAACCGGCTATGTGGATGAAGTCATTGTCGTTGACAGCGGCGCAGAACCCACCATGATAGAAGAAATAAGAAAAACAAGAGCCAAACTTATTAAAGGCGCCCATCTTTTGGGAGAGACCATAAAAGAAGGTATCAAACAAACAAAAGCAGATTTAATTATTATTGCTGAACCGAACGGTGCTTTTAAAGGACAGGATGTATTAAAACTGCTCTCCTACAGCGATGATTTCGATACAGTCTTTGGCAGCAGAACGCATCTGCCGATGTTAGAAAAAGAGTCCGGAATGGTATTTTTGAGACGGTTTATCAATTTTTCTTTAGGAAAGTTGATAAACTTGTTATATTTCAGCTCTCCGTTAACAGATGTTGGCTGCACACTGCGTCTGACCAACCGCAAAGGGTGGAATAAAATCATAAAGGACTGTAAATCCAAAGACTGGATCTTTTTAACAGAATGGGTCATTGTTGCAGCCAAAAACAAAGTCAGATACAAAGAGATACCGATCAATTATAGCCGACCAAAAGAAAAATCTTATTCAAATATCGGCTTCTTTGAGCAGGCAGGACGAGGTCTTAAAATTTTTTTCTATATCCTAAAAAACCGCTTTGTTTAAATCTTCTTTTGGTTTCTCAAATATCTTGGAAGGCCGACCGTGTTTTGCAAGAATAAATTGCCAAAGTATCAAAAAACTGGCGATTGAGTATTTTAAAGCATGCTGTAATCTAATTCCCCTTTTCTTCCCTTTGTAAACAGTTTCAACAGGCACCTCAGAAATCTTAACTTTATTGAAAATAGCTTGGGCAATAATTTCAAAACTAAATAAGTAATCATTAGAGTTTTGCAAGAAATTTATTTTCTCCATCATAGCTCTAGTATAAACCCTAAAACCTTGATGGTAATCCCCTAGATCTATTCCCAACACCACTTTATCTATCCAATTTAAAATCTTTATGGGCAGCAGTTTCCATATAAACATACCGCTTCTTACCGGTCCAAAAAGGGTAGTAAAACGGTTTCCTAATACAAACTGTGAACCGGATTTCACCTTCTTTAGGGCTTCAGGTATAGCGGAAGTTTTATATTCTCCATCAGGATGGATATCAACTACAACATCTGCTCCAAGTTGTAAGGCTATGCAAATTGCCCTTTTTAAATTACCTCCATAACCTAAATTAATGCGGTTTCGATAAGACTTAATTCCGAGCTTCTTGGAAAGACCAAATGTATTATCCGAAGAACAATCGTCAACTAATATTATTTCGTCAAAATATTCCTTTGGCAGGCTTTCATAAAACTCTTTCAAGGTTTTTTCAGCGTTGTAAGCTATCAAAATAGCAATAATTTTCGATTTTTTAATATTTCTATACTCTTCCATTAGATCCTCAATTATCTTTTTAAATTAATGTACCAGGGCATCTTATCTTTAATCATTTCATTAATAATCTGTGGAATCTCTTCCTTATGTTTGGGCCAAACGGACTTAATATTCTTAAAATTCCTCATGATTAGTTTATCATCTTCTGACCAGTGAGAAATTCCGTCATGGAAATAATCTTTATCTCTACCGCTACCAATTAATTTTACAGGTATGCTCTCGTGATCGATATAAGTCCTAATTGTCTCAAACGGACGATAAAGCAAAAAAGTGGTGATTGAATAAACAAAGGGAATTTTTCCCGAAAGCGCTAGTCCAACTGCTATTCCCATCATTGATTGTTCTGCTGCTCCTACATTAAGCGTACGTTCGGGAAAATCCTTAAAATGGTGGTCAAACATTTTATACCCCAAATCCCCAACAATAAGCCAAACATCTTTGTTTTTGGCCATATGTTCATAAATTTCAGCTGCAAACCAACCTCTTTGGGAATTATGTCTTTCTGTCGGGTATTTTGTTTTCATACTATTCCCTCGTTTTACTCAAGCAATAAGCAGGCTTGCTTAAAGTTTTCCTCCTTCATTACGTAATAGTGGGCGTGCTGGCCTTCTAAAAAAGGTAGCTGCTCAACCGTAGTATGTGCAAATATTACCAAAGGCTTATTTTCCTCCCTTATCCTTAAACTTTTTGTTAATGATTTTAAATCATGTCCATCAGCCTTAACAATGCGGCAACCAAATGCCTTAATTCTTCTAAAAAGATTCTGTTTATCAACAGATCCGTAAGCTCCCCATCCATTAGCATTTACTAAAATAATTAAATTTGTTAACTTTACCTCACTGGCAATACGTAATGACTCCCAAATACTTCCTTCTGCGCATTCTCCATCCGAAATTAAACAGTAAACATTTTTCTTTCTATCCGAGAGTGCCAACCCTAAAGCAATAGCAAAACCTTGGCCTAAACTTCCTGTTGATACATGAATGTTTAATTTTGGATTCCTATCAGGATGGGTATGCAAAGTTTCCAAAACCCCTTTTTTCATTAGGCCATATTTTTCTAAAACAACATATAATGCTACTCCTGCATGTCCATTGGAAAGTACAAAAATTTCATCCCTTTTTTTATGTTTGTAGACCGCCGCTATTAAATCAATACTGCTTAAACACGACCCAAGATGCGAATATGATGCTTTGTGGCTGACTTCTAAAATCCTGCGGCGCAAAGCTTTCTGCTCTTTTGATAACTTTTCTATTCTAAACCTTCCCATTTGACCGACTCTTTCTGTGATCATTTATAACTTCACTAACTATTGCAGAAGGCCTTGATTTTACTTCTTCAAAAATCCTTCTCATATATTCTCCTATTACGGAAAGGGTAAACAGTTGGATACTTCCTAAGAAAAAGACTACCACCAAAAGTGTTAAAAACCCTTTTGGCGCATCAGGTTTCAGGAAATATAGGACAACGTAGAAAATTAACCCACTAATTGAACCCAATACACTAAACCCAGCAATATAAAATACCCACTCTAGCGGAGTATAGGAAAAAGAGAAAATTGCCTTTCTTGCCCAGGCTATATTTTTTAAGAAGCTTTGATTGGAACGGCCTGAGAACCGTTCAGGCCGGACATATTTTACACCTACCTGTTTAAAACCAACCCATGCCCTAAGTCCCCTAATAAACCTATCTTTCTCAGGTAAACTGTTAACATGTTCAACTACTTTTCTGTCCATTAATGAAAAATCCCCCACATCAACAGGTGCATTGATATAACTTAATTTGTTAAAAATTATATAAAAAAAATGGTACATATTTTCCCAGAAATAACCCATACTGTGCTCCCTCTTTCTTCTTACTCCATAAACCACATCAAATCCTTTGTTCCATTTTTTTATGAATTCTTCTATCAACTCCGGCGGATCCTGCAGGTCACCATCCATAATCACAACCACATCGCCAATTGCTTGTCTCATTCCGGTTGTAAAAGCATTTTGTGCGCCAAAATTTCTGGAGTGGTTAATTACCGTTAAACGTTTATCTTTTAAAGCAAGCTGTCCCAGTATCTCCCTTGTGTTGTCGGGACTGGCGTCATTGACATAAATAATTTCATAATTAGGCGTAATTCTCTTAAGTGTGTTTGTCAGTCTTTTATAAAGCTCTTTGATATTGCCTTCGTCCTTATAAGCAATTGGTATAACCGACAGGTATTTTTTAGTTAACATATGATTTTTGCATATTAATCCAAAGCTTAAAAAAGACCTGGTTTGGCAACAACCTCAACAAACTAAGCATAAAAAAGGAGAGCTTGGGATAATAATAAAAAGGCTTCCTCTCATTTATTGCATTTAGGATACATTCCGCGGCCCGATCAGCTGTCAAGGTTAAGGGAGGCGCTTTAACAAACCTGATCATCCCAGTTTTTACGGGTCCGAAAAAAATAGTTGTGAAAACTACCCGGGATTTAAAATATTTTTGGAATAGGCTTTCGAAAGCTATCGATAAAGCCCCTTTTGATGCAGCATATCCAATCCCCTCTTTATGGTTGCCTTTAAAAGCAGAGGTTGATGAAATAGCAATAAAATGTAACTTTTTAGGATAATTTTTTATAATGATTTCTACGCCTCTTAATATAGAAAAGAAATTAACCTCCATCATTTCTCGCGTCTTTTCCAGATTAATACCGTCCACTAAATCATTTTCATTAACTGCGGCATTAAAAACTACTTCTTGAGGGATAAAATTTTTCTTATTAAATTCTTTAATTAAATTTTCCCAAAAGTTCTCAGCCTTTATATCAGCTGCCGTAAAAATAAATTTATCACTATGTAATTCCTTTTTTAACTCCAACAATAATTCTTTTCTACGGGCAATACCCCAGACCCTAAAACCCTTAGTAAGTAATAACTTAGTCAGGGCTTTTCCTATGCCTGAAGAAACCCCTGTTATTAATACATTTTTCATATGCCGATTATACAAGAAAATAAGTAGTTTACAAATTATTTAATCTATTTCTAATGATAGCGTAATCTGCTAAAACGCGGTAATGATTGTAATACAGTGTGCTGTATGCAGAAAAGTAACTTACTCAACACCCAAATTCTTCAGGACTTGTAATCTTTCCGGGATTAAATTACGGTCTTCAAGTCTGAAGGCAAAAAAGTTTTCCGGTTTATATGTTATCTCTCCACACTTGCTGCTGACTATAGTTTTACCGTCATCTCCGACGGTAACATATTTATCAAATTCGCTTTTGCCTAATATCTCAACTGTGCAAAGAGCGAACCGTCCTTCTTTATAACCTTTATATTTCATGTCAAATAAGGTGGCTAGTCTCCAAATGATTGTTTCGGCAAAGAAAGCCCCATCCTCATACCTAGTTTTTTCGGTATCTAAATAGACGAGTGGTAAATTATCTTGATTAAACTTTTCTGATTCGCCAATCTCCTTCCAAAACTGATTCATAATTCTTTGCTGATCACTTAATCTTAATCCATTAGCGAGCCAATGGGAAAAAAATTCATCTAAGCTAACAGCGCTTACTTTAAAATAAATACCAAGAATGGTTATAACTATAATTATAGGGATTATCTGGTTTTGGCTAAAAATTTTAGCAGACCTGATCTTTTCATAAATTAATACTACTATTGTTGCCAAAACTATGCTTGTCCCGATAGCCGGAATGGTCAAATAACCATGCACACCCATAAAGATTGAATTAATATCCGCAAACATCCAGGTTAAAAAAGTGAATATTAAAGCAAATATCGGTGCTAAAAACAAGAATGGTAAAGATGAGTTTCTCGTTTTTGATTCTTTCCATTCTATAAATAAAGAAAAACTGGTAGTAATTACAAAAAGACCAATTAGGGCGGGAACTAGAAAGGTCCCTGGATCTACAGGGGTCCTAGTTGTTTGATTCAAAGAAAGCCAATTACGAGCTATTAAAAAAACAACTATACCGACAACAAAATTTAATACTAAGCTACGGATAATAAATTTTAGAGGTTTACGGGAGATAAAAAATCCTATGAAGCTATAGAAAACACAATACAAAAACATGGGGCCAAACAAAAGAAATGATAAATATGAACTAAATTTATCATAAAATGGGCTGCCAAATAAAAACCAAAGCTCCTTGGGGATATACGTACTTCCTAAAGCCGCAAATGGGGTTAAGAATAATTGCCAATTCCCGACTCTTAGTTTTTCAAACAATCCAATGGAATATCGCAACTGTACAGCGATTGACTCGGGAGAAAAAAGGAATAGCGGTAAAAATGGAAAATAGAGTACTAATAACCGCTTTGCAGATATTTTAATTTGATTGATTGTTCTACGGCGAACAAGATTAATTATCTCAATTAACGGCACTATTAAAAGCAGCGGGAAAAGCCTGGTGGGACCAATAAGAATTGTGGCAAATAACCATACTGCAAGACCTGATAGTAAAAATATATTTGAAAATTTTCTTTCAGAAATATAAAAATATGTGAGTAAAAATAAATTCATTAAGGTAATCGCTATATAATCTCCTCCCCTGGTTGGACCATCTAACAATCCAAATGAGGAATAATGAATCGCATAAATAAAAGTTGATAGAAATGCCAGCAATTTACGTCTAGAAATATAGAATATCAACGGATAGAGAGATAATGTGGCAACAATCTTTAAAATTTGGCTGGTTATTCTATAAGCTGTATAATCCAACCCAAAAAAATTATATAAGATACCTCCATAATAAACATAACCAAAATTATGGGAACCAATTTGTTTCCATGCCTGCAGAATATCCAAGAATGGATTTGTCACATAAGCTCGATAGATAGATAAAAATTGCCAATCATCGGTAAAAAAACCCATCTCAAGATGTTTCGCACCGAGGATAAACTGAGACAAGGAAACGATAGAAATTAAAAAAATAATGATAAATAAATCCTTGCGGCTGACATAAACATTCAAAATATTCTTCATTTTTATGACCTCTTTGCAATTAACTCCTCAATCCTAACTATTAAAAGATTAGTTCTCTGTTCCCAACTCCAGTTTTTCTTGATCATTTTTTGGGCTTCTTCTCCAATTTGGTTCCTTATTTCTAGATTCCTTATCAACTCCACTATTTTATCTGCAAACCCTTTTAAGTCCCCTATCCTAACTTTAACCATTCCTTTAGGATAGTAGGATTTATAAGAGTCTAAATCAAACCCAACACAAGGTAAGCCAAAAGCCATAGCTTCTGCTGCTGCCATGCCGCCGGAGTCATAAAAAGCAGGATGCACAACTATCTTGCTACTGGCAAATATACCATACTTCTCTGGCCCGTCAAAAATATACCCAAACAATTTAACATTATGGCTTAAACTTGAACTTTCTATCTTCGCTCTTACGTCATTCATCAGCGGTCCATCGCCAATCATCGCTAATTTAGCCTGAGGCAATCTCTCTACCACTAATTTCCAAATTTCAATCAATTCTACGACTCCTTTCTGAGGATGAAACCTTCCTTGGAAGACAGCATCATAAGTCTTATCCTTACCTAACCCATGCAGATGAATCCAGTTCTCGATCTCTTTAAAGTTTATTGCTCCAAGCATAACTACAACTCTATTTTCTGTATTCATTTTTGGAAATTGTGCCCTCTCACCCTCATTATTAACCAAAACAAGATCCGCAAATTTTCCGATAAGCGGTTTCATCGGAAATTGCATTAACCAATAATAAAAAGCAGCCAGTTTATAAGTTGTTTGCCTATCTCCCTTAGTAAAACCCGTTAAAGGGTTTGGGGCAGTTTGGAACCAAGCAGCAACCCAGACTGATTTGGGAAAACGAATTTTTAAAATAAATGCCGGCAAGCTATCCATCCAAAATTCGGAAGCGGAGTAAAAAACCACTTGTTTTTCCGGAGGAATTTTGAGAAATAACGCCTCATAAACTGCAAGAACTATCCGAGCAAGGTAGCAAACTGTAAAACCAAACCTGCACCAAAAGCTCACATTGATTACGTTAAACTTAATATCATCACTTGTGTTTAATCCTTGGCTTAAACACATTTGATATCCCTCCTCCCAAACATGTATATAAACTTTAAGCCTTTTACAAAGCCTTTTAGATATCTCAATAAATATCCGGTCACTTCCTGATAGACCTTTTCCTAAAGCGGCATTCGCAAAAATATGAAATACAATCGGCATAAAAATTACTTTAAATTTGTTCTTAAGATTTCTAAAATTTCATCCCTAATATCTACAGGTTGTTTGTCTATCAACCTAAAGGCATAGAAATCTTGACGCGTATAAAAGATCGGTTTTCCACAATAATTCACATAAGAAAAACCTACTTCTCCATTCTTTTCAGCAAATTTTGATTTCAATGAGTCTAAATTACTGTTGATAAATACCGGTACGTTGCAACTACCAGGAGGGTAATTACCCTTAAAAAACATCCAATCGGAAAACCTCCCCAGCATACTCTCTTCATAAAATCTTCCATTTATATAGTCATGAGTCGCGTCAAAATAGAATAAAGAGGGCCTATTATTATCAAAATTAATCAATGTGTTCCAGACTCTATCCCTTACAGCCTCATGCTCCTTTGCATTCATACTGTAACTATTTAAGTAAAAATAAAAATCAATTGCATTTTTATTTATAAAAAATATGGGTATCAATAAAAGGAACGCAAGATATGCCAGCTGTTTTCCTAAAATCCCAAAACTATTTCTAATTTTCTCATAAAGCAGTCCTACGGTCGCAGCAATGAAAACGCTTATCCCGATAGATGGAATATTTAAGTATGTATGTACCCCTTTGAATAAAACCGAATAATCTTTAAATATCCAAGTTAAAACAATGTGAACAAAAGCAAAAACAGGTCCTAACCATAAAGCTAACAAGAGATTGCTCTTTTTTCCGTTTTTAATCCACTCACGCCAGACGGAAAATGATAATACAAGTATAAACACGGCAAAAAAGACCGGATATAGCTCTACATAGTCATAGCCCATACGTAAATTTTGGCTTATTAACTCACTATGCTTTGCTAAAATAAAAACCATTACTAGTAAAACAAAATTTACGAGCAAGGTGCTTAAAAAGAATTTCAATATCTTTTTAGAAGGAACCTGCAATATAAGTGAATAAAACAAAGTAATAAACGAAAAAATTATCAAAGGTCCTGTTAATAAGTAAATTGTATAACCGCTAAAAGTTTTCATTTGAATTACACCAAATAATCTCCAAAAATCACTTAGTAAAAATAAGCTGCCTAGTGAACCTAGAGGATATAGCAATAGTTGCCAGTTACCGACCGATATTCTACTAAGGATTGCCGGTGCATTTATAGAAGTAAACCTTAGTATGAAGACAGGAGACAAAACGAACATTAGAATATAAGGAAGGAAAATAAAAATGGTCCTTTTACAAGAATTTAATACGGCAGTTTTTGATTTTTGCGTAAGGCATAGATAAGTTTCAATCAGTAAAATAAAGACTAGCAACGGATATATACGGATTGGTGAAAAGAATATACTTAGTGCCAAAAGAAACATAAGTGCAACTAAATTTAAAGTATTGTTTAACTTACCTGCCACAACTTTGTAATAAGCCATAAAGAAAATGCACATAAAAATAATGCCTATAAAATCACTCCCCCTAACCACAATTTCCAAGGTGCCTAGCGGAGAATAAGCCATGGCATACAAAGTAGTAGCTAAAATTGCTAGCAAGCGGCTTTTAAAGATTGTTAATATAAGCGGAAAAAGCATTAAAATCGATAAAGCTTTAAGAGTAAGATTTGTGATTTGATAAGCCTGGAAATTAAATCCGAAAAAATAATGCAGTATACTAATATACATAACCTGATAACTTGTATAGACACCATTTTCTCTCCAAACTTCCAAGATCTTTGTTAAAAAATCTGAATTGAGGTGTTTATAAAGCCTCAACGGCCACCAATCGTCCGGAGTGAAACCAAAATTAAGTTGTGGGCTAAACAGAATAATCTGCAATAAACTTACAATAAACACCAGAAACAAAAAGATAATAATATTTGTCTTGTGTATAGCTAAATATTTTGTAAACACTTTCGTTAATTATTTTTTCTTTCTTTTAACTTTTGGTTTAATTCCATAAGATGTAGTATGCATTCCCAGTAACCTTATTGTATCTAATCCATCAAGAAAAGTAGCTACCTTAATTAAACTTCTAATCACCAAATTATTCCATACGAATTTAATGGATCCATTCATCTGCTTCCATTCGATAAACAAATCCATATATCTAATCAGATGCGGAAACATAATCATTCCCGTTGTCTTAATCTTTTCAAAACCGGCATCTTTAAGCCATCTCCTTTGCTCCCAAGGGAAATAAGAAGGTTCATAGCTAGTAATGTGCTTAAAAATACCGTTGGTCGATTCGTTAACAAAGTAGGAAAACCAAAGATCCAATTTATTGTTAATCCCTGTTATAAATAATCCTCCGGGCTTCAAAACTCTATATGCCTCACAAACGGACTTAAAGTTCTCTCTTATGTGTTCTATTGTTCCAAAGCTAAAGACTATATCAAAAGTATTATCTTTAAATGGAAGTTTTCTGATATCCCCATACTTGAAATGCCTAGAGTCTACTCTCCCTCTAAAATTTTTTCTTGCTAACTTTACTACTTCCTTTGAAATATCTACACCGTAATAATCGTATCCTCTAGACAAAAACCAATCCGCCAGAGTAGCGGTCATTGTCGCTTCATTATATAAATCGTACTTCAAAACCTTGAGATTTTTCTTCTTTGGCAACCAAACCGAAAGAAGCCTTACTATAGCATCAACAAAATAATTATCAGTCAAAGTTGGCTTCTTTAGGTCTTTATGCGGACTATATTTGACTACGGCATCCCAACGATCACCAAGATTTTTGTTTATATTTTTCCAATTATTAAAAAAGTCGTTTTTGTCATAAGTTGAAATTTTACCGGAGAAGAGTTCCTGCTTTCTTTTCATAAGTAATTTAGGGGATTAACTTATTCAAAATATCGTCAGGCTGCTCTTTCTTTCTTAGGTACTTAATCTTTTTATCTTTAGTAATGTACAATGCATCCGGCCGTAGAATTGTAAACTGATTTGACCTAGTCAAAGAATAGGCTCCCGAGTCTAAAACTATTACTAAATCTCCCACTTCCATTTTGGGAAGCTTTTGATTTACTGCTAATACATCCGCTGTGTTTAACGTTGGCCCAGCAATATTATATTCGTATTTTGCCTCTTGCCCAATCTTGTTTGCTATAAGGAAACCTCTACGAATAAAAAATATACTTTCCGGGATTAAATTAATTCCTCCGTCAATAAAAATCCATTTGTCTTTAACTGCTACAACTCGGGTAATAAGAATGCCTGAATCCGATACTAAAAATCTACCTGGTTCCACTATTAGCTTAATCTCCGATAATTTATTTTCCTTTAATTCCTTTGCAAACTTTTGCCCAATCCTTTTACCAAACTCCTCAATCGATGCCGCCTTACTATATTGAGAAATCCCTGCTTTGTTTAAAATAACATTTTGGATTGAATAGTAGTTTAAACTCTGAACTCCAAATCCCCCACCTATATTAATCGCTTCAATATTAATGCCAAGCTCGTCTCTTAAATCAGCTGCTAATTTTACCAATCGTTGGACGGTCTTCTCGTAATAGCGAGGATCAGTTATCATCGACCCGATATGTGTAGATATAGCACAGGGTATTACATGATCCATTGTTAAAGCTTCCTTATATAATTCAACTGCTTGCGATAATGGGATACCAAATTTTGAGATATAACCTTCTATAAAACTTTTCAAAATAGACATTCTAATCTCTGGAAAAATTCTGAAACTGATTTTTACTTTTTTACCTATTGCCTTTGCCAGTCTATTTACCCTTCTTAATTCGTCAATAGAATCTACGTTAAATGTGCTAATATTTTTTTGTATACAGAATTTAATATCATTATCCGTCCAGGCAGGACCATCCAAGACCATCTCACTTCCTTCAAATCCGGCTTTTTTTGCAATGATCACTTCCAATGCTGATGCAGCCTCTGCTTTACTTCCTAATCTCCTTAGGGTTTTTAGAATACTTAGCTCAAAATTAGTTTTGACGGAGAAGAAAACTTCGGTCTTTGGATAATAGCGCCTAAAGGACTCCTCCAAGGCTTTATAATTATCTTCTAATCTCTGTTCACTAAATAAAAATAACGGTGTTTCATATTTTTCAATGAACTCCGTAAGGGAAATACCTCCAAAAGAAACTTTTCTGTTAGAAATTGTAATTCCGCTATTCATTGTTTAAATACCAATCAACAACTTTTCTGATCCCCATATCATAACTTACTTTAGGATTAAATCCAAGATCCTTTTTCGCTTTGCTGATGTCATAGAACCAGTTATCTGTCAATGTTTGCACTTTCATTTTAGAAAGTAATGGCTCATTTTTGAATAATATCGGTAATAATTTGTAACCCAAGTTATAAAAAGTTTCAAAGATCAAAGCTGCAACATATGCAGTAACCCAGGGAATTTTTTTTATTTTTTTCTTAATTTTTAAATTCTGCTGTATTAATGAAACCAAATCTCTCAGTTTAATAGGCCCTTGACCTGCCATAATATATGTCTCATTTTTACCTCGACTCCTAATAATCTTCATAAATCCATCAATTAAATCGTCTACGTAAATCAAGTGTAATAAGTTTTCACCACTACCAATAATTATAAATTTTCCGCTTTTAATCAACTTAATCATTTTAACTATCATACCCAAATCATTATCTTCCGGACCATAAACAATGGATGGGCGTATTATTGTATAAGGGATCTTTGTCTTTTTAGAATATTCTTTAGTTTTCTGTTCTGCTATTTTTTTACTTCTCCCGTATAAATCTGAAGCGCGAGTTGGAACAGTTTCATCAGCTGGTAATTTAGCCAATTTACCCATTGCATATACCGAGCTTGTAACTATTATATGTTTAATCTTTGAGTTATTTACGAATAAATTTGCAATCGACCTGCTATTAGTCCTGATAAAATCCTCTTCATTCCCCCAATTGGATCTGATAGCAGCCAGATGCACAACCACTTCTGTCTGTTTTAAATAATCTAAAAATTCTTCTTGGTGATTAATATCTCCTATTACTGCTTTTACTCCCAGCCCCTCTAGCGACCTCTTCGCGGATTCACTTCTAACCAAAGCAGTCACTTTATGCCCTTCTCTAACTAATCTTTTAACTAAAAAACTACCTATAAATCCTGTGCTTCCAGTTACGAATATCTTCATTTTGCATCCCGAAGTTGTTGTCTAATATCGTTAGTTACATTGACTAAATCATCTTTGCCTTCAAGACGAAATGCATAGATGTTTTCAATTGGTATCGCCTTCGCAGGGAGTTCAAATTGAACAAGCGATTTTCCGTCTGTGACTGCGGATTTAACCTGTGCAAACTCACTTACAGGAATTGGCATTTTGGAAGGATCATCAATCCCATAAAGCAACGCCATATGATAGGGAAAACCAAAAGTAATTGATCCGTACAGAGCTCTCGCATCCTCTCCCGTAAAAAGAAAAAGTAAAGGTTGCGGAGTCTTTCCCATATTTTGAATGTATGGGAATTTTGACCATATCCTATTGCTAACTTCTGCATTATGGACATTAAGCGCTAAATTATTTAGATAATTTCTTGAGGCAATCACATTAAAAAATATGAAAACAGACAGAATCAAAAATATTCTTTTCTGGCTTTGCTTTGAAGCCAAGCTAATGATTAATGACCAAAAAGTAATTAAACCGGTTACAGATATCAAAAAATATCTATGAGTTGTGGGCAAAACAACAGACGGATCTCTTATCCAACCTATAATAAATGACAGGACTAACCAAGCAAATGAAATAAACATCAAATTGATGATTCTCTTATCGCCTTTTAGTTTCAAAGACAACAAAATACCCAAAAGAAGAAAATAGCCACCCGTTATAAGCTGTAGAAAATTCACGAAACTAAGAGTTTTAGATGAGTGGTAATAAACAAAAACACTTATAAAAAACCACACAACTCCGCCTGCTATATGCCAGTTGATCCAAATCTTTTTATTTGTTATGTACTTGAAAATTAAGATTATAAACATCATGTATATTGATAGCGAAACAATGAAGGTAACTATAACTTTCTCAAAAAAAGATACACCTCCTAACGTAGGGTTTAATACATCAAGTATTGGCAAAACCATTCCTCCAAGAGTGATAATAGGATAGAACAAAAAGTCAATGCGGCCGGCAGCAATCATTTCACTGCTAATTTTAATACCGGAAGAAAAGAAGCTATCCCACATATTAACATGGCCAAGCAAGCGGTCCTGGTACTTACCTATAAAACCCACAAAATTACTAATGAATATTAAGAATATAAAAGAAAAAAGGAAACCTGTTATCCTAAACAATACCTTTTTTATTGTTGATGCTTGAAAACCTACAGTTATTATCCAGAATGCTTCGGACAAAAGAACAAAAGCCGGCACTCCTGTTATTCTAACTGAAGCGATAAAAGTAGTCAGAATAAAAAAAACAATCGAGATAATAAACAGTTTACTGTTTTCTTCCTCTCGCGATCTAATAAAAAATAATAAAAATATATTAAACGTTGCAACAGCTAAATAAACCGGCATATTAAATACCCAGCTTGTTGCTTCTAAACCAATTGCAGTAACAGAAAAAAATAAAACTGCAAAGACAGATGCATATTTACTTTTAGTTATATAAAATATAAGCGGGTAAAAAGATAATGCTCCTATTATTCTAAAAATATACGAAATTATATAAAAGTATACATCAGTAAATCCAAACAATTTCGTAATAAATCCCATGATTAAATTAAATGACCCATAAGCTGTCAGAAAATGGGCTAAATAACCCCATTGACCTAAATGATTAGGATCTAACGCATAGATAGATCTCCAAATAGCTATCCAATCATCCCCATATAACCCCATTTTAAAACTAGGTGATATAGCAATAAAACTGAGTATAATTAGGAAAGGAATAAACAATTTCATTTTTCTATAAGCAGCTCTTTTAAGACTTCCTCTTTAATATTTACCAGGTGTTTATTAATAAATCTAAAAGCATAGAGATTTTCTAATTTGTAGAATCTGGGTTTATCAGGATACCTCACCCAATCTGCATAAAGTATCCCCTCTTCCCCGTTAACTTTAGTTAGGCTACTTCTCATAAACTGAATACAGCTCTCATGAGAGATTTCCGGACACTGTATATTTGTCCTTAAAATACCCGGCTCCGGACGCTCCTTTATTAAATTTTTTCCATGATCAAATAAAGCCCAACTCTCAAGCCCGGCAATTATGGTAGATTCGTCAAAATAGCCATTCTCTTTATCTGCAGTTTCGTCAAAGTAAAATAAAGACCTCTCATCATTACTCATATTAGGAACCATGAACCAAAATTCGTTTTTCATCCTTGTCTGTTCCGCCCCATCCATACCCACATCATGCAATTCATAATCAAAAAAAGCTTTAGATATTTTCATATTGATTATTATTATAGGAATGGTTATCAATAAAATGGCTGGAGCAAAATGCCGAACTTTAGTAAATTTTCTGAACTTACTAAACAAAAACGTGATAACTCCTGCTGTAAATATACTAGATCCAATTGCCGGAATGGTTAGATATCGCTGGGCGCCCGTAAAAAGCAGTTGAATATCTGAACCTAACCAAGTTAAAAAGATAAAAAAGAAGGCTATCAAAGCACCCATAGACGAGACTAACAAAGGATTACCAACCTCTTTTTTCTTCAACCAAATAAAAAAAATAGTTAAGCTTAAAATAAGGATATAAAAACCAAATGCTGCTGGCGTTAAAACAGAATAGGGGTCAAAGTGAATCCTGACACCTTGGTCTATAGAGAGCCAATTTTTGTACATCCAATAAGCTGCTAAATAGAAGATTGTCTCCACCCCTAAGACAAAGGTTGTCCACCGCAGTGGCATCTTCGATATAAGAAACATTATTATTAGTGTCGGTAGGAACAATATCAAAAGCGGTTTTGTTATTAAGTAGAAAATAAAATTGGAGAAAGAAGTTAAATTTAGCACTCCGAATACTTTCCAGTAATTATCCAATAGGAACAAACTCCCGAAAGAAGCAAAAGGATAAGTTAAAAGCTGCCAATTACCATGTTCCAGACTATTAAACCTGATACCAATACCTCCAGCAAAAGCCGGGACAAAAAATTGGGAATTCATAGAATTTTTTAAAAGGATAAAGTAAATGATATAAATTACGGAAAAAAAGATAAGCGGGAGAAAAATAACAAACAATCGACCCAACGAGATAAAAATTGCCTTTTTTGTCCAATTATTTCTCCATATAAGAAATATTTCAATCAAGATAAGTAAAGGAATAAGTGGATACATCCTTTCTGCATTCAGAAATAAGGTTAATATAAAAATAGCGCTGACAAAAAAGAACCACTTTAAACCTTTATTCTTAATAATCCCTAAATAATATATTGTTAGGAATATACTCATAGAAATTATGGCAATGTAGTAACCCCCTGTAACAAACATGTAGAGTGCTCCTATGCTGGAATAGGAGACTGCATAAATTATTGTCGAAATAACTGCCATTAATTTATTTTTTGATACTAAATATACCAGAGGAAAAATGCTTAAAGCAGCCAGGTATTTAAAGATGTGGCTCACCTGATAAAGAGAGTGAAAATCTATTCCAAGAAGATGCACTAAAAATCCTGCATAATATACTTGATAACTATATACCGCATGGGTTTTCCAGGTATTAATGAGGTGTGTGAGAGGCGAGCTGCCAAATGTTTCAAAATGCAGCAAAATCCACCAATCGTCACCCCTAAAACCATATTTTAAATTATCCCTTATGGCCCAATCCTGCAGAAACCAAAGTCCTACCAAAAATAGCAAGAAAACAAGTAAGCTGATTTTAGTGTTTTTGGACCAAAAATGCATTATGCTATTTCTCATTATTTTTAGTGTATTCATCTAGTAAGATAATCCTTCGCTGAAAAAGCGAACCCTATTAACAAAAAAATAAAGCAAATTCTAAATATAAACTCGGATATATTAAATATCCCTAACAAACTTACTACTGAACCTACAATAAATAAGTAAAACCCATACCTTAAATAAACAGAAGCCTCTTTTCTTAATTTTATATTTGCAACCAGAATTCCGACAAAAATTAACCAGTAAATCATATCTTATGTTTTATTTTTAAGGTCAACAAACCTACTGTAATTAAAATATAACCTGCGATAGAAATTTTTTCACCCATATCCATCCATTTTTGCGGGCTAAATTCAACCAATATATCATAATCCCCTTGCCGGTCAACAGTCCATCCGTTGCCATAAACATTAACTAGGCTATGGTCATTCAAAATTCCCCTGTCCGGAAAAGATGCTCTCCATGCGTCGTTGTAGAGTTCGGAAAAAACTAGAAGGTAAGGCTTAACCGCATTCTTAACATGCAGGATATACCGTGTGGTATTAATTTTTTCATAACTTATTTGTGGTAAAGTATCCTCCGTTTTTTTGGTCGCATAAAAAGTATTATCTTTCCATTTCAAGTTTTCCCAAATGCTTACCTTGCCAAAAGTTGATATTTTTTTGACTTCCCCCTTTTGCTCTCTTGCAACCAGTCTTTTTTCTATAATTCTGGGATCAGTCATATCTCTCGACTGAAAATCAATATCATATCTCAGCAAGAAATATTTGACATTTAATAAATTGGCAAAACCTGCGAAATCTTTATCGGACATAAACGTGGCTTCGATTTCAGGGACTATTTGATTAAAAAATGGTACTGATGTTTTGTGGATAATTCCGGAATTGGAAAAAAGAGCAACATTTAGTTCAACTCCTGAATAACCTTTCTCCCAATTATAGGTAATTCCTTCTTCTTTTATAGGAAGACCTAGGTATCTAAAGTTGCTGCCTTGCCCGCTTAACCAATTATCTACAGTTTTATAATAACCGGGTACTTTGACTTTATAACCAATCGAATAATCATTTGTCGGGGGAAATTTATTGGTAAAAGCTAAACTAGTATATAAAGGAAATCCCAAATAAAAAAATATTGTTATTAAAAAGGCAGGATAAAGTAGCTTTTTAAAATTACTTTGAAATCTTATTCCTAATTCATAAAGACTAGGGCCTAATAAAACTGTGGTTATCAACGACAACAAAAAACCAAATTTCTCAAATGGATTCCGGAAAACCTGCAGAATAAGAATATTGTTAAATATAAAGCTATAAACTTCCCCAAAAGGGGGATTACTTCCTTTTATAAAAAAAACTAAAATCAAAAAAAGGCTTCCCAAAAATAGCACAGTAGCATTTTTTGCAGATTTAATAAGAAAAAATGATACTACCCCAATAAAAACAAATTGGATAATAAATAATACCGGGGAATAATATAGCTTAACCCAGCTTAAAGAATCAGGCGCAAGAAAAGAGGCATTAATCAATTTGAAAACATCCCTTAAGTTGCCTGTCTTTTCACTTAAAGCCTGTAGCGTCCCCAGATTATTCTGCTTCATAAACAGTTGAGAGGTAGGAACAGCGCCGCCAACCAAGTTAAGGTTAATAAGAGGCAAAATCCACCAGCAATTAATTATCATAAAAATAACTAAGGTTAAAAGAAGATATTTAAGAGAAAAAATCTTTGATTTCCGATTTTTGTCGAATAGAGCATAGAAGCAGGTAATAAGAGATAACCAAATCCAGAATAATATGCTAAATGCAATATATGAAAAGGCATAGGAATAAAAGAATAGGGAAATGTTTAATAAAAATGCCCAAAAATAATTCCTGCTTTTTAAACCTTTAAAATATAAATAAGATCCGATAGGTAAAAGCGCAAAGAAAAAGATATAATTTAGTAGGAATCGGTTCCAGACATCCACCAGGGAAATGGGGTTAAACCAGTAGAAAAAGATTGAAAGCAACACATATCTCATTGGCAAGTCAGGAAATAATTCTTTAACCAAAAGGTAAATTCCTATCCCGGAACTTATGAGCAAAAACCACATCACGCCTGCTTGAATTAAAAAACCGGGAATACCCACATTTTGCAAAACAGCAAGGAGAAAAAGAGTAGGTTTTACCGCCACCAAACTTAAACTTGGGCTACCTAAACCGGGATATTCCATCCATGTGTATTCAGCTTGATGGTAATAATTAGATAAATTATAAAAAACAACTCCGTCTTCTGCTGTCCCAAGAATGTAACCGTCCTTAAACCAAACTCCAACTAAAATAAACGCTATTATTAAAACTATTGAGAATATCTTCCACATATAATTTAAATTAAAGTATAATATACTACTATTATTAATGTTACCTACTAAAAAAGGAGGGTGCTTCGAACATCCGCTTGTTAAAAACCTATTTGTTGAAAAAATACCGGGCGGCACATCGCCTCTTTTTCCCCAACCTTTTATTGCCTACTTTACACCTATTATCTTAAAAGGGGATATTGTTGACTTAGGCTGCGGCAAAGGTATCAATGGTTTTCTGATCCGACTCTCCCGTTATCTGCAAGGCGCCAAATTAATAGGACTAGAGATCAATAACGACTATATTAATTTCTGTAAAAAATTCAATATTTATGATCAAATTATTAAACAACCACTACCTAAACTTCCCTTTAAGGATAAAAGCGTTAATCTTATTTTATGCACGGAAGTAATAGAGCATTTAACAAGAAAAGAAGGGTTAATACTTCTTGATGAGATAGATAGAGTCTGTAAAGGAAGAACTATTATTACTACTCCCAATATTTTTTTTGAAACTATGCCAGGGGATCCGGAAGATAAACATTTATCAATTTGGAGCATTAAAGACTTTAAATCCAGGGGATATAAAGTTTATGGAATCGGTTTAAAAATGCCGCTGCTTTGGGGAGATAAATTCTTAAAAATAAAACAAGCCCTCTATTACTTTTTCACCCCAATAAGCTATATATTCCCATTTATAAGCGGGTCTTTGATCGCTGTTAAAGATTTTTAATATATGAAAAAAAGTATCTTTTGTCCGATCTGCAACGAAAACAAAGAAATTAAAACCCTGGATTCCGGTCTATTTGATCTCTATTTTTGTCAAAAATGCAAAAATGGCTTTGTTTATCCTATTCCGGGAAACCTTTCGGATTACTATCCGAAACTATACTGGCAACATCTTGGAAAATTTTCAAACCCTAGGCAATGGTTACATAATTCTTACCAAAAAGTTAGAGCAGGATGGTTCAAAAGATATCTTACCAAAGGAACTGTGCTTGATGTAGGCGCAGGGGAAGGGATTTTTGGTAAAATGCTGGGCAACAATTTTACAGTAACTAATTTAGAGTATCCGGGAGCGCAGGTTAGAAACAAGTCTGTAATAAAGTCTGACTTTTTAACTTGGGAACCCAAACAAAAGTTTGATGGGATTGTTTTTTTAGAAAGCTTAGAACATGTAACCAACCCAAAAAAATATCTGGAGAAAGCCGCCTCGTTACTGGAAAAAGACGGATATATTTTTGTTGAATACCCCAGATTTAGCTCTTTTGAATCACGACTCCTCGGCAAATATTGGCTGCAACGGGATATACCGAGACATTTATTCCATTTTACAGAAGAAGGCTTGAGAAATATCGCGAAAATGACTAATTTAGAAGTAATTACTCAAAAAGGTGTTATGTCTTATCATTACTCACCATATTGCTTATTAGCCAGCTTAGTAAAAATTCTAAAATTACCTTCATTAAATTTAAGGTTAAAAATCATTAAAAATCTACCGACTATTTTTTTCTTAATTATTGCCTTACCAATTGCTTTTCTGCTGGAAATTATCTTTTACTTAACCGGCGAATCTCCTGCCGGTATAATAGTTCTTAAAAAGAAATAGTATCCATATCAGTTCCATGGCCAGACTGAAAATTTGATTTCCATAGTAAAGTCGCCCTCTTTATTAACTATCCACCCATTTGCAAACCCATTAGCGATAAAATGATTATCTAAGTAAGTATTACCAATTTTTGCTTTCCACAACTTATCAAAAGTATCATTAAGAACTAAAATAAAAGGATATTTCGATTGCTTTATATTAACTAAATAATTCATATTCGTAATCTTACTAAATTCTATAACCGGTTTACCTGAATAATTTCCGGGGTTAACTGTTTGGTCTTCTTGGAGCATAAAAACAGTAGTTCCCGAGTTTATTTCTCCTTTTAATATTTTATCCAGAGAATTTTGAGCATTATCGACAACAATTAAACTAGTTGCAGAATAAACTTCAGGTTTGATTAAATTACGATTAAGAGAATAAATCCTTAAGTCACCGAACTGCTGCTTCGAAGTTATCCCCTCCCATTGATCCAAAAATTTTACTGTAGTTAGATAATCTATCTTTGGATAGATACTATCCTTATGCAGTATCACACTATCAACACCAAGCAGTCCTAGTATTTTAGGAAATCGCACTTTATCAATTAAATTTGGAAACAATTTAAATATCCTGTTATAATAAACAGGATTTTGCTCCGAAAGAGGCTCTTGGCTAAATAACATTTCCGTGGGATCTTCCCCAATATATCCCCAGGAATAAGTCCGCTTTTCCAGTTGTGGTAAAAAGGGGATATTAAATATTCTTTGGCTGCTTTTTTCTTTAAGATAATTATCTGCATCAAGATAATAAGCGGGAACTGTTACTCTATGTTTCGGGGGAAATATATCCCCATTCCACATTGGTAGTACTAATATTCCACAAAAAGAAACTAAAAGAATAAAGGAATAAAAAATCTTGAACTTGGCTTTAAAACGGGAAACAAATTTATAAAATCCCAAAGCGAAAAAAATGGTATAAGGAAGAAGCCAAACTATTCCAAACTTCTCATATGGATTTCGCAGTGCAGTAGTTATTGTAATCTTTGAAAATAGAATATAGAAAAAAGGGTATCCCAAAGGAAAATTAGTTCCTTTGCTAACAAAAAGACCTACCAATCCTAAGCTTATTAAAAATCCCCTATGCTTTATTTGTTTTCCCTTTATAACACCATACAGCATAATAAAAAGCGCTCCCAAGCTTATCAGGATAATCAGCGGATTATGATAATAGTCATTCCAGTCGTTTGCTTTTCCTAAATACCAGCTTTGCCTAAGAAGCGCAATTTCCCCAATCGGGAAAGATTGGCTTACAGCTTCAGCTGAACTCAAATCGGTCTGCCAACCTACCCCACCAGAAGCTTCCGTGCTTGCGCTAGCATTGCTTAAAGTGATTAGCGGATAAAACCACCAAAGATTAACTATTATCCACAAGATAAACCCCAGTAATGATGTTGAAAATGCTTTAAAAATTTCAGTTTTATTTTTTCTATCTTTCCAAAATTTCACTAAGCTAAAAACTCCGGCAGATGCCCAAACAGTAATCAGAAAAGCAGGTTGGGTAAAAGTATAGCTAAATATCAAAGACGTTAATAAAAAAAGCAGCAGCCATTTAATTTTTCTTTTTTCAAGCCATTCATTCCATAAAAAAATAAATAGCGGAAAGTAAGCCCACAAAAATATACCATGATATAAAAATCTTTTCCAAACCTGTGTCATGGAAAAAATATTTAGAAGGTAAAATGCACTACCTATAAATCCAATCCAATTATTTTGGTTTAAACCTCTTCTTATTAAAACATACATACTCAGCATTCCTGTTAGCATAAGAAGGAATAAGAAAATTGCTTGAATTACAACAGGAGAAGTACCACTTCTATCTAACAAACCAAGCGCATAAAATACCGGAAATCTGGATAAATAGTATGGCATTCTTACACCGCCACCAATCGGATACCAAAAACTTGAGTAATACTGCGCCGTATGCGCGGCATGCAAAATGCTTAAATTTTCTTCGCTGGTATTTGAGATTATTTGTCCGGTATTAAACCAAGAATAAACAATTACCAAAGCTATAAGGGGAAACAGAAATAAGAAATATTTTTGAAGTTTAAACATATACTAACAATTACCAAAACAAATATTAGATGATATAATCCTAATTTGGAATATACTAAATTATTCTAGAAAAGATGAAAAGGAATCAAAAAGTTTTAGTGGCTGGAGCCGGCGGCTTTATTGGCCATCATCTAGTTAAGTTCCTTAAAACAAAAGGTTACTTTGTCAGAGGAGTCGATATCAAAAAGCCGGAATACGAGAAGACGTCAGCCAATGAATTTCTTTTGTTGGATCTAAGAAAAAAGAGTAATGCTTTGACAGCAACAAAAGATATGGATCATGTCTATAACTTAGCCGCAAATATGGGCGGTATTGGTTTTATAGAAACAGTCCACGCCGAGCTTATGCATGATAATGTACTAATCGATACAAACATGTTGGAAACGGCTCGTGCAAACGGCGTTAAAAGGTTTTTCTATTCATCATCAGCTTGTATTTACCCTATTTATAAACAGGGTAAAAAAAGAAACCCCGGACTTAAAGAATCGGATGCATATCCGGCAGATCCAGACAATTCATACGGTTGGGAAAAACTATTTATTGAGAGATTGTGCTTTGATTATTACCAAGACCACGGTTTAGAAACAAGAGTAGCTAGATTTCATAATATCTATGGTCCCTTAGGAGCATGGCAGGGGGGAAGGGAGAAATCTCCCGCTGCAATCTGCAGAAAAATTGCCCAAGCCAAAAACGGGAATACAATAGAAGTATGGGGAGATGGCAAACAAACAAGATCTTATTGTTATATAAACGATTGTCTAAAAGGAATCTATAAACTAATGATGTCAGATATTAGGCATCCTTTGAATATCGGATCAACTCAACTAGTTTCAATTAACGAATTGATTGATATTGTAGCTAAAATCGCTGGAAAAAAAATTAAAAAGAAGTATGATCTTTCCAAACCACAAGGAGTCAGAGGCAGAAATTCGGATAATACATTAATCAAGAAATTGCTGCATTGGGAACCATCTATAAAACTTGAAGAAGGAATAAAGCAAACCTATAAATGGATCAAAATACAAACAGAAAAAACGGCCTAGCCCCAGTATTTCTTCTGTGCTATCATAAACGCCAAATAGATTATGAAGGATAAAATTCTTATAACTGGTGCTGCCGGATTTATCGGCAGCCACTTAGTAGAATTACTTTTGGAGGAAAAAATCTCTCCTCAATCTCTTCGACTCTTAATTCCAAGAAATGAATCTCTGCAAAATTTACCTAAGGCAAATTTTAAAGTCATCAGAGGGAACATCAGGAATAAAAGTGATATCAGACAAGCGATGCAAGGAGTAAACATTGTTTATCATTTAGCTGCACTGACAATAGATGGCGGAAAATACTATTCTAAAGATGAGTACCAGGAAGTAAATGTCGAAGGAACACAAAATCTGTTAGAAGCATGTCGGGACAAAAAAATCAAAAAATTTATTTTGTTTTCAAGTATTGCAGTATATGGTCTTCCGGCATGGGTTGGCAATATTGAAAATTGGAATGAAAAAAGAGCAAAAAATCCCCGCGAAATCTACGGGGAATCTAAACTCCAAGCAGAAGAAGAAGTTATTGAGGCGCATAAAAAATGGGGGATTCCCTATGTCATCATCAGACCAACCAGCGTTTATGGCCCAAGGGATAAACGAAATCTTCTGGAGTTATACCGGGCAATAAAAAAACATTTATTTTTTTGTATCGGAAACGGCAGAAATAAAATGGATTATGTTTTTGTTAAAGATGTGGCCAGGGCTGCTTATCTAGCGCAAAAAAGTAGAAATAAAACTGGCGATTATATAATTGGTTGTGGCACGCCAATATCTCTCAATGAAGTTGTAAGTAATGTCGCAAAAAGCATTAACACTTCAGTGCCTACTCTACATATACCAATAGATGTTGCCATACTTTTAAGCTACATTGTAAAATTGGTTTCAGTCATTTTGGGGATTAAACCAATATTATTCCCCCAAAGAGTAAAGGTGTTAACTACAAATTGTTACTTTAGTATTGCAAAAGCGAAAAAAGAAATTAAATACCACCCAAAATTTTCTTTTGAAAATGGAACCCATCTAACTGCTCAGTGGCTTCTTGATAGTAACATATTATGATAAATAAATTTCGTTCGATTATTTATATCAATTATTCTCCATACGAAAACTCAGGGAAAATCCTGGATTTTCTTTTGGAGAATTTTGAATATGTTTTCCTTTTCTCCTTGGGTTTTTACAACATCACCAAGAAAAAAAAGCTTAATAGATTATTTATTTATCATCGGGGCAAGTTGAAGAAAGAATACCTTATGTTTCAATTACCGGTTTCACAAAGGCTAGTATTTTTCCTGCTGCCTTTACGGTCTTTTATTACTTTTATACAGGTTCTTTTATATTCATTTAAGCTGAAAAAAGATTATGGCAAAATTGGTATCTTTTTTACTGTCAACGGCTTTACTGCCTGGATAGGAAACATCAGTAAAATAATTGGTTTGGTGGATAAAACAGTATTTTGGGTATGGGATTATTACCCCCCAACGCACGAGAATAAAATCATTATGTTGATGAGGCGTATTTATCTTTACTTTGACAGCGTTAGCTTACGTTCGGATAAGGTAGCCTTCATTAATAATAGAATACTGAATTTACGGGAAAAAAGTGGGATTTTACCAAAAGATAGAAATTTCCTAATTGTACCAATTGGTACTGATGACTTTACTAATCTGAAGAAAAGAGTAGCTGATTCTGTAATAATCGGCTTCATCGGAGTCCTGAAAAAGAGTCAGGGGTTGGATGAGGTATTTAATAATGCTGAATCGATAATTGAAAAATTTCCAAAGGCCCAATTTGAAGTTGTTGGTTCCGGGCCTGATGAAGAATATTTTAAACAAAGAGCACTACATTCCCCTCTTAAAACCACTTTCCATGGATATCTGGAAGGTGAAACATTTAATAATGTTTTGAAAAAATGCACCATTGGGGTAGCCACTTATCAACCTGATCCCAGTAATGTTTCTCATTTTGGTGATCCTGGTAAAGTAAAACGATATCTTAGCCTGGGCTTACCTGTTGTTATCACTAATATCTTTGAGTTTTCTAAAGAAATAGAAGATTGCGAAGCAGGAGTAATAATAAAATATGGCAAATCAGAAGAATTTGCAGATGCTATAGAAAAAATTATGTCCAATTATAAACAGTACCAAAGAAATGCTTTAAACCTGGCTAAAAAGTTTTATTACAAGAAAATTTACCCTGAGATGTTTAATTTTTCCTAGCTAATATTCTCCCAACATTTTCTTCAAAAATCTTACCGCAATCGTATTGACTAATATATTTTAAGGCGTTGTCCCGATATTCTTTTAATAATTTCTCGTCAGATAATAGTTTAATTACTGCATTTGCTAATTCTTTCACTTCATAATCTATCACAATCCCACAACGATATTTTTCTATCTCTTTGTAAGTAGATAAAGCTTTCGTTGTTATTACAGGCATCCCCATCAATGTATAATCTTTAATTTTACTTGGATCAGCATTCTTAACAGTATCGTCAAGGATTTTAGTATTAAATGCTGCTATTCCCACTGCCCCATCAGACATAAGTCTTTCCAGCTCTTGCCTATCTCGTATCCAACCGTAAAATTTTACATATTTATCCATTTTGAGCCTTCTTGACTCTTCTTCCAATGATTTCCTCTCAATACCATCACCAAATATCTCCAATACTACATCTGGAATAGTTTTAATAATCAGAGGCATGGCTTTAATAATTAAATCAACCCCCAAAAAATCAATCAACGACCCGCGATAAACTATTTTTCTTTTATTTATTTTTGAAAAAGGCTTCCTTTTAACTTTATTAACCCAAACACACATTGGAACAATATATTGCCTACTATAATCTTTTCCCTTCATACCCATTTTTCTTTTTCTTGCATCCGCCATCATACTACCGACATTCCAAGTTTCATCCGCATACCTGACACAAATCTTATCAAACTGAAAATATAACCAATTTAATAACTTATTTTGAAATCTAGTAGGATAATAATCAATTGTATGGTATATAACCTTGTTTACCTTACCCACTCTTTTAAGAAATAACGCCACTAAGACACTGATATTATCGACCCCAAAAAAAATGTCCCACACCCCTTTGTATTTTAAACACCAAAGGCATGTATAGATCATATCCTTTACATACAATAATGGTTTAGCAAAATTCCAATGGAATGCATTTTTGCTGATAATCTGGCGATTATTTCTATAGTATTCATACCGGGATGTTCTTTGGTAACTCTCCTCAATATCTAAAAGAGGGTGTCCGATAAAAAGTATGTCTGCTCTATATTTATCCAGTAAATATTTTTTTAAGCTTTCAGTCTGATAACACGGCAATGTTTCATGGAATGAGATTACAGCCCGACATTTTGGCAAATTCTTGTTGTTCATTATGTTTTGTAAATACAAGGAAAGTATTATACTATATCCTAACTTCAGATGAATATTTTTTTTGACTTGGATGGAACTCTCATAGATGCATCAACAAGGAACTACAGTATCTACAGAGAAAATATTGTAAAGCTGGGAGGTGTTCCTTTAGAAAAGGAAAAATATTGGCAACTAAAGAGGAAAAAAACAGAAATTACTAAAATACTTAAGCTGAGCAAAATACCAAAAAAGAATCATACCTTGTATAACCAAAGATTTATTGACCAAATTGAATCTCAAGACCGTCTCTACATGGATACAATTTTCCCATTCACCTCTATAACCTTAAATCAATTACACAAATTAGGACATCATTTATATTTGATTAGTTATAGAAAATTTAAAAATAGAGCTTTAAAACAACTAAATAAATTAGGCTTGGCTAACAGATTTGAAAAGATATTGATTGGTAGGACAAATCATTTGGGACAAGAAACTAAGTCTCAATTTATTAGTTTAATTCTCAAAAACAGCAAATATCCAAAGACAGGCAAACGAGGAATTTTTGTAGGCGATAATGAGGACGACATATTAGCTGCGCAAAAACAAAAATTGGTTTCCATAGCGGTATTATCCGGAATAAGAAATAAATCTATTCTAAGAAAATGTCAACCAGATTTAATCATAGAAAATATAGGCCAACTTCCTCAACTTATTGACTCTGTTGTTGATATTTAAAGTACAATTACATATCATTGGCTTATGAAATTGAAGGGTACGAAAATATTCATTACCGGCGGAGCAGGTTTTATTGGCTCCAATTTGGTAAAAAGATTTTTACAAGAAGGGGCAACAGTTAAAATTTATGATAATTTTGCCACCGGCAAGCCGGAGAATTTAAATGGAATTGACACAAAAGTAGAAATTATCAAAGGCGACATCCTTGATAAGAGAAAGCTTGTAAGCGCTATGAAAGGAGCAGATGTAGTCTCACATCATGCAGCTCAAATGGAGCTTACCATTGCACTTGGTGATCCTTATTTCGACCTGAATGCAAATACAGTCGGGACGCTTAATGTACTGGAGGCCTGCGTAAAAAATAAAGTTAAAAAATTAATCAATGCTTCGTCTGCATGTGTTTATGGACAAAAAGGGGATACACCAACCAAAGAGACCGATCAAACCAACCCAAATTGGCAGTATGGAGTAAGTAAACTGGCAGCAGAAAAATATTGTCAAATCTATTCTGAAACTTACAAGTTTCCAGTCATTTCTTTCAGGTACTCCATAATCTACGGACCGAATGAATGGTATGGACGCGTTATGTCACTCTTCTTAAAAAGAGCAGTTGAAGGAAAACCAATTATTATTTTTGGAGACGGAAACCAAAAAAGAGACTTTACTCATGTTTCAGATGTAGTTCAAGCCAATGTTAAAGCAATTTTAGATAACAAGATTAAGAATGAAGTTTTTAATGTATCAACTGGAATTGGCACAACAATTAGAGATCTCGCTAAACTAATTCAAAGATTTCATGAAAAAAAGGTTCGCATTATATATGATAAAAAAGTTAAAGAAGGAGAGGTATCGAAATTCTTTAAAAGAGTAAGACTCCCCTCAGAGTTAAGAAACATGATTTTAAGTTATTTAAAAGCGCAAAGACTACTTGACTTTAAACCGGCATTGAATCTTGAACAAGGAATAAAAGAACAACTTTTGTGGGTAGAACAAAATAAGACAAGATGGAAAAAAATTTCTATTTAGCATTATCTTAATATGAAAATGAAAAGTTTAAATCTCCAGCAAACCCTGGACAAGATTAATTTGCATTATGTTGAAGGTAATGAGTTTGATGCTATTTTAACTCCTTACGAAATTAATCTGATTAAAGATTACTTTTCTGGAAAAAAATTTTTGGAAATGGGTTGTTCTATAGGAAATTCGACAATCCAACTATTAAAATTTACAAAATCTATTGATATCGTTGAAGGTTCTGGGAAAAATATTACTTCAGCAAAAAGAAAAGTTGCACAGATAGCCAAAAATGATTTAGCCAAATTAACATTTTACAAAATGTTGTGGGAAGAATTCCCATTTGATAAAGATTACTCTGATGTCTTTTGGATTAGAGGTATTGAACATGTTAAAAATCCTCAAAAAATATTAAAAAAGATTTTGATCTCATTAAAAAAAACCAAAGGCAGATTACATTTAGTTACGGTAAACGCCTTTTCATTAAATAGGAGGATTGGTGTTTTAATGGGAATGCTAAAAGATGTTCACGAGCTTAGTGATAGAGATCTAAAGTTTGGACATTTTAAGGTTTATGATAAGAAGCAACTAGAGATAATGCTAAAAAAATGCGGATATAAAATATTACAATCAACGGGAATTATGCTTAAACCATTACCAAATAATAAAATGTATGAACTATATAAGGAAAATCCTAAAATAATTCACGCATTTAATGCTATTGGAAAAGAACTACCTGATTATTGTACTGAAGTGTATATTTGCGCAGCCCCAAATTAAACAATGAAAAAGATTAATGTATTAGTTTTAACTGCGGGGGGAGCTCCAGCACTTGGAATAATTAATTACCTCAAAAGGCAAAAAGATCTCCCTGTATACATATTTGCTGCAGACAACGATTCTTATGCGGCAGGTTTCTTTTTTGCTGACGAGAAGTTGTTAATCCCTAACTTTAGAGCTCCCAATTTTATTAGTACTTTATTATCGCTTTGTGTTAAAAAAAATATACAGTTTATATTCCCTCCAAGCCTTGTGAGAAATGAGGGCACCGATTTACTTTCAAAAAGTTCTAAACGATTCTTAGATAAAGGGATCAAAATATTTGTGATTAATGAGAGCTCTCTAAAATGTATCACCAACAAAAAAGAAATGGCAAAAGTTTGTAAAATCAATAATATTCCTCTTCCTAGAATCTATCCTGATCCAACTAAGATATCTTTGAATAACTTTCCAATTTTTGTAAAGCCTACAATGGGTGGAGGTGGAATCGACACTACGTTGATAAAAACTTCACAGGAACTAAAAACATATTTAGGAAAGGAAAAAGATTATATCTTCCAAGAGTACATACAACTTCCTGAATACACTATTGATTTCTTAGCTGATTTTGAAGGCAGATTTATATCAGCTGTTCCCCGCTTACGGCAATTAATTAAAAATGGTCAATCCGTACAAGGAAAAACCGTTTTTGATCAAGAATTGGTGAGGTTTACAAAGCGTATCTGCGAGGTGTTTAAGATCGATGGTCCCGGAAATATACAAGTTTTTAAAGATGAAAAAAGGAGTAATATTTATTTGATTGAAATAAATCCTAAGTTTGGTTCGTCTTCATGCTTAACTTTCGAGAGTGGATTTAATATACCGCTTTTGTGCATCAAACTGGCAATGGGCTTAAAAATCCAGGATATTGATTTAAAATACAGAGAACTTTCAATGGTCAGATATTTAAGTTCAATATATTTCGAAAATTAAAGTTTTACGAGTAAATATTTTTCAAATCTTTTTATTTCTTTATAATGCTTTAATTTTAATTCTTCCAGTGTTACGTACGCTTCATCAATTAAAATATAATTAATTTTGTATTTTTCTATCACTTCATCCATTGGTATAGAGACTGTTGGCAAAACATCTCTTAACTTTCTTACTCCCTTACCGCAATCAGTTAATAATGCTTTCCCTTTTACAAAATACATTACCGGATCACCTAAACTAGTTGGAGAAAAAAACAATCTTAATTGTCCTTTTTTGAGTGTATTTAGATAGTCGATCACTTCCCATAAAGGTGCTGTTATCGTTCTCCTCTTATCTTGTATAATTACCTTAAATTGAAGATAAATAATGCCTAAAATTAAACTCAATACAAATACAGCAAATAAGAGTACGAACTTCCACCCGTATAAGTTTAGTAAATTAGCACCATAGTTTCCTAAAATAATTGCTATTGGGAAAGTTACGTATTCGATATATCTATTTCCCTCCCCTAAAAAATTTAGCTTTTTTATTGACAAAATTAATAAGCCTGCAATAACCAATGCAAAGATCCAAATATTAAGTTTATTAAACATCAAACTAGGAATTTTATTGGAGATAACAATTAATTTGGTTATAAGTAATCCATATAGAATCAATAAGATCGCTATCCACGGATTATTTGCTAATATGTATGCCGCTGGATTTTTAAATGAAATACTATAGAGTTTACTAATAAAGTCTGATTTATTATCCTGTTTTTCTTTTCTTCTAAATTGATGCAGGCGAAAATCGTAATATTTCCTAAAGTTGTCTAAAGTTACTAGATGATCCTCCAAAATTACTCTGTAAGATTTTCCTCCAAAAAATAAAACTAATAAAATCAAGGTGAAAAAGAAAAAGAGGTAAAAAGGATTTTTTTCAACTAAAGAGAAAACAATTACTAGAAAAAAATATGCTTGTATGGCTAATTTATGAGTGTATAAGAGAATAATCAATGTAATTGCTGATATTAATAAAAAGAGTAAGTTGCCGCTATAGCTATACATAAGTAAAGGAAAAAATGATAAATAAAAAACTAGATAACTTAAAGTACGGGGGTTAAGAATACTTGATTCTATAACCACTATAGGAATCAAGCAGGCTATTATTTGAGCAATTATCGCCGCTTTAAAATCATTTGTTAAAGCAAGTGTTGATACAAATATAAAATAATTACTAAATGAATCAAAAAGAGGTGAAAATACAAATTGGAACTTTTCCGCAATTTTTTTGGGAAAAATAGCTAAAAGAATAACGATCACTGGCGGATAGCCAAAGGGAGCGGGAAGAATATATCTACTCTTCATACTTTCCGGTAAATGTCTATTCTCTCTTACATAATCTGCAACCATTAAATGTCGCCAAGTATCAACCCCAAAATATCTATTTATCAATCTAGGCCAGACTTGGAGAAAAAATGATAAGACAGGAATAACTAAACCGTACAAATACATTTTGATAGTATACCATCTACAGGTTGTATTCTGATTTAAACCATTTGATAGTTTTCTGAAGACCGGATCTAAGATCTATTCTAGGAATATAATTTAGCTCTGTCCTGATTTTTGTTAGATCGGGACGCCTCCTGCGAGGCTCCTCTGTTGGATATCCCGCCGGATAAGGCTTCCGCCGGGGTTTTGCTCCGTTCCCCAAAAGCTCTGAAATCATTGATGCCAACTCGTACATGCTAAGTTCCGGGCTGTCATTACCAATATTGTAAACCTCTCCATTTCTGCCAGATATTAACACTTTAAAAATCGCAGTAAGAGCATCAGTTACGTAGCAAAAAGTACGGGTTTGGATTCCTGTATCATGAACAGGCAATGTTTTCCTTTTTAACCCGGCATATATATACGAAGGGATAACCCGGTAATCTGTATGTTTCATACCAGGGCCATATATATTAAAGGGCCTTACTATTTTTACAGGAACTTTATAAATTTGAAAATAGAGTATAGATAATGTTTCTGCCAGTCTCTTTGATTCATCATAACATGATCTTGGGCCTATACTCGAAACGCGTCCTTCGTAATGTTCGGGGGTTGGAATATATGAGGAGTCCGGATTACCATAAATTTCACTGGAAGAAAAAAGTAAAAAGCTTTTTATTTTTTGCTCTTTTGACAGCTCGAGAAGATTTTTTGCCCCTATAATGGCGCTTTCTAGTGTTTCTAAGGGGTATTTTTTATAATAATATGGTGATGCTATACCTGCCGCATGGATTATAAAATCAATTTTTTCAGAAATATTAACTGGCAATTTGATATCCTGGTCTAAAGACCTAAAAAATTTATCTTTGACATCTAACATGAAGTTTTTCTTAGTTCCCGTAATATAATTATCAATTGAAATTACTTTGCATCCTTTCTTTAGAAAATATTTATTGAGTAAATGGATAACAATATTGATATAGCTTCCTAAAAAGCCTGCTCCTCCAGAAATAAGTAAAGTTTTCCCTTCTAAAGCTTTGGCTTCTTTCTTAATATCTTTTAATGTAACTTTTAAATCTTCAATAATTGTTTTTTGCATATTAAACAATAACGGGTTTGGGAACTGGAATAATGAACTTACCTCCTGACTTCTTATAATTATCTAATTTCTTAATTATTGATTCTGCGAAATTCCAAGCCAAAATTAAAATATAGTCGGGGTGCTCTTTTTCTATTTTAATAGGTGAAACAATGGGGATGTGCATACCCGGACTATAAAGTCCTTGTTTATATTCACTGTCATCTGCAATAAAGTCTAATATTTTCCGCCCAATATTGAAGTAATTTAATAAGGTGTTTCCTTTAGCCGGAGCTCCATATCCAGCAATGCTTTTATTTTGGATTTTTAACTTCTTAAGTATTAAGTTGAGTTTCTTCTTGTTTCTGGTAATATTTTTCCAGTACTTTTGATAAGTCCTGAGGTTATGTAATCCTAAAGTTTCTTCTACTTTAATAAATTTCTCTACTGATTTTCGAATCTTTCTTTGAGACTCATTCTTTTTCACAAAAACTCTAATTGATCCCCCATGACTATCTGTTTTTTGAACATCAAAAATATCCATCTCAAATCTTTTAAAAAGAGTTCCCAAAGGTTTAATAGATAGATAAGAAACATGTTCGTGATAAATAGTATCAAATAGATTCTTTTGAATAAAATCAACTAAGTACGGAGCTTCAATTACTAATATCCCTTCAGGTTTTAGCAACCTTTTTATGGCTAAAACTAATTCATCAATCAAAGGCACATGGGCAAAAACATTATTGGCGCAAATTACATCAGCAAAACCATATTTTTTTATTATGTAGTCTGCCAATTTTTGATCAAAATATTCGGGCAAAGTCTCAAGACCGTTTTTAGAAGCTTCTTTAGCGATTTTTCTGGCTGGGTCAATACCCAGCACTCTAACACCCAGTTTTTTAAAAGGTCTTAGTAATATCCCATCATTGCTGCCAATATCCACTATCAGTGAGTTCTTATTTAAATTGAAATTTTCATAAACTTCTTTTGCATAATCCTCAAAATGCTTTACAAAAACAGGAGAGGTAGACGAAACATAAACATAATTTCTAAATAAGTAGTCAGGTGAAACTACATGAGTAAGCTGCAGGAGCCCACAATCAGAACAAAAATTTACTTTGAGCGGGAAGGAATATTCCTTTGAATTTAACTCTTTCTTTGATAAAAAAGCATTGGCAGCAGGTTGCTTTCTTAAATCAAAAACTAATTTTAAGCGTTTACCAAGACAGAAGCGGCAGTGAGGAAACTTTTGCACCCATCTGTTACTCATATTAAACTAGTTTAATTCTAACTAGATCCTTCTCGTATAGGTCTTGCTTGCGTGGTTCAGTGGTAATAGCCAAAAAAACGCTATCCTCTAAAAATTCCATTGAATGCGCTTGCATTGGATGGGATAATACTAAATCTCCGGGTTTTAAGATAACTGATTTACGGCGGGAATTTGGCTTTGTCATATCCTTCTCAGAGTATCTGAATCGGCCGCTAAGGCAATAGACATAGTGAGAATCCTTTTTGTGATAATGGTTTCCCCTAACAGCACCTTTTTTCCCGGTAATATACAAAACAGCCCGAAAATGGATTGAGTTATCATCGACTAAACGTGAAATAAAACCACGTTTATCACTAAATTCAGGTTTTATATGTGTAACTTTGATTGGCATTGAGATTTAAAATCTATGAAAATGTATAAAGAATTCTATCATATGTCAGCAAATATCAACAAGCAACCAAATATTAAGGCTTGATATCAATGAGCGAGTGAAGTAATCTTGGACTTGATATGGAGTTTCGAAAGAGCTTAAGCATAGTACTAATCACCCTTAACCTCTTTGCCTTTATTTATCTTCTTTATTTTCACTATCTGATCATAAGTTACCCCTATCCCATTGAACAGCGCGACAGCATTCAAATTGTAACAACAAATTTGATGCTCTCTGGTATCAATCCCTATTCTTATGAAGTCCAACCTGCGGGGACCAATACTTATGGTATATTACAAAGCCTTTTGACGTTGCCTTTAGCTAGGATTTACGGTTCCAACCTATTTACACACAAATTGGTAGTCGGCATCTTTATGTTAGCAAGCGTCGGTGTTTTTACATTAATTCTTATACACAAAAAGGTAAGGCCAGAAATTGCCATCTCGCTAATTACTATTTTTTACGCATCGCTTCTTTTTGCGCCGATACCGTATACCCGCTCCGACAGTATTGGTCTATTCTTTTTTCTACTCGGTTTGTATATAGCCTATGTAAATGACTTCTCCAGAAAAAGCTTGATACTAGCATATATCATTGGGATTTTGGGTGTACTTACAAAAACCTACTATTTGCTTTTGTATCTTTTTATTTTGGCTTACCTTTATCTTTTTAGGTCGTTTAAAAAGGGTCTTGAGCAAACGATTATTGTTGGGGTTTTGATAGTAGTCACTTTCATTATAGTTGATAAGATAATGCCTGTTTACTGGACCAATACATACTTTTCGGCACTAAATTCGATCCCCTTTACACCATCGCATTTTAGAAAACAACTCTCTTTATTTTCTCTGGTTTATTCCGGAGTTTTCATAACTTTATTAATATGCCTTTTAAAACGTAAAAAAGAAAAAAGAGAAAGGCTTGATTTTTTTAATTTTTGTATTGTCGCATCTGCATTTATTTTTGTTGTCAAACTTGGTGGCAACGCGGGGGCCGGATACAGTTATTATTTCGAGCTAATCTCTCCATTTCTTTTACCATACGTTGGGAAGCTATTGAGTAAAGCTTCAAATAAAAGATATGTTATAGGTCACGTACTTATAACGTTGAATATCTTTGCTCTGATTTATTTTTTTCATATGCCTTTTAATAAAAATGATTATAGCGCAGAATGGGAAAATGCCAGAAAACTGATTAGCTCTCATACTAATATTATTGCGTCGAACGCACTAGCTACTTTAATTCAGGAAGAAAATAAAACTCTTTACGATTCGGGAAACACTGAATTTTTCAAGAATGGCTGGGAGAGAAAAGGCTTTTATAAATATTTTCTAAAACAGGATTTGCGAACCAAACAGATTAGTGAAGATTATCAGAATAAAATAGACAACATGGTAGCAAATCAAGAGTTTGATTTGATAATCACATATTCACCATTAACAGGTGAAGCGAAGGTTTACAAACGTTATGAAAATACAGGAACTTTGGTTTTGCATGCACCTAGTGACGGTGTCAAATTAACCTGGGAAATGAAAATTTGGCTTCCTAAACCATCTACAGACCAGTACAATTAGCTACTTCTGACTCGAGTAAAAATTTTCTATTTCCCGACATACATACCTTATTTCTTCTTCTTTAATCTCCGGAAACATTGGTAAGGATAATATTTCTTCTGATAACATTTCTGCAGTGGGAAAGTCTCCCTTTTTATACCCCAATTGTTTATAAGCAGATTGTAAGTGTATCGGTATTGGATAATGCATTACTATTGAAATTCCTTTTGATGATAAATACTTCATTAATTTATTTCTTTTTTTAGACCTGATAACATATAAATGGAAGATATGTGTATATTCCGGAAATATTTGCGGAGTAATTACGGGAGCTTTTTTTAATAAATTATTATAAATAATTGCTTTTTTTAATCTTTTATTATTCCATTTCTCCAGATGTCTTAACTTAACTCTTAAAATTCCTGCTTGTAGGTTATCCAATTTATTGTTTTCTCCTAAAATAAGATGTTTATATTTTTCTTTCTGACCAAAATTACGAAGCATGTTAATTTTTTCGGCAATAGTTTTGTTATTTGTTGTAACTATACCTCCATCACCGTATCCTCCCAAATTTTTTCCGGGATAGAGGGAAAAAGCAGCAACATCTCCAAAACTGCCGGCCTTTTGTCCCTTAAAGCTTGCTCCATGCGCCTGGCAAGCATCTTCTATAACTAAGAGCCCATACTTTTTAGCTAATTTTAAAACACCTTCCATGTCTGCTACCTGACCATACAAATGCACCGGCATGATTGCTTTTGTTTTGGAGGTGATTAGTTTTTCTGCCTTTTCTATATCTATATTGAAAGTGTCTTCCTGGCAATCAACCAATATCGGCTTCGCACCAACCAGAGTAATGGAAAATGATGAGGCGATAAAACTATTTACCGGTGTTATCACTTCATCCCCATCACCGATTCCTAAAGCACGTAAACCTAACTCTAATGCTGCCATACCACTTCCTACACCAACTGCATAATTTACTCCTATAAATTTGGAGAATTCCTCTTCAAATTTTTCATTTTCACTCCCCAAAATAAACTCTGCTGAGTCTAGAACCTTGGATATTACTTTATCAATATCTGTTTTTATTGAAACGTATTGCCTTTTTAGATCTACAAATGCTATATTTTTCACAATTTTCTACAGAGTCATCTTATCCACTTCTGCTAAATATTTCAATCCAAATAAGTATTTATAATTTTCTCAGCATTCTTTTCGCTAAATTTAGAAAGAGCATAAACCCTTGCCTTTAATGCACAATCCCGAAGCACTTGCTTATTTAAAAAATAATAGTTAATAACCTTCGCAATCTCTGATGATGACGGATTGATTATTTTACCGACTGAGTTATTCACAACTTCTGGTAATGCGCCGCGGTTTGAGGCAATTACCGGTGTACCACAATAGAGCGCGCCAGCTGCCACCCTACCAAATCCCTCCTCATGAAGTGATGGCATGATAACAATATCGGCAGCACTATAATGCAAAGGTAGTTGATCAGGCGGAATCGTTTTCATATAAATTACATTTTTAAAATTTCGGGAAGCAGCCAATACTAAATCCTGCAAAGGACCTTCTCCATAAATTGCAAATGTAATGTTATTATCACATAGCTTAATTGCTTCAAGTAAAAGCTTAATCCCTTTTTCTTCAACAAATCTTCCAAAAAAAGAAACCACAAATTTATCTATGAGCCCAATTTTTCTTTTAGCTATTCTCTTGTCTTGCGGCTTAAAGAAATTACTATTCTCCCAGTTGGTATAAACTACAATTTTGTTGCTTTCCACTCCCAGTGTTTGTATATCTTGTTTTGACTGCTCGGATATTGCTATTACTTTATCCGCGCAGTTAAAAATCCATTTGCATGTTTGCCGGTAGAAACCTTTCGCCGGAAATCCATAAACAGATTGAGCAGAAACAACATAACGCTTTCTGAAAACCTTAGACCAGAAAGAGGCCGCAAACCCGGCAATAAGTCCTTGCCCATTAATTACCCCTATTTCAGGAAATTTTAGTAGCACCAAAGGGACAGCTAAAAAAAGTAAAGGTTCCAAAAATAGAAACTCTAAAAGGGGACTTTTTAACAATCTATAGAATATGCCTTGAAAAACAGGTAACCGAAAAATTAAGAAATTATCTGATTTTTCTACCCACTTGCCTAAAATGGGAGTATTAAGGGGTTGATAAGTTAAAACTGTCACTTTCCATTTATCTTTAATTAATTCATCTATTAAATCTTTTAGATGAGTCTCTAAACCTCCAATATTGGGAAGAAAACCAATAGCTAAAACTAGCATATGCTTTTTCATGAAAAGAAAGAGAAGTTTTTTTGATACCAATCAATAGTTTTTACCAATCCTTTATCTAAAGTCGTTTTAGGATGCCATTTCAATTCTCTTTTCGCCTTCGCTATAGACACATACTGTTTTTTAATTTCGTTAGATCGATCTTCCGGAGGATTTTTCATTTCCACCTCTATTGTCTCATTCACTAAGTTAATAATTTTCAAAATTAAATCATAAATCTTAATTGGTTTTCCGGTCCCAAAATTAAACACCCGTACTCTTTTACTGTTTGTAAATTGTTTTTCTGCAAGCATTAAATAAGCATTAATAGCATCATCAATGTAGAGAAAATCACGGACTGAACCAATATCCCATACTTCAGGCTTTTTACCAACTAAAACGCTTTTTATAACTTTTGGGATAAGTCTCGAAAAGTTGAGATCTCCAGGCCCATAAATGTTTACAAACCTGGGAATTTCAACAGGAAGATCATAAGTATCTGCAAAAGATTGGGCCAATAAATCTGCACAGGCTTTAGAGGTTTCATATGGTCTTGATGGTTGAGGGAAAAATTCTTCTTTGAAAGGAACCTTAGGATTATTACCGTATACATGAGCTGTAGAAGCAATAATTACCTTTTGTATACTCTGTTGCCTTGCTGCTTCCAAGATATTCCAAGTACCTTGAATATTAACTTCAAATGTTTTTATCGGATTAGTTTGGCCGACTTCAACTATTGGCTGGGCAGCCAGGTGAAAAATAATGCCTACCTTATGCTTTTTAATAATGCTATTTACTCTATCAAAATCCTCAACTATCCCTATCTCCTCAATTGTATCTGTTTGTAATTTTGACCCCTTTTGAGAAAGAGTAATTACTTTAGATTTTTCTAAAATTAGTTTCTTAACTAGATTTGATCCGACAAAACCACTAGCTCCTGTTACCAATACAATTCTATCATGCCAAAAAGACATTTTTCATTCCTTCCTTAATGGTTGTTATACCATAAACTATCAGTATTCCTAAACACATAAAAGGATGTATGAACCACGAAACGTCTCGTACTTTACTAAAACCCCTGACTGCATCGATGGTAGGTAGAACCACTGTCAAAGCATAGAGTGTAAATCTTACAAGTGCAAACTTATCAGTAGAGGCATCGTAAATACTATACCTTCTCTTGGAATGGTCTTCAAAATGATATTTCTCAATAAAATACCTTCTTCTCCTAAGAAATGGTAAGAAACTATTGCCGGTCAAATGGATAATGCTGTCTTTAACAAATGCATAAGTAGTGTATCCTTTCTTAGCCAAATCAACGTGTATATCTATATGAAAAAACTGATCAGGTAGCGACCTTGCTTGCTTAAGTAAACTTCTTCTTAAGATAGAACCGTTTCCTCCTAAGGCCGGCAAACTTCTTGGATCTAACTTAACCTTAAAATAATCTTTTTCTTCTTTAATTAGTTTTGCCTTTAAGTGAAAGCCATTATAAAGATAAGATTGATGCGCACTTTTATTTAAAAAAAACGGGACCGGATCAGTTCCCCCCAAAAGAGCAGAGTATCTGTCTATTAAAGACATCTTTTTATCGTAATGGAATCGCAAAACTCCTGTACCAAAAATCTTATTATCCAGAAGAACCGGACTAATCATTTTTTTTAACCAACCGGAGTGAGGCAAGATATTATCATGATCTATCATAACTAAAATATCATTCTTTGCGGCATTAACAGCTACACCTTTGTTGTATTCTGCATTTTGCTTATTTTCAGGAACATTTATTACCCGAGCATTAAATTTTTTTGCAATTTGCAAAGTTTGATCTTTAGACCCCCCATCTGCCAAAACAATTTCTATACTTGAAGGGTAATCCTGAGCTCTAACTGAAGACAAGCACAAATTAAGTGTCCTTTCTGAATTACGGGTAGCAATAGCAACAGAAACAGAGGGCCAAGTTAATTTTTTCTTACTCATAGTTCACCCGATTTTAGCCCTAATGAACTTTTTATGCAACTTAATTTACTATCCATTGCTAGTATATCTTGTCAATAAGATACTCATATGTAATAATCTTCCGTGTGAAAAATAAAACCATTTTAATTTGGTTATTCATCGGGATCCCCTTAATTTCGGCTTTGGTGTTTAGAAAGTCCTTTGATCTGGGACTATACGGAGACGATTGGCTACAACTTTACAATTTATGGCTTTCTTTTGATATCCACAAACAATTATCTTACTTTGACATTAGATCTTATCTTGGCGCTTATTGGCCACAGTATTTTTTCTTAGGAATTATAAAGTACTTTTTCGGATACCAAGCCCAAGCTTATTTTGCAGCATCGCTTTTTTTACGGATATTGGCAACTATTTCCCTTTTCTTTTTAGGTCTTAGGATCTCAAAAAGCTTACTTATGGCTTTCTTAGCTTCTTTGGTGTTTATATTTGCTGCGGCAGGATTACAAACAACAGACTGGGTATTCAACATGAATACATATGCCGGTATGTTCTTTTTTAATTTATCAATGATTTTTTACTTGAATACCCGAAAATTAACAACACTTTTTTCATTTCAATACATAGCCTTCATATTAAGCTTCACATTAGCATTGGCATCTGTACCTGTTAGAATGCACGGAGCTGTACCATTAATCATAGCAACTGAATTGTTTCTGTTCTTTTTGGAAAAAAAAGCAATTCTCAGGACAAACCATATGCCAAAAGCTAATCTTTTTTTAGTCTTTAGACTAATACTACCTATCATCATAATGCTTTTGCTTATTAAAGCGGGAAGTTTTGGAAGTAGCGGGGATAATACGCCGCTTTTTAAAGCAAGTTTTACGTATTTACAGAATATGCTACACAAGGGAAGATACGATCTCTTGTTTTACTATTTAGGAATAATTGGAAATATTACATTTCCAGACATATCAACCTTCTCTTTATCTTTTAACAGATTATTACCCATAACTCTATTATTTACTTCTATCGGACTCTTGTTTTCTTATGCAATTAAAGCAAACAAATTCATGTATACTGCTGTGATTATTTCTAATATTTTATGGGCATTTATTGCAAAAACACTCCTGTTATGGAATCCTGGTCTCTCATTTTCTAATATTTTTTCAATTTCATTAGGATACCAAACTATCATACTATCAATGCTGACCTTTCATCAAACATACAAAAGATACCCATCAATAGCCTCATCAATAATTATTTCTTTATTATGGTTATTTCTTTTCTCTATTATTTATTGGCCACGTACTGGTTTCTTGATACTTGAGACTACAAGCAGATATCTTACTGTAAGCGCTATGGGTTTCTCGCTTCTTTTTGCTGCAGTTATATCTATAATGATAAAAAATTTTTCCGAAACAACAAATCAATCTGCGAAAATTAGATTATCAAAATCAGCGATACTCTTCATTTCTTTTGTTACCATATCCGGTTTATTAACAGCAAATTATCAGGCTGGTCAGCTTTATCTGACCAGTTTAGAAGTTAACCGCAACTTAAGTCTTGTGAACAAAACATGGGACAGTTTAAAAAAGGAAGTGCCGAAATTGGACGAAAATGAACCAAGCGTATTTTATTTCACTACCGACAATACTACATCATTATATATGGTTCTAACTTTTGGATTCTGGCCACACGCGGGATTAATATACAATATTGCTGACATGTTAAATACACCGATACCCACTGACAATTATTCAGAGCTTCTTGAAATGGTTAGAACAGGTGAACCTTTAAAAAGAGTTCACGCCAGAAAAGAGTCCCCTGTTCCATTAACCCGTGTATTTGCTTTTGATTTTAGAAACGGAGAACTAATCAATATTACAGAGGCGGCCCGTAAAAAAATTGCTGAGGATTTAAATATTAACATCAAGCCATGAATCTCTCTAAAGTCACCGGCAGCTACAGAACCAAATTGATCATAAGTGTTTACCGAAAATGGATTAAACCTAATGACAACATTTTAGATGTCGGCTGCGGAACCGGAATTGTAGCAAAAATACTTAAAGACAATTTCCAAACAAAAATTACCGGTGCAGATATAAAGAAATATCTAATTTACGATTTACCTTTTATAACAATTAAGAGTAACAAAATTCCTGTTAAAGACGAAAGTTTTGATACTGCCATGTTAAATGATGTACTGCATCATATCAATAAAGAGTACCAAGCCAATGCAATAAAAGAAGCTATGCGAGTTTCAAAAAAGGTTTTTATATTTGAATTCGAACCAACAATCATTGGCAAGGTCGCCGATGTAATTCTCAATAAATTCCACTATGGTGACTTGAATGCACCTCTCTCAGTAAGATCTACAGAGGAGTGGCAGAAAATGTTTAAAGATATGGGATTTAAATCGAAGTCAGTAAAACTTAATAGGACCTTTTGGTATCCCTTCTCACATATTGCATTTATGCTAACAAAAAGATAATTTACTCAAGTCCAATAACCTTTACTATCTCAGGTTTAATATCTACTATATCCTTGTCTATAAACCTGAAAGCGTAAAAATTCTCGGCCTTATAAAAAACGTCTCCATATAATATCCCTTTTCCCCCATCGCTAGTTGTAACCAAACTTTTAACTTTGCTCAAACACATACTTTTCGGTTCCTGACATATTAGATTACTTCTTAAAAGAACATGCGTGAGGGGCGGATAAACTATATTATTACCTCTTATATTCATCCAATAGTTGAATCCTGCCATAACTGTTGTTTCATCAAAATATCCATTTTCATGATCTTGACTTTCGTCAAAATAAAATACTGAAGGCTCAGATTTGCTTAAATTGCCAAGATAAGACCAAAGCTTTTCCTTCATTCTGATATGGCCTGCCGAATCGGTTCCCGCAAATTCTAATTCATACTTCATATGGTCGGAAACAACTTTTGAATTAAAAAGAGTCAGGGGTAATAAAAGCAAGAAAATTATAAAAGCAAAGTTCCGCAAACTCTTTATTGTCCGCATCTTATTGAACATTACTGTCATCAAACATGCTATCAGCAAAGATGAACCAATCGCCGGAATTGTCAAATAGCGGTGTACCCCAAAAAATACTAATACAAAATCCGCCGGGAGCCATGTTATTACAATAAACACGAAGGCAATTACGATTCCTCCTACAGCACCTATCAATAAATTAGACTTCTTGTCCCCTCTTAACCACTCCCTAAATATAGCCAGTGTAAAAGATAATACAAAACTACCTATTAAGGCCGGGATTATATATCCAAAATCGAAATGCATTCTATTTGAGTCAGGGATATGGAGTTCGTGGGTGGATAAAAAATAAACTGCTATACTCAAAAATGTATTAGCGATTAAAATATCCAGTAAAAATTTAAACTTACTTTTGGAAAGAAAAACAGAAAGAAGAACAGATAATACAGTAAATACAATAAATGGACCGCTAATCAGAAAACCCATATATTGAAAAAAATTATTTATTACAGGCGTACCAAAAAAGGGCCAAAAATCCTTAGGTACAAATAAACTGCCTAAAGAAATAATCGGCGATAAAACAACTTGCCAATTGCCTAGAAGGAATTTTTGATAAGTAACTTCTGCGTTACCGGAAACAGGTGTTAATATCGAAGGATGGTATAGAAAGGCTGCCAAAAATGGAGCTGTGAAAATTAATAGCCGTTTTAATCCTTGTAGCAGTATGACTTTAGAAAATCCATTTTTAAACCACCAGAAGATTTCAATTAAAATAACTGTCGGTATTAGAGGATACATCCTCTCGGTTGCCAAAAGAAGAGTGATAAAAAATAAAATCACTCCTGGTAGAATCTGGAAAAACCTATTCTCACTTTTACTTATCAGATACCAATACCAAATAAAGAATAAATTCATAAAAGGGATTGCAACAAATAGTCCGCTTGTTACAACTGTATACATTACTCCCACTGAAGAATAAGCAACTGCATAAATGAGCGTTGTTAAAAAAGCAGCAAGTTTACTTTTAGTTATTAAAAAAATTACTGGGTATATACTAAGTGTCGCTATAATCTTAAAAATAAGTGTTACAATTTGGAAATTTCTGTAATTAAATCCAAAAAATTGATCAATCAGACCAATATAATAAACCTGGTATGTATAAACTCCCCACTGAGTCCAAGCATTAATAAAATGACTAATTGGATCGTAATACTGTGCACTTAACTGTTTAAAAGACAACAGAAACACCCAATCTACATCCGCGAATGCGTATCTTAAATGCGGCTTGAGGATTAAATACTGTAAGACTGCTACCAGAGGAATTAGAATCAATAATGGTAAAAGATTTGCTTTGATTACTCCTCGCATATTGTCTCTATTTTAGTTTCTCTAAATTTATGTCAATTGAGTTGATACTATGTTGTATTAACATCCAATAGCTTGAATTAGCAGGGTACTTATCTCTTAAGCTTTCCAGAAAGCTTTTATAACTAATAAAAAGATCTCTTGTAGCAGCTTTCTTCTTCGCAAGATCTTTATTTGCCGCTATGTAATCGCTTAATGTTCCGATCTCATAATTAAATCTCTGGCTGGCTCGTTCAACTTCTCCAAGTAATTTATCTTCTACTACAAACTTCAATTCTGATGCCCTTTTTAAGGTTAAACCCCGAAAGTAATCTGCTTTGGAATCATTACTTAACTGAGTAAAGGTTAATCCTTTTTCAAATAATCTTTTTATCGAAAAGAAAAGGTATTTATCAGGAGTAATAACAACATTTGGAAGATTTATATCAACTGCCAAAACTGCTGTTTGGGTAAAAAACAAAAAAAATACCAGTAAAGGAACCGTAATTTTTTTTGATACAAACATCTTGAGTAAATTATATATGAATGTTAAACTCCTTATCAATACTTTAAAATATGCAAAAATATCTCTATGAAGATTTATACAATCTGGAAGAAACTCATTGGTGGCATATAGCAAAGAGAAATCTGATGATTTCTCTTTTAAAGAATAATCTATCCGGTAACCAAAATAGAATCTTGGATATTGGGTGTGGTACGGGTAAAAACTTAGAGGTGTTAGAAAGGTTTGGAGTAAGTTTTGGAATTGATTCTTCACCTCAAGCTATATTATATTGCAAAAAAAGAGGCATTAAAAATGTTGTTAAGGGGAATATAGAAAGAATGCCTTTTACTAGAGAATCTTTTGATGCAATAACTGCTCTCGATGTCTTAGAACATGTTGATGATCAGGAGGCCCTAAAAGAAGTATACAGAGTGTTAAAGAGGGGTAACGTCTTAATAATTACAGTTCCCGCATATCCCGAGCTTTGGAGTAAGTGGGATGAAGTTTTAAACCATAAAAGAAGATACGCTAAAAAGCAACTAGAAAACTTGTTAAAAGAGAATGGATTCAAGATATTAAAAATTTCTTATGCGTTTTCTTTCTTATTCCTACCAGCTTTAATTGTGAGGTTAATAAAAAAAAGAATCTATAAGAATCACTATCCCTCTGACTTCCAAATATCTAATCGGCCAATTAATTTTTTGTTAACTGGTATTTCTGCAATCGAGAAATTCTTTATTGTAAAAATTGGTGTCCCCTTTGGAACCTCACTAATAGCTGTCGCTTTAAAAAATTAATCCATGAATAGAGATAAACAACCGTATCTATCCATCGTAATCCCTGTCTATAATGAAGAAAGAAGAGTCAAAAATTTAACTCAAATAATACCCTACTTAAAAAAACAAAAATATTCTTGGGAAGTAATTGTAGTTAATGATGGTTCAACAGACAAAACAGAGACGAAGTTAGAACAACTCAAAAAAAAACTCAAATTCGAAGTAATCTCCTACATCGAAAATAGAGGAAAAGGGGTTGCCGTCAAAAGCGGTATGCTAAAAGCTGTAGGAAAATATAGACTCTTTTTAGATATAGACCTTTCAACACCAATTAATGAATTTGATAAATTCTTACCGCAGATAAAAAAATATGATATTGTAATTGGCTCTCGTAAAATGAGAGGGTCAAATGTAGTAATTAGACAACCCGTAATTCGAGAGATTCTTGGAAGGATATTTACCTTTCTTTCCCAAAAAGTACTTGGGGTAAATATATCGGATTTTACTTGTGGCTTTAAATGTTTTTCTGGGAAAGCTGCTGAGGAAATTTTTTCTAAACAAACAATAAATGGATGGGGATTTGATTCTGAAATATTGTATATAGGAAAATCGAAAAGAAAATCTATAAAGGAAATGGCAGTAGAATGGAAAAACGATCCAAGAACAAGAGTAAAGTTCCCAAATGCTATAATATATTCTTTATTAGAGTTAATAAAAATAAAAATAAACTCTTACCGGGGTTTATATAAGTAATGATCTCAGGCGATACTTTAGCTACTTAATTCTTATTTTATTTTTTAACAGCTTTAATAAAAACATTAACGCCTGTCTTTGGGGCGAAAATTTCGTTTAGTTTATCTACCCAGTTAACAAAACCAAAGGCCACCCTAAGTAGTAAAGGTTTCTTGCTTTCCTTGAATTTGGATAGTTTGTCAGCAATTCTTGAGGAAATTTTTACATCGTATAAAAGGCGCGCCACTATATTAACAATATAATGATTAAAGGGTAAACACCAGAAAGTTAACTCCTCTGCTTTTTCTACTTTAAAGCCAACTTTTTCAAATTTTTTCTTAAGATCTTGTAAATAGTATAATCTCAAGTGCCCACTCCAAAGTCCTGAAAAAAAACCACTCTTTATATGAGTATGGAAAAGGTGTTCTAGCAACCAATTCATTGGATCCCAAAAAAAAGGATATCTGATACTTGGAACTGATGTAACTAAAACTCCATTAGGTTTTAGTATTCTATATATTTCTTTTAAGACCTTCACATCATTCCCTACGTGTTCTAAAACTTCCGAGGCAACCGCTTTATCAAATAAGTTATCTTTAAACGGCATTTTGTGTAAATCTCCTGCTATGAACTTAATGTTTTTGTTCGACAAGGAAGTTCTTGCTTCCGCCAAAGCGTTTTCGTCAAAATCAAAACCGTTTAAATGAAGTTTAAGGGGCAAATTAGAAAGAAGGAATAGGTAATAACCGGTTCCGCATCCCAAATCGATAACATTCTCATTTTGTTTCGGATTTAACTCCTCGATAATGCGTCGGGCCCGCCGCTTAAGTGACATATCCCCCACATTAGCAAGAAGTTTTTCAAGCTTACATTGTATAGGTTTCGATAATTGCTTCGACATTGTCTTCAGAATATCTCCTTTCCACAAAGCTTCGAGCGTTTTTGGAAAGTCTCAGGAGTTTTTTGGGATTTTTATATAAATATTCAACAGTATTCTTGATACCTTCAGGGGTAACCTCGATAAATCTTCCAACCGTTTCATTCATAGCCTCTGGAATTGCCCCTTTGTTTGAGGCCACAACAGGTGTACCACAAGCCAGTGATTCTATAATGACTCTACCAAATCCCTCCTCAGAAATTGATGGTACTACCACACAATCAGCAGCCGAATAATAGAGTGGTAGATCCGGCTGATCTGCCTTACCCAAGAATTGTACTTGTTTGATCCGGTCGGTCTTTCTTAAGATTTCATCCTCCATTGGACCAGCACCAATAATGGCCAATTTAATATTTTTGTCCCAAACTCTTGCCGATTCTAAAAGAATTTCTAAGCCTTTTTCTTTTATCAATCTACCTACAAATAAAACCACAAATTGATTTTCCCATCCTAATTTCTTTTTAGCATTTTTTACTTTGATAAATTTTGCCAAATCAATCCAATAAGTAAATACACCTGTCTTTTCTTTTTCTAACCCTAATGATTTAACTTCTTCATTCGATTTTTTTGAAAGACTTAAAACAAAATCGGCATTTTTTAACAAGGTTTTAATAAAGTCATGATATAAACCATTTTTTGGAAAAGTATATAGACTGTGTAACGAAATTATTGTTCGAATCCGAAAAATTTTCCCCCAAAAAACAGCAGAAACTGCTGCCGATAACCCATGAGCATGTATAACATCTGGCCTGCTAAATAGCAAGATAAGGGGAGTTAGAATTAGCAGTCCCGGGACAAGGTAAATAAATTCTAGTATCGGGTAGTAAACCAATCTTTCAAAAAAACCTCTCAGCCAGGGGATTCTTAGTATACTTACACCTCTACCTTGTTCAAAGATTCTCCAGAGAGTTTTAGTAGATAAAGGTTGATAAGCTAAAACAAATACTTTCCAATCTTTCTTGACCAATGAGTCAATTAGATCTTTCAGGTGAGTCTCTACTCCACCGACATTGGGAAATAGATGAACTGTCAATTGTAAAACTTTCACTTCTTTCTAAGTCTCCCCAATATATAACCTAATCCGCCTCCTAAAGTTTCAACAAAAAGCATGTATGTCATTGCCAAAGATAGTAGAGGATGATAAATAAGCTTGGTCCAGTTTTTGTAAAACAAGGGTCTCAAGAAATAAATTGTCCTGGGACTCACCAAAGCAATTTTATGTTTGACCAGATATTGATGAGCATGTAGACCATAATAAAACTTCTTTTTAAATAAATCCGTTAAAGATATCTCTTGTTCGTGATGATAAATCTTTTCTTGGCTCCGACCTATCCTGTAACCCTTTTCTCTAATTGTGTCAGGTAAATCCCAATCTTCGGGACCGGTGATAGTCTCATCATATCCACCTACTTTTACAAAAACATTTTTTGCGAAAAAACGTGCCGCATCTGTGATCGGATCTCCCTTCTCATTATAGAAAGACCGCTCAAATGCTTTAACTCTTCCCCAAAAATTTAAAGCAACAGATTGTTCCGGGATGGCCACGCCGTTAAAGTTTCCCTTCTTTGCCACTTCTACACAGCTTTCAACTACTCTTGGGTTAAGTTCCATATCGGCATCAAGAAATAATAAATATTTTCCTCTTGATTTTTTCGCACCGAAATTCCTTTGCGCACTTCTTTCTGGCCCGAATGTAAAACATTCTACCTTATATTTTTTGGCAATTTTTATTGTATTATCACTGGAATGATTATCCACTATTAGCGTCTCTATACTAGGGTACGTTTGTTTTTTTATACTTTTCAAAAGAGTCCCGATGACATCTTCTTCATTTTTAGTAGTAACAATTACCGATACTCGTTGATAGCTATATTTATTCATTCTTATTATTTAAAAACGACAATAATTTTAACTTCCATAATCCCTTAAGGCCCATTCCAAAAAGTAGTATTGTATGTAAAAACAATAGTCGTTTTGAACTTAGATATATCTTCTGATTGTAATGGACAGGTAATTCTAAAATCTTAAGTTGATCTGAAGACGCAGCAAACAAAAGGTCAAAATTGGAAGCATTCTTACCTAATCTCATCTTCTTGTAATCTTTTTTATAAAAAGCTTTAACGCTACATAACATGTCTGTCACTCTACTTCCAAGCAACCAAGAATAAAACCAACTAAATATTAAATTAGCAACTATGTTGAGTTGGCGTAAGGACTGACCTACTATCGGATAAATCAGCCGTGTTCCATTAACAAATCGGGCTTTTTTAGATGCCAACAGATTATATACTCTTTCCAGCTCTTTCGGAGGGGTGGTCATTTGAGGATCGTATATTATGAGTATGTCACCCAATGCAGAGTCTAGACCTTTTTTTAAAACAAACTCCCTTCCCATCTTATTCTTATTTGAAATAAGTTTAATATTTTTGTATTTTTTGGCTAAATAGGAAGCTATTGAATAAGTTTTATTTTTCAAACCATCATCCACAATCACAATTTCAGTCTTTCGCCCCATTTTGGGTATTGACTCAATACAGCTTTGAAGAGAATCTTCTTGGTTTGTAACAGGCAAGATAATAGAACAACTCAAATTCTTATTGACCTTAAATTCTTTCTTTTTGGCAACCACAAATTGTTCCACGCAAAACCTGGATAGAAATTTTATGTTCTTAACAAAATTATTAATAATAGTTGAAAATAGCGGGATATACATTGGTAGCATCACCCTAAAACCCGACTCTTCCACTTCATACCCGGAAACTTCCGCTAAGTTTTTCAGGTTTTCTATCCTGAGCCAATTTCGGGCATTTTCTTTTCTCTTAAGATTCATTCTTTCTAAAAGATAAAAGATTTGCTCCCAGCGGGGGTTAACAGTAGTAATTACTATTTTCCCTCCATCGACCAAAGAAGCTCTAACTTTTTCCAAAACTGTCTGGATATCTTCAAAGTGATCCACGGAATTGGGGAGTATTGCATAGCCAAACTTTTCCTTAAGGCTCATTTGCTCTGGCTTGTGATTTAAAAATGTCAGATAAGGATATCTTCTCGTAGAAATCTCTGATATAGCCTCATCTGAATCTACTGATACTCCTTTTTTGGGAAATAGAGAGGCTAAGATATCACCCAAACCATAACCTATTTGTAAAACTTTTTTCTCCTCCGGGATGAATTCTTTAAAAATTTCCTTTAATTCCTTATGAAAATACCAGTTTTTTTCTTTCCAGAAATCTAAATTCTTTATAAGATGTAGCGAGAAAACTTTTTTGCCAAAAGTGCTGTTTCTACAGATATCTTCTATGGTGGCATCTATATCGAAAGTATAGTGCCACTCTGGATAATCGTTTTTAAATTTTGAAACATCAGATACATACCAGATATGATCACCTATGCGATTTTGCTCCTCGTAATCTATCTTTCCCTTCCTGCCGGCTAACTTTTCAATCTTTTTGATGGCTTCAAGTATGGAGATATTGGCAAACCTCCCTCCGCCTATGTTATAGATTTTTCCGATTTTAGGTTTCTGATAAAAAAGATCAAAAGCGGAAATTAAATCATGGGCATGTATGTTATCCCGAACCTGTTTACCTTTGTATCCAAAAATGGTATATCTTTCTCCTGTCAAAATACACTTAACAAGATAAGATAAAAAACCATGCTGCTTCACCCCGGCATGTTTGGAACCAGTCAAACACCCTCCTCTAAATATGCCTGTTTTTAAATTAAAATATCGTCCATATTCCTGCACCATTAAATCTGCCGCAGTTTTAGAAACCCCAAAAAGAGAATGTGTACTGTCATCAATTGACATATCTTCGGATATACCATCTCTATACTTATGCCTGGGATCTATTTCGAATCTGGTTTCCTGCTCTATCAAAGGCAAAAAGTTGGGAGCATCACCGTATACTTTGTTTGTTGAGGTAAATATGAAGGTAGCTTCCGGAGAGTATTTTCTAAAATTTTCCAAAAGCAGTAATGTGCCTTCCGCATTAACAGTAAAATCAGTCAACGGCTCTTTGGCAGCCCAGTCATGAGAAGGTTGAGCTGCTGTATGAATAATTAAATCAAATTTAAACTGCTTAAAAATTTCTTCTATTTTAACTTTATCCCTAATATCAACCTGAAAATGCTTATAATTTTTGTATAAATTTATACTTTTTATTACGTTTTCTTTTGTACTCCCCTCCTCACCAAAATAATAGGCGCGCATATCATTATCAATGCCAATAACCTCAAACCCTTTCTCACAATAATGGTTGACGGCCTCTGACCCAATTAATCCCCCTGAGCCTGTAATTAAAATCTTCTTTGTCATAATCTCCTGTAATTTTGGTATAGAGTAAACCAAACCTTAAAAAGTTTTATTCCATGTTGAAATATTTTCATTTTTGATTTACCAGCCACTCTTGCTTTATAATGCACTGGCACCTCGTAAATTTTAAGACCCTGCTTAGCTGCACCAAAAAGTAATGAGAAATCCCCCCACGGATCATCCTTGGAAATTCCATTTTTTTTGTAATCTTTCTTAAATAAGACCTTAGTTCCACACAAGCTATCCGTAATCTTTTGCCCCAAAGCTAAACTAAATATCAAGCCCATGAGTCTGTTACCTAAAAGATTTAGCTTCTTCATAGCACCCTTTTCCATTCTGTAAGTAAACCTTGTACCATTAGTAAACTGCGCTTTTCCTTCTTCAAAAGGCTTGATAAAGTTTGGAAGCTCCTCTGGAGCAACCGTCATATCAGCATCGAGTATAAGTAAAATATCGCCCTTACCAGCATCTAAACCGACTCTGACAGCGTTTCCTTTACCTTTATTTGGGGAATAAGAAATCAATTTTAAGTTTGAATTTTTTCTTTGCAAAGATCTCACAATGCCGGCAGTTTTATCTTTTGACCCATCATCTACTACAATTATCTCCGTATATTTACCCAGTTTAGGTATTCTTTTTATACAATTTTCAATATTTCCTTCTTCATTATAACAAGGGATTATCACCGAAACTGAATATTTTTTATTTGAGTACTTTTCATTATTCATTCCCACTCTTATACCAAATTTAAACGTAGTTATCAATTAAACTGCCTAAATTTCATCCTTAAAACCCTCTTTGAATTTTCGTGGTTCCCATTTAGGTAGAGCTTTAAATGCTTTATCTGACTTGCACCAGATTACATCATCAACAATGAGTCCAAACCTCCAGGCTAAATTATAGATTGAAAGGGGAATAATTTTTTCGAAAAGGGGTATGAATCTCCTCGTAAATGAACAAAATCTCCAAAAAATCTTTGGTAAATTGATTGGTTTATACTTAATACCCATCTTCTCATACATAATGCGGCTGATTTCTGACAAAGTCAGGTTTTCAGAATATAAAAGGTAAATTACAGGTTTTCCTGGTGCTGGCAGTTTTTTGGCAAACATCAAAAGAGCAGATGCTACATCTTTTACATGAATAATCGCTGTTTTGCCCGGCCAATTTAAACGTGTAGTAAGTGCTTTTGCCAAAATATTTTTTTTCAAAACTTTAAACATTTTATAAGTTCTGGGGTCACCACCATAAATAGTATTAATCCTAGTAACAGTTAAACGAAAACCCTGAAGTAAAGCTTGCTCCTCTAAAAATCGCTCTGCTCTTAATTTACTCCTGCCATATTCATTAGTTGGGACGGGGACAGTCATTTCAGTAATAGGTTCTGAGCAATTAATCCGCCCGCTATGTAAAACAGTTGTACTTGTATAAATAATGTGGGTCTTAGAGTTAAGAGGTCCCAAAGCTTTTATTAGATTTTTGGTACCGATATCATTTGATCTGTGATCAGATTTAGAAGTATCGGTATTGGCCGCTAAATGAATAACTAATTCCGGTGATCTTGGTAACTTTCCCAAATTTTTACCTGTAACCAAATCCACATCTAGTGTTTCCAGTCCGTTTTTTTTAAGGATTTCCAAACCTCTCTTTTCTAATAATCTTTCATCTATTGTCTTTGAAACAAGACATAATATATCTGAAGATTTAAAATATTTTTTTACTAATGGAGCTAGTTGTTGTCCAACAAAACCATTTGCTCCTGAAATTATCAACATATTATTTTTCAAAGAAAAATATACTTTCTGCCAAAGATTGTTTTCTTTCAGAAAATAATCCCATGGTTTATTTCACCATTAATTTCTTAAGTAGCGCCAGGCTTTCTATCACAGACTCTTCCCATTTAAACGACTCTGCCCAATTTATGCAATTGACACTGAAGTTTTTATATTTATTTTTGTTATTTATTAAATATACCAAATCCTTCGCCATTGCTTGAGGATTGGTATCAGTTAAAATACCTGTTTTACCATCAATTATAGAGTCCCGAAGCCCAGCCACGTTGTAACCTATTGTTGGAGTGCCTTGAGATGCGGCCTCCATAACCACAAACCCCCATCCTTCTCTGGTTGAGGGGTTAATTAACAAATGCGCTCTTTTGAGGAGCTCATATTTTTTCTCTTCGTTGACAAATCCCCAAAATTTCACTTTTTTATCAATTTTTAATTCGCTGGCTTGTAATTTTAAACTTTTTAGATAAAAAGCTTCCCCTTTTCCAACAATCCAAAACTGGAAGTTGTTGGTGATGCTACCTAGTATTGAAAAGGTCTTTAAAACATCCTCAACTCCTTTATCCTTACTCAAAGCACCTAAAAATATCAATGTCTTTTTCTTTTCTTTTAGAAAATTATGCTTTATCTTTGGCACATCTAACCCATTATGGACAACAGTAATATTTTTTTCAGGAATCCCCCACAAAGTCAAATCTCTTTTGGAAGACTGGGAAACTGTCATAAACGGAATATTTTTATAAAGCAACATAAAAATTAAAGGTTCAAATATCCTACCAACCAGAGTAGGGATTAAATTAAAAGGCCAAGACCAGGGATTTAGACTCCAAACCTCTTTGGTGACCTCGTGAATAAATGCAAGCTTTTTTCCTCTGACATATAGGGGTGTAAAGAATGGAATACCATGAAATTGATCTACTACCAAATCAAATTTTGGATGACTACCAAAAAGATACCATTTAAAAGCTTCCCAATGAACTCCAAATATTTGGGATCCTCTTCTGATGATGTTAACTCCATCTATTACTTCTTCTTTTTTTGCGCCAGCATAAGAAGATGTAAATAGGGTTACACAATGCCCTGCTTTAACCCAACCTTTAACATGCTCATGGGTCGATAACTCGGCTCCTCCGGCATGCGGATGGCCAGGACCTCTCCAAGACAAAACTAATATGTTCAACTTTTCTTTATCCTCCAAATCTTCGCATTGGCATTTGAATATATCTCTTCTAAATTAAGGTCTCCTGGTGAAAACGGAACTAATTCCACATAATCTTCAAATTTTACTACATAAATATAGTCTGCCCCAAGTTTCCGTAAGTTATTTCTCGCTTCCTCCCTAGTTTTGGCTGTAAATACCTCAAGATTATACACAATCTCCTTTTTTGATATATCAGCCACGTAACGGCGTTTGTTGGCAAAAACCGCAGACGGAAATTTTGTATGAAATGCACATTGTAAACAAACTCTATCAAAGACTACAACTTTACTCCCAGGCATTGACGATAGACGAATAAGTGCGTCCAGCTCGGATTGAGAAACAAAGTAGTTACGGCTATTTGAAAGATACCAAAAAACTCCTCCTAAGACAGTTGAAAGTATACAAGCTATCATGATCAGGCGCTTGTTTTTAGAAAGTCCCCTTTTCCCAACAAAAAATATGGATATTAAAAAACTGATGGTAATTAAAACTTCTGCAACTACAACTTTACGTACTCTTAAGAAATTAGTGGCCTGGGGGGTTAAATCTCTAAATATTAAACCCTCTTTAGGAAAGACCCAATTTTTTTGGGGGAATAAAGAAATATTATTACCTTGTTTACTAATTTTGACAGAAGGGGTGTTTGTTATAATCTTTGGAATTTGACCTGTCTTACCGGAAATTTTCAAACTATCTTTAGATAATCTTATTTGAGTCTCGTTTTCGTATTTTAAAACCATATCATCGCCTTCCACATTCGTTTCTTCTAGTTTCTCCTTCGTTACAACCCATGTCTCTTGCACATTCCCGGCTGAATCAATAAGTGATGGTATATTAATTGACAGATTAAGGTCGCGATTGGGAGAAATATAATAAGGTTCCTCAAAATTATCATAATAAAAACGAAGATCTAAAATCTTTGTTTCATAGGTTTCGTAATCATAAATGAGATGAACCCTTAAAATAGGTGATTGATACCAAATCTAATCTAATCTATTTGCCAAAGTTACAGCTGGCATACCTGAATGAAATTTAGAAGGATAAAAGGGGGTCGACCAGTATTGTCCCCAAATCTGGTAACCATCTGTGGCAAACTGATCTGCAACAGTCAGATTTGCCGAGATTCCATATTTGGCTTGCATGTAATCCAACGAGTAACTATCCACCCACCAAGCCTCCACAGATGTCGGATAGAAGCCAAAAAAAATTTTAAATTTTTCAAGGGCTTGATCTACGAGTTTCCGCCTATCTTCTTGAGGATAGCCCGACAGTAATACGGAACTGGCTCTGTGCCAAGAATCAGTTTTGTTGTAAGTAACCTCGGAATCTTTAGCAAAACTTTCTGTCACCTCTAAAAAAAGACCCAGCTCTTGTGATTGATTCATTGCTTTAATGGTAGAATTTATACCCGCGTCTAACATCGCATCATAAGTTAGAAGCCAAGTCGCAGGGAGATTTCTTTTTGCCACTTCTTGATATTCTGACATTAAACTTGCACTAGGATTCTTAGTGTAAGGTGATATTCGAACTGGGTTAACAATACTCACAAATTGATTCAAATTTGTTTCTTGGGCTAAGACTTTCGTCGGTAATATGAAAAAAAGGATCGTTATGCAAACAAGATGTAAAATTTTCATCCAACATTTACTCTGAAATTTAGCTCCGGATCAAATCTCCATTTTCTTCTGTTTTTATCCGAGTAATACCCAAGTATTTTCAATCTATAAAAAACTGCCAATGTGTCCAAAATCATGGCCAGAACAGTCCTTAAAAATCTTTGGCTGGTGATAGTTGAGGTCCCTCCAAACCGGAGAGTAATATCAATCGGTGCCTCAAAAATTCTCCTGTAACCTAGGTAACTAGCAACTACTAAGATCTCTACATCAAAAGCAAATCGTTTCACCAAAAGTCTGGGGAGGACTTTCTCCAGTACTTTTCTCTTGAAAAATTTCATACCTACTTGAGTATCCCGAATCTTAAGTCCGAAGAGTAACCAAACTAAAAATTGATAGCCCACCGAGAGAATTCTTCTTTGCCAAGGATAATCTACTTTAGAAACCGAATGTCTTTTGGACCCTACTATGATATCTGCATCATACCACTCAAAATGTTCGAGCAACATCGACAGGCCATTTGGATTAAGATCCATACCCGCATCTATAAAAGCAATAATTTCTCCATGACTTTCGGCCATCCCAAAACGAATAGCATAACCTTTACCTTTATTAGTATCATATCCAATTGCTTTAACATTATTATATTTCTTAGCAAATCTTGAGGCTTTTTCAAAGGTTTGATCAACTTTGCCGTCTACGACACAAATTAACTCGGTAGGGTAACGAAGTTTATCTAACACTTCTCTGATTCTTTTAAGATCCCTAACAATCGTTTGTTCTTGTTTGTAACAAGGGACTATTACAGAAATTAGCTTTCTTTTATATAAAGGGTCGTTTTCCATAGATAGAGTATATAAGGAGACCCGCAAGTAGTAAAGCAGTCACAACTGTTGAAGCTAATATCACCATAAATAAGCTTTGGTGAAAAAAACTAATCAGTATAATTTGTGCAAAAGCCGCTATAA